>Ga0209101_1000609_pt1 | contig 29092 bp, 19 predicted proteins | sample ConPoolayeCmetaG_FD_185481 | JGI IMG/M metagenome (GOLD analysis project Ga0209101, IMG submission 185481) | Hot spring microbial mat communities from California, USA to study Microbial Dark Matter (Phase II) - Cone Pool mat layer C metaG... ...
TCGGTGGGTAGTTCTGGGTGTCAGCGTCATGGGACAAGCCGCGTCGATGCCCGTCGGCAAGGAAGAACAAGCCCGGTGGTTGCGATGGGTGATTCCGCTGCCCAAGCAGATTTGCATCGAGAGCAAGGTCGAGCTTCCGGCCCGGGAGGTGAGGCTGCGACTCCGACGGGACGCGGGCGACGTGGAGAAGAATGCCGCCGCCGTCCTGACGGACTTGTTCAAGAGGAAGGCGAATACCGACCTCACTCAAGGATCGTTCGAGATCCTTATCGGCGTCTGTGACCGGCGGGGGGTGATTGAAGACCAGGCGGTTCCCGATGCGTCGGAGCTGAGTCGGTTGCCCAACTGGCCGCAGGCCTACGTGGCTCGGGCGCCGGCACCGGACCGGCTTGTCCTGACCGCGTTGGATGAGCGCGGCGTGTTCTATGCCGCGCTGACCTTGCGACAACTTTTGGAGAATCGGTTCTCCGACGGCAAGGTAACCATCCCACTGATGAGGGTCCTGGACTGGCCCGACCTGGCCGAGCGCGGTGAATGGGGCGGCAACGTCGTGGACGAGATCCGGTGGATGGCCGAGCACAAGATGAACCTCGTCGAGGCCCATGTGGACCTCAAGGTGACGCCGGACGGCCGGGGACTCGCCAAGACGAACGCCGAGCGCGTCGAGTTGGGGCGCCTTCACGCCCTCAAGCTGGTACCGATCATTACGCACCTGGATCAGCTCGAGTCCACCGGCATCTACAAGGTATTTCCTCATCTCAGGGGCAAGGGGAATTCCGCCCAGCACAAGTCGTTTCCCGAGGAGGTGGCCCCGTGCTTTTCCCAGCCGAAATTCACGGACGTCCTGGCGGATTGGATGTGCGCGTTGGCGGATCAGAAGGGGGTCTCGGATGTCTGTGTTTGGCTGACGGAGGAGCCGCTTCAGTGCGAGTGCCCCGACTGCCGCAAGGTAGGACAATACGTCTTGGAGGCGCGGGCGATCGTCAAGGCGTGGCGGGCGGCGCGGCGGACCTACCCGAAACTGGGTCTGCGGGTTCTCCTGACACAGGGCAGCTATCCGACCAACGACAAGGTGATCGCCGAGATCCCGCAGGACGCGGGGGTGACCTACTACCACGGTGGCAGGACGTACAATTCGTCGCGCGATCCGATGATCGGGGCGTTGCTGGAGGACTTCGCCGCCGGAGGACGGTGGCTGGGCTGCTATCCGCAACTGACGGCATCATGGCGGATCGTCTGCCCCTGGAGCGGGCCGCAATTCATCAAGCATCGGATGACGGAGTTCGTCGAGAAGAAGCTTCAATGTCTGTGCGGATACGCCACACCGAGCAACCGGGCGTACGATTTCAACATCACGGCCTCGGCCGAGTGGTCGTGGAACGCTCGCGGGCGCAGCGAGCGCGAGTTCGCCGCCGCCTGGGCGACGCGGCGCGGCCTGCGGGACCCCGATGCCGCCGCCGAGTGGGCTGTTCTGTTGGGCCCGGTCGGATGGGACGTGTACGGCTCGGGCATCCCGTATCCCCATTTCTTCGGGCATGTCGCCGAGATGGTCTCCAAACATTGGACCCCGAAACTCGGCGAGGGGATGTTCCGTTACTTCCCCACCGTGGAACACATCGACAAGGATCTGACGGCATGCCGAACGGCGATGGAGATCGCCCAGCGGCTTGACGCACCGCTGCTGATCTCCGAAACCCGCGTGATTCAAGGGTACGTCGAGATGGTCAAGGAGATCTACGGCATCGCGCGGGCGCTGAGCGCCAAGACGCCACCCACCGCATCGGAGAAACTCGAGCTGGCCAAAGCCGCCACCCGGTTGGCGGACGCCTGCACCCAAACAACGACGGGCCTCCGGCAATGGGAGCGAGCGATCGGTCATGCGTTCTGGAAGGACCGATACCATGACACGCTGAACGTGACGGAGCAGACGGCTCTGGCGGTGGGGGACGCCCTGGCACCGTTGGGCATCGGCAACCCTGTCCGAACCCGTCTGCCCGCGGAAATCGGCGGGTGGGTCACCGGCGACTTCGACCCGACCGAACGAATCACCAAGAAGTGGGACGTGACGCGCCGACTTGCGGGCGCCGGACGCTATGAGGTGGATTTCAAGTACACGTCGGGGTGGTGGGGATTGACGATCTACCGGGTGGCGCTCGCGTCGGCCCGGGCGGACCGGCCCCACCAGTTGACCGAATTGAGCTGCGACGCGCACGAGGGCATGGCCGCCTACGAGAACACGGCGAACGTCTATACGGTCACGCTGGAAAGGCACGACCCGACGCTCACGTACTACATCGTGGCCGACATCAAAGGGGTCCGATCCGCCGGGAAACCCGCGGACCGACAGGGATGCAACGGAACCGTTCGGATACGGAACGTTTCGCCGAGTTGAGCTGTTCCCAAGAAAGCTGACCGGTTGATGCCACGAATGGCGACCACGTGCCCTTTGTCCCAGGGGCACGTGGTGGCAACCGGTGCCTTCTCACTTCAGCGGGGTGGTGCGTAGCGGCGGATCAGGACTTCGGCGGTTCGGATGCCGTCGACGGCGGCGGAGACGATCCCGCCGGCGTAGCCCGCTCCCTCTCCCACGGGATGGAGATTGTCCGCGGAGACGGAGGCCCGTGTGGTCTCGTCGCGGAGGACGCGCAGCGGGCAGCTCGCCCGCGTCTCCGGTGCGGCCAGAATCGCTTCGGAATCGGCGAACCCCGCCATGCGTTGGTCGAGCATCTGCAAGGCCCCACTCAGGGCGCTCGTGACCGTCTGCGGCAGGACTCGCCGGAGATCACACCATTGCCCCCCGAGCGGGTAGCTGGTGTGCAGCTCACCGTCACTGCCTCGACCCGCCACGAAGTCGCCGGCCCGCTGGACGGGTACTCGGTAGTCTCCGCCGGCGAGTTCAAACGCCGTTTGTTCCCACCGTTCCAAGGTGGCCAGGGCGAGGAGCGGGTCCCCGCCCACGTCCCGTGGGCCGAGCGTGACGACCAGACCGCTGTTTCCGAGCAGCGAGCTTCGCCGCGCGCGGCTGGCCCCGTTGACGGCCACCCGCCCGGGTGATTCGTTGCACGGCACGATCGTGCCGCCGGGGCACATGCAGAAACTGAAGACGTCGCCGCGGTCCCCTGCGGCGCGTTTGGCCACGACCTGGTACTCCGCCGGCGGCAGACGGGGATCGCCCGCCGCCGCCCCGTACTGCCAGCGGTTGATTCGCTCCTGCGGGTGTTCGACGCGTACACCGACCTGGAAGGGCTTGACGGTCAATGTGACACCGGCGGCCAGCAAGGCCCGGAAGGTGTCTCGCGCGCTCTGTCCGATGCCCAAGAGGACGGGAACGCCGCCGGCGCGTTCCGCGGCGGCCGATCCGGAGGTGCGCAGGTTCACGGTGGACCCGTCGGCCATCCGCAGGGCGACGAGCCTTCCCTCGGCGAGTACGAACCCCGTGACCTTTGCCCCGAAGCGGACCTCGCCGCCGAGCCGCTCGATGCGATTCCGAATCCGCCGACAGATGGACGGCAGACGATCGCTGCCGATGTGCGGGCGGGAGTTCACCAGGATGTCGGGGGGCGCGCCGTGTCGGTAGAACGTCTCCAGCACGATCGGGACGCGGGGATCGTTCAACCGCGTCCGCAACTTGCCGTCGCTGTAACACCCTGCCCCTCCTTCGCCGAACAGGAGGTTCGACTCCGGGTCGAACTCGCGGCCTCGCCAGAACCGCTTGAGGACGTCCACGTGTCGCCGAGGGACCGGCTGGCCGCGCTCGAGCACGATCGGGCGGTACCCGTGCTCCGCCAGCGTGAGCGCGGCGAACATCCCGGCCGGTCCGAAACCGATGACGATCGGACGGTCCGGCATGGGCCGGGTGCCGACGACGAACGTCACCGTCGGGCGGGGCACGAGGAGTTTCACGTCGGCCCGGTGGAGGCGACGGCAGATTCGACGTTCCGTCCTCGGCGAGTCGAGCGCCAGTTCGAGGTTGTAGACGATTCGCACGCGTCCCCCGCGGGCGTCCAGCGACCGTCGGACGATCCCCCAGGCACGAACGGCGTCGATGGGAAGCTTCAGACGACGGGCGGCGCGGGCGGGCAAAGCCTCTTCGGGTTCTCCCAGGTCCAGGGCGATATGGCGGAGCAGAAGGGGCATGGGCCGAATTACCCGCAACGCCCCTCGACCGCCGACCGATCGGGCGGACCCGATCCGCGACCGTCGGCGGTCCGGTCGCGAGGGGCCAACAGGATGACCATTGCGTCGTTATGCCCCTGGTCGTAGTGCGGCAGGTTCGTGGGAATTTCCCGCAGAACGTGCCGAAGCGGGCCCCAGGCGGAAGGACCGAACAGCGCGCGGCTTTCATAGTCCCTTCGGGGCATCAAGACGAGTACGGGGTGATCCCTCAACGCGGCGAGCCTGCCGTGGAGAAGTCCGAACCGCAAGCGGGGCACGGCGTCGAACCGATCGGGCATCAGGTAGACGAGTTCGTGTTCTTCGGCCCCGAAAAGGATGAATCGCGTGTCCGGTCCCGTTTCGGCGACGACCTGTTCGAGCCGACGCACCAGGTCGCGCTGCGAACGGAAACGGTCGAGGACGCGGTCCTGGAACACGTGCACGACGGCCAGCATCACCGAGGCCATCGTGACGGTCCACAAGGCGACGGCCGATGCAGGCCGACGTTTGAAGATCAGGACGGCAGCCATTCCCATCCCCGCGACCATTCCCACCAGCAGCGCGATGCTGCCGGCGAGGTGTTCGGACATGAACGCGGCCAGCACGTTGAAAGCCGTCCGATCGTGTTCGTTCGTGCCGATCCACGGGTCGCTCGCATTCGGGTAGGTGAACAGAAACTCCCGAACATCCTGACGCATCACCAACAGCCCCGCCACACCGACCAGCACGGTGGCGATCGCCATCGCAAGGAAGGCGATGCGAAGGGCGATGGTCAATCGCAGGTCGCCCTCCACGCGCTCCTGCGGGTCCGCCACCCGGCTGGGGCGTCCGAACATCCAGGCCAGACCGGCCCGGGTCGCGTCGACAACCGTCCGCCAACGGATGGGTCCTCCGGCCGGTGAGCGGATGTAGTCGGCCAGCATTTTTCCGATCAGCAGAACCGCGGCCGGATACATCGGCAGGATGTATTCGTCCTTCCGGAAGTGCAGGCAACTGAAGAAGACCAACCACGTGATCATCCAGACCAGGAGCCACGTCCCCTGTCGCCACGTCCCGCGGCATTGGGGACGGAATACCTGCACGATCGCCCCCGGTAGCATGATCCACCACGGGAACATGTCGGCCAGGAGCCGACCGAGATAGAACGCCGGACCCGTCGTGGCCTCAAACTCGCGGCCGTACTCCATCAGGCCGGCGCGGGCGAAGTTGTGGTGGAGGAAGATCTCGCGGTTGAACTGCCCGTGCGTCCGAAGGTGGATCAGGACATGCCACGGCAACCAGATGGCCAAGACGATCACCACGCCCGCGAAGAAATGCGTCCGCCGCGCCGTCTGCCAGAGGGCGCTCGGGTAGTTTCGCAACCCGGTGCGCGGACCGGACTCGCCGACCTGCTCGACCAGGAGGTACAGCAGGACGATCAACCCCGGCAACAGGAAGTAGGCGGGGCTCTTCATCAGCGAGGCACAACCCAACAGGACGTAAACACCGAGGTAACACAGGAGCGGTCGGATACCGCGATGCCCGAGGTACCACAACAGGAAGGCGACCCCAAGCAGGAACGTGAGCGTCATGTCCATCTTGGCCACGCGGGCCAGCCAGAAATACTCCACGCAGGTCGCCAGCGAGGTCGCGGCGATGAGACCGGTCAACCGGTCGTACAACAGACAGCCGAACAGGTAAACGATCGGGAGCAACAGGATGGCCGGCACGGTGCTGAAACACCGGATGGCCGCGGGTGCCCATTCCCCGCTCATGGGGACGCCCAACGCATAACCGGCCGCCACGAGCCAGTAGAAAAAGACCGGTTTGTGGATTTGCGTGATGTGGTCGTACCGAACGAGTTGGGCCTGGGGCCACGCGTCGTATTGTCCGAGCACGGCGAGTCGCCACTCTTCCTCCAGGGCCTCGACGGTCCCGGGGGCGTCGTAGTCGAGTCGCGTGGGCCAGCGTTCCCAACCCTTCCACCACGTGCCCCGCTGTCCGCTGGCCGGGTCGACCCTCAGAAGGGGTTCGCGCTTGTCGAGCGTCATCCGCACCCAATCGCCGGTCCGGACCATCCGGCGGGCGGTCTGCACGGCGCGGGCCTCGCCGCTGGTCCACAACCCGCGCCGACCCAATCCCGGCAACCACAACGCGGCCCCCAACCCCACCAGCAGGAGGCAGACGACCGCGTCCCGCGCGCCGAACCGCCAATCGGACAACCCGATCCTGCCGACCGGGTTCGTCCCGCCGAGGACACAGTTGGGATGTGTCTTGGAATCGGACGTCATTCGAACAACCTGGCGATTTCATCCCGGGCGCGGACGGGGATGGCCTGTCCTGCGGGTCCGAACAACCCCGGTGCGCCTTGGTCGACCCGGCCGATGATTGTTGCGGGAATGCCCGCACGCCGCAATCGTCGTCTCAACCCGTCGACACGCTCCTTCGGAAGGGTGATCAGCAGACTGCCCGAGGCGATCGCCCGCAACGGATCGATGCCGACGTGCCGGCAGATCGCCTCGGTCTCCCGGCGGACGGGGATCGCTTCGACGTCGACGACGAAATGCTTGCGGGCCGCTTGGGCCATCTCCCACAGCCCCGTCAAGACGCCTCCTTCGGTTGGGTCATGCAAGGCCGTCGCCCCTGCACAGGTGGCGATGAGCGACTCACGCACCACGCTGATGCCGGGATCGAACAGGAACCGCGACGCTCGGGCGACGAGGCGCCGCCCGAGGGATCGGGCGATCCGTCGACCTCGATGGCGGGCAATGACGGCGGTGGCCTCGATGGCCGCCCACTTGGTAAGGACGATCACGTCCCCCACGGTCGCGCCGGCGCTCCGGATCAACCGGCGCCGTTCGGTCAGCCCCAGCATGGTCCCGATGACGACGGGGTACTCCAGACCGGCGGTGACCTCCGTGTGCCCGCCCAAGACGGTGACGCCCAGATCGCGGCACGCCGATGCGATGTCGTCGAAAACGGACTCGACGGGCACACGGGAACGCGACGGCATCAGCACGCAGGCTTGGAACCATCGAGGACACGCCCCCATGGTGGCCACGTCGTTCGCGTTGACGTGAACGGCGTACCAACCGGCCCGTTCCGTGGCGAAGGTCACCGGGTCGGTGGCCATCACCAAAGCGTGCCGACCGACGCGCAGGGCCGCCGCATCTTCGCCGACGGCCGGCCCGACCAGGACGTCGCGCGACCTCCACGGCGGCAGACGAGTCAGAAGATCGGCCAGACGGTCGTGGGGCAACTTGCCAATGGGATATCGCGGCATGCACCCGTTTCTACGCGGCGTCCCCACTCCACGCAAGGGTCCTCGGCCGGGAAAAGGCAACTCCCGCTTCACACGTCGGGTGGTGGACCCGACCGTGGTCTCATCCCCCCGTCACGGGTTCCGGACCCGTCTGCGCGATGTGCCAGACCTTGGCGTACAGTTCGACGGGTAGGGGACCGGCCTCGTAAGCGGCTTGGCAATCGGACCAGTCTTGCGGACTCGAGGGTCCGGTCACGACCACATCGACCGCCGGCATCGACAGAAGGAATCGAATGGCCAAGTGGCTCAGCGGAAGACCCCATTCATCGGCCAGTTCTCTGACGCGCTGCGCCCGCGTGATGAACACCGGCGGCAGATAGAAGGGCCGATCGGCGACGTACGCCTCGTGAAAGTGACCGACCAGACCCATGAACAACGGGCTGGCGGCGAAGACCGACGCCCCAAAGCGCCTCGCCTGAGGCACCGTGTCGGTCAGGGCTTGCAGCGTGACGGCGCCCAGCCGGTTGAATGTGATCACGTACTTGAAGACGCCGCCTTCGAGCCACCGGGCCTGAACGACCGGTCCGCCACCGCCCAACCCGGCCGCCGCGATGACCCCCTCGGACAAGAGGTCGGTGATGAAGCCCGTGATGGCCTTCCTCGCCTCGTCCGAATACGTCGGTTGGGGATCGTGGACGGCCAGCAGGTCGATCCGACCGAGGCGATTTCGGCTCGTGTGAACGTGTGCAACGACGGCGGGCAGTTCCCACGTAAATTGCTTCGTCTTGGTGGCGACGATCGGCCGATCGCCCCGCCATCGCTGGATCGCCTCGGCCAGGAGGAGCTCCGCCGCGTCGTAGCCGGGTGCCGTGTCCACCAAAAGGAACCCCGCCCGCCAAGCGGCATGCAGGGTTTGGATGCCTTTTTCGTGTTGGTCGGTCTTGTAGCATCCGGACAATCTGGCCGTCCCGATCGCCAGGCGCCGACACGGACGGACCCCTGCCACCGGTGCCCGGGTCGCGAAGAACTCCTCGGCGGACAGGGGACCCTCCACGGGGCGGTTGCTCGAAGGGACGTCGGGTTGTGATCCGCTACCATCCATCCGAGGCGTTCCTAAAAAGCCGGCTGTTCATACGTCGGCGGATTCACGTAGCGCTGCATCCCCAATCGGAGATCGATCGAACGTCCCGGCGGCAGGATGACCGAGACGTGCCTGTCGCCGACCGGTACGGGCGCCCTTGATTCCGCCGACAGGTCGGTCGCGTCGGTGAAACGGTGTTCACCGAAGGCCCCTGCCTGAACGATCAACCGCCGCTCGTGCAACGGGTTGACGTTCGCCAGCGTCACGTCGATCGAACCCGCATCCATCGCGCGCACCAGCGCACCGACGTCCGGTGGCAGCCCGGGACGACGGGCCTCGGCGTCGAAGTACCGCAGCCGAACGTGCAGCAGTCCGCCGTGGTAGATGATCTGCGGTCCGCCGCAGGTCAATTGAATCAGGGCCTCGGTGTGCACGGGGTTGATCTCCTGCCAGTGGTGGATATCCCACTGTTCGGGGTCCCCGTCGTCGTGCCGCATTCGGTCCATTCGCTGCGCGATCTCCATCCATTGCGCCTCGAGGATCTGCTGCGGGTAGTCCGGGTGCTCCCCTTTCAGGTAGGTGTAGTATGGGGCGATGTGGATGTCGTCGCCTTTGCCGCGACCCGGCAAGACCTCCCTCCATCCCGTCCGCCGTTCGGGAAACCGGTCCAGACGTTCCGCATCCTTCGGGTCCTCCGATAGGAACCCGATCTGAAGCGGGCACTCCGGCATCATCGGCCGGTAGTCCGTCCAGCCCGCGTCCGTGTGGCGGTGCGGGATGAGGAGCCTGCCGTCTTCGATGCGTCCCAACTCCATCATTCGATCGAGCTGCCCGCGGGGGATGTCCAGGTATCGCATGTCCCCGGTCAACAGCACGGCGTTCATGGCGGCAATGGTCAAGGGTTGAATGATGGTCATGAACCCGTGCGGCCACCGCCACCCGTAATACCCGCCCCACCACTTGCCGCCCATCCGCTCGCCGATGAGGCCGTTCGGTCCGACGTTGTCCGGACACCACCCCCCGTTCGCGCGGATCCGGTCCGCCCACGCCTCGAGGTAGTCCAGCACCCAACGCCGGTACGGTGCGTCGCCGGTGTATATGTACGCATGCGTGATCAAGCTGGTGGCGGTCAGATTCAGCGGGACGTCCCCCTGCATCTGCCGCTCGTTCAACAGGCGGAGGATCTCGGCATAGACCCTGTCGTCGTTCCAATCGGCGATCGGGCCGTCCACACCGGGGATGTCCTCAAACGGTGCGGGGTAGTGGGCCAGGACCGCGCGGTGGGTGGCCCAGTCGTCCCAGGAGTTCTCCAACCGCGGTCCCTTGCTTCCGGTGATCGGCGATCGGATCATGCGGTGCTCGGCGTCCCAATTGGGCGCGTCGGGGTCTTGACCCATGTACATCCGGGCGAAGCGGAGCGTCCGGGCGCGATCGATGGGAACGGTTGGGTCCGCCAACCCGAAGTAGTAGAAGTAGATCGAGCTCTCGCCGTGGTGCATCCAGTCGTAGTAGGCATCGAATTCCCGCCAGACCTGCCCGTACTCGGTAAACTGTCGTGTGACGGCCTCCCACAGGAACCGACTCCGTCGGTAGACGTCCTCGTCGCCGCCCAAGGCGTAGAACAGCGGCCAGTTATGATAGCTCTCGTACCCGTCGTCGGAGCCGTCCATCCCGGGCCACGTCTGCCGCCAGATGAACGTTCCGTCGGAACGGGCGTACCGCTCCTGAAAGACCGGGGCGGCCTCATTCATCTTGTCGATGAGGTGCCGTTGCATTACCGCCCACCCCGGTGACGGACTCAATCGCGTCGCACGGATCGAGATCATCTTGTCATGCCCCATGGAGCTCGGCCGCTCCCACCGCACGAGATTCCGTCCGGCACCCCGGAAGTCGGGGGCGGAAATCGAACATCCGCCCGAGTCGCCCGCGAAAAGGTTTACTCCTCTCGTCTTCCGTCGGCAAGGGAGCCTACCCCCCTTGCCCACCCCTTGACAAGGGAAGGACGGGGAGGTGAATCCTTGTTCCGCAGGCAATCGGATTGCCTCATTCATGTCCGGGAGCTTGCGAAATTCATTCCAGGGCGTTAGATGCCTTTGTGAATAGGCGGCCGACGGCGCCCCGCGTCTGCCGTGACGACCCCATTCCTCCATGACCGTGCGCGATGGGGCGCCGGACATTGTCGGGGCACGTGGCATGGGCATCTTGCCCATGAGCGTCACGTGCAAGACGGCCGTGCGACGGTAGCGCCGATTCAGGCAGGGTGATATATCCATCCGATTCGGCAGGAGACAGACCATGAGGACCGAGACCCTCGCCCTGGCGATCAGCGTCGGAACGACGGCAGGGGTGTTCGCCGCCGAAATGCCAAAAGGCACGTCGCACACCAATTCCATCGGGATGCGGTTGGTCCGTATCGAACCGGGACGGTTCGAGATGGGCGTCGGCAAGACGCCGCTCCCGATGTCGCTGGCGGGCAGGCCGTTTCGCACCGAGGGGGACTTCGACGAGAAACCGGTGCACCCCGTCACGATCTCCAAGGCCTTCTATATGGGGGCCTGCGAGGTGACCAACGCCCAGTACGAGCAGTTCGACCCATCGCACCGTCGGCTCCGCGGCAAGCTGGGGTTCTCCAAGGCCGATGACGAAGCCGTCGTCTTTGTGAGTTGGCACGAGGCCGTCGGTTTCTGTGAGTGGCTGTCCAAGAAGGAGGGCCTGCCTTACCGCCTCCCGACCGAGGCCGAATGGGAGTATGCCTGTCGCGCGGGAACCCAAACCTCCTTCCACACGGGGGATGACCTGCCTAAGGTCTTCCACAAGAACCAGCGACGGAGCTGGTTCCCCGATCCAGGGCACCCGGGTGATCGGGTGGTCGTGTCGCTGACCGTGGGGCAAACGCCACCGAACCCGTGGGGATTGTACGACATGCACGGCAACGTCGAGGAGTGGTGCTCCGACTGGTACGGGCCGTATGAACCGGGCAAAGCGTCCGACCCGGTGGGGCGTTCCGACGGCGATTTCCGCGTGACGCGCGGTGGCAGCCACTCCACGGAGGTCTACTACCTCCGTTCGGCGAATCGATCGGGCACGTTGCCGGAGGACAAGAGCTGGCTGATCGGGTTCCGCGTCGTGCTCGGCGAGACGCCCGGGACGGCGCCGCGGCCGCCTGTTCCACCCCCTTCCCACCAGCGCGACGTCAGGCAGCAGATTCCCCCCGCCGTCGCGAAGGGGCCCGATCCCAACAAGCCGTTCTTCAAGGGGCCGCGCAAGTACGTCAAAATTCCGCCGAGCTCCAACGGTCCGATGTTTTCACACCACAATCACGATCCGGCCATCTGCGAGTGTCCGAACGGCGATCTGCTGGCGATCTGGTACACGTGTGTCGAAGAACAGGGGCGGGAGCTGGGTCTGCTGGCCAGCCGGCTGCGCTACGGGCAAGAGGAGTGGGAAATGGCCGGTCCGTTCTGGGATGCACCGGACCGCAACGACCACGCCCCCGCCCTGTGGTTCGACGGCCGGGACACGATCTATCACTTCGTGGGACTGTCCGTGGCGGCGACGTGGGGCAACCTCGCGGTCGTCCTGCGAACGTCGAAGGATCATGGGGCGACATGGTCGAAGGCGCGGCTGATCTGCCCCGAGCACGGCCCGCGCAACCAACCGATCGAATCCGTCTTCCGAACGCGCGAGGGGGCCATCCTCCTGCCGTGCGACGCGGTGACCGGGGGGTACGGGGGGACGGCCATCCACGTCAGCCGCGACAATGGGCAAACCTGGATCGACGCGGGCGGCAAGGCCGCCGGTATCCATGCCGGGATCGCTCAGCTCAACGACGGACGGTTGCTCGCGTTCGGCCGGGGTGACGAGATCGACGGAATGATGCCTCGGAGCCTCTCCGCCGACATGGGCAAGACCTGGACCTACGGCAAGAGCGATTTTCCGCCCATCGGCGGCGGGCAACGCCTGGTGCTGCTCCGACTAAGGGAGGGGCCGCTGTTCTTCGCCTCCTTCGCGAAACGGATGATGCTCCGGGATGTCTCCGGACGGGAACGCCCGGTCGGCGGGCTGTACGCGGCGCTGTCATTCGACGAGGGTCAGACGTGGCCCGTTCGGCGTCTGATCAGCGACGACGGACCCGGGCGACCGGTCGAGACGACCGACGGCGTCCTGTTTACCCTGAGTTTCACCTCGGCGGAACCGCGGGGGTACTTGTCCGTCTGCCAGGCGGTCGACGGGGTGATCCACCTGATCAGCAGTCGCCAGCACTACGCCTTCAACCTGGCATGGCTCAAGACGCCGCCGCCTGCCTCCCCGCGCCCCGCCGGTTGATCGCGGTGAAGCGCTTGTCGCCTTCCGGACGACTCGACTGGACACGCGGTTTCGGGCGACGTTCCGCGTTGGACCACACGGTCCGGCACCGCCCGCGCTACTTCTTTTCCTCCCTGGCCTTGTGGGCGGCGGCGATGATTTGCTGCTGGACATTGCCGGGGACCTGCTCGTAGTGGCTCAGTTCCATTGCGTAACTGCCTTGGCCTTGGCTGAGGGAGGACAGTCGGCTGTTGAAATCGGCCACCTCGGCCAGCGGCACCTGGGCGCGGATGACGGCCATCCCTCCCGGCAGCGTGTCCTGCCCTTGGGGTCGCCCGCGGCGGCTGGCCAACTCCCCTTGAACCTCCCCGACGTACTGGGTGGGCACCGTGACCTCCATGTTCACGATCGGTTCGAGCAGCGCGGGTTTGGCCTGCATGAAGGCGAGCTTGAAGACCTCGCGACCGGCGATTTGGAAGGCAATGTCCTTGCTGTCCACCGGGTGGGTCTTGCCGTCCACCAATCGAACGCGGACGAACGTGACGGGGTAGCCCGCCAGGACCCCCTCGCGCATCTGGTTCTGGATGCCCTTGTTGACGCTCGGGCGAAACGCCTGATCAATCGCCCCGCCGAAGATCTCGTCCACGAACTCATAGGGGACGTTCGGGTCGTTCGTCGGCTCGATCGAGACGACGACCTTGGCGTACTGACCGGCCCCACCGGTCTGCTTCTTGTGCGTGTATTCGACGTCCTTGGCGACGGCGGTGATGGTCTCTTTGTAGGGGATCTTCGGCGCTTTGGTTTCCACCTCCAACTTGAAATACCGCCGCATCCTCGAGAGAATCGACTGGAGCTGCAAGTCCTGCATGCCCTTGATGACCAGCTCGTTGGTCGCGCTGTCCCGCTCCGCCAGGAAGCAAGGGTCCTCGTCACAGAAGCGCGCCAGCGCCCCGCTGACCTTGTCCACATCGCCGCGGCTTTTCGGTTCAATGGCCAGGGCGAACATCGGCGTCGGAAAGGCGGGCAGATCGATCCGCCCGGGCGAACCCGCGTGCAGCACATCGCCGATGTGGAGGTCCAGCTTGGGCACGGCCACGATGTCCCCCGCGACGGCCTCCTCGACCTCGGCGTGCTCGCCGCCCTGGAACTTGTGGAGCTGACCGAGCCGCTGACCCCGTCGGTCGTCGCCAACCTGCAACGAGCTGTCACCCCTCACGGTCCCGGAGAACAACCGCACCATGGAATACTTGATGTTGCTCTTCGGATCGATGGTCACCTTGAAGACCTGACCCACCACCGGTCCGGCCGGGTCGGGTGCGATCGACCTCTCCGTCACCCGGTCACCCTCGCCGATCTTTTGCACCCGGCGTTTGCCCTCGATGGGTGAGGGCAAACACGTGACGACCACGTTCAGCAGATCCCGAATGCCGACTTGGCTCCGCGCATCGGTGAACAGAACCGGCACGAGCGACCCGGCCGCAACGGCCTTGCCGATCGCGCCGGTCAGTTCCTCTTGGGACAATTCCCCGGCGAAGTATTTCTCCATGAGCTGCTCGTCGGCCCCCACCACGCATTCCACCAGGGCGGTGTGGGCGGCGGCCACGTCGGAGAAATCGGCTTGGCCGGCGTCATGGGCAAAACAGTCGATGACCTCCTTACCCTCCTTCGTGGGCAGATTGATCGGCAGACACTCGGTCCCGAAGCTCTCCTGCACCTGCTTGAGGAGGTCCGGCAGGTTGACGTTCTCGGCGTGGATCTTGTTGATGACCACCGCCCGGGCCAGGCCGAAGTCCTTCGCCTTCTCCATCATCCGCCGCGTGTTCACCTCGATGCCCGCCGAACCGGAGATCACGCACACCGCCGTCTCCACGCCGATGAGCGACGCGATCGCCGGACCCACAAACGCGGGCGCACCGGGCGTGTCCACGACGTTGATTTCCACGCCTTCGTGTCGAACGCGGCAGACGTGCGAGTCGATGCTGCATCCCCGCTCCCGCTCCTCCTCCAGGTAATCCAGGTGCGACGTGCCGTCCGCCACGCTCCCCAAGCGGGTGGTGACGCCGCACGCGTGTAAGATGGCCTCCGCAAGCGACGTCTTCCCCGCTCCGCTATGCCCTACGAGAGCGATGTTCCGAATGTCCGCCGTGCCGTAGTCGCGCATAACCGTCTCCAAGAAAAGGGGGTCAGGCACCTCCGATGCGGAACACCCTGCGGGCCGCCTTGCGGCAAAAGGTGCCGCACCCCCTTTTCCGCCACAACCCGCACCATGCGCCGGGTTTCAAGATCCGCAAAAAAACCTAATTCTACCGCTTATTCGCCCAGCGCCAAGGCGTCGCGCGGGATGACGAATCGGCGCGATCGAATCCCGTCTTGACTCCACCCACGAGGTTCGAGCGAACGCAGAACCCAACTTTTCAGCACGCCAGACCCGGCCGGCACGGTGACCTGGCCATCTTGCCGTCCCGACAATCCCGTCGTGTTGCTTCGCTACGGTTGGGTCGTCGATGGAGGGCCGACCAGATTGTGGTGCGTCTCGGCGGCCGGCGGCAGGTCGAGCCCCGCATGTTTACCCGGTGCGGATCGTGACAGATCGACCAGGGTGTTTCCCACGACCACGATCCGGGTGCAGGCACCCTCGGCCTTGACGGCCTCGCGGGCCAGACCCGCAAAGGTGTTGCCCGTGATCGTGATGTCCGACGCTCCCTTCAGCAGGATGCCCTCGGCGATGTCTTCGCCCGGCTTGCGCACCACGCGACGACCCACGTGGCTGTTGCAGAAGTTGTTCCCGGTGATCGTGATCCGGCCGCTGTTCGGACCGACGATCAGGCTGCGATGGCGATTGATGACGAAGGTGTTCGCGGACACGGCGCAGCCCCAGGTGTCGCGGAGGTCAATCCCGCCGCCGAAATTGTCCGCGATCACGTTCGCGCTGATCGTGATGCCGTAGCAACCGCGGTCAAGCACCACGGCGAACCCGTTGCACTCCTCGATCATGTTGCCCGCCAGCACGGAGCCGTAGGTGTTCTCGATCACCACGCCGTCCCGCAGATGATCGTCGAGGTTGTTGCCGTTCATGCAGAGGTTGTAGCCGTCGATGCAGCGGACCGCGTCCTGGTTCTCCTCGAAGTGATTTGCATTCACCACGATGTCGTGGCCGCGCAGGATGTTCAGACCGGCCTTGGCGTTGTACGTCATGATCGAATCGCTGACGCGGGGGTCTTCGTAGCAGTCCACGAGGTTGACGCCGTGCCCGCCGTTGTGGTCGATGCTCATGCCGTGGATGTAGATCTCGTTGATGCCCTCGGCCAGGATGCCGTCGCCGCTCTTGGGGTTCCCGCTGATGCGAAAGTCGGCCAGTTGCACCCGCCACAGAAACGAGTTCCTGTTGGTCGCCCGGTCTGCGGGGCGGAGGATCAGGGCGGGTTCTCCCTTTTCGTTCAGGTTCACCAGGTGCGTTGCGGCACCGGCGCCCTCGACGCGGACGTCGTCGCGCGCAAGCAACAACGGCTGTGACAATTCAAACCGCCCCGGCGGCAGCTTGACCAGGCCGCCGGCCGCCGGCACCGCGTCGAACGCCGCCTGAAGGCATGGGTACTGCGACGCGTCGATGACCATCGCAGGCCGAGAGGCGGGGGCCGAGCGGGCCTGGCCCAGGGATGGGGCGGGCGCCGGCAACAGGATACAAACCACCGATAGGATGCACCGCAACATCACAGTGGGCGTCGAGGCTTTCATGGATAACCTCCGTCATACGTTGGGGAGGGCGAGCATACCCGCGAGCCGCGAAGGGGTGCTCTGTTGCCTTCTCCGATCGGCTCGCCGGTACGCGCGCCCTCCCAAGCACATCGACGTAGTCCGTTCCCCTCACGGTTGGGCGTACACCTCCAGCTCGAAGATCGACGGTACTTCTGTCGCCTCAAGAATCACCAGCCGCACCTTGCTCGTCTCCACGGGCTCGATGCGGTGCCGGACGAAGGTCTTCGATGCAGGCTTCTCGGCCGTCACGACATCGCGCCAATCCGAACCCGTCCACACCTGAACCCTGTACTTTGTGATCCGGCCGGCGCATGCCTCCAGAAACCGTATCTGGCTGATCCTGCGCGGCTTGCCCAGGTCGACCTCCAGCCAGGCGCCGACCTTGTCCTCCGCCCCGCTGTTCCACCGAGTCTTGGGATTGCCGTCGATCGCCATGGCCGCCTCGTGCTCCGCCGCCCATTTCGACGACGCCGAGGCCTTCGCCCCCTGTTTGGCCAGGGCGACATTGGTCAGCTTCGGTGCCCCCACCGACTCGAGTGTCGTCGGCGCCAGGATCTCCGCAGCATCAAGATATCGGATTTCCGGCGGTGGGATCGGTCTGGCCGGACTCGCGTCGTCTGGAATCGGGGCGGTGGCCACCAGCCAAGCCGACAGCGATGCGTCGTCCAGCAGTTCCGAGTCGGCCTGAACGGTGGACCTTTCGGCCGGGAGTTCGGCCAGCACCCAGACCCAGTGTTCCACGACCTTGTGCCCGGAAGCCCGCCACCCATCGGCGGAATTCTTCATTTGCACCTCGGCGGGTGTCCCGTTGACGCGGATGCGAACCTCCGGTTCCGAGATGGACCGGGCCGACTCGTAGAGCAGCCACAACTGTCTGCCCCGCGGGCCCTGCGGGAGGTCAAACGTCAGGCGGAGCGACCCTTCGGTCTTGAGGAACTGCGATTGGACCTTTGGAGGCTCCAAATCGCGGTGGCCGGATGAGGGCGGCGATGGAGCACCCGCGTATCCGCCGAACGCCAGCAGCTTCGTCTCATACGGTGCGAGCCGCACCTCGAAGCGCCCGCCGTACGAAACGCGGTCCGCAGCGCCCCCGAAGTCCGGGTACAGCCATATCGGAGCGACCTCTTTGAGCGAAGGGGGAAAACCAATCGACTCGTCGAGGGCGAGCGAAAGGGTCCGCGGCTTGACCCACGGATTGCGCAGCAGCACGAGCCCGCGATCGGGCTGGAAGTGTGCGTAGCCGTAGGGATCGCGCGGCAACTCGCCCTCCCACGAACGGGATTTCCGGTCATCGGCCCATCCCCCGAAGCACAACGCCGTCGTGTGGGTCAGCAGTTCCGCGTTCGCCCTGGCCCAGTTGCACAACCTGGCCAGGAAACGCCACCGCCGGTCGTCCATGAACTTCGGGTTGACATACAACGGCAGGAAACTGTGACCCCGCAGGACCGTCACCACCGCATCGTTCTGAAGGGGCTCGGTCGTCTGATGAATGATGCCCAGCACCTCCTGCGCGCAGATCGGCAGGAGGATGTCCTTGGTCCCTTGCAGGTTGAAAAAATCGCGGGCCGTCGTGTAGCTCTCGCGATAAACCGGGCAGGGTATTCGGCCGACGGGTGCATCGTCGCCAAACGTCCCGATCACGGAATTGGCGTATGCAAGCCACCACGGACTCGGCTGAAACCCGAAACACGTCGGTTCAAACCACGCGTCCGGGTTGGCCGAATGCACCGCCCTGAAGATGTCGATCAGCCCGAGAGCGACCTTTTCGCAAGACAGATCGCCCGGTTCGTGCCCGTGGTCCTTCTGCGGGCACGACGGGACATAACCGTCGTACTTGATATGGGCGATGTCGTAGCGGCGGGTCAGGTCGACCAGCGATGCCTTGTACGCCCCCTGATAGCGTGAACCGGCCAGGCAGGCGAGTCGCCGTGTCTTGCCGACCAGGAACGTCTCGTATCCGTTCTGCTCAGCCCAGTCGTTGTCGACGGCATCGGGATAGCAACTGCTCGGCGAGCACCACAAGCCCAGACGCGAGTCCATCCGCTTGAGTGCCCAGACCAGATTGGTGAAACCAAGCGGAAAGTTCCGCTCGTCAATCCGCCAGATGGTCCGGCGATCGGACCAGCCCATGTCCAGACAGAAGGTGTCCAGACGGGCCCCGTGGGGCTTGTAAAACTTCTCGTAGAACGCCTCGATCAGGTCGAGCATGTGCTTCTCGGTGAAGGGGTACGGCGCGGACCACCAACTGTTGTACTGGATATGGATCGCCGCCGAGCGCGGTCGAAGCGACCGGATATAGGCCTCGAAGACCTCGCGGCTCCGCCCGGCCGCGGAGACGCCGTAGACCGCAGGCCACACGTCGTAGGAGGTGCCGGGCGCCCATCGGGCACCGGGCTTGTAGGCCAAACGGACCACGTCGCCTTTCGCCGTCGTCGTGGCCACCGGGAACTCCACGCCGAAAAAGAACGACGTGCTCAGCGCGGGGTAGCTCTGCCAACCTCCGAAGGGCTGGCGAGGTTGTTGGCCGGTGAGGTCCAGCGCGTCGATGACGACCTCTTTCAAGAGGAGCGACTGCCCGGCGGGAGTCCCCTTCGTCGGCGGTGAGCCGGCCGGCCCGAGCAACACGACGCGGACCTTCTTGCGAATCCACGGCGCCGATCTGCCGAGTTCAAACGTCGTGGTGACCCGGATTCGCAGGGAACCGTCTTTGGAAACCGCTTCCGGCAGCGCAAAACGCCAGGCGGCGCCTTGATCCATGTCCTCCACGGCAACCTGCAAGGGCCTGCCCGACACCCACTCGATCCGCCCGGTATCGAACTCGAGCGACCGGAGGCCCGTAGCGATCGTCACCACCCCGCCGGTTTGAAGGTTCCGCAGTTCCAGCACGTCGCTCCCCAATCGCCACTGAAGCCGGAGCGATTCGTTCTCCCAGTACAGTGCCGGAGCGCCGACGCCGCGGAGCGACTCGGCGCGAGCGGCCCCGACAAGAAGACCCATCGTCACGACGCCCACCCATCCGATTCGCCCGAGCCGAGGGTTCATCGCAAGGAGCCTCCACTGTTGGTCCAAATGACGTTCCAACCGTGAGGGATTGTAGGGCCGATCGAAGCGTGGTGCACGTCGCCAGCCCACCTCGGGCCGGCTCGTCGTGCAAGGACACCGACTTTACGGCCAAGCTGACGGACGTGTACCCGGACGGCCAGAGCCTGTTGGTCCTGGATGGGACCGTCCGAGCGGCCTACCGCGATTCGCTCAGCGAGCCGAAGCGGATGGAACCGGCCAAGGTCTACCCGTTCGAAATCGACCTGTGGTCGACCAGCCTGGTCTTCAACAAAGGACATCGCATTCGTGTGGCCATCAGCAGTAGCAACGATCCCCGGTTCGAGCCGAACCGAAACACCGGAAAGATCTTCGAGCCCGACGACGAAACGATCGTGGCGAAGAACACGATCTACTTCGACAAGGATCGGCCATCGCACCTCGTGTTGCCTACGCCCCTTCGGGAAGCAACGACCGTGGGTCGGAGGCAGGACAGGCCAGAAGGACGGAAACGGACGGAAACGGGAGGGCTTTACACGACACCCGAGCGCGAATCGGGCGCCGGCATGAGGCCTTCTACCGCCACGTGGGTTTCATGGGCATTTCCAAAACAGGGGGAAACTTCAGACCGGTCATGGTTGCCGTACGGCGGACGTTTGGATAATCTGTCCTGCCAGTCGTTGGAGTGTGCGCCCGATGAAGAACCGACTTGGGACTGTGGTCATTACGGCGGGTGCGGTGGTATCGCTGCTCGGGACCGGCTGCAACGATCCGACAGCCCGGCGAATGACCGCCGAACGTCAGAAGCGGATCCCGATGTGGGTGGGAGAACTGGCGCGGCGGGAACAGGCCGGGTCCGCAAAGGTGAACGCCGCTCTGAAACAAGCCGAGCAGATCTGGCAGACGGATGTGGCCCGCACGCACCGGAACGGTCCCAAAATCGAAACGTGGGTCGAGGACGACCTCCGCCGATGGCACAACCGTCAACGGGCCTACCCGACCGAGATCCAAAGGCACGTGCGGGGCAAACCGGAGAAGATCCAACCGACGGCCCTCCTGATGTTCTTCTGACAGGCTCCCCACACGGCCGTCCCCCGGCCGACGACGGCATCCTTTCCGGATGTGCGCACGCGACGCGCCCTTTGTAGCTCGGTTCAAAAACGTGGACAGGCACCTCGCTGGAACGCGTTTTGCCGTGGCAGTCGACGGTTGGCTCGGAGCCAGTCCCTGTTTTTGAACCATGCGCCCTTTGTTACTTACCGTCGCGTCCCGAGGCTCCGGGCTTACCCTCAATATGCCGCAGGACCCGGCGCCTCAGCTTGGTCAACGGTCGAAACAGGTGACGGTGCCAGGCGATGGACGCGGGCGGGCGGTAGCTGGCGGCAAACTCCTCGGCGGACAACAGATCGGGGCGCTGGCGACGGCGGTGCTTGAGGAGGTGGTATCGATCCGACGCTTGAAGCACGTTCAGGATGAAGCGAGCGGCGGACGTTCGCCCACCGCGGTTGGGCGGCAGGTGCCAGGAGATCTGGAAGTCGATCAAATAGGGTCGGCCGTCGTCTCCGACCAGGATGTTCTCGCGTTTTTCCAAGTCCACGTAGGCCACCTCGCGGCGGTGGACCTCATCCAACAGATCTCGGAGGCGATCGAAGAACCGATCGTCGACCCACTCTCCCTTGGCCAGGGGATGGCCCTCGATGAATTCGTGGAGGAGCCCGCAATCGCCCCACCGGCCGAGAAATCGGGGCACACCCGGAATGCCGTCGAGCCTCTGATAAAGCCGCGATTCGTGGGCGGTCAACAACCGCCCCAGCCATCTCAACGGGAGCCCGAACAACCGGGCGCGACGGCCGATTTTGAGCACCACCTTGCCGCAAGGCCCCTCGTACAGGGCGGTGGCGGCGAAAAAGTCGTGTTTCAAGATCGCCCGGCGACGGTGAACCTGACCGTTGAGACGGAGGCACACCGGGGGGTCCTCCCGCCCCAGGGCACGGAGGACCTGGCGCAAATAGTCGCGGACCGTCATCGGTTGCCGCCTCGGGCGGTCGGGGAGGCTTGAACTCCCGTCGGTCGGTCATCGCCCGCCTGACCGAGGTTCGACATCAACGGAATGTCCGCCGTCTCGCGGCGTCGACGGGCGGCCTCCGTCAACCGCGTTCGGAGCTCGTCGTCTTGGAGGACCTTCAGGACGGCGCCCGCCAACCTCGCCGGTTTCGCGGGCGGCACGAGCAGTCCCGTCACGCCGTCCGCAATCTCCGCGCGCAGAACCGGCACGTCGCTGGCGACAACCGGCAAACCCGCCGTCCGCATCTGGACAACGGTCCGGCCCGGCGGATCGGCGACGGCGGGGACGACGAGCACGTCGGCCACCGACGCGAGCTCGCGGAAGGACCACCGCGACCCGGTGCACACGAGGATGTCGGGCATGCGAAAGCTTCGAACGAACCGCTCCAACCGCGCCCGTTCCTTGGAGTCGCCGGGGACGATCACGCGAATGGCCGGATACAACTGTTGGAGCAGGGCGGTCGCCCAGACGGCGTAGTATTGTCCGGCTTCGCGGGAGGGGGGAAAAGGCGTCAGCAGGACCGGTTGATTCGATGGCAGGCCGATCCCATCACGCAGCGCATCACGACACGGCATCATAGCGGCTTGGGCACCTTGTGATCGTAGAACAGCTTGGCGATCTTGTCGGCCATCTCCTCGCAGAGCCGTCGCGTCAGTTCGTCATTATAGCCCTCCCCCTTGCCGGCGTGCAGTTCGGTGGTGACTTCCAGAAGCTTGCCCTCGGTGGAATTGGGCCACAAACGGACGTCTTCGGGCTTGGACGCACTGACGTCGAGCACTTTGACCGCGACGGCAAACCGTCCCTTGTAGGCGGGCGCCACAACGTCGTCGTGCAGGGTGAACGTCCGAACGTTCAGGTGAAGCACTTGATCCGCCTTGAGACGTTGACCGATCTCGCGCGCCCCGCGCCGCTCGAAATCCGGGTCCTTCTGCCGGAGTCGAACGACGTGATCAGCCGGAACGACGAAGTGATTGACGTCGTGCTCGTCGAACTGTTTGGTCAGCGCCTCGGTCAGCAAGGGTCGGATCGTCGGATCACTCAACCACCCCTTGTCGTCGTCGATCAGGATCAGCAGGCGACCCTTTCCGAGCTTGTACTCGGCTTTGACCTTCTCTTCGGGTACGGGAGCGAACCAGTACAACCATGCACCGGCCGCACCGCCGCACCCCGGCACCGATGCCGCCGCAAGGATGCAACCGCCTACCCACACGACGACCTCTCGCCCGGTGAAGTGCATCCAAATTCTCAAGAAAGACCGGCGACCTGGTGCCGCCGGCGGCCGCGATTAGCCCTGCCGACAGGACCGGTCGCGGCCGCCAGAGCCCCTTCACGCCGTTCAAACATGTCCACAAGCGACCTAGAGTTTGACCTCATGGTCATAGAACTTCTCGGCGACGACGCGACCGAACTCCTTGTAGGTTTCGGCTCGGATGGTCCGATCGTCGGCCCGCAACACGCCGATGGGTCGGTCGGCCGGGTAGAAGGCTTCGGCCGGCTTGAGCGCAATCCCCTTGGGTTGCTCCTCCCCGGACGTCAGATCATACACGGTCACGCGGGCCCGGGCCCTGCCGCGGAACAAACCCGGACTACCCGGCTCACGGGTGCCGAACTCCATCAGCTCGATCATCATGACCAGGTCCGCCTTGAAGTGTCGCCCCAGTCGTGCGGGGTGTTCCGTGGCCCACTCGGGGTGACCTTTCATGTAGCGATCCACGTCGGTCGGCGAGACGATGTCGATGTCCTTGAATTTCTCCTTAAGGTAGTAGCGGATGTGGGTGGCCGTTTCGAGCTGCACGTGCGGGTACTCGTACAACGTGGCCTGTTCGGCCCAGACGAGGATCAGCACCCGCTTGCCCTTGAGATGGGCGAACTCGGCGGGCACCTTCTTTGTCGGATCCGGTGCGAACAGGACGACGGGCAGACTGATGAGGTTGCACCCGGTGCACAACGACCCAACCAACAGACCCAAAACGAGGAACGTGAAACGCCTTGGGACCATCCGTGGCCTCCTGGGGACGAACCGGTTCATTCCGGACCCAGACCGTCACCCCCCTCGTACCCGTGGAGCCTGGGCAACCAGCATCTGAACCATCTTAAAAGCCCAGCTGCCCAAGAACAACGCCAGCGCACCGATCATCACGTGCATGGGGTTGATGCGATACCAGTTGACCTCAAGGCGCCGCCCCGTCACCAAGACCACGACCGCCAGGACGGCCAGCAACAGGATGAAACCGGCCAGCACCGCCCCGGCCGGTTGGGCCAGGAAGGCCTGGAACACCCGACCGCGGACCATGTAGGCGAACGCCGTCGTCATCCCACACGTGGGACAGGGCAACCCCGTAGTGGACAGGAACCCACAGGGCGGGAGCCCCAGGACCTGATGGGTCCCGTATCCGTGGGGATCGGGGTTTGTCCACCAGGCAACGCCCACAATGGTGAATGCCCCGGCCAGCACCCCCAGGGCGATCAGTCGGGTCCCGTTGGACCGGTCCGGACTCAGCGATACGAGCGGACCGAGCGGGTGCTCCCCCAAACCGTTCCGCGGATCCCGGATCGGCCGAGCGACACCCTCGGAGGGGGTGTCCGGCATATCTGGCGCGGGTCCACACATGGGAGGTCTTTCGTTCACGTTTCTCGATCATATTCTAACAGCGGACGGGTCCCAAGGGCACGGTCCGGTCAGGGTGCGCAGGCCTGTTGATTGAGGCGTTCGAGTTGGCGTTGGGCCCATCGGTGAGCCGGAAACATGGATAGAATGCGGCGGTACTGCTCGGCCGCCTTTGGGATGCCGTTCGGTGCGCGCTCCCATGCCAGCGCGAGCATCGCCCTGGCCTCCACGTCCCCGGGGCGGCGATCCACCATCCGCTGAGCGGCATCGATGGCCTGCTGAATCAAGCCGGTCTGCAGCGCATGATAGATCAGCAGGAGCTGGATGTCCGGTTGATCGGGGGCCGTCGCAGCGGCCTTCCGGGCCGCCTGCGCCGCCTGTTCCAGATCGCCGCATCGCAGATGCGCGTCGGCCGTCAGGATCCAGATCGACGGATCGTCGGGGTACTTTTTGGATGCCCGTTCCAAGACCTGTACGGCCCGGTTCACCTTGCCGGTTTGCAGAAGGGCGGTCGCCAGATTCCGAATCGCGCCGATCGACGGTTCCCCCGCGTGGGCATTGGAGGCCTGCGTCGCCGGGAGTTCGACGAGTGGGTTCAGCGTTTCGGCGGCATCCTCGTACCACCCCGCGGCCACGAAGGCGGCACCGGCCTCTTCGCGGAGCAGGTGGCTTTTGGGGGCCAAGTGAACGGCCAGCAGGTAGCATTCCGCCGCCTGTACGGGACGGCCCAGCAAGCTGAAGAGCTGACCGGTCACGGCGTGAACGGCGGCCGTCTGCTCGAAGTCCTTCCGCCGCGGCAAGACGACCTCCAGGGCCTTATCGTACTGGTCGGCGGCCATCAGCGATTCGACATAGGTCAGCAGGTAGTCCACCTCATCCGGTTGGGCCTGGTACGCCTCCTGATAGTACTTCAGGGCGTCCTGACTCCGACCTTGGCGTTCGGCGATGAGACCTTGCAGATAGAAGACCTCGGGCGCGGTCGGCGCGAGGGATGCCGCGGCGCTCAGGGCGGCCTGGGCCTTGGACACGTCACCTCGCTCCAGATGGATGCGCGTCAACAGGACATGCCCCTCGGCGAATTCCGGGTCCAAACCGATCACCTCATTGCACTGACTTAAGGCATCGTCAATCGCCCCGTTGCCGAAACTTCGCTCAGCCAATTGGAGCTTGACCCTGGCCCGCATGTGGTTCCATCGCTGCTGGGCTTGTTCGGACGGCCGCTTGCGGTTGAACTCCGAACACCCCGGCAGAACCAGGAGGAAGACCAACGAAAACGCTTTCAGGACTCGCGGGGTCATCTCTCGTCGCCCTCCCGGACGGACTCGGCGGGCACAAGGTTCGATTCGAGCGGCTCTGAGGATGGAAGCACGGAGTCGAACGAGGAGATGGCGTCCACCGGGGGGGCCGGCGGTCCAACCTCCTCGGACAGGTCGCCGCCCATGATACGACGCGAGATGACATCCCGAATGGCGCCGACCCGCCGGTCGCAGGAATGGTCGCCCCTCAGTTTCTCCTTCAGCTTGATGGCGGGATAGTAGGTCGGGCTGACGTGAAGGGACATTCGCACGTTCCACAAGGCCTTGTCCGTGCGGCCTTGCTTGAGGTGCTCCAGCGCCCGGTGGTAATGGGCCAAGGCCAGACGGTCCCGCCCGAACGCCTGGACCCCCCGACGGGCGCCGATCCGGACGCGCATCACGTCCTCCGCCAGTTCCTGCCCCAGCTTGGCGTACTGGGCGTCGTCCTTGATGATGTGAACGGTCAGCAGGATGATGACCTCCTCCCGCTGGGTGGTATCCGCCGTCGTGCGGAACAGGCTGCCGACCACCGGCACGTTTCCCACGATGGGCACCTGTCCGCGGGACGCGTTGGTGTTCTCTCGGAACAACCCCCCGATCAGGATCGTGTGCCCGTCCCGGACGAGGATGTTCGTCGTCACCTCCGTGGTCGTTTTGAAGGGCAGGTTGGAGGCGTTCAGAGCCCCCGTGCTGTCTTCCGGATGGAGCTCCATCCGAACGTACCCGTCGTCACCGATGAACGGCCGGAAAACGAGCTGCGTCCCCGTTTCGAGAAACTCCACCGTCTGCACGGCGGTCGTCTCCGTGACCGTGGTCGTCAGATAACCGTCCCGGCGACCAACGATCACCTGGCCCCGTTGTTTGTTCAGCGCCAGGACCTTGGGGTTCGCCAGGACGGTCGTGTCGGTCACCCGCTCCAAGGCGCGCAGGAACACGGCAACGTGGTCCTTGATGATGCCGAAGGTCATTCCGCCCGCCGGAACAGCCTCGTTGAAGTCGGTGCGGAGCGTCACATTCGTGTTGTGCATGCGGGACGGCGGCACGGCGCCGGTGATCAGGTCCGTCACGCCCGGCGAGGTGGACCCGAGCATCGCGAAGTCCACGCCTTCGACCATGTTGAAATCGATGCCCAGGGCGTTGTTCTCGTTCAGCTCGGCTCGGAGGATCGTCGCTTCGATCAAAACCTGCCTGGGGCGAACATCGATCTCGCGGATGACCTTCTCGATCTGCTCGACGTGACTGGCCAGGTCGTAGATGAGCAACGTGTCCGGACCGGACAGGGAGTTGCCGCCGGACTCCTTCGCGCTGGTGTCCAGACCCCCCTTCGTTTCCGGCGTCGCGGCGATCTTGCCGTCCTTGCTCAACAAGGGCTGGATGAGAGGCATGAGGTCCTTTACGGCCACGTAGTTCAGTCGGACCAGGCGGGAGACGAAGGGTTCGACCTTCTTCTCGATCCGCATCTCGGCCAGCTCCTCCAGCGTGTACACGTAGACGAACTGTCCGCGCTCCTCAAAACCGCAGTTGTTCGCGCGAAGGATCGAGTCGAGGGCCTCGTGGAAACTCACGTCGAACAGGTCGGCGGTCACCGTGCCCTTGACCTTGGGGCTGGCGACGATGTTCTTGCGGCTCTGCGTCGAAAGCACGCGGAGAACCGTTGAGAGGGGCACGTCGACGACGTGGATCTCCACGCGGTCCGAACCCTTGATTCTGATGTCGGCTTCGTCGAGAGGCTTGGTCTGCTCCCCCTCCATACCGAGCAACCGGGTCAGGGCGCCCACGACCGACGTCTCACTCACCGGTCGGGTTGACGGTTGGTCGGCAAAGAGAGCGGCGCGAATTGCAGCGGGCAGCGAAACGTCCGACGGTTTGCTCTGGGGTCCGCCTGCCGGGCGAGATTGGGCACTCGCCTCGACACCCAAAGCCCCCACGACCAGGCACAAACCACCTGCCCACCCCCGTCGACGCCCAGAGGCAACCAGCATCCTGCCACGCATGGACCGTCTGCGCTCCTCCTGAGCTCAACGGTCTTCCTCTTCCATGACGCTACACTATGCAGACAGGATACGGGATTCCGGGTGGATTGCAAGTACGTTTCAAAACAATTCTTGGCGACGAGCGGACCGGGGGTGACCGGGCACACCGCAATGTCCAACCCGTCCGACAGACACATGGTTCAAAAACGGGGACTGGCTCCGACCTGGCTGTTGACTGCCACGGCGAAAACGCATTCCAGCGAGGTGCCTGTCCCCGTTTTTGAACCACGCCCCGACAGACTACCGCGCCGGCGGCGTTCTCGAACCTGGGGTCGGACCGGGCTTTCCAGGTTCGACGATACGGACCTTCAAGGTTTCGGTGCGGAGCACATCGACGACTTCCTTTAGAAGGCGGTTGGTCTCGGCCACCTGCTGCTGCGTCTGCTGGCGCTGAAGGGCGGCGTCGGGGATCTGGGCCTGCGCGCGAGGCGATCGAACGAATTCGCCCGCGAGCAGTCCCACCACCAACCCTACCACGAACACGAGCACGTAGGCTCCATGACTCCGTCTCGGAGCAGATAACGTCGACGACGACATAGCCAACTCCTTTCGGTTCTGCCCGGCGGACATTGCGGACTCGCCCGCGCCCATGCGACCGGCCGCACGGCTCCCTTCCAGACGCGCGAGAAACCGGCTACTTGGCATTACAGGCTCAACTCGCGGCGCCAGGTCCCGAGGACCGCGTTGAGCCGTGTCGCACGATACCGTTTCGGCGGATTCAGCGCATGGTTCGGGTTGTAGTTCACGGTCACGGTGTTCTTGACCGTCACCGGGCCCACGACGATCAGCGACCCCTCGATTCGGGTCGCCGTCCTGACGGTCACCGGTCCGTTCTCGATGTAGACGACTCCCTCGATCACGCCGGGGTACGTATCGAGTGTATCCGAGTCTGTCTCCTCCTGATAGGGGAACCCCTCGGGGTTGTAGTTCGTCCCCGTGGTCGGTTCCGACAACGAGGTTTCCATGGCGATCTCACACGCCCCCACGACGATGAGGGCGGGGTAGTCCGGACGATGGGGTTCCCAGGAGATCCCCTTGCCGATGGTCAGCTTCCGGGAGGCTCCGGTGTCCACCACCAGGGTCCCCTTGATGCGGCAATTCTCTATGGTCAGATTCGCCTGCATGGTGATGGCGTAGAGCCCGTCGGGATTTGCGGACCCGAAGGGGTTCGTGTTGTGGTTCAGGATGCATTTTTCGATCTTCGCACTCGGGATCGAAGACCAGGGGATCGAGGTGGCCAGACCCCGATAGTAGGCGACGGTGGTGGATGCGGGCAGCTCCCGGGCTCGACCGATCTGCCTGACGGTGCCTCGGATGGTGCCGGAGTTGGTGATGGAGTAGGCCTCGACGTTTCCGTTGACGGTCGCACCGGCTGAATTGAAGAACGTACCGTTTCCGTAGGAGGCGTGTGCACAGCAGACCGCCGGGGCGCCCCCGTTGAGCGTCAAGGTCGCACCGACGTCCACGGTGAACAGCCCGGCGGCGTGAACCGCGGTCCGCAGACAGTCCAGAGG
>Ga0209101_1000610_pt1 | contig 29080 bp, 25 predicted proteins | sample ConPoolayeCmetaG_FD_185481 | JGI IMG/M metagenome (GOLD analysis project Ga0209101, IMG submission 185481) | Hot spring microbial mat communities from California, USA to study Microbial Dark Matter (Phase II) - Cone Pool mat layer C metaG... ...
CCAAAGGGGAATACTCGACACCGTGCGGCGCACCCGGGACCTCTCCACCGGGGAAGTGGCGTGGCTGCTCACCCGCCGCACGGTGTCGAGTATTCCCCTTTGGCACTCGGTGCTGGTCGAAGGTAAAGGCGTGGGCGACGGGCGATCGTTGAATGCTGGGCTTGGGGCGCCCCCCGCCGGGCTCAAGCGCTCCACCCCCCGCGACGCGGTGACCAGCTTTCTCACCCTGGCGCGGCGGGGCGACTTCGCCGCGGCCGCCCACCTTTTGGATCTCACCGATGTGCCGGTAGAGCAGCAACCCAAGGAGGGGGCGCTGGCGGCGCGGCGGTTGATGCTGGTGCTGGTGCGGCAGGGCTGGGTGCGGCCGTCGCAGCTGTCCAACGACCCGGCGGGGACCCCCGAGCAAGGGGTGGCGGAGGATCGGGAGCTTTTGGCCACCGTGGAGGTGCACGGTCGAGATGTGGAGCTGGCCCTGCAGCGACGGTTGGAGGAAGATCTGGGCACGGTGTGGACCTTCGCCGCCGACACGGTGGCGGAAATTCCAGCCCTCTACCGCGCCCACGGCTACTGGCTGATCGGCGACCACTTGCCAGTGGTCTTCTTCTCGGTCAACTTTGGCGGCCTGCAGCTGTGGCAGTGGACCGCGTTGTTGGTGATCGTGGGGCTGGGGTGGTTGGTTGGCTGGGGGGTAGGGCGTTGGACGGTGTCGGTACTGCGGGCGCTGGCCGCGCGCACGGAGTCCCGTTGGGACGACGCCGTGGTGCACACCCTGGACGGTCCTTTGAGTATGGTGGTGTGGGGCGGCCTGCTCTCCCTTTCCGCCCCCTGGGTGGGCTTGGATGCCGCCAGTTTCAAGGTGACCCACACGGCGTTCCGCCTCCTCATTTTGGTGGGTTTGGGCTGGCTGCTGTTTCGCATCGTCGATGCGGTCACCGCTCACCTGCGCCGGGTGGCAGGGGAGGCCAACGCTCTCATTCTGGGCTTCATCCCCATTCTCACCAAGGTGGCCAAGGTACTGGTGGTGGGGTTGGGGGTGCTGGCGGCGCTGGACACGGTTGGGGTCAACGTCATGGCGTTGCTGGCCGGCCTGGGTCTGGGGGGTCTCGCCGTGGCCTTCGCGGCGCAACGCACCATCGAAAACCTCTTCGGCGCGCTGGCCATCGCCGCCGATCGCCCGTTTCGCGTGGGCGATTTCGTCACCTTGGGCGACGTGACCGGTACCGTCGAGGACGTGGGGTTGCGCTCCACCCGGCTGCGCACCCTGCAGCGCACCCTGGTCAGCATCCCCAACAGCGCGGTGATGAACGAGAAGGTGATCAACCTCTCGGCGCGTGACCGCATGTTGTACAACCCCACCATTGGCCTGGTGTACGGCACCACGGTGGAGCAACTGGTGTTCGTGATCGACGAGATCCGCAAGCTGCTGCTCGCTCACCCGCGGGTGTTTCAGGACGCCCAGCGGGTGCGGTTTAAAGGTTTCGGCGCTTACTCGCTGGACATCGAGGTGGTGGCGTGGGTCCTCACCCAGGACTGGGTGGAGTACACGGCCATCGCCGAAGAGCTCAACTTCGCCGTGGCGCGCATTGTGGAGGCCTCCGGTTCTGCGTTCGCTTTTCCGTCGCAGACGCTGTACCTGGGCCGCGACGGCGGCCTCGACCCGGCACGGGCGCAGCAGATCGCCGGTGAGGTGGAAAGGCGGCGGGCTGCTGGCGAGCTGGCCGTCCCCGAACCTTCCCCCGAGCTGCGGGCGGCTCTGCAACCTCGACCAGCGGCGGGGGAGGGCGAGGGGATTTAGTTCCCTGGCATCAAAGGCCCTGCGATGGTACTTCACCCGGACTTCACCCCCCAGGGGGCAAACTTTCCCGCCGCGTTTGCGTAGGCAAGGCCCATGGGGGAGCCGATGAACAAACCTGACGTCAGCGCCTTGCGCCTTCCTCCCAGTGCCCGAGCTGCCGAGCAACCGGCGCGGCGCTGGTGGGTTGGTGTTGCCTTGATCGTCGTGGTGGCGGGGGCGGCAGGGGTGTGGTGGTGGGCGGCGCGGCGACCGCTGCTGGTGGAGGTGAGCGCGGCCCAGGCCCTCGGGCCAGCGGGTGAGGGGGCAGTGCTCAATGCGTCGGGGTACGTGACGCCGCGGCTGCGCGCCACAGTGGCGGCCAAGATCACCGGTCGGGTGCGCGAGGTGTTGGTGGACGAGGGCATGCCGGTTCAGGCGGGGCAGGTCCTCGCCAAACTGGATGATTCAGACGCCCAGCGCCGGCTCGCCGCCGCCGAGGCCGAGGTGGCGGTGGCGCAGGCCAGCCTGGCCGAACTAGAGGTGCGGCTGGGCAACGCCCGGCGCGAGCAGGACCGCGCGCTGGCGCTGCTGGCGGAAGGGGTCGGTACGGAGCAAGGGGCGGATGCGGCGCGCACCCTCGCCGAGAGCTTACAGGCGCAGCTTGAGTTGGCTAGAAAGCGGGTACGCTCTGCGCAGGCGCAGGTGAACGTGCTACGTCAAGACCTGGACAACTACACCATCCGCGCCCCCTTCGCCGGCATCGCCGTGTCCAAGGACGCGCAACCCGGCGAGATGGTGTCGCCGGTGTCGGCGGGGGGATCGTTCACCCGTACCGGGATTTCCACCATCGTGGACATGTCGTCCCTGGAGATCGAGGTGGACGTCAACGAGTCGTACATCGCCAGGGTCACTCCCGGCCAGCGCGTCGAAGCCACCTTGGACGCCTACCCCCAGTGGCGGCTGCCGGCGTCGGTGCGCACCGTCATCCCGTCGGCGGACCGCCAGAAGGCGACGGTAAAAGTGCGTATCTCCTTTGATGAGTTGGATCCGCGAATCTTGCCGGACATGGGGGTGAAAGTCGCTTTCCTGCAAGGGCAGCCGTTGGGGGAAGGGGAGGCGGCTGCGCGCGTCGCCGTGCCCAGGGCGGCGGTGCGCCGCGACGGAGGCTCGGACGTAGTGTTCGTGCTGGCTGACGGCGTCCTCAAGCGGCGGGCCGTGCGCGCCGGCCGGGATCGCTCGGGCAGCGTGGAGATCCTCGGTGGGCTCAGTGCCGGTGAGCTGGTGGTGACCGCGGCAGCGGGTGAGCTTGTCGATGGCAGGAGGGCGAGGGTCAGGCAATGAGGGTACCCGTGGGGTACTTTGTGTGGGGCGCAGCCAGGAGGTCAGGGAGGACAGCATGGTGAGGGTGGACGGTGTGGACGCGCCCGAAACGTTGATCCGGGTGCGCAACCTGGACAAGCGGTACCAGCGGGGTAGCGAGGAGATCCACGTGCTGCAGGGGCTTAACCTGGATGTGGGGCCTGGCGAGTTCGTGGCGTTCATGGGGCCCTCGGGGTCGGGCAAAACGACGCTTCTCAACCTCTTGGGCGGGTTGGACGTGCCCACCTCGGGCAGCATCACCGTAGCCGGCGACGAGCTGACGCGCATGTCGGCGGCCAAGCTGACCCGCTGGCGCGCCCGTCACGTGGGCTTCATCTTTCAGATGTACAACTTGCTGCCGGTGCTGACGGCGTTCGGCAACGTGGAGCTGCCCCTCCTGCTGACCAAGTTAAACCGCGCCCAGCGGCGGCGGCAGGTGGAGACCGCCCTGGCCCTGGTGGGCCTTGCGGACCGCATGGACCACTTCCCGCGCCAGCTGTCGGGGGGCCAGGAGCAGCGCGTCGCCATCGCCCGCGCCATCGTTGCCGACCCTTCGTTCCTGCTGTGCGATGAGCCCACCGGGGACCTCGACCGGGCCAGCGCCGAGGAAATCCTGGACCTGCTCACGGCGCTGGCCAAGGAGCACGGCAAGACCATCCTCATGGTGACCCATGACCCGCGTGCCGCGGCCCGCGCCGACCATATCCTGCACCTGGACAAGGGTGTGCTGGTGGAAGCTGCCGGGGAGGGGGCGCGGCCGTGAAGTACCTAGGGCTGGTGCTCGCCAATTTGCGCCGCAAGAAGACGCGCACCGTGCTCACCGTGGGCTCGTTCGCCGTGGCGCTGTTTCTCTTTGGGATGCTGGCGGCGATCCACTTTGCGTTCTACCAGGGGATCGAAGTGGCGGGGGCCGATCGGCTGGTGGTGATCAACCGGGTGTCGCTCATCCAGCCCTTGCCCATCTCCTACCGTGAGAGGCTGATGCAGATGGCCGGCGTGCAGGCGGTGACCTCGGCCAACTGGTTCGGCGGTGTGTACCAGGACGAGCGCAACTTCTTTCCCCAGTTTGCAGTGGACCACGAAACTTTCCGCGGGATCTACCCCGAGTTTGTGATCCCCGATGAGCAGTGGGCGGCGTTTTCCAGCGACCGCGAGGGTTGCGTGGTGGGGGCGGCCTTGGCGCAGCGGTACGGGTGGAAGTTGGGGGATCGCATCCCCATTCGCGGAACGATCTTTCCTGGCACGTGGGAGTTTAACGTCCGCGCCATCTACCGTGGCAGCCGGCCCGGCGACGACGAAGGGCAGTTCTGGTTCCGCCGCGACTACCTGGAGGAACGGGGTCCGCAGTGGATCAAGGGCCTGGTGGGGTGGTACACGGTGCGGGTGGCCGAGGCGGGTGAAGCGGCGGCAGTGGCCCGCGCCATCGACAGCCATTTCGCCAACTCTCCGTTCGAGACCAAGACCGAACCCGAGCGCGCCTTTGCCGCCTCCTTCGCCAAGCAGATGGGGAACATCCAGGCGCTGATCCTGATCATTGGCGGGGTAGTGTTCTTCACCTTGCTGCTGGTCACCGGCAATACCCAGGCGCTTTCGGTGCGCGAGCGCACCACCGAGCTGGCGGTGCTCAAGACCGTTGGGTTTTCCGATCGCTTCGTGCTCCTGCTGGTGCTCGCCGAGTCAAGTTTGTTGGCGCTGGCCGGCGGGGTGGCCGGGATCGCTGCGGCTAAGCTCATCACCCCGGGGCTCACCCAGGCGCTGCCGGGATTCACGGTTTTCTTGCCCACCTCGGACGTGTTGCTGGGGCTGTCGCTGGCCCTCGCGGTGGGGGTAGCGGCAGGAATTCTCCCCGCGCTCTCGGCCATGCGCTTGCGGGTGGTCGACGCACTGCGGAGGGTGTAGCGATGGCCATACCTCTTATCTACAACGTGCGCAGCGTACGCCAGCGCTGGGTGTCGGCAATTGTCGCGGTGGCGGGGATCGCCGGCACGGTGGCGGTGTTCGTGGCGATGCTGGCGCTGGCGAAGGGGTTCCAGGCGACGCTGGTGGCCTCGGGTTCGCCGGAGAACGCCATCGTGCGCCGGGCCGGTGCGTCCTCTGAGATGGAGTCCATCCTGGCGCTGGACCAGATTCGGGTGCTCGAGACCGCGCCCGGCGTCAGTCGGGACGAGCGCGGTCCGCTCATCAGCGCGGAGGTGGTTGTGGTGGCCGCGTTTCCGTTGGCGGCCACGGGAACCGATGCCAACGTCCAGGTGCGCGGCGTATCACCCCGGGCCTTTGCCGTGCGGCCATCGGTGCGCATCGTGGCCGGACGGGCGTTCGAACCGGGGCTGGCGGAGCTGGTGGTGGGCACCAACGCAGCGCGCGCTTACGCCGGTTTCGAACTGGGCAGACAGGTTCGCTTCGGAGGCGGGAGCTGGACGGTGGTGGGGGTGTTCGACGCCGGGGGCAGCGCCTTCGATTCAGAGTTGTGGTGTGATGCCAACGTATTGAACCAGGTCTTCCAGCGGCCCCAGAACATCTTTCAGTCCTTAACCGTGCGCCTGCGCGCTGCCGAGGCGTTCCAGGAGTTCAAGGACGCGGCCACCGCCGATCCCCGTCTCACCGTGCAGGTGGACCGCGAGGTGGAGTACTACGAGAAGCAGTCCCGCTTGCTCACCCGGCTGATCACCGTGCTGGGCACGCTCATCGCCGTGGTCATGGGGATTGGCGCGGTGTTCGCCGCCCTCAATACCATGTACTCGGCGGTGGCCGATCGGGCTCGGGAGATCGCCACCATGCGGGCGCTGGGGTTCGGAGGTGCGGCGGTGGTGACGTCGTTCGTGCTCGAGTCTCTGCTCATCGCCTTGGCCGGAGGGGTGCTGGGGTGTGTGCTGGTGCTGCCGCTCAACGGGCTGACCACAGGGACCATGAACTGGCAGACGTTTTCACACCTGTCGTTCGCCTTTCGAGTCTCGCCGCCACTCCTCCTCGCCGGGTTGGGCTTTGCCCTGTTCATGGGCGTGATCGGTGGGCTGCCGCCGGCCCTGCGGGCGGCCAGACTGCCGGTAGCCACCGCGCTCCGACAGCTGTAACCAAAGACCGCGGCGCCCGCCGCCGCCTGCCCCCGGCACCACGGGAGGAGTGTCCCGGCAGCGACGGTAGGTCGGGGAAGAACGCTCGTGACAGGTGTAACATGTAGTTGGGAAGGCATGGGCGGTACCGTGTGGGCTGGCGAGGACGCAACGGGAGGTCGGCGATGACGACACGGCAGGTGGGTGGCGTGCTGGTGGCGGCGGCGCTGATGAGCGGGTGTAGCGGTGAACTGCGGGTCGGGGTCGTGCTCCCCGAGACCGGCGGCGCGGCTGTGTATGGCACCTCGATCAAGCAGGGCGTGCAGCTTGCCTTCGAGCACGGCAAAGCCAAGGGCACGATGCCGGCAGGGCTGATCGTGGAGTACCGGGATAGCCAGTCTCTCCCCGATGTAGCGGCGGCGCTCGCCAGGGAGCAGTACGACCGGGGGGCGCTGGCGGTCATTGGCGGGGTCACCACAGCCGAGGCGCAGGCCATGATCCAGGTGGCAAACCAGGCCAAGGCTGTCCTCATGTCGCCTTCGGCTTCGGCTCCTGATTTGTCGCGTAACAGCATGTTCTTTTTCCGCACCTGCCCCTCGGACGACTATGAAGGCCCGCAAATCGTCAAGATCCTCACCCGGTCTCCGGACACGCGCTCGGTGCTCATCATCCAGGAGTCCGGTCCCTACGCCAGTGGCCTGCTGCCCGTGGTGTTGGGGGAGATGCGCAAACGCAACGTGGCGGTGTCCGGTTCTGCTCCCATCCAGATGACCGACGCCGACTGGGAGCGCAAGCTGCACGATCGCATCACGGCCCAGCAACCCCCCGTGGCTTTGGTGTGCGCCTCGGGCGACAACTTGCTGGCCGCGGTCCGCTCGCTGCGCGCGGTGCGGTTCGCCGGGACCATCGTCACGCCCTCAGGGGTGGCGGCGCGGGAGATCATTCAACAGGGGGGGGCCGCACTGGAGGGCGTACTGTTCCCCATGGTGGCGCTCAACTGGATCGAGCCCAAGGAGGAGATTGTCAAAGAGTTCCTGGCGTCGTTCCGGAGCCGCTATGGTGTGGCCCCGGACGTTTTCGCCGCCCAGGGGTACGATGCGGCGCTGGCCGTGGGGATGGCGTACGCGGCCCTGCGCACCCGCTCGGGGAAGGAGTTACAGCTGCGTTTGAAGGGGCTGGGAGAGCACTGGGGAGTCACTGGCACCCTGGCGTTCGACGACTACGGCAACATCAAGCACTTTCCCCGCACGTACTGGATCCGCAACGGCAACGTGGATGACTTCGAGAGGTATCTCGAGGAAGAGAAGAAGGAGATCCAGAGGCGGTGGGAGGAGCTGATGAGCGGCAGGCGCTGATCGGCCCATCGCCCCCCTGGGGCCGTTGAGGCGCCCGCTACCGCCGCCACAGGCCCAGACCGAGGGACACCGCCGCGGCGAGGAGCAGGCCGGTGGAGAGGCGGGGGTCGGAGCCCTGATCCCTCAGCACTGCTCCTGCCACCAGCAGCCCCGAGGCAGCCACGAACCACGCCAGCCGGTCCAGCGCCCTCTCCAGGCGCTGCAGTCGCTCGCGCGCCTCCGGGGTGAACGATGATTTCACCGCCATCCCTCCTCGCTCCACGTGGGCGAGAAGGCGGTCCAGTTGCGCCGGGGCGCGCATCAGCGCCCGTGCCACCTCCCCCAGCTCCTCGAGTACCCCCCGCCGCGAGTCGTCGCGCAGCAGGCGCTCGGCGAAGGGCAACGTTTCGCTCCACGGATCGAAGTCAGGGTCGAGAGCCGTGCACAGGCCGGCGAGGATGCCCACCGCCCGCAGGGCGAAGAGCATGTCGGCCTGCACCTGGATGGGAGCCTCGAAGAGCAAGTCGCGGTATTCCCGCGCCAGGTGCCGGGCCTCGGCCAACGCCACCTCCTTGAGCTGGGAAATGCGGACCCCCCAAAAGCGCGCCAGGATCGCTTCATGGGCTTCCACCAAACGCTCCACGTCCGCCTCGGGAAGCAAAGTCCCGGCGGTGACGTACGCGTCCACGATGCGGCGGGCATCGCGGGTACCCAGACCGATGGCGAACTCTTTCAGCCCCTGGCGGAGCCGCTCGGGGATGGTGGTCATCATGCCGAAATCGACGAACGCCAGTTGGAACGAAGTGTCGCTCGCCACCCCGTCGCCTGCACGGGCGCTGGGGTGCACGAAGAGATTGCCGGGGTGGGGATCGGCGTGCACGAAGTGAGTCAGGAAGAACTGGCGCATGTACACGCCGTAGAGCTTCTTGGCGACGCGGGAGCGGGAAATACCGGCCGCTTCCAGTCCTGCGAGGTCGCTGACTTTGATGGCGGCCACGTTCTCCAGCGTGAGCACCGTCCGGCACGAGTGGGAGCGGTACACCCGTGGCACGCGCACCTCGGGGTCGTCGGCGAAATCGTGGGCGAAGCGCTCGGCGTTGTTCGCCTCGCGTTCGAAGTCCAGCTCGCGGCGAGTTACGGAGGTGAACTCCTTAAGGAGCCACTCCACGTCCACCCGGCGGCGGATGGGGTGTGCATGTTTGAGCCAGCGGAGGGTACGGGAGATGGCCGCCAAGTCGGTCTCGACCAGGCGCTCAATGCCCGGCCGTTGCACCTTGACGGCGACCTCCTCGCCCGAAGGAAGGCGGGCGGCGTGCACCTGAGCCAGCGACGCGGCACCCATAGGTTGCTCCTCGAAGCGAGCGAAGAGCTCGTCGCAGGAGGCGCCGAGGCCGTCCTCCAGAGCTTTGCGGATGTCCCCAAACGGCGCGGCTGGCACCTCATCTTGCAACGCGGCCAGTTCGCGGGTGATGGCGAAGGGCAGCACGTCCACGCGGGCGGAGAGAAACTGCCCCAGCTTGATGAGGACCCCACCCAGGTCCTCGGCCAGCTGGCGGTACCGGCCGGCGATGCGCCGCCAGCGTTCCAGGGGTGGCGTACGGAAGCGCCGCAGGAGAGGGCGATTGAGGATCCAATCCCACCAGAGCGCGTGGAGCAGGGCGCGCAGGAAAAACCCTCGGACGCGCCGGTAACGGCGGCGATCCACTGGCGCCTGGGGAAAGTTCTCCCGGAAAGAGGCGGAGCGGCGGTCCACGAGGCTACTGTAGCGCAGGCGGAGGGGGCAGGTTGGCGCGGCTCGCTGAAGTGCGCTCGACACCGACGGAGGCGGGGCAAGGGTGACGGGGGTCAGAGGCCAGCCACCTCGCGTCCCACAGCGAGGTGTTGGCGCGCCGACTCATCCCAGCTGAAGCGATGGGCGTGGAGGCGGGCGGCCCGGCGCAGCCTTTCCCGGATGGCGGCACCGTCGAGCACGCCGGCCAGGGCGCCGGCCAAGGCATCGTCGTCACCGCTGGGGAACAGCGCCACCGCACCGGCTGAGGCGACGCATCACCGCCCCCCAGGTGCAGCGGGCGGGAGATCATCGCGGCCATGGCGAGGGTCCCATGCTACCCGACGAACGACTATAATCCGCGGGTGCCGCAACCGCTGCTGCTAGTTACCAACGACGACGGCTACCACTCCGAGGGGATCCACGTGCTCGTGGATGCGCTGGAGGGAGTGGGGGAGGTGTGGGTGGTGGCCCCGGACCGGGAGAACTCGGCCGCCTCCCATTCCCTGACCCTGTCGCGACCGCTGCGCTTGAAGAAGCTAGCGGAGCGACGCTTCGTGGTCGACGGCACGCCCACCGACGCCGTCACGTTGGGGATCGGGCGGGTGCTCGCTGGTCGCACGCCGGACCTGGTGGTGTCAGGGATCAATTTCGGCGCCAACATGGGCGACGACGTTCACTACTCCGGGACGGTGGCGGCGGCGTTCGAGGCGGTGATCCTGGGCGTACCGGCGATCGCCGTCTCGCAGGTGCTGGGGGAGGGGTTCACCTTTGTGCACGCTGCCCGCCTGGCCCGGGTGCTGGCGCTGCGGGTGCTGGAGCGGGGCTTGCCCCCCGGGACGTTGCTTAACGTGAACGTGCCTCCCGTGCAGCCGCGCGGCGTGCGCTTTACGCGCACCGGCCAGCGGCGTTACACCGAGGCGGTGGTGGAGCAGCTCGATCCCCGCGGCCGTCCGTGCTACTGGATCGGTGGGGGCGAGCCGGTTTGGGAGCCCATCCCCGGCACCGACTTCAACGAGGTCCATGCCGGCTTCGTCTCCATCACTCCGCTGCAGCTCGATATGACCGAGCACTCCTTGCTGGCAAGGCTGGCCAGTGAGGCCGAGGCATGGCGGCTGGAGCAGGAGTGAGTACCTCCTCGATTCCTGCCCGGCGCTCACTTATGGTGCAGCGCCTGCGGCAGGGCGGTATTGGCGATGAGCGGGTGCTGGCCGCGATGGCCGCGCTGCCCCGCGAGCTGTTTGTACCCCCCGGCGTGCGCCATCACGCCTATGAGGATTTTGCCCTGGAGATCGGCGAGGGCCAGACCATCTCCCAGCCCTCGGTGGTGGCCCGGATCACCGAACTGGCAGCAGTTCGGCCCGGCGACCGGGTGTTGGAGATCGGCACCGGCTCGGGCTACCAGGCGGCGGTCCTGGCGCATCTGGCCCGCTTTGTGTTTACCGTGGAGCGCCTCCCCAGGCTGGCGGAGGGGGCCCGCGCCCGCCTCGCCCGGCTCGGCCTGCGCAACGTCACGGTACAGGTGATGGATGGCTCCTTGGGGTGGCGGGCGCAGGCGCCCTTTGACGCCATCATCGTCTCTGCGGCGGCGCCAGCCGTTCCCGCGGTACTCAAGGAGCAACTCGCCGAAGGCGGCCGGCTGGTGGCCCCGGTTGGCGATTTGAAACGCCAGGAGCTGGTGCTCGTCGTCCGCCGTGGCGAACAGTTCGACCAGTCGCATCACGGCCCGGCCGGCTTCGTGCCGCTGGTGGGCCGGGAAGGGTTTCGTTGATTGAGCGGCTCACCCAGTGGATGGTCGCCTGGGCTGCGACGCCCTACGGCGCCTGGGCGCTGTGCTTCATCGCGGTGGCGGAATCGTCGGCGTTCCCGATCCCGCCCGATGTGTTGCTCATCGCCCTCGGCCTCGCCAACCCTGAATGGGCGGTCTGGCTCCGCGTTGTGTGTACGGCAGGCTCGGTGTTGGGCGGGATGCTGGGCTGTCTCATCGGGCTTTTTGGGGGGCGCCCGGTGTTGTACCGGCTGTTCAAGCAGGCAAAGGTGGCACGCGTGGAGGCGATCTACAACCACTTTGACGCCCGGGCGACGGCCATCGCCGGTCTCACCCCGATTTCCTTCAAAGTGTTCAGCATCGCCGGAGGGGTTTTTAAAATCTGCTCCCAGGTGTTCGTGCTATCGTCGATTGGGGCGTGAGGGTTGCGCTTTAAGGCTGAGGGTGTGCTGCTCTGGCTGTACGGCGAAGGGGTAGCTACATTTCTCCAGAAGTTTTTCGGCGTGGCGGCCATGGCGCTGGTGGTGGTGGTAGCAGTGTGGGGATTTCTGGCCGTGGGTTGGATCGGCAAACTCCACGGGGTTGGTGCTGGAGGGGGGCCGTGAGGGCGGCGGTCTATCTCATCAGCGGGCGCGTGCAGGGGGTCGGTTTTCGCTATTTCGTGCTGCGCCAGGCGCAGGCGCTGGGGCTTTCGGGGTGGGTGCGCAACGTGCGTGACGGCCGCGTCGAGGTGCTGGCGGCCGGCGACGAGGGGGCGATGGCGGCCCTGGAGGGGCGCCTGTGGAGCGGGCCGCCCGCCGCACATGTGGTGGATGTCCAATCAACCCCATGGGATGCCCCTGTGGACGAGGGCTTTGAGATCGTGCCAACCCGCTAGGGGTTTACCGGAGAGAGCGGCACCCGGCGATGACTCAGCGAATCAAAGGGGTTCGAAGGGGAGCGACTCCCCGGTGGAATGGCAGAGGCTGCCCACCACCACGGCTTTTGCCTGGCCCACGGCGCGGAGGGTGAACGGCAGGTTCGGTGGGATGAGGGCGAAATGACCGCTGGGAAGGTCAATCTGGTTTCCCAACAGGGTGCACGCCACGCGCCCGTCCCAAACTCCCAAGACGCACTCGCAGGGAAACCCCCGCGACGCCACGCGGGCTCCCGCCCCCAACTCTAGGCGCCAGGCGAGGGAGTGGCCGCCGGCCAGGCGGCGGAGGACGACCGTCTCTCCCAGGAGCTGGGCCGGCAGGGAACTCCAGTCGCCGTGGCAGAACCGAAACGGGGGGGGATCGGGTGGCGGGCTCATGGCGGGCAGCTCTGGGTACGGGGTTGTGGATTGGCTGCGATTCTCATAGCATGGCTAGCGAGGGGCTGTAGCTCAGTCAGGATAGAGCAGCGGTTTCCTAAACCGCGTGTCGGTGGTTCGAGTCCACTCAGCCCCGCCACTCCTCCTCGCGCCGTCTGCCTCACGCTGGCGCCGTCAGTCGGGGGGGATGGGATGCGGCGGATCGGCGGGGGGGCCTTTCCCACCTCCACGGCGCTGCCAGGGAGTGCCGAGAGTGGGGCGATGGCCGTGCTCGGCACGGGCGCCAGCGGTGGACGGCTCGCCTGGTCCGGGGTGCGCATCAGTGCCCGGCGTACGCCGGCCCCGGCCGCCGGGTTCCGGCCTCGCCCCTAATGACCAGGCTGCCGGCGGAGTTCATACAGGTCGGGCAGATTCTTCGGGTGGGTTGCAGTTCGTTGTCGATCACATCCCCCTCGACGAACATGCCGCTGGTATCCCGGAAGCAGACGTCACACGGCCCCGCGGCACTGGGCTCGTAGCGCCAGACTGGTCCACTCATACATCCTCCGCAGGTGACCGGCCGAGGCGGTGGCCGGTACGTGCCTTGACATCGTAGCGCGCCTTTAAGGCCCGGGGGAACACGGCCCGGCCGCCGCCGGCAAAACGGCGGCCGGGGCGTGGTTAGAACGGGATCTCGTCCTCGTTGTCGGGCGGGAACTCCGGGCTTTCGGCCGGGCCGGAGGGTTCCACCCCCTGTGGCCGCGCGCCGAGGAGCTGAATGATGTTGGCGCGCACCTCGGTGAAGTACCGCCGGTTACCCTTCTCATCATCGTAGGTGCGGGTGCGCAAGGTACCCTCGATGTAAAGCTGTCGGCCCTTGGAAACGTAGGTGCCGCAGAATTCGGCCAGCTTCCCCCAGGCGACGATGTTGTGCCACTCGGTGTGCTCCTGGCGCTGGCCGTTCTTGTCTTTCCACACCTCGTTGGTGGCCAAGGAAAACTTGGCGACCGCAGTGCCCGACGGGGTATGGCGCATCTCCACATCGCGGCCGACGTTGCCTATGAGAATAACCTTGTTGATGCTCATACGGGTTCCTCCCGGCGTGGACGGAAGCTAATTTTACCACACGGGTTGTGCGTTCGCCGCCGGGCCGGGTGGGGCTGGAGGCCGTCGGTGCTACAGTCTCGGCGTGTCGAACGCGCGACGCCTGGTACAGGCCACCGGCGGCATGGCGGCGGTGACGCTGGTAAGTCGCCTGTCGGGGTATGCTCGCGACAAGGTGGTAGCGGCGCTGATCGGCGCCGGAGCGGTGGGTGATGCGTTCGTGGCCGGCTTTCGCATCCCCAACATGTTCAGGGCGTTTTTGGCGGAGGGGGCGCTGCACGCGGCGTTCGTGCCGGTGCTTGCCGGCCTGCGGCGGGAAGGGGACGAGCGGCGGACCCGGGAGTTCGTGCAAGCCATGGTGTCCTGCCTGCTGCTGGTGTTGCCTCTGCTGGTGGCGGGGGGGGTGCTCGCCGCGCCGGCGCTGGTGCAGCTGTTCGCCGCCGCCTTCGCCGATGACCCGGCCAAGTTCACCCTGACCGTCCGCTTGACCCGCCTCATGTTCCCGTACCTGGCGCTGATATCTCTGGCGGCGCTGGCGCAGGGTGTGCTCAACAGCGCTGGCCGCTTCCTCCTCCCGGCGGCCACCCCTGTGGCCCTCAACCTGGCCATCGTCGCCGGCGCCGTAACCGCCTCCGAGTCGTTCGGGGGGCGCAGCGAGTGGTTGGCGGTAGGAGTCGTGGTGGGGGGGGTCTTGCAGCTGGCCATGCAGTGGCGGTCGTGTCGCCGTCTCGGCCTGCCTCTCCTGCCTGGGAGGGGGGCATTCCACCACCCCCTGGTGCGCAGGGTCCTCCGCCTGATGCTGCCGGGGGTACCGGCGCTGGGCATCTATCAGATCACCATTCTGCTCTCCACGCGCTTTGCCGCCAGCGTGGGTGACGGCGCCGTGATGTGTCTCTACAACGCCTCTCGAATCAATGAGCTAGTGTACGGGGTGGTGGTGGTGCAGCTGGCCACCGCGGTGCTACCGATGCTCTCCGCCGAGCGCCTGAACTCCCCCGAGGCGGCTCAGGGCACGCTGGCGCTGGCGCTGCGATTGCTCTCGCTGGTGACGCTGCCGGCGGCGGCGTTGAGTGCGGTGTTGGCGCACCCTCTCGCGGGAGCGCTGCTGGGCGGCGGCAAGTACGGCGCCGAGGCGGTGGGCATGACCGCCGCGGCGCTGTTGGTGTACTCCCTGGGCATGCCGTTCCTGGCGCTGGTCAAGATTCTCGGGGGAGCGTCGTTCGCCTGGCTGGATACGCGCACACCGCTCTGGGGAGCCGCGGTGAACCTGGCGGTGTTCGCCTGGCTGGGCGCGCTGTGGACCGCGCCGTACGGTCTTGCCGGCGTGGCCGCCGCGGCCGTGGCCGGGCAGGTGGCCAACGCGTGCACGCTGCTGCTCTTGAACCGGCTGGGTGGGCGCCTTCCGGCGGCTGGAGAGGTATTGCCGGCCGTGCTGCGCCATCTGGCGGCGACGGCGGTGGCGAGTGGGGTGGCCTGGGTGCTCCAGCGACAGGCGCCGCCCCTCCTCGCCACGTCGTTGCCGGCCTTGGCGACGATTGGGGGAATCGCCGCCGCTGCCGCCCTGGCCTACCTGGGTGCCCTGGCGCTGGTGCGCGCCCCGGAGCTGCCGGAAGCGGCCCGCCTGCTGCGGGGCGGGCGGGGTACAGGCGGGAGCCTCGCCCGGGCGGGTGCGGAGGAGGATGGCCGGCGATGAGGATCGTGGCGCAGCGAGTATCCCGGGCCCGGGTCCTGGTGGCGGGAGAGGTGGTAGGGGCCATCGGCCCGGGCCTGCTCCTCCTGGTGGGGGTGGAGCGAGGGGACGGCCCCCGGCAGGTGGAACGGGCCGCGCATCGCTTTGCCACGCTGCGGGTCTTCCCGGATGACAACGGCAAGATGAACATGGGCCTGGCCGAGGTCAATGGAGAGATCTTGGTGGTGTCGCAGTTCACTCTGGCAGGTTCGATCCGGCGGGGAAGGCGGCCCGATTTCTTTGCTGCGGCGCCGCCGGAGGAGGCCGAACCCTTGATCCGCCAGTTGATTGAGCGGCTTTCCCAGCTGGGGGTGCGGGTGTCCGCCGGGGTCTTCAAGGCCATGATGGAGGTGGAGCTGGTCAACAGCGGCCCGGTGACCTTCGTCTGGGAGGACCGCCCCGGCGAGTCGTGAGGGTTACGACACGAGGGTGATCGGCTGCGGCGTAAAACACAGGATAAAGATGATGATGCACGCCCACCCGAGACGCATCCTCCTGGGGTCGAGGGGGTAGGGCTCGTCGGCGACGCGCGGGTGGCGTACCCCCATGACCAGGGCGATCACCGCCCAGATCCACCAGCCAGTCCAAAGAAAGCCGAGGGCGACCAGGACCAGCAGCGCCGGCCACGCGGCGCGGCGGTGCAGCGGGCCGAACATGGCGTAGGTGACGTGACCGCCGTCCAGCTGGCCAAAGGGCAGGAGGTTCAAGGCGGTGACCAAGAGTCCAACCCACGCCGCAAAGCCGGTGGGGTGGATGAACAGGTCGCCGCCCGCCGCCACCTCGGCGTGGAGCAGGTGGCTGAGAACTTTGAACAGCAACGGATCGCCGAAAAGAATGTAGCCGGTGTCGGGTAGCTTGGCGACCGGCTGGGAGAGTGCCACGCCGATGAGGAGGAACGGCAGGGTGGCGAGGAAGCCGGCGAGGGGACCGGCCGCCCCCACGTCGAGGAGCTCCCGCTTGCTAACGATGGGAGTACGGATGCGGATGAACGCCCCCAGTGTCCCGATTCCCAGCGGAACGGGCAGGGGCAGAAAGAAGGGGAGCGTCGCATCCAGGCGGTGGCGCCGGCAGGCCAGGTAGTGCCCCATCTCGTGCGCCAACAGGATGATCATCAGGGGGATGGAGAACTGCAGGCCCGGCAACACGACGCCGGGGTGGAGGAGGGTAGCGGTGATGCTGCGCGGCACGTAATCGTCCGGGAGGCGAGCGAAGGTCAAACCTCCCACGAACGTCGTGGACAACAGGGTGGCAACGAACAGGGTGAGGTGCAGCCAGAGCCGGCGAGGGGGTGGTGGAACGGGACGATACACCGCAATGGGGAGGCCGTCGCCTCCCAGTAGTTCGATCAGCTGTTGAGGTCTTGACACCGCAATGGCCTGTGGCGCCTTCGCCGCACCGCAACGTGGCGGGAGAGTCCACCTGCTCCCCCGGCAGCGCCCGGGAGCGGCGAGGACTAGTCGATGACCCGGAGAGCTTTGCCGGGTTTGAATCGGATCGTCTTGCCAGGGGGGATGGGGACTTCCACGCCCGTCTTGGGGTTGCGGCCAATGCCCCGCTTGCGGTTTTTCACGATGAACACGCCGAACCCGCGCAGCTCGATGCGCTCGCCGTTGCATAGCGCATCCCGCATCGAGTCGAAGATCACGTTCACCGCCTCGCCCGCCTTGGTCTGGGGGATTTGCACAGCGTCCATCACCTTGCGCACAAGATCAGCTTTGATCATCTCTCCCTCCGTCCTTCGGGAGCGCCACCCTAGAGCGACCTCTGCCCGCTGTCAAGCGTGGCTGGGTGCGGATTTTGTTGCGCAGCACCAAAACCTCCAGGGCCAAGCCAGCCAGCGTGGCCGCCTGGCGAGCGAGGGGTACGGGGATGCCGGCGACGCCCTGGGGGCCGTTGTCGAGCCACAGAAAGCCGGCCGGCTTGCCGCGCACCACCAGCGGCACGATCACCGCGCCCGCCGGTGCCGGTGGGCCGAGGGCTTGCAACAGGGGGTCGTTGCCATCGCCGCCGAGGACCGGGCCGCTGTGGAGCTCGGCACCGGCTGCGAGGTTGAGGAAGACTGAAGGGCGGTCCAGCGACACGGTCAAGGCGGCAAAGCGCTGCCGCGTCTTTTCGTCCGCGCCGCCCATGGCCCAGCCGCTCACCTTTCCCTGGTGCAGCGCAAAGAGGGCGACGCGAACCGCGTGCGGCGTGAAGAATTCCAAAAGACTGTTGGCCACCTCCTCGCGCTCGTTGGCGTCGGCCAGAGTAGCTGCCAAATCTTCCAGACTCCCCGGCGCGTCGCGCCGAGACGGAGCCACCGGGGCGGCGAGCGGAGCCAGGTGAGGAAACGTGGCGGCGGCGTGACTGCCGGCCGGTGCCGGCGAGAAGGCGAGAGCCTGGAACGCCTCGCCAGGGGTACTGGCGACCCGCCAAAACTGGGTCCATCGGCGGTATCGGGAGCGCGGCGCTCCCGGTGCCGGCGCCTCGGCGCTGCGCGGACGCACCGACGGAATGGCGAGAGCCGCGTTGAGCGCCGCCTCGGTGGCGACGTGGGGTCGTACCACGAGGCCGGTGAGCGACGAGACCTCCTCGATGAGCCGGGCATCGTTGGGGGTAGCGGCGGCGATGTCCAGGAGCTTGCCGCGGCGGTGGAACGGAACCACCAGGTGGCGTCGGCAAAACTCCTCACTTAGAAGGGTGCGCACCTCTGAAGGCGCGGTGGCCAGCTCCAGAGCCCGGGCCGGCGGGCAACGGGTCTGCTCCGAAAGCGCCTCCAAAAGCTGTGCCTCGTTAAGGAAACCGAGCCGCACCAGCCAGGTGCCCAGACGCCCCCCCTGGCGGCGGCACGCTTCCAGTCCGCTGCGCAGTTGGTCGGTGGTGAGAACGCCCTTGGAGGTGAGGATCTCCCCGAGCCGGGGCATGCAGAGACCCCCTTTCCGTGCCCCGAGTATACGCTTAACTGGAGCGGTTTGCGTCGCTCACCGGCAGGAACATGACGGTGGCATCCTCGCCGTCGGAGTAGTAGCGGGAGCGCCGGCCGAGTACCTGGTAGCCCAGTCGGCGGTAGAGCAGGTAAGCGCCTCGGTTGGAAGGGCGGACCTCGAGGATGAGACCTCGCCCTCCCTGGCGCCGCGCTTCCGCGTAGGCCAACTCCAGCAGCAGCGTGGCGAGCCCCCGGCGCTGATAAGCGGGGTGGGTGGCGACCTTGAGAATGTGCAGCTCATCCACCTGCCAGCAGGCGAAGAGGTAGGCGGCCAGGACACCGCGGTGATCGACGATGACCCGCTGGAAACGGAGCGGCTGGCCGATCTCCTGGAGGAACAGATGGCGAGGCCAGGGATCCGGGAACAGCTCGGCTTCCAGCGCCGCCACCGCAGGGACGTCCTCGGCCCTGGCGGGCCGGAGGTCGAGATCGTCTAAAAGCGCCGCCACGGTCAAGGCTCCCGTGCCGGGGGTACGGCCGGCGGCGGGTCGAGGTAGATGGGGGCCAGGGTGGCACCGTCGCAGGCGTCGAGAGAGGCGGCCAGATCCAGCAGTGCTTCGGCCGTGGTGCACCTGACTGGTGCGAGCGGGACGGCCGACGGGAGCTCGAGGCCGGCTGGCGCCACCACGGGGAGCAAACTGCCGGCCAGGGAGACCAGGGAAAGGGTTGTGGGAGCTCCGCGGGGGTTTAAGACACCGGCCACGCGCTGGAAGAATTGGGCGTACACCTCGCCTCGCCGGGCCGGCTGCACGGCCAGGACCTCGGGAAGGTCGGTGCGAGCGGCCTGGACCAGGAGCGAGCAAAAGCCATGGGCGAAAATCCCCGCCCCCAGGGCGATGCCCTGCGCCGTGGCGAGGGCCACGCGCACGCCGGTGAACGATCCGGGCCCACGGGTGGCGACGACCGCCTGGAGGTCTCCCGCCGCGAGGCCGGCGCCGCGCAGGAGCAGATCGACGGCGGCCATCACCAGGTCCGAGCGCGGCGTCGGCCCGACAAGAGCAACGATGCCAGGGGCGGCGCCGGGACCACAGCGAAGGGCCACCTCGAGGCGCGGTCCACAGCCGGAGATCGCCAGCACCCTGTGCACCCGGGCAGTGTCATGCGCCGCGCTGCGTCCGTCAAGACGCTCTGCCGAAAGGTACAATCCTTTGGGTCATGAAGCCGACGCCCATGCTGCAACAGTATCTCGAGCTCAAGGCCAAGCTGCCTGAGGCCCTGCTTTTCTACCGCCTGGGTGATTTCTACGAGCTGTTCTTCGAGGACGCCGAAACCGCGGCCCCAATTCTGGGAGTGGTCCTCACCCGGCGCCGGCACAACGACCAGGTGAGCTCGCCCATGTGTGGCGTACCCCACCACGCATTGGCGACGTACGCCCGCAAGCTGCTCGACGCCGGCCTGAAGGTGGCGGTGGCCGAGCAGGTGGAGGACCCCCAGGTCGCCGGCGGACTGGTACGGCGGGAGATCGTCCGGGTGCTGACACCGGGTACGGTCACCGAACCGGAGCTGTTGGGCAGCGCCGAGCGACGGTGGATTGCCGCCGTTCATCGCCAGCGCACTGGCCTGGCGGTGGCCTACCTGGATGCCTCCGCGGGCGAACTGGGAGGGGCGGTCGGCAGTGCCGAGGAGATCCGCGAACTGCTCGCCCAGTTGCGTCCGGTGGAAGTCCTCCTAAAGGCCGGCGGCGACCTCAACGGCGTGTGGCCAGCGGAGTTGCCACCGCCGGTGGCGGCGCTGCGTCCACCGTCCTGGTTCGAGCCGGGGCGAGGGGCCGAGGTGTTGCGTCGGGCGTTGGGGGTCGCCTCTTTGCGGGCGTTCGACCTCTCTTCCACCGACCCCCTGGCGGGGGTGGCGGGGGCGCTGGTGGCCTACCTGGAGGAGACGCAGGGGGCCATGCCCCGCCACATTGGAGGGTTTACCCGGCGGCAGAGCGGGAAGGATTTGGTGCTGGACGCCGCCACGGTTCGCAATCTCGAACTGATCCGGGACGCCAGCGGTGAGCGGCGGGCGTCTCTGGCGGGTGTGCTGGATCTCACAGTGACCAGTATGGGCTCGCGGCTGCTGCGGGAATGGCTGTTGCGTCCCCTAGGCGAGGCCGCCGCCGCGGCGGCGCGCCACGATGCGGTCCAGGCCTTGGTGGACGACCCCGGTTTGCTGGGTACCTTGCGCGACACCCTGCGTGGCGTTGGCGATCTGGAGCGGCTCGCCGCCCGGCTCGGCCTCGCCCAGGTGCGCCCCGGTGAACTGGTCGCCCTGCGCGCCGCCCTCGCCCACCTGCCCCGGCTGCGCGCTTTTTTGCTGGACGCCCCGGCCGCTTTACTGGCCTCGCTGGGGGCGGAGGTGGACCCCTTGCTCGACCTCGCCGGGGAGCTTGACCGTACCCTCGCCAGCGAGCCCCCCGCCGTGCTCGGCCCCGGCACCATCCGCGCCGGCCGGGATGCCGAGCTGGATGAGGCGCGTGCCCTGGCCCGCGGCGGCAAGGAGGTGCTCGCCGACCTTGAGGCCAGGGAGCGAGCCCGCACCGGTATCCCCACTTTGAGGGTGCGCTACAACCGCGTCTTCGGCTATGCGCTGGAAGTCTCCAACGCTCATCGGGCGAAGGTTCCAGAGGATTACGTACGGCGTCAGACGCTGGCCGCCGGCGAGCGGTTTACCACGCCAGAGCTGGAGGAGATCGAACGCCGCATCACCTCGGCCGAGGCGCGGGCCGAGGCACGGGAGACCGAGCTGTATCGGGAGCTGGTGGAGTTCTGTGCGGGCTGCGCCCTGCGCGTCGCCACCTCGGCTCGCGCCCTGGCGGCGGTGGACGTGCTGGGCGCCTTTGCCGAGCGCGCCCGTAAGGCGTCGTACGTGCGGCCGCGCCTGGTGCCGGAGACGCGCATCAGGTTGGTGGGATCGCGCCACCCGGTGATCGAAGCGCTGCACACCGCCGCCTTCGTGCCCAACGACGCGGAGCTGGATAGCGAACACCGCCAGATCGTTCTACTCACCGGCCCTAACATGGGCGGCAAGTCCACCTACCTGCGGCAAGTGGCGCTGGCGGTGATCATGGCCAGGGCGGGCTCGTTCGTGGCGGCGGAGGAGGCCGAGATTGGCAATTTCGATCGCGTTTTCACCCGCGTCGGGGCAGCCGACGACATCGCCCGGGGCGAGTCCACCTTCATGCTGGAGATGACCGAAGTGGCGCACATTCTGCGCCACGCCGGTAGTCGCTCCCTGGTCATCCTCGACGAGGTGGGGCGGGGTACCGCCACCTTTGACGGGCTCTCCCTGGCCTGGGCGGTGGTGGAGGCGCTGCACGATCCGCCGGGTGAGGGCGCCGGCCGGCCGCTGGTTCTCTTCGCCACCCACTACCACGAGCTCACCGACCTGGCGCAGCGCCTGGATCGGGTGGTGAACGCCTCGATGGCGGTGAAGGAGTGGCAGGGGCAGGTGATCTTTCTTCACCGCGTGATCCCTGGCCCGGCTGACCGCTCCTACGGCATCCACGTGGCCCGCTTGGCGGGGGTGCCGGCGCCCGTGTGCCGGCGGGCCGAGGAGGTGTTGCGGCAGCTGGAGCGGCAGGAACTCAAAGTCCTCAACGCCGCCCGGCCAGTGGCGGGGCCGCGCCAACTGTCGTTGTTCCCGCCGCCGGAAGAGGCGGTCGCCGAGCGCCTGCGGCGGACCAACCTGGACGGCCTCACGCCCCTGGATGCCCTCAACCTGCTCGCCGCCTTAAAGAAGGAGGTGGAAGAGTGAATCGTTTCCTGGCCTGTGGTGTGGCTTCCAGCGAGCTTGACGACGGTGAACGCCGCCTCCTGCGCGAGCTGGCGCCCGGAGGTGTGCTGTTGTTTGCCCGCAATGTGGCCTCCCGGGAGCAACTTTCGGCGTTGGTCGCCGAGCTGCGCGCGCTGCCGGGGCCGCCGTTACTGGGCGTCGATTTGGAGGGGGGGCGGGTGAACCGGCTGCGGGCGGTGATCGGTCCGCTCCCCTCCGCCGCCGAGGCGGCTGCCGCCGGGGTCGAGGCGTGCCAGGCCCTCGGGGAGGCGGCCGGAGCGGCCTGCGCGTACTTCGGCATTGATTTGGATTTGGCGCCAGTCCTGGATGTGGCCTGGCCCGGTGGGTGGCTGGCGGGAGAGGGGCGCTGCTTTGGGGGTGACGCCGCGGGCGTGACCTCTTTGGCCGGCGCCTTTCTCGCCGGACTCGAACGCTATGGGGTGCGCGGGTGTCTGAAACACTACCCCGGGTTGGGGAGCGGGGCGGTGGACTCGCACCGGGAGTTGCCGGTTCTGGGGGACGAGGTCCGGGAGGAGGAGAGGGTGTTTCAAGCGCTGGCCACGCCGCAGCGGGCCGTGATGGTGGCCCACGCCCTGTGCCCCCAGCTGGGCGAGGGGTTCGCCCCCGCTTCACTCTCCGCCGCGGTGGTGGGACGGCTGGCCGGAGTTCGCTGCGGTTTGGTGCTGGCCGATGACCTGGAAATGGGCGCCCTGGCCGGGTGGGGCGGGCTTGAAGAACGGGCCGCGGCGGCGCTGGCCGCCGGATGCGATCAGGTGATCCTCAGCAATGTGCTGGAGAAGCGGGTTCCTCTGGCGGCCTACGTGAACCGGGCGGCGGCGGGAGATACCCACCTGGCGGCACGACTGCAGCGGGGCAAGGAGCGGTTCGGCGCTTTTCGGAGCAGTGTGGCGCTGCGCCCCGTGAGTTGGAGCGAGGTGGAGCGGGCCGCCGAGGCGGCGCGCCGGCTGGCCGGGGGAGCGGTATGACCCGCGCCGCAGTGCTGCTTTCCGGGGGGCTAGATTCGGCGGTGGCGGCGGCCTGGGCGGTGGCGGCGGGGCGCAAGGTGTCGGCCTTATCGGTGGACTACGGCCAGCGCCACCGCGTGGAGTTGGACTCGGCCAGGAGGGTGGCGCAGGAGCTGCGGCTCGCCGAGCACCGGGTGGTGACCGTGGACCTGCGCGCCCTGGGTGGGTCGGCACTCACCGACGCCATCGCCGTGCCTCGCCATCGCCAGGAGATCGGTACTGACATCCCAGTCACCTACGTGCCGGCGCGCAACGCGGTTTTGCTTTCCCTTCTGGCAGGGTTTGCCGAGGTGGTTGGGGCCTCCCACCTGATCATCGGGGCCAACGTGCAGGACTACTCGGGGTATCCCGATTGCCGCCCCGAGTTCTTGCGGGCTTTCGGTGAGGCTCTCCGCCTGGGCACCAGGGCGGGAGTGTCGGGGGAGGCTCTGCGCGTGGACGCTCCACTTCTGCACCTCTCCAAGGCGGGGATCGTGCGGCTGGGGGTTGCCCTGGGGCTCGACGTGGGGCTGACGCTCTCGTGTTACGACCCACCGGCGGCGGGTGTGCACTGCGGCGCCTGCGATGCCTGCCGGCTGCGGCGGCGGGCGTTTGAGGAGGCGGGGGTCGCCGATCCCAGTCGCTATCTGGAAGGACCCTCAGAGCATCCCTGAGGGATTCGGCGGCGTCACGCCAACCCTAGCCGGGGTTGCTGCCGCCCCCGACGGGGACTGGCGCGGCCTGCGGCGCTATTCCCCGCGCTGGGTGGGCACAGTTCATGCATCGTCAGCTCAGCGAGGAGCGACGTGGTAGTGCACCGCTGGGACAAGGGACGGCGGCGCCGGCGGACCGGTCGCGTCGGGCAGTGGGGGAGTGAGAACGGCGTGCGGGCGCGTCCGGTTTGTGGGGATGACCGGAGCGGGAAACTGTTACGGCCGGGTAACCAACGTGCCGGTGGGGGCGCAAGCCCGACGGCTAGAGGGGCGGGGATGCCATGAGCACGCTCCTCCCCTGGGACCCCCGCGCCGAAGGCGGGGCAGCCAGTCGCCTCGGTGAGCTGGCCACCGCGATCCTCCAGCGGTGCCGCGGGGAGGGTCCCCCCAACTGTGTCGCCCGCTGTCCCCTCCGGGTCGACGCGCCGGCGTACCTGCGGCTGGCCCGCCAGGGGCGCTACCGCGAGGCGCTGCAGAAGGTGCGGGAAAAGCTCCCCTTTCCGGGGATTTTGGGGTTCATCTGCACCCACCCCTGCGAGCTTTACTGCAAACGGTTGGATGAGGACGCCCCGGTGAGAATCCGGGATGTCAAGCGCTTCCTCGCCGAGTGGGAGGTGGGGGAACCCGAGCATCTGCTCTCCCGCGAGCCCCGCAAGGGGAGGCGGGTTGGCGTCGTGGGGTCGGGCCCGGCGGGGCTCATGGCCGCCCACGACCTGCGCCGGCGCGGCTTTGACGTGGTGCTCCTGGAGGAAGACACGGAAATCGGTGGGGGCTTGGTGCGGGCCATTCCGCCGTGGCGCCTCCCCAGACGGGTGATCGAGCGGGACCTGTCAATCATCCCGGCGCTGGGGATCGAGGTGCGCACCGGGGTTGTGGTGGGAGGCAACCTGCCGCTGCACCAGCTGCGGCGGGAGTGCGACGCGGTGGTGTTCTGCGGGGGGATCGCCGGCGCAGCCCGCCTGGCGATGGCCAGTGGGCTGGCCGCCAGCGAGAACGGGACGTTGCTGGTGGATCCCGACACCCTGGCGTGCCGCCTCGACGGCGTCTTCGTGGCCGGCACGGCCACCTTGGGTCCGGTTTCGGTGGTGGATGCTATGGCTCACGGTCGCCTGGCGGCGGCACTGGTGGCGGCACACCTGGCGCCCACCTCGGGGGGCCGCGAGGGCACCCTTGGCGCGGATGATGGGAGGCTGCGCTGGCGGATCGAGGTGTCGGAGGGCGAACGGCAGCGGCGCGTGCGGCCGCCCGATCTCCAGGCGCCGCAGGCGCCGCCGCTGGACGAGGCGGAAGTGCGCGCCGAGGGTGAGCGGTGCCTGCAGTGCTCCTGCCGTGCCTGTGTAGAGGAGTGCGATTACCTGGCCCAGTACTGCACTTCGCCCATAAAGCTGGCTCGCCTGGTCAAGGCCGGGCCCGGCGAGCACCTGAAGATGATCTACTCCTGCGCCCTGTGCGGGCTGTGCGCCGAGGTGTGTCCGGAGTCGCTGGGGATCGGGGAGCTGATGTTGCAGGCTCGGCGCGTCGCGGTCGCCCAGGGGGTTGGGCCGCTGCCCGCTCATGAGGACATGCTGGCGGCGTTCCGGGATGCCGTGCGACCGAAGGCCACGCTGCTCATGAGCGAGCCCGGTCGGGGTAAGACCAAGAGGTTGTTCTTCCCCGGATGTTCTTGGCCGGCCGCGGCCCCCGCCCAGGTGGCCGCCTGCTACGACCTGCTGCGCGCGGCGCTGCCCGGTCTCGGGGTGTTGCTGCAGTGCTGCGGGTCGCCGCTGCTGGCGCTGGGGATGGAGGACGAGTTCGCCCGCCACCGCAAAGATCTCGCCCGGATGATCGCCAACTCGGGCGCCGACGAGGTGGTGGCGGCGTGCCCGGGCTGCACCGCGGTGCTCAGGGAGTACTTCCCCGAACAGCGCTTCTCCGCGGCGTGGGAGGTGCTGGCGAGGGTGTGGACCCCGCCGGCCAACCGGCAAGGGGTGGAGGTGGTGGTGCAGGACTCGTGCCGCAGCCGTAGCGAGGCTGGACTCCAGCGCGCCGTCCGCCAGCTGCTGGAGGCCACCGGAGCTACGGTGCGGGAGGTGGAGTTTTCCGGTCGGACCACTCGCTGCTGCGGCCGCGGCGGCGGAGTTCGGGCGGTGGATGAGAACCTGGCGCGGCGCCTGACCCTCCGGCGAATCGACGAGTCGCCGGCCGTGTGGCTGACCTACTGCGCCGGCTGCCGTGGGGCTCTGGCGGAGTTTGGCGCGCCGGCGATCCACCTTATGGATTTTCTCCTCTGTGACGACTGGGAGAGGAGGAGCTGGCAGGCACCCGCCGCGGGGCTGGCGACGCTCGGGAACCGGGCGCGCGCCCGTTACCTCCTGCGCCGGCGCCGACCTCTCGCGGGGGGCTCCGGTGCCTGAGGTGGTTTCGGTTTGGGTCGACGGCCGCACCCTCGCCGCGCGCGCCGGGGAGACAGTACTGGAGCTGCTGCGCCGGGCGGGAATCTGGGTGCCAACCCTGTGCTTCGACCCGCGGGTGAAGGCCTACGGTGGCTGCCGGCTGTGCGTGGTGAGCCGGCGAGACGGAGCCGGTGGTTTGGTTCCGGCCTGCGACACCGAGGTGGCGCCCGGCATGGTGTTGGAAACCTCGTCCACCGAGGTGCTCCACGCCCGGCAAAGACAGCTGGCGCTGCTGCTCACCGAGCATCGCCTGGACTGCCCGGTCTGCCCGGCGGCGGGCCGGTGCAAGCTGGAACTGTTGCTCCACCGCATCGGCGTGCCCGGCGAGTACCTGCCCCGCCGGAGGGCGCAGGTCGCCCCCGGGGTGCGCTCGCCGCTCATCGTTGCCGATCCCGAACGCTGCGTGGCGTGCACCTTGTGCATCCGCTTGTGCGAGGAGGTGCAAGGCGTGGCCGCTCTGGGTTTGGAGCGCCTTGGCGAGGCCGTGCGCGTCGCGACCTTTGCCGGGCGGGAGCTGGACTGCGAGTACTGCGGCCAGTGCGTCGCCGCCTGCCCGGCCGGGGCGCTGCTGGTGCGGCCACCCCGCGCTGCGCTGTCGCGTTGGCGAACCGAAGCGGTCACCACCACCTGCTCCTTCTGCCCGTGCGGTTGCCAGGTGGAGGTCTACGCTCGGGATGGGCGAGTGGTGGCTGCCGATGCCCAACTCGAACGCCCGCCGAACCGCGGGCTGCTGTGCGCCAAAGGCCGATTCGGGCACGACGTACTGGTTTCACCTGAACGGGTAACGTCGCCGCTGGTACGGCGGGAGGGGCGGCTGGTTCCCGTGCCCTGGGAGCAGGCGCTGCAGGCGGTGGTGGAGGGGGCGCGTGCCGCGGCGGCGCAGGGCCGCGCGTTGGTGGCGTTTGGCACCCCCCGGTTGACGTGCGAGGATGCCTTCCTGCTGCAGGACCTGCTGCGTCGGGCGTTGGGCTCGCCCCACGTGGGCGTGGGGCTGGCGGCAGGGGTACGGGCGCTGGTGGATGGACTGTGGCCGGTGTTAGGCACCGCACGCTCCACCGCTGACTTCGAGGACCTGGCCAACGCCGACGTGGTTCTGGCGCTGCGGGCGGACCCCACCCGGACCCACCCCCTGGTCAAGACGACGCTGCTCGCCGGCATGCGCCGCCGTGGGCAGCGGGTAATCCTGGCCCACGCCCTGTCGGGAGGGTTGGAGGGGCACGTCACGGATTACGTGCCGTTGCGACCCCTGGGAGAGGAGGCGCTTGTCCTCGGGCTCTGCCGCCATCTCTTGGCGTCATCCGGGTCGAGAACGCGTGGCGGGGCGGGGGAGGTGGCAGGCCTGAGGGCCTTTGCAACCGCCCTGGAGGCCTGGAACGATGAGGTCGTGGAGAGTTTGAGCGGCGTTGGCGGGCAGCGCGTGGCGGCTCTGGCGCGGCTGCTGGCACGGGCGCGGCGGGTGGTGATCGTGGTGCCGGCCGGACTGGGTGTGCCTGGTGACGAGGCGGCCCTCGCCCGGGCGGCGGCCTCGCTCTCGGTGCTGCTGGGGCGCAACCGTGCGCCGGGGTGCGGCGTGCTGGTGCTGGGGGAGAAGTCCAACCTGCAAGGGTGCCTCGACGTGGGTCTGCACCCCCGCTTCCTGCCGGGCTTCCACCCGGCGGCGCAGCCCGGGTGGGAGCCTGTGGAGGCTATGAGAAAGGCGGGGGAGGGGGCGGTCGGGTTTCTCTACCTGGTGGGCCACGACCCACTGGGCGGTTGGCCACGCGCCACGCACCGCCGAGACGGGCTGGAGAACGCGGGGTTCGTGGTGGTTCAGGACGCCTTCCTGACCAAGACCACGCGCGCCGCCGACGTGGTCCTGCCCGTGGCGATCCTGGCCGAGCGGGAGGGCAGCCTGGTGGGTGCCGACGGGGTGCGCCGGCGGCTTCAGGCAGTGGTGCCGGCCCCCGCCGGGGTGGCGCCGGACGGCGAGATCTTCCGGGAGCTGGGCCGCCGTCTGGGCACCCCGCTACCCACTCGAGAGGAGGTCGAGAGGATCCTGGCAGACGTCTTTTCCCGCGGCTTCCCGCCCGCGGCGGAGCCGGCGCTTGCGCCACCGCCATTGCCGCCGCCGCCCCGAACCTGGCGCGGTACGCTGCTGGATGTCTCGCCGCAAATCTGGCACTCGGGGTCGGTGACCCGCTACAGCGCCGTGCTACGCGAACTGGCGCCCATCGCCGCGGTGCGATTGGCACCTGAGGACGTCGCCGCGTTGGGCTTGACGCCCGGCGGCAGGGCGCACCTGATCACCGGCACCGGCGAGGAGATGATGGTGGTGCGAGCGGATCGCACCGTACGGTCGGGCAGCGCGGTGGTGCTCTGGCAGTCCAACGCCGAGGGGCTGGGGGCGTTTTTGGCGGTGGATGGGGAGGCGCGTCTGGTGGAGGTGCGCAGGTGCAAATGATCACCACGCATCGAGCGGGCGAGCTGGCGGCGGCGCCGGAGGAAGACCAGGCGGCCGGCGCTAGCCGTGCTTCCGAAAGCGACCTCGCCATCACCGACGAGGTGTTGAACGAGGAGGGGCAGGGGGAGGGGGCGCTGGTGGCGACCCTGGCGCGGCTGCAAGAACTGCTGGGCTGCGTCTCGCCGCCGGTGCAGGAGGTGGTGGCGCGCCGGCTTTTGCTCCCCCCGGTCACCGTGCAGGAGGTGGTAAGTTTCGAGGGCGACCTTTCCCCGCAGCCACGGCGGGGGACGGTGACGCGCCTGTGCGGCGGAGCCCCGTGCCTGGCGCCCCACGGGCTGGGGGTCATCGCGACCGCGCGGGCCGCCGCAGCGGCCGGCGGCGGGGAAGTGCACACCGCCCCCTGTCTCGGGGCGTGCTGGGGCGCGCCGGTGGCCGAGCTGGGGGGTGTTCGCCGCCTCCAGCTGACCGTGGACTGGGCCCGCCAGCTGTCGGGCGAACGGGGCACCAAAACCCTCGGTCGCCACCGCCCCCGCCTCCGAGGCGTGCCCGTCGCCGCTTGGGGCCGGGAGGAACTGAATCAGATCCGGGCACGGTTGGGTGAGGGGGTGGGGGGT
>Ga0209101_1000611_pt1 | contig 29062 bp, 16 predicted proteins | sample ConPoolayeCmetaG_FD_185481 | JGI IMG/M metagenome (GOLD analysis project Ga0209101, IMG submission 185481) | Hot spring microbial mat communities from California, USA to study Microbial Dark Matter (Phase II) - Cone Pool mat layer C metaG... ...
CATAGCAATTGCGGTCACCCTGACCGCGTCACAATCCGCCCACGCCGACCCCGGCATCCTCTACGCCGCGCCGGCGGCCGTGGGCAGCGGCAATTGCTCCGATTGGGACAACGCCTGCACGCTGCAGACCGCCCTGGCGAACGCCGTCAGCGGCGACGAAATCTGGGTCAAGATGGGCGTGCACTACCCAGGCGCTGCCGGCAACCGCACCGCCACCTTCACCCTGAAGAACGGCGTGGCAATTTATGGCGGCTTTGCCGGGACGGAGACGCTGCGCAGCCAGCGTAATCCGCAGACTCACATCACCGTCCTGAGCGGCGACATTGACCGCAACGACCTCACCGATCCCAACGGCGTGGTGACCACCACCGCTAACATCGTGGGCAACAACGCCTATCACGTCGTCACCGGCGGCGGGACGGATAGCACGGCGGTGCTGGATGGGTTCACCATCACCGCCGGGCAGGCCAATGGGTCATATCCTCACAACTACGGCGGCGGTATGTACAACGACTCCAGCAGCCCGACGCTGACGGACATCACTTTCAGCGGCAACTCGGCCAACTCCGGCGGGGGGATGTACAACTACCAAAGCAGACCGACGCTGACGGACATCATCTTCAGCAGCAACTCGGCCTCCTACGGCGGCGGCGGGATGTGCAACTACTTCAGCAACCCGACGCTGACGAACGTCACTTTCGGCGGCAACTCGGCCTACTCCGGCGGCGGGATGCACAACGACTCCAGCAGTCCGACGCTGACGGATGTCACCTTCAGCGGCAACTCGGCCACTAACCGGGGCGGCGGGATGTATAACGACCACAGCAGCCCGACGCTTACGGGTGTGACTTTCAGCGGTAACTCCGCCAATACTGGCGGCGGGTTGTTCAACGGCTGGGTCAGCAGCCCGACGCTGACGGACGTCACCTTCAGCGGCAACTCGGCCTACAACGGCGGCGGGATGTACAACTACGACAGCCGCCCGACGCTGATCAACGTCACCTTCAGCGGCAACTCGGCTACCAACCAGGGCGGCGGGATGTACAACTGGTACGGCAATCCGACGCTGGCTAACGTCGCCTTTAGCGGCAACTCTGCCGCTTATTCTGGTGGTGGGATGTACAACTACTACAGCAGCCCGACGCTGACCAACATCACCTTCAGCGGCAACACGGCCGCTAACTCTGGCGGCGGGATGCACAATTCCGGCAGCAACCTGACGCTGGCCAACGTCATCCTGTGGGGCGATAGCGCCCTGATGGGGTCGGAAATCTACAATGACAACAGTACCCCTGTTATCTCCTACAGCGACATTCAGGGCTGCGGCGGCTCTGGCAGTTGGAACAGCGCCTGCGGCGCGGACGGCGGCAACAACATTGACGCCGACCCGCTTTTCGTGGATGCCGCGGGCGGCAACCTGCGCCTGCAGGCCGGTTCCCCCGCGATTGACGCCAGCAACGACGCTGCCGTGCCCGCTGGCATCACCACCGACCTGGACGGCAATCCGCGCTTCTCCGGCGCGACGGTGGATATGGGGGCGTATGAATATCAGAACCCCACCACGTACCACCGTCTGTCGGTCTATCTGAGCGGCGAGGGCGTGGGGCGAGTGCAAAGCGCCCCGGCGGGCATCGCCTGCCCCGGCGATTGCCGACAGGGGTATCTGCCGGCCACTATCGTCGTCCTGACCGCCACCCCTGGAGCGACCTCCGCGGTGGCCGGGTGGGCAGGCTGCGATAGCGTCGCCGGCAACACCTGCACCCTGACGATGACCTCCGCCAGGAGTGTGACGGTGACCTTGAGCCATACCGCTGGCGTGCTCTACGCCGCGCCGGTGACCGTGGGCAGCGGCAACTGCCTGTCGTGGGGCAACGCCTGCACGTTGCAAACGGCGCTGGACAACGCCGCGCGTGGCGACGAAATCTGGGTCAAGGCCGGCGTTCACTACCCCGGCGCGGCCGGCGAGCGCACCGCCACCTTCACCCTGAAGAACGGTGTGGCGATTTATGGCGGCTTTGCCGGGACGGAAACCGCCCGTGACCAGCGTGACCCGCAGGCACACATCACCATCCTGAGCGGCGACATTGACCGCAACGACCTCACCGACCCCAACGGCGTGGTGACTACCACCGCCAACATCGTGGGCGACAACGCCTACCACGTCGTCACCGGCGGCGGGACGGATAGCACTGCTGTGCTGGATGGGTTCACCATCACCGCCGGGCAGGCCAACGGTTCATACCCAAACTTCCACGGCGGCGGGATATACAATGACCAAAGCAGCCCAACGTTGACCAATCTCACCTTCAGCGGCAACTCAGCCTCCTGGTATGGCGGCGGGATGTACAACTACCAAGGCAACCCGACGCTGACGGACGTCACCTTCAGCGGCAACTCAGCCTCCTCCGGCGGTGGGATGTACAACTGGTACAGCAACCCGATGCTGACGGATGTCGCCTTCAGCGGCAACTCGGCCTCCAGTGGCGGCGGGATGTACAACTGGTACAGCAACCCGATGCTGACGGATGTCACCTTCAGCGGCAATCTGGCCTCCGACGGCGGCGGGATGTACAATTCCCGCAGCAGCCCGACGCTGACCAACGCCACCTTCATCGGCAACTCGGCCACCTACTCCAGCGGCGGGATGTACAACTACGGTGGCATACCGAAGCTGACCAATGTTACCTTCAATGGCAACTCCGCCACCAGGGGCGGCGGGATGTACAATCAATACAGCGGCCCGACGCTGATCAACGCCACCTTCAGTGGCAACTCGGCCACTGACTCCGGCGGCGGGATGTACAACTCCGGGGGTATAGTGACGCTGGTCAACGTCATCATGTGGGGTGATAGCGCCCCCAGCGGGCCGGAAATCTACAATTCCTCTAGCACTCCCGCCATCTCCTACAGCGACATCCAGGGCTGCGGCGGCTCCGGCAGTTGGGACAATGCCTGCGGCACAGACGGCGGCGGCAACATAGACGCCGACCCGCTCTTCGTGGACGCGGCGGCCGGCAACCTGCGCCTGCAACTCACCTCCCCCGCCGTTGACGCGGGCAACAACGCCGCCGTGCCCGCCAGCGTCACCACCGACCTGGACGGCAACCCGCGCTTTGTGGACATCCCCACCGTCCCCGACACCGGCAACGGCGCGCCGCCGATTGTGGATATGGGGGCGTATGAGGTTCCTCTTAACCGTGCGCCCGTCTTCACCAGCACGCCGGTGCTCACTGCCACCCAGGGCGTGACCTACACCTACGCCGTCGCCGCCACCGACCCCGACCTGCCCTACGGCGACGTGCTGACGGTCACCGCGCCCATCACCCTCCCCGCCTGGCTCACGCTGACCGACCACGGCGACGGCACGGCCACCCTCTCCGGCATACCAACCAACGCTCACATTGGCAGCCATCCCGTGACGCTCAAGGTGACCGACAGCGGCGGGTTGTTTGCCGAGCAATCCTTCACCGTCACAGTGACAGCGAAAGCGGGATATACGGTCTTTTTGCCGCTGGTGGTGAGAAACACGCCATAATCCGGTCAGAAAACCCTCCCGCAGGTTTCAAGACCTGCGGGAGGGTTTGCGGGGTGCTGCGCCACAGGCAGCGCAACGAAAGGAGGTGCAAGGAGAACGAACAACAAGATGATCGAATCGCTGAGATGCTTTTGGAAAAATAGGACTATATAGGCATCCCAATATGGCCAGAAGTGGTGATTTTCTGGCAAACGTGCCATATTGGGGGCAAGTTAACGAAAAAGTCTGCGGGAATTTTGTTTTTGGGGTGGTAAAATGGCGAGAAACGGGGTTTAATTACTTAGAGGGTGTCCACACTATCCCTGAAAACTGCCAGAGGATGAAGAGGCTCTGGCGGAAAGGAGGTCAACGATGTAAATGTGACAAAGTGAGAAGGTGTACCCTATCTGTTGTAAAACATCTATCCATTTGTAGCATATAGCATTGACTATAGGAGGAATACCCATGTTAGCTGTACAACGTCTGTTGACCGGATTCGTGCTTGTCAGTATCATCTTAACCGCGCTGTCGCCCGCTCCCGTTTGGGGACGGTCAGCGTCGGAAACGCCGGCGCCGCCGGATGTGGCAGGCGGCACAGCGCCGGAATTAGAGACGCCGCGTGAGCCAGAGCCTCCGAAACAGTATCTGGCTCGGGTAACCCCGGAAGCTGACCGCGAAGCGTTGGGCGCATTTTTGAAGGAACTGTACGAACAAGAGCAAATTGGCCCATTCCAATGGGTAGCCGAAGCCCAGGCGTTCTTAATCACAGGCGAGAAAGGCCTGGTGCTTGTCGCCGCCCGGCCGGAAGTTTTGGACATTATCGAAGCGACGCCGGAGGCGCTGGCGTATGCACAACAGAGGTTAGATTCCCCGGTCATGGAAGCGCCAGAACGCGCGCCCTCGCTGGCGGCGACAGAAGAAGAAGCATCGCCTGAGGCAGAGACGCCAGAAGGCGATATATTTCTGCTGCGCCTGATTGCGCCGCAGACGCGCGAGACCCTGGGAGACGCCTACGCCCGCCTCACCTTTGAGCTGGATTACCTTCAGCAACAGGGCTGGATTGACGCGTATCGCTGGCTGCCGGAAGCCAACGCCGTGCAGGTGGAAGTGATCGTCCCCCAGGCCTTGGACTTCCTGCGCCGCTCGACGGACGTGGTGGACATCGGCTTCTGGAGCGAAGCCGCGCTCGAACAGGCGCGGGCCGAACAGCAAGCCATCCTGCGTGACCTGGCGCGCTCCGCGCCCTCCCCGCGCGGCCCGGCGCAAATCCTGGCCTACACGCCGACCACCCCAAAGGTACGGGCGCGGTTGTATAGCAACTACCTCTATCTCACCAGTGATACCGATGCAACCATGGTTTTGACGCTGACGACTGCTGCCGGAGTGTTGAAGAACGATCCCACACGGACTTACTCATACGGGGGGTGTTGTTGTGGCTGTTGGTGGGATGTCTATCTCCGTGACAACAACTACAACCCGGTCTCAATGCTGCCGGGCGACATTCTCTATATCGCGCAAAGCGGCCACGAACCCTTCACGATGACCCTGCCCCAGCTCACGGCGTATGCTGACGCTGCGGCTAATACCGTGACGGGTAAAGCGCCGCCTGATATTACCAGCACCGATCCTGCCACGCCGCCGGTTTTAGGGGTCAGTGTCTATAGTACCCAGTACGTGACTACTACGGCGTCTGGAGACTATATCGCCGACAACGTGGGCAATTTCAACGCTGGCGACGGCGGAACACTCCGTTACTACGATGCGCGCGGCAACCAGACTTATATTAACTTCCGCGCGCCCGCCGTGGGGTTGCGCGGCTGGGGTGGTTGGAGCGGTAACAACAACGTCAGGGGATACGCGCCTATGGGAAGCGTTGCCATCTCGGTGACGTTGACGCGCGGCGGCGTGCCCGTGGCCTCCACCAGCCTCACCGCCAACTCCGACGGCTACTTTAGCGCTTACCTCTCCCAGGCTATCGAAGGGGGCGACGTTGTCGCCGTGACCACGGACGGCTGGAGTGCGACGGTGACGGCGCCGGACTTTACCGTGACGGTAGACCCGGACACGGATACCATCACCGGCCACACAAACGCCGACGTTGTCACCACCACCCGCAACCTCACCCGAACGCTGGCGATCTGGCCGCAGACGACCTCGGACGACGACTATAGTGCGCACAAAGGGGTGCAGCCCGCCGCCAACGGCGACTTTACCGCCGCCAATCCCTTTGAGCGGTATGATTATTGGGGCGGCTGGGTGACCACCACCGTAGACATCCGCCCCGGCGATGCCGGGCACGCGCGCTACATCCACGCCGACGGCAACCGCACCTACTACCGCTTCAAAGCGCCCCCACCTCCACCTGTGCTGTACGCACGTGGGTATGGCAGCGAATCACGCTACTATAGCAATACATATCTGGGCGGCTACATCACCGGCTTTTGCAGCAGCGAAGACGGTTACGGGAGCGCGACGTTGCGCGCTGCCGGCGGAACGCTCAAGGCGCAGAAGACGAATATTTACGCCTGTCCATCCATCTATGTGGATTTCGGTGTTCCCATCGAAGGCGGCGACGTGATCAGCGCGACTTTCGGCGGCAAGACGACGGTAATGACCGTGCCGGAATTTTCCGCGATGGTTGACGCAGCCACAGACACCATTACAGGCGTAACCAGTGCCACGGTAGTGACAACCACGTATGGTCTCACCCAGACGCTGACCGTGTGGCCGAACACGGCCTACGATTCGGAGTGGAGCAGCTCTTACGCGCGCAAGCGTCTGCTACCCGCCGCCAACGGCGCTTTTACGGCCACTAATCCGTTTGAACGGTATGTATGTGATGAGTGGAGTTGCAGTTGGCAGGATGTAACGGTGGATATCCGCCCCGGCGATGCCGGGCACGCGCGCTATATCCACGCCGACGGCAACCGCACCTACTACCGCTTCAAAGCGCCCCCGCCTCCACCTGTGCTGTACGCGCGTGGGTATGGCAGCGGATCAGGCTACTCTGGCAATACATATCTGGGCGGCTACATCACCGGCTTTTGCAGCAGCGAAGACGGTTACGGGAGCGCGACGTTGCGCGCTGCCGACGGAACGCTCAAGGCGCAGGTGACGAACATCAACGCCTGCCCATCCATCTATGTGAATTTCGGTGTTCCCATCGAAGGCGGCGACGTGATCAGCGCGACCTTCGGCGGCAAGACGACGGTAATGACCGTGCCGGACTTTACCGTGACGGTAGACCCGGACACGGATACCATCATCGGCCACACAAACGCCGACGTTGTCACCACCACCCGCAACCTCACCCGAACGCTGGCGATCTGGCCGCAGACGACCTGGGATGACATCTACTATGCGCACAAAGGGGTGCAGCCCGCCGCCAACGGCAACTTTACCGCCGCCAATCCCTTTGAGCGGTATGATTATTGGGGCGGCTGGGTGACCACCACCGTAGACATCCGCCCCGGCGATGCCGGGCACGCGCGCTATATCCACGCCGACGGCAACCGCACGTACTACCGCTTCAAAGCGCCCCCGCCTCCACCTGTGCTGTACGCGCGTGGGTATGGCAGCGAATCACGCTACTCTGGCAATACATATCTGGGCGGCTACATCACCGGCTTTTGCAGCAGCGAAGACGGTTACGGGAGCGCGACGTTGCGCGCTGCCGACGGAACGCTCAAGGCGCAGAAGACGAATATTTACGCCTGTCCATCCATCTACGTGGATTTCGGTGTTCCCATCGAAGGCGGCGACGTGATCAGCGCGACCTTCGGCGGCAAGACGACGGTAATGACCGTGCCGGACTTTACCGTGACGGTGGACCCGGACACGGATACCATCATCGGCCACACAAACGCCGACGTTGTCACCACCACCCGCAACCTCACCCGAACGCTGGCGATCTGGCCGCAGACGACCTGGGATGATCGGTATAGTGCGAACAAAGGGGTGCAGCCCGCCGCCAACGGCAACTTTACCGCCGCCAATCCCTTTGAGCGGTATGATTATTGGGACGGCTGGGTGACCACCACCGTAGACATCCGCCCCGGCGATGCCGGGCACGCGCGCTACATCCACGCCGACGGCAACCGCACCTATGCCGACTTTACTGCGCCGGCGTTATATGTACGCGGTGATGCGTGGGGGTACATGGCTGATAACTATGTTTATGTCAAGGCAAACGCCGGGACGCCGGTGACGATCACGCTCAGGCGCGCTGGCGCTCCTGTGGCGACGGCGGCCGGGATGCTTTCTACCAATAACACTTACGGCGTGTACCTGACCAATGAATATGACGCTCCGGTGATGATTCAAGCCGGGGATGTAGTCGAGGCGGCGTTGCCAGGACAGACGTTAACGGTGCAAGTTCCCACGTTGACGGCCACGCCGAACACGGCGACAGGCATTGTCAGCGGCCATGCCCCGGCGAACATCACCAGCACGATGGAAGGGTACACGCATACCTTGCGCGTTTACCGCTCGCGGGATGGGGTGGCTTATCAGGTTACTACAGATGCCGGCGGCGCGTACAGCGCAGACTTTTCATCCAATGGCGGCCTACGCCCCGGCGATACCGGCTGGCTGCGCTACATCAATACCGGCGGTTACTACATCTACGAGAATTACTGGATTCCCGTCGTGTATGTGCGCGGTTATGAATCATGGTATTCCGCCGAAAATATGGTAAGCGGCTATGCAGCCGAAGCCGGCGTGGTGGTCACGGCCACGCTCAAACGTGGCGGCAATACCGTTGTTGTCGCCTATGGGCGTTCTGATGCCAGCACCGGGCGGTTTAGCATTTACCTCCGCGATCAGTATGGCTACAACGTCAATATCCTCGGCGGCGACACGCTGGAAATCCGGTCCGGCGGCGTAACCACCGTGGTCCCGGTTCCACAGTTCACGGCGGTCTCTGACCCGGATACGGATACCGTAACCGGAACAACCGACGCCGTGGTGACGAGCCAGACGCCGTATATGACGCAAACCCTGGCCATCTGGCCGACATATTTGATCTACGGTAAGCACGTTGTGCTCACAAGCGGCGCGTTCACAGCAACCAATCCCTTCTACTACAATGCTGACCCTGGCCTATGGAGCACAACGCTCGACTGGAGCTACGGCGCTACCGGGCAAGCGCGCTACATCAACGCCGACGGAAACTGGGTGTATATGCGCGTCCAGGCGCCGCTCAAGCCGGTCGTGTATGTCCGCGGATACTATTCGGGTGAGAGTTACTATGCCGAGAATTCCGTGGGCGGCACCGTCAACGGCTTCTGTGGTTACGGGACTGTAACGCTCAAGGATAACGCCGGTGTGGTTAAAGCGCAAACCACCAGCGCCTGGGCTTGTAGTTCCCTTTATGCTTTTCTGTACGACGCAGCGGGCAACGCAGCGCCTATCCTCCCCGGCGACCGCGTCGAAGTGACGTTCGGCGGCGCGACGACGGTGGTGGACGTCCCAGCCTTCAATGTCACCTCGGATCATATCAACGATCGCCTGAGCGGAACGACGGACGCTATCGTGGGCGCGGGGACGGTCACGCAAACGCTGGCGCTGTGGCCGGACTCGTGGGATGACTCCAATTACGGCAAACGGGTCACAGTTGCCGGCGGAGTGTTCACAGCGACCAATCCGTTCTACGCCTATGCCAATCCTGCATATACGCCCACCACGCTAGATTGGGTGGTCGGCGCGAGCGGACATTTGCGCTACATTGACGCCAGTGGCAACCGCGTCTACGCGCGCTTCAAGGCGCATCCTGCGCAACCGGTGCTCTACCTGCGCGGCGACTACTGGGGACAGAAATATGTCGCCGATAATTACGTGAGTGGCTATGTTCCCGGCTTTTGCGGCATGGTCGAACTCATCGTGCGTAACAGCAGCGGCGGAGAACGCCTGCGCCTCCGTAACCTGCGCGCCTGCCATGACTTTGAAACCTATCTGTATGGCGCGAATGGCGTGGCGATTGACCTCCAACCGGGCGATACGGTGCAGGCTGTGTTCCTGGGAACCAACCTCTTGCCGGTGACAGCGACGGTGCCGACATTCACCGCCGATTTGGATCATATCAACAGTACCGTTACCGGCAGTACCGACGCAACGGTGGTCACAACAACGCCTGGACTGCCGGAGACGTTAGCCGTGTGGCCCACGAGCCTGGAAGATCGCTACTATGGCAAGTATGTCCAACCCGCGAGCGGCGTTTTCAGCGCGACCAATCCCTTCTACCAGGGCGCTAATCCCGCGCGCGGCAGCGCCACGTTGAGCTGGTCGGCGACCGCTATCGGGCACTTGCGCTATATTGACGCGGCCTGGAACCACGTCTACACGCGCGTCTACCGGCCCGATATCATGATCTACGCGCGGCAACTATACACCTCTGACTACTATGGATACGCCAGCGAATACGTGGTCAGCGGGTCCGTGCCCGGTTTCTGCGGCTATGGCAGCATCACGCTCAAAAACGCCGCCGGGACGCTCAAAGCGCAGCGCACGAATGTCTATGCGTGCAGCACTTTCTACGGCATCTATCTCCATGATAGCACGGGCCGGCTGGCGTACATCGAAGCGGGGGATCGCATCGAAGCCGCTTTTGGTGGTATGACCAAGACGCTGACCGTGCCGGCTTTGACCGCGCGCGCCGACGCCGTGCGCGACCGCGTCACCGGCACGACAAATGCCGAAATGTCCAACGGCGCAACATTGACAGTCTATCCTACATCGGTGTGGTACGAGTATTATTACTACCCGTCCAAGTCGGTGCAACCGGATGCAAGCGGCGCCTTTACCGCGACCAACCCCTTCTACTACTACGGCTCCAGCACCATCTGGGTAGATATTCGCGAGGGCAATCAGGGGCATATCCGCTACACCACCCCCGCCGGCGACCGCGTCCAGTACCGCTTGATGGCGCACTATCCCACGCCGCGGGTCTGGGTGCGGAAGGATAGTAATTACGTCTACGGTTATTCCTTCCCGCTGTATACTGCGGCGACGGTTATGCTGCTCCGCGACACAACCACCGTGGTTACGGCCTCGGTGCGCACAGACGGTATCGGCTATTTCTCTAGCTACTTTTATGATGCGGAGAGCAAGCCAGTCATCATCCGCGAAGGCGATACCGTGCGCGTCGAATGTGGCTCGTCCACCATAGACGTGCCGGTGGTGCCGCTCACGGCGCAGGCGGACGCGGCGCAAGATGCCGTTTGGGGCGTCGGGCCGGCCAACGCCTGGGTGACGGTGAGCGGCGCGAACCAACCCTTTGCTACAGGCGCGGATGGCGCGTATCACGCTGACTTGCGCGGCCTGAACGATCTTGGTCCCGGCAGTGGATATCAGGTTTCCTATCGCAATCCGGAAGGGCATACGGTATATATTTACCAATACATAGCCCAGATCAACGCACTGCTCCACTCCAATTACATCTGGGGGTATGGCGTAAGCGCCAACACACCGCTCACGGCCACGCTCAAAACCGGCGCGGCGGTAAAGGGCGTTGGGGCTATCACCGCGTTCACCTCTGGCTACTTTTCGGCCTATCTGTATGATACGGGCGGGAGTCCCGTCCTTATCGCCCCCGGCGATACGCTGGAAGTGGATTTCGGCGGTGGCAATGTCGTGACGCTGCCCATCGTGGCGCTGACCACCCAGATCAATACCGCCACCGGCGCCATCACCGGCAGCGGGCCGGCCAACGCGCTGCTGGGCGTAGATGTGGATGCGTATTCAGCCGACCGCTCCGTGATGACGGATAACGCCGGGCAATGGGCCACACAGGTGCTGGATTTCTACCCCGGGCCGGGCGTCTACGTGCGCGTGCGCTACGCCAACACGCAGGGACACGAAGTCTGGCTCTATACCATAGTGCGCCCGGTGGTCTACGTGCGGGGGACCGGATCCGGCTTTTCCTATAGCTCGGATCAGACTGTGAGCGGTTACGCGGATGGTGGCGCGTGGGTGCATATCAGCCTCAAACGCAACAGCAGTGTGATTGCAGAAAGCCACATCATCGCTTCATCGTGGGGCTGGTATCACACGACGCTGACCGAGACGATCCAGGCCGGCGACGAGCTGGTTGTCCGGTGGACGCCGCGTGCGCCCGTCACTATCGTTGTGCCCACGCTCACAGCCGATGCGAATGTGGCTACCGGCCAGGTCTTCGGCACGGGGCCGGCCAATGCGACGCTCGGCATTCGAGCGCATAACTATGCGCGCAGTGCTACAACGTCGTCTGATGGCGCTTTCAGCGTGGCCATGCCGTTTGTCACCGGCAACGAATACATCTATCTGCGCTACCAAACACCGGCCGGTCACTGGATCCACGCGCGCTCTGAGACCCGGTATATGGATGTGGCGCTGAGCAAGGCCGTCGCCCCAACCACCGCCGTCCCCGGCCAGGCGGTCACCTTCACCCTGACCCTTTCCAACCCCGGCAGCCAGCCCGCCACCGGCATCGTCGTCACCGACACCCTGCCCGCGATCCTGACCGACCTCACCTTCACATCGACCCTGGCGGTCACAGATACCGGCCGCGTCCCGCCCTATGTCTGGACGGTGCAGGACCTGGCGGCGGGGCAGAGCGGCGTCATCACCGTCAGCGGCATCCTGACCGCGCCGCTGGCGGCGGGGGTCTATACCAACACCGCCGTCATCACGGCCACGGGCGACCTGGTGGCGGGAAACAACACGGCGGTCGTCACCTTCACCGTGCCCAATGTCGCGCCGCGCTTCACGAGCGCGCCGGTGGTCACGGCAACGCAGGACGTGCCCTACACCTACACGGCAATCGCCACCGATGCCAACGGCGACACGCTGACGGTCACCGCGGCGACCAAACCCACCTGGCTCACGCTGACCGACCACGGCCACGGCACGGCCACGCTCTCCGGCACACCGACCAATGCCGAGGTGGGCGACCATCCGGTAACGCTGCGCGTGACCGACAGCGGCGGGCTGTTTGCCACGCAGTCCTTCACCATCACGGTGAGGGCGAAACCGGGATACACGGTCTTTCTGCCGCTGGTAGTGAGAAACACGCCATAACCGGCCAATCACCCACCACGCGGCCGGGCCGCCACTGTCCTCCGCAGCGCGGCCCGGCCGTACCCCCTTTGAACAACCTCTCCTGCGCGCGCCTCGGTCCGAGACCGGTAAGAGGCCGCTCGCGCGCGCGGCCAAACCCACTGTAATCTTTACCCGCCTCTCGTCAACCCATTGGAGGTGAACTCCTGACGTTTTCCTGACGCCCGGTATGTACAATGGAGCCCAAGATGAATTGTGCTACAGCGAGGCCCAATGCCAGCCGATCCGGTTCAACCCTACACGTCTTATCTGCTGCGCGTGTGGCGCGTCTGGGAACTGGGACAACCCATCTGCCGGGCGCTCCTGGAGTTCATCGCCACGGGCGAGCGCATCGGGTTCGACAACCTGGCCGACCTGGTGGCCTTTCTGGAGGTCCAAATGCGGGCAGAAGATCAGTCGCCCGATACTCGAGATATTGTGATTCAGGAGGCCGTTCTATGAAGTTCAGTCCGTTGATCCATCGTCCTGTCGTTCGGCAGTGTCTTGCTCCACTGACGACAGCCTGCGCCGTGGCTATGCTGACCGCCTGCACTTCCACAACGCCACAACCCACCCCAGCGCAGTCTCCAACGGTCTATAGCGATCCCTTTGCGTATTGCGCCGCTGTGGGGACGGTTGATGCTCCGAATGAGCCGTACAGCGGGCCGGCGATGCCGGAAATCATCGTTCAGGCCATGATTCAGCAGGGGATCGTATCTGCCGATGCGCCGCTGGAGTTTCAGCAGAATGCCGTCTGGCGGTGTATGGACGGCCAGGTGTGGGTCTGTCATTTCGGCGCCAACCTCCCGTGCCTGGCCGATACCTCTCGAGAACCCACTCCGGCGATGGAAAGCTTCTGCCAGGCCAATCCTGCCGCAGAGAGCATCCCGGCCGCCGTCACCGGGCGCACCACGGTCTATGAGTGGCGCTGCAACGCCGGGCGCCCCCAGGTGAGCCGGCAGGTCTTGCGCGTGGATGCCCAGGGCTACCTGGCCGACTTTTGGTACGCGCTGACTCCCCCGCCGGCGGACGATGCCGGGTATCGTCCGCCCGCTCCGGCCGATTGTCAGGCGATTCGAGACGTGGCTGCCCAGACCGTCGCGCTCCCCTTTGCCCTGGAATCCAGCGCGCCGTTCAGCGATCCGCTATCGGGAGAGAGCGGCCACTCCAGGTGGCGCAGAAGCCGGAACGGTAAGGCGGAAAGAGATGCAGGTTCACCTGACGGGAGGAAATCATGAACTGGCAGCGTTCCCTGGCCATAACATCGGCCCTGATGATGGGCCTGGCACTCGCACTGGCAGGATTCTCACCTCTATCCCAGAGCGCCCGTGCCAACCCCGGCGTGCTCTATGCCGCGCCGGCTGCCCAGGGCAGCGGCAACTGTTCTTCGTGGGCAGACGCCTGCACGCTGCAGACCGCACTGAGCCGGGCTTTTGGCGGCGACGAGATCTGGGTCAAGGCTGGCGTGCATTATCCGGGCACGAACTGCACCGACACGTTCATCTTGCGCGATAATGTCGCATCTACGGCGGCTTTGCCGGCACGGAATCCAGCCGCAACGAGCGTAACTGGCAGACCCGCGTCACAGTTCTCAGCGGCGACATTGATCGCAACGACATCACCGACCCCCAGGGCGTGGTGACCACCACCGCCAACCTGCGGGGCAGCAATGCCTACCACGTTGTCAACGGCAGCGGAAAAAGCAACACGGCCGTCCTGGACGGCTTTGTGATCACCGCCGGGCAGGCCAACGGGAGCCTGCCCAACAACTATGGCGGGGGGATGTTCAATTTTCCCGGCGGCAACGCGACGCTGGCGAACCTGACCTTCTCCGGCAACCTGGCAACCTACGGCGGCGGGATGTTCAACTACTCCAACAGCGCCCCCACCCTGACGCGCGTCACCTTCTCCGGCAACGCAGCGGAAAACGGCGGCGGGATGTACAACAGCGGTAGCAGCCCGACCCTGACCGATGTGACCTTCAGCGGCAATGCGGCGATCAACGGCCGGGGCGGCGGGATGGACAACTATTCCAGCAGCCCGCTGCTGACGAATGTGACCTTTGCGGGCAACTCGGCCAACCTTGCCGGCGTGCTCTCCGGCGGGGGCTACACCCTGGCCGGCGGCTTCTGGGGTGGCGCAGCGGCTCCGTACCGCGTCTACCTCCCCCTGGTGCTGAGGAACGGGCCGTAGTCCGACAAAAAGCCTTCCCGCAGGTCTGCAACCCACGGGAGGGTGAAGGAGGGAGAAATGGAAAGAGACACCAACCCCGTTTCGCGTGCTCGCGGTCAACGCCTTTGCCATCGCGCTCGTCGCCGCCCTCGCCGTGCAGAATATCCACGAGGTCTGTCACGGCCTGGCAGCGCTCCTGTTGATCCCCTACATTGCCATCAACCTGCTCTTTACCGTCCTCTCGTTCTGGCATCCGCTGGGCGCCGAGGGGATCTTTCTCACCCTATCGCAGTACTGGGGAGGGTACGCCGGGTTCATCTGGGCGTTCTTGCTGGCTGCCTACTGGCTCAAGATCAACGCGCCGTTATCCCGCGTCACCGCGCTCCCCAACCGCATCAGCCTGGCCTGGGTGATCCTGGCGGCCGTGGCGTTCGGCGTGGCGGTAGCCGTGCTGCTGCCTTCGATTAACCTGAGCTGATCCCCTGCGATTCACAGGCCATTCCAAAATCATCCTAAGGAGGAAACGAGGGGATCCAGGTAAATGCACAGCCCATCCGGATTCCGTTGCTGATCCTGAGCGTTGACGACGGAGTTGATGGCGGAGCGGGTGCCTCTCAGAGCCTGCCAGCACGACTGCCGGCTCTTTACTCCACCACCGCCAGCTCCAGCGGCGCGCGGACGGTCGCCCCGGTCGGGTTGTAGTAATCATAGACACTGGAAGGCGGCGTCTGCGCGCGCAGCGGGAAACGCGCCCGCATCCGGTAGCTGAAGGCCAGCGGCGACCCGTAGGCGAGGTCCTCCAGGTAGATGATGACCTGCCGCCCGGCCAGCTCATAACGGGCGATCACCCCCTGCTCGACCAGCCGGCTCAGGTCCTCACTAAGCACGGTGAAGCCCGGCGGCACCCCCAGGTCTATGAGCGCCATCTTGACCACGCCTTCTTCGTTGAGCTGCACATTCACATTGACCGTTACCTCATCGTTGACTGCCAGCGTCGTCCGGTCGTAGGCCAGGTCAATCGTGATGACTTCCTCTTCCTTCGGCGCAGGCGGCACTTTGTCCCACGGCAGGTAGTAGCGCGTGGAGACCTGGTACATCAGGTTGCCACCGCCCTCCAGCTCGATCTGGACGCGGTTCACGCCGGAAGGGGAGAAGCCACGGTCGAAGGTGACGATGTGCACCACGTCGGCGTTGGTCTCGTCAATCGTGATCTCCTGGGTCTGCTCTTTGTTCAGGCTGACGCGAATGGTTGCCGGGCCTTCGGCCTGGCCGGCCCGTTCCGTCGCCAGCAGCATGGCCTTGAGTGAAAGGATCGTCGCCTGCGTGGTGTACCAGGTGCCCCAGCTATCCTTGCTCTGCACGAGATACCCCAGCGCCCCGCTCACCGCTTCAGAGTAGGGGACGTTGCCCGCAACGTCTCTGGCACGCATCAGCGCGATGGCCGCCAGAGCGGTCGTCTCCAGGCTGCCGCTCTCACCCTTTGCCCCCATGAACGAAGCGGTCGCGGTCTTCCAGTACACAATATCTCCCTCCTGCACGCGCATCTCGTACAGCCGGTCAAGCACCGCTTTCGTCATCGGGTCGTCCGGCGCATAGGCCGCCAGCGCGTTGGCGACCAGCGCCAGGTTATAGGCATCCTCGCCACCGCCGCTCTGGCCACTCTCCGCCCCACCGCTCTGGCCGGTCTCCGACCGCGCCAGGGCGAACTCACGGATGTAGCCGATGGCGCGTCCCACCTCCGGCGTGTCGGCGTAGCCGGCGTCAATCAGCGCCCAGGCGATGTAGGCAGTGGTGGCCGTCCTGGCACCGACCTGCCAGTGCTCCGAGTAGCCCCGGTCGAGCCACGTCCCGTCAGGCTGCTGTTGCGCCAGCAGCCATTTCGCCGTCCGCTGAATGAGCGCCTGGTCAACCGGATATACCTTCGCCATATCGGTGAACTCCATCAGCCCGTAGGCGGTCAGGAAGACTTCCGCCGGCGGGTCGCCGAAGAGGCTGAAGCCGCCGCCATCAACCTCGAACGTGAGCAGCCGCTGGTAGCCGGTGCCAACGTACTTCTCAGCCATCATCTGCAATTCGGGATTGGCCTGGCCGGTGCGCTGCATATAGTCGAGCACGAGAACATCGGGGTACGTCGCCGACGTACTCTGCTCGAATCAGCCATCGGGCAAACGGAGGATCTTCTCCAGCCCTTCGACCACCTGGGCCATCACTCCCGGATAGACCTTCACCTCGACATAAGGCGTCTCCGGCACGACCTCCGGCGGCAGACTGATCTCGATCTCCTTGCTTTCGCGCAGCCAGTTGCTCTCGCTCAGCCAGAACTCCTTGCCGTTGGGCAGTACGTTGACCTGGCGGCGGATGGCGTCGCTCATCTTCTCACCCCAGGCGGTGACCTGGAAGGCGTGTCGCCCGAACTTGAGCACGCGGATGGGAAAATAGACGACCTCGATGTCGTTGGAGGCGATGGTGAGCGTCTGCTCGCCCGCGCCCAGCAGCTCGAACCAGGGTTCCGGTTCAACCACCAGCCGCACCTCCTGCGCCTCCGGCAGGTAGTTGAAGACGCCGACCGGGATGGAGATTTCGTCATCCTGCGTGAGCGCGACGGGCAGGTCAATATCCACAAAGAAGTCCTGGAAGACGCGCACGCCGCGCGTGGTGAAGCCAAGCCGCCCATCCTGGGTGGAGGCCAGCGCCGTCAGTCGCCAGGTCGTGATCGAGTCGGCGATGGGGACGTCGAGCGAGGCGCGTCCGCTCTCGTCGGTGACGATCTCCGGGGCCCAGTAGAGCGTCTCCGGGAACCACTGGCGCAGGCGCGGGGCTTCGGCAGCCGCCTGCTGATCCGCGCGGCCGCCGGCCTCCCCGGCTTTGACCTCCTGCGGAACCTCGACCGCCCTTTCCACTACCACAGTCGCCATAACTTCTACTGTCGCCACGACCGGCTGTGGCGGCATCGTCGCCAGCGCACTCATCGGTATCCCCCTGGGGACAGAGAACAGGAAAAAGGCAGGCACGAGCACCGCCGCCGGCAGTGCCGCAAGCGCCCCCAACCCGGTCGCCAGTAGAGACGTTGCACGCAACGTCTCCGTTGCACGCAACGTCTCCGTTGCACGCAACGTCTCCGCCCAGCGCAATTGCCCGAAGAGCAGGTACGCGCCGGGGAGAAGCACGTAGGCCAGCAGCGCGGCGATGAGCAGCCCTTCGGACGGCTCTGCCCCTCTCTCCCCCACCAGGATCAGCAAGATCAGCAGCGCCACCCACCCCAGCGTCAACGTCGAGAGCAACCGTCCGGCCCGGTCGCGCCGCACCCAGACGTAGCCGGTGAAGGCCACCACCATCAGCCCGATCAGCATGGCGAACGGGATCAAGATGTCTTCCTGGTCCAGGTAGTAAAATGAATCGGTCAGCGCGATGAACCAGCCGTCCAGTCCGCAGCCGAACAGGCCGACGGCGAGCAGCGCAATCGCCCAGCGCCTGAGCGCGCGCCTGACCACGCCGGAGCGCCACAGCGCGGCGATCGTCACGCCCCACGCCAGCAACGGAATGAGCAGCAAACCGACCGCCGACGCCTGCCCGATGCGCGCGAAGCCCTTTTGCTGGGCCGCGTAGGCGGCGGTCATTTTGAGCGGGCGCGAGTTGACCGCAACAGGCGCGGCCAATCCCGCTGCGCCCACCGCCTGCGCCGTTGTCGCCCGGGCCGCGACATCCTGCGCCGTGCGCACCTCCGGTTTGTCAGGCGGGATGGCAGCGGGCAGCTCGAAGCCCTTGATCTGGTAGAACGGCTCCAGCAGCTCCTGTTCCAGCAGGAAGTAGAGTTTGGCAAAGCCCGGGTCCTGGCGCTGGAGCGCGAAGACCGATTCATCCACAATCGCCACACCCAACGCCGTCTGCACACCTGTGCCGTCGGCGGCGCTCGTCTGGAAGTTGAACGTCGCCGGGTCGCCCGGCAGGTAGGTCTCCTTGTCCGGCGTCACAGCAATGGCAACCTCGTTGGGCGCATCCACCACCACGAGCCGCGTATCGCGCACGATGGTGCCGTCGAGCAGCACCTTGTAGGCGTGCAACTCCAGCGTCCCGTACAGGTCAGAGCTGACGTCCACGGCGAACTCCGCCCTGCCGTTCCTGACCGGAGCCGAGCGGGTGGAGAGCATCTGCCCGGCCTTGACGATATCCAGGTAGATCGAACCGGACTTGACCGGGGTGAGGGCAACCAGGTTCATCGTCTCCCCGACGACGTAGGTGGCGCGGTCGGCGCGGAGGAGGACGCTATCGCGGCCAGATTCGGCCACCAGCGCGATCGCGCGGGTGGCCTCCAGCCCGGTCGCGTCGCGCGCGATGATGCTGAGGACGTGGGAAGCGCCCGCGCGGGGCGTGAAAGTGAACTCGGCCAGGCCGTACTCGCCGGTGGTCAGCTCGCCGGCGGGGCCGTTATCAACGCTGACGCGGAGCGTCGTCGGCGCGGGGCGGCCATCGGGGTAAGAGGTGAGGATGTAGACAACGTTCTCGACGCCGGGCTTGAGCGCGCCGCTTTCGGCCACGGCCTCGATGACGAGCGGCTGCGCGGCGATGGGGAGCACGGCGCCGGTCTGTTCGGCGTGGTCGGTCTGGTCAATCACGGTCACTTCGAGCGCGAACTGGCTCTGCCCCGCCTCCAGCCCGCTGCCGGCGAAATATTGCGGCAGGTCGAAGGCGAAGCGGTATGTGCCGTTCTCGTCGGTCTGGCCCTGCAGGTCCACCACCGCCGTGCGCTCGATCTCCCACACACTGCCAACGATGTGCACATGCCCCTGCGCCACAGGCTTGCCGAAGAAATAATCGGCCTGCACCACCCCTTCGACGCGCTGGCCGGGCAGGTAGAAGGTGCGGTCGGTGGAGACGTTCACGCCGAACTTGGGCAGCACGTAGGGGCGCACCTCGACGGTTTTCTCGGATGTCGTATCACCGATGGAGACGGAGAGTTTGTAGCTGCCCTGGTTGACCAGGTCGGCCAGCGTAAAGTCGGCGGCGGCGACGCCGAAGTCTGAGGCGACGACGCTCCGCCGATAGACTTTGTTGCCCCTGGGGTCCTCGACCAGGAAGTTGACCGTCACGCCGCGCGCGGGGGTCAGGTCGAGGGCGCTGAGGGCCAGCGCGCGCATGCGGATCGTCTGGCCCGGCTGGTAGAGCGGCTTGTCGGTGGTCAGGAGCAGGCGGTAGTCGCGCCGGATGGTCACAGGCTGTTCCACTTTATCCCGCCCGGCCCGCGAGCGCGTCTCGACGACGAGCGTGGCCTCCTGCGGCGCGTCGGCGGGGACGTGGAAATTGACAGGCAGGCTGCCGGACTCGTCGGTCTGGCCCTCGAAGAGGGGAATGGCGCGGCCCGTGGCGGGCTTGAGGCTGACCTGGACCACGGCGCCGGCGATGGGCTGGCCGCGGCCGAAGTCCTGCACGACCACGCGCAGCGCGCCGTCGCTATCCGGCGCGAAGCGGTCGGGGGCGACGATGACCGTTTGCTGCTCGTCCATGCGCTGAGGCAGGGTATTCACCCACCATGCAGCAGCAAATCCACCGAGGATGGATAGGATGATGAGCAACTGAAGCACGACAGCGAGCCAGCGAGGCCCGGAGCGGGGGGATTCGGTATGCATTGGGATTCCTCCTTCCATTCATTTTACAGGCTTCTGCCAGGCGAGTCAAATGCCTGCATTGAAGACGTTCACCACGCGGCAAAAGTTCCTGGCCGATAACTACAGAGTAGTATCTTACCGTTGAAATCCCTGCCCATTGGGCCAGAAAATGAACCACAAAGGGGACACGAAGCGATTGCTGGCCTGATCCAGCACAATCGCCTTATGGGCGGCGGTCACCGCCAGGTCAATGCCGATGATTCGGGTATCCATTTGTACGACCCCCTCGCATATAGACTGAAAGGGTTGTGACAATGGGACTCGAAGCGGCAGTGTGCCCAAGACCACGGTGTCATACTGAACCCAGCCTTGCAACTGATGCGAGGCCTGCGACAAGCGCAGCCCCAATGTTCCTAAGCGGGTCACCTGGGCGGAGCCGGCGATCTTCGTGCAGAGGCAGCGCTGCTCCTCAGACACAACCGGGTAGCCGCTTCGACCTCCCAGGTATATTATGCACCCTGTCCAGGTTTTTGGCTATTCAGGTTGTTAAGTGCCTATCCGAAAAACGTAACCAACGCATCCCTATGCGTCGGTATAAGCGGCATAGGGATGCCGATTGTACGGTTTTTCGGATAGGCTTTAAGTGCTACTTGATGCTACTCAATATACAAGGACACGCAGAAAACCGCTTATTACCTTTGTGCCCTTGTGGTTTTCTGGCCCAATGGGCAAGGATTTCAACGGTAAGATACTACCTACCCTTTGGTCTCTGGCTGTTACATACATCAACTACTTGACAAGGGGGCACAGATATGGTATAATACAGTTGTCAGACATCTTGACACAAGATGTCTGACATTATATCAAACCTCTGCCTCGGCAGCCTGAAAATTGCCCCCTGAAGCAGTGTCTTGCGGAGGCAGGTGGATTATGTGATACGAGGAGGTAGAACTTCGATGACTGTAGAGATTACCATTCCCGCCGAGAATATCACCCGCCAATACCTCCGCATCCAGGACGAAGTGCAGGCAGCTATCGCCGAGGTATTGCCCACCGGCAAATATGTGCTCGGCCCCCAGCTCCGCGCTTTCGAGGAGGAATTCGCAGCCTTCTGCCAGACGAAATACTGTCTGGGTATCAGCAACGGCACCGAAGCGCTCCACCTGGCACTGGCCGCCTGTGACATCGGACCGGGCGACGAGGTTATCACCGTACCCAATACCTACATCGCTACGGTATTCGCCATTTCCTACGTCGGGGCGACGCCGGTCTTTGTGGATGTGGACCCGGTTACCTTCAACATGGATGTCTCGCAGATCGAAGCCAAGATCACGCCGCGCACGAAGGCCATCCTGCCCGTTCATCTCTACGGCCATCCGGTGGATATGGACCCGCTCCTGGAGATCGCCCAACGTCACAACCTGTGGGTGATCGAGGATGCCGCCCATGCCCACGGCGCGCTCTACAAAGGCCGCCGCGCCGGATCGCTGGGCCACATCGGTTGCTTCAGCTTTTACCCCCTCAAGGTGATGGGCTGTTACGGCGACGGCGGCGCGGTCACCCTCAGCGACGACACGCTGTACGAGCGTCTCAAGATGCTGCGCTATATGGGACAGCGCCGGAAGTACCTGCACGAGATCATCGGCTTCCAGCAACGCCTGGATGAACTCCAGGCCGCCATCTTGCGCGTGAAACTGCGCTATCTCGACCAGTGGATTGATGAGCGGCGGCAGTGGGCCCAGTTGTATGACGAGCTGTTGACCCCTGCGCCGGTGATCCTCCCCCGCCAGGTGGGCGATGTGCGGCACGTCTATTACCAGTACACCATCCGCACGCCCAGGCGGGACGAACTGATGGCTTTCCTGGCCGGGCGCGGGATCGGCAGCCAGGTTATGTATCCGCTTGAGGTACCCTATCAGCCGGCCTATCAGCATCTGGGCTACAAGGAAGGTGATTTTCCCGTGGCCGATGCTCACGTGAAGGAAATCCTGTGTCTACCGATGTTCCCCGAGTTGACCGAGGATGAGGTGCGGCGGACGGCCACGGCGATCTGTGAGTTCTTCGCTGCCGGGTAGGTTCCACGCACAGTCTGATACGCAAGGACAGGGATATGGACAGTGTGAAAGTAGTGGTGTTAGGGGGGAGCGGTGTGGCGACGCCGGAATTGGCGGATGCTATCGTCCGCAGCCCCGGCCGGACGCGCCCCATCGCGTTGTGGCTTGTCGGCCGTTCCCTCGGCAAATTGGAAAAAGTGACGGCAGTCGCCCGCCATCTGGCCGGCGATGACCCACTTCTCTCTGTGTCGTGCACGACCGATGCGGAGGCAGCACTGGCGGGCGCCGACTATGTGATCAACCAGATCCGCGTGGGGGGGCTGGAGGCGCGCGCCTTCGACGAATCGTTTCCCCACGAGCTGGGCCTGCCCGGCGAGGAGACGGTCGGGCCGGGCGGCTTCGCCAACGCCGTGCGCACCATCCCGGTCGTCATGGAATACGCGCGCGCGATGGAGCGGCTCTGCCCGGCGGCCACGCTGTTGACCTTCGCCAATCCCAGCAGCATGGTGCAACAGGCGATCGCCCGCTACACCCGGCTGCGCACGATCGGCCTGTGCGACGGCCCGATCACGCTCATTAACAACATCGCGGCGGCGCTGGGCGCGCCGGCCGACGAGTTGACTGTGGACTACGTCGGGATGCACCATTTCGGCTGGGTGACCGGCATCTGGTGGCAGGGCCGCGACATGCTGCCCGAGGCGCTGACAAAGGCGGCGCAGATCGCGCGAGAGGTCGAACCGGCCATCGCCCAGGCTATCGGCGCGCTCCCCGGCCCCTACCTGAACTACGTCTTCCACCCCGATCGGATGCTGGCGAAGAAAGCGGGGCGGCGTACCAGGGCGGAGGAATTGCTCGAGCTGCAGGAGGAGATCCTGGCGGACTATGAGCGTCCTCTGGCGGCCGGCGAGAAACCCGCCGCGCTCACCCGGCGCAAGGCGCGCTGGTACGAGGCCATCATCGCCCCGGTACTGCTGGCCCTGGTGGAGGGCCGACAGGCCCGGTTCATCCTGAACGTGGTCAACAACGGCGTGATCCCCTGGCTCCCGGCCGAGGCTGTGGTCGAGTTGCCGGTCCTGCTCGAGGGCGGCCACGTGCGTCCACTGGCAGTCGGTCCTGTGCCGCTCGACGTGCGCACGCTGATCCAGCTCAACTGCGCCTACGAGATGCTGGCCGTCGAGGCCATCGTGGAGCGCGATCGCGCCAGGGCGCTGCGTGCGCTGCTCGTCAACCCGATTATCCACACCTATGATCAGGCGGCCGGGGTATTGGAGCGCGTGTGGAAGCAGGACGAAGCGTAGAGGCGTTCGCCGGGTTCGCCCCAGGAAGCTGGCTTGGGAGAGGAAAAATGGAGAGCGGATTGCCGATCAGACTGGACGAGGCGGGAAGGTTAGTCTGCGGGCCGGAGGTCGTCATCGAAGAAGTGAAGGTGCGCCGGTTCGACGAGCTTGCGCCGGTCGCGCTGGAGCCGGAGACCTGCTACGGGCGGCAGGAGCCGGCCTACTATATGTACAACGGGGTCTACCGGCAGGCCGACGCCGGGCGGCTGGCCGGCCTGGGCCTGCGCTATGAGCTGACTCTGATGCCGCCGCTGCGGATGGGGCGCGAGTGCGTCAAGACATTGGGTCACCGCCACTGCGCCGAGCCGCGCAGCGGATTGGATTACGCCGAGGTGTGTGAAGTGCTAACCGGCGTGGCTCATTTTCTATTCCAGACGTTGGATCCGTCCGGGCCTGACGCGTCGCTCGCTTTCTATATCGAGGCCAGGGCAGGGGATAAAGTGATCATCCCCCCCGGTCTGGATCATTGTACTATCAACCCTGGCCCGGAGCCGCTGCTCTTTTCCGACGTGATCGCGGTGGGGGTGAACGGCATATACGACCGGTTCAAGGCGGCGCGCGGCGCGGCCTACCTGGAAGTCGTCCAGGATGGTCAGGCCTGTTTTATCCCCAATCCCGCCTACCGTACGGTTCCTCATCTGCAAAAAGTGTCTCCTGGCGACTATCCCCATCTGCGCCTGACCAGGGACGAGCCGTTGTACACCGTTTTCCTGGAGGAGAGGGGCGCGTGCTGGCCGTTTCTGGCCGATCCATCCCAGTTTTGGGCATATTTCCCCGACCTGGCAACATGGTTGCGGTCCTGAGGGCTGTGGAGAAGGAAAGGAGCAAAATATGGCACTGAACAGAATCAAACAAGGTTGGTCGAACAGGCGAGCACGTCGCAGGTTTGTTGAGGGGGTCTTGTTCGCCTCGCCGTGGCTGATTGGATTTCTGGCTTTTACCCTGTATCCGACCGCAGCGTCATTTTACTACAGTTTCACCAAGTATTCTATGCCCCTACCTCCGGTCTGGAGAGGGCTGGAGAACTACATCCGGCTCTTCACCCAAGATCGGTACATCCCCCAAATATTGGGCAACACTTTTTACCTGACCTTGTTGGGCATACCGGTGCAGCTTGTCTTTGCCCTGTTCTGTGCCATCCTGCTCAACCTCAAGATTCGCGGCCAGGCCCTCTGGCGCACGATCTTCGTCCTGCCCTCGCTGATGCCGGTCGTGGCCACCACGCTGCTGTGGATCTGGATCCTGAACCCGCAGTTTGGCATCGTCAACAATATTCTGCAGAGTTTCGGGATCCGTGGGCCGCTCTGGTTCGCCAGCCCCAAGTGGTCAAAGCCGAGCATCATCTTGATGCAGTTGTGGGGAGTGGGTAGCACCACGATCATTTATCTGGCCGGTTTGCAGGGGGTGCCACAGGAGTTGTACGAGTCGGCAGAGCTGGACGGGGCAGGCCTGTGGCAGAAGTTCTGGCACGTGACGTTGCCGATGATCTCACCGGTGACGTTATTCAATCTGGTCACCGGCGTCATCTGGTCGCTTCAGTACTTCACGCAGGCCTTTATTGCCAGCGAGGGGCTGACGAGCACAGCCCCCGGGGCACCGCAAGGTTCACTGCTCTTTTACGGAATTTACCTGTACTACCAGGCGTTCGTTTACCTGAGGATGGGATATGCCGCGGCCCTGGCCTGGATTTTGTTCATCATCACGATGATCGTCACGGTGATCATCATGCGTGGACTTAGAAGGTGGACTTACTACGAGATCTCAGGGAGGGGATAGCATTCATGACTGACAAAACTAACGTTCGTAAAGGCATGTGCATCCGTAAAAAAGTGGTAAAAGCTTTCTACTATACAATTGTGCTCCTGGTCAGCGCATTTTATCTCTTCCCCTGGGTCTGGCTACTTCTCACTTCGGTGAAGACGCCCCAGCAGATCGTCGAGGTGCCACCCACCTGGATCCCGAAACCGGTGATGTGGTCGAATTATGTGAGCGCCGTGACCGCCATTCGGTTTTTCCTCTACCTCCGCAACACAATGATCATCTCAGTGGTCAATGTGATCGGGACACTGATCTCCTGCTCCCTGGTTGCCTATTCCCTCTCGCACATTGACTGGCCGCTACGCGAGCCACTGTTTGCTGTTATCCTTTCCACGATGATGGTGCCGTTCCAGGTCACGATGATCCCGCTCTACATCATCTTTACAAAGCTTGGCTGGGTCAACACGATGTATCCGTTGACGGTACCGGCCTTCTTCGGGAGCGCGTTCTTCATCTTTCTGTTGCGTCAATTCTTCCTGACCATCCCGCGCGAGTTGACCGACGCCGCGCGCCTGGACGGCTGTTCCTCGTTTGGGATCTACTGGCGTATCGTCATGCCCCTGGCCAAGCCGGCCCTGGCGACGCTGATCGCGTTCACCTTCATCTGGACCTACAACGATTTCCAGGGCCCGTTGATCTACCTGATTGACAGCAAATTGTGGACGCTGGCCTTGGGTCTGCGTGGCTTTGCCAACCAGTACGGCGACGTGACGACCTTCTTGGGCGCGATGATGGCCGCCGCCACCCTCTACACGCTCCCGATGATCATCCTCTTCTTCGTCGCTCAGCGCACGCTGATCCAGGGCATTGTGACGACCGGATTCAGATAAATCTGCGATGGCAAAGGAGTAATGGTATGGTCCAAATCCAAACCGTACGTGGCCCTATCGGGCTGGACGAGCTAGGCGAGACGATGATGCATGAGCATGTCTTCGCCGATCACCGCGAGGAGTGGCGCGCGCAGAATATCGCCGTGGCGCGGCAGGAGTTGCAGGAGCTGATCGAGGCCGGCGGCCAGACCATCGTGGATGTGGGCCCCAGCCCGCTGCGCAATATGGAATGGTACGCGGAGCTGGCTCCACAGGTGGACATCAACATCATCGTCAGCACCGGCTTCTACCTGGAACGCCTCGTGCCGGAGGCGCTGCGGGAACTGAGCGAGGACGCATACGTGGAGCGCTTCACCCGCGAGTTAACTGAAGGAATCGGGAATAGCGGCATCCGCGCTGCGGTGATCAAGGTAGCCGGTCACAAGGCAGAACTGACACCGTGGGAGCTTAAGGTGATGCGCGCGGCCGGCCGTGTGCAGCGCGCGACCGGCGTCCCCATCTGCACGCACGCCTGCGAGGGGGCGCGCAGCCAGTTCGACGCGTTGGTCGCTGCCGGGGCCGACCCGGAGCGCATTTACCTGAGCCACGTCGAGGCCGAGTTCGGCTGGGAAGGGCGGACGTTGAAAGAGGAGGCCCGCTATCTAGAGGCCATCGCCCGCGACGGGGGCACGCTCTACTTCAACAACTTCTGCTTCGAGTTCGATACGCCCCACGAGGACTTGATGTATCTGATGCATTACCTGTGCGACAAGGGGTACGCACATCGCGTGATGTTCGGCATTGACGCGAACTTCTACTTCGATGACGATGGAAAGGTGTGGTGGGAAGCGCAGAAAGAGCACCCGGAGACGGGCGTGCGCGACTTCGCCTACACGTACACCGGCGCGATTCCCCTGATGCGGAAGTGGGGCTTCACCGACGAACATTTCCACATTTTCCTGGTGGAGAATCCCCGCCGGATGTTCAGCACGACGCGCATTTAGAGCCCATCCGAAAAACCGTACAAGCGGCATCCCTATGCCGCTTATACCGACACATAGGGATACGTCGGTTACGTTTTTCGGATAGCCCTCAGGAGGAAGCTTGATCGGTCCACTTAAAGCCGGCGTCTCTGAGATCGAATATAAGCCCCCTCTGGGGTTGATGATGGCCGATGGGGCCCCCGTGGCCAACGGCTATCTGACGCCGCTCTATGTCAAGGCGCTCGTGCTCGCCAATGGCTACGAGGAAGTCGCCATCGTCACGCTGGACCTGCTGGCCCTGGACCAGCGCGACGCCGATCGGGCAGCGCAACTGGCATACGAGCGCTGCGGCGTGCCGCGGGACAACATCCTGATGACCTGCTCTCACACCCATGTCGCCCCTTCCTCGACTCCCAGCTCGGCAGCCTACCGCCTGGCGTTCAACCCGCATTACAACGAACAGACACGGCAACGTGAGCTGGCCTTTGTGGACATGATCGTCGAGACGATCGCCGAGGCCGTATGCCGGGCCAAAGCCGACCTGCAGGAGGCCTCGCTCGGCGTCGCCACCGCCGACCTGCCGTGGCTGACCTTCAACCGCCGCCGTCACACCCGCAACTACGGCGTCTGGACGCACTGGATGAAGATCCCACCGAACCAGGCCTATCGCCCGGAGGGGCCGCTTGACCCGGAGCTGGGGCTGCTCGTGGTGCGCGACGCCGCCCACCGCCCGCTCGGCCTGGTGTGGAACATGAGCGGCCACAACTCGTTCAACTTCGGCGACCTGTACTCGGCCGACCTGGCCTACACGGTGCAGGCGGCGCTCGATGAACGCCTGGGTGAGCATGTCCCCTGTCTCTACACGCCCGGCTGCGGTGCAAACACGAACTACTTCGACTACGGGCAGCCCGGTGGGTTGGAGAAAGCAACCGAGGGGGTCGCCAGCGCCATCGTCGCCATCTACCGCGAGGCGTGCACGCGGCCGGAGGTCCGCCTGGGCGCGCGGCGCTGTGAGCTGTTCTTCGCTCCCCGCGATTACTCGCGCTACTGGTGGAAGCACGACATCGCGACCAAGTTGCCCCACTGGACATCATACGGACAACTGGTGATGGAATTCCGCGCCGCCGAGCTGAAGGAGCGGGCCACATTCCAGTTCGTCGTGACAGCGCTGCGTCTCGGTGAGGTGGCTCTGGTAGGGCTGCCGGGCGAGGTTTTCGTCGAGTTCGGGCTGGAGATCAAGCGTCGCTCCCCCTTCAAGCAAACCTACGTCGCTTCCTATTCCAACGGCCATGCCGGCTACATTGCGACCCGCCGCGCCTTCATTGGCGGCTCCTACGAAGCCTGGCACGGCAGTGCGCGTGTCGGCCGCGAGGGGGGCTATTTGATGGTGGACAAAGCGGTCGAGCTTCTGGAAGAGTTATCCTGTTAGCATTGGCTGCTGTAGCAGAGGTCTTTATGCAAGGAAGGAAAGGAGGTGCCCGGGCTTGATATGAGTTGCTTCAATTCAGATGGTTGAGAATCGGTTGGAATCTGGAATGTAGCTTTAAGGAGGGATTGAGATGGAAAAGATCATAGTTTCACGACGTTTGTTTCTCAAAGGGTGCACCGCGTTAGGCCTGACGGCCGCTGCGGCCGGATGTGCGCCGAAGGGGACGCCTGAGGCAGTGGAACCCACATCCCCCGTGCAGGCAACGGAGGCA
>Ga0209101_1000612_pt1 | contig 29034 bp, 25 predicted proteins | sample ConPoolayeCmetaG_FD_185481 | JGI IMG/M metagenome (GOLD analysis project Ga0209101, IMG submission 185481) | Hot spring microbial mat communities from California, USA to study Microbial Dark Matter (Phase II) - Cone Pool mat layer C metaG... ...
CGCCCTTGGGGGTCCAGCCCTTGCCGGCGTGATCGAGGGACGCAAGGGGCCGTACCCCAAGGATCCGCCACCCCCGCCCCCCGCCAGCGCTGCCGATCTGCACAAGGCCGAGAAGGCCGCTCTCGCTGCCCGCAAGCGGCTCGAGCCGCCACGGCGGCCGCGGTCGGGCTGGCTGCGCCCGCAGCCGCGCTGAGCGCCGACCGTTCAGGACGCGTCCGAAGCCTGCCGGGGCCGCTCGGCCAGCTCGGCTGCCATCGCGCCTTCCGCCACCAGGCGGAGCAGGATCGCTCTCCGCAAGAGCGCGATCAGCCGGTTCCCGAGCTCGATGCCCTGCTCGGCCATGCGTGCCGCCTCGTCGGCGTCGATGCCATTGCCGAGCGTCCGCGTAAAAAGCCGCAACTCCTCCCGCGCCAGCAGGCGCAGCATGTCGACATACAGCCGGATCTGCTCCGGGCCGAAACCGCGATCCGCCGTGAATCCCGCGCGCCGGCCTTCGGCCCACAGCTCGACGATGCGAATGGCCGCATCGTCGAGCCACTGGTCTCCATCGCGGGTCACGATCTCGATCGCTCCAGCGGCAGCCAGCTCCCGGATCTCGCGCACGGGAAGACCCGTGCGCGTCGCCAGCCCGCTCAGCCGCTCGCTACGCAGTGCGGCGCTGTCCCCCGATCCGGGCGACAGCCGTTCGTCGAGCTGCAGCAATGCCTCGACCTCCCGCGGTGACGGCGAGGCGTCGCCCGTGACGATGGCCTTGATCACGTGCAGAGGCAGGAAGCGTTTCTGTTGCAGCTCCTTGATGAGACGAATGCGGGCGACGCACGCCTCGTCGTAGTACGCGACGTTGCGCGCAGGGCGCTCCGGCTCCGGCAGCAGCCCCTCGCGCAGGTAGAAGCGTATGGCTTCCCGTCCCACCCCCGTCGCCCGCTCGAGGTCCTTCATCTTGAGCCGGCCTGATCGGCCCCTGGCACCTCGCCCTGGCATTCCGCTTCAGGCCGCTCCCACCGCCAGGGCCGCCACGCGCTCGATCTCGCGGCGACGCTGGTCGAGCTCCTCGGCCACCGCCTCGTCGTGCCGGGCTAGAGCCTCGACGTCCGCGTCGGCAAAGCCGAGGATCCCCATGTCGCCGTACGCTTTCTGGATCCGCGGTCCCCAGAGGCCGATCTCCTTGATGGTCGGCACGATGCGGCTGAAGAGGCTCGAGCGGTAGATCTGCATCAACGCCGAGTGCTCGACATACCGCTTGCACTCGTCGACGGGCAACCCGAGCGTCTCCCACACCTCGTCGCCGAGAAAGCGGTCACGCAGGAGGTAACACCCCTCGACCACGAACTCCTCGCGCTCGTCGCGTTCTTTCGCCGTGAGCTGCGGATAGAAGTCCCGCAGCGCGAGGCGGCCGAAGGCGACATGGCGGGCCTCGTCCTGCATCACGAACGCGGTGACCGCCTTGGCGAGGGGATTCGTCGCCTGGTCGCGGAGCAGCCCGAAGGCCGCCAGGGCTACCCCTTCGATGAGGACCTGCATCCCGAGATAGGTGAAGTCCCATCGCGACTCGGCGAGCGTGTCGCCGATGAGCTGCTTCAGATAGGGATTGATCGGATAGACGAGAGCGAACTTCTCGTGGAGCAAGCGCGAGTACGCCTCGACGTGCCGGGCCTCATCGACCACCTGCGTGGCGGCATAGAACTTGGCGTCCATCCGCGGGACCTGCTGGACGATCTTCGCCGTGCAGACGAGCGCCCCCTGCTCTCCGTGCAGGAATTGCGACAGCTGCCAGGCCTGAAAGTGCAGCCGAAGGCGCACCTTCTCCGCCTCGGTCAGGCGGGCCCAGATGTCGGAGCCGAAGATGGGGATGATCTCGTCGGGCAGCCCCGAAGGATTGTCAGGATCGAGCTCCTGGGCCCAGTCGATCCGTTGGGCCGCATCCCACTGCAGCCTCTTGCCCTTCTCGTACAGGTTCAGGAGCTTCTCGCGGCCGTCCTCGTACTCCCAGCGGAAGGTGGTGGTGAAACCCTGAGGTACGTCCCACTCCACGGCCTCGAGCGGGTGCGGGTACCTGGTGAGTGTCGACATCGTGCTCCTCCCAATTCCCTCGGCTTGCAGCCGGTAGATCTACGTATTGCGTAGCCGTACTCCGCACTACGTGCTTCTGTCAAGCGGCCCACGAGCCACGCACTGGCCCGAGAACCGTGCTGATGCAGACCCGCTTGCAGTCCCCGGGCGCTACGCCCTAGGTGCCTGCGGGCATGGGACCCAACCTCGAGGGCTCGGTTGCCCTGGTCACGGGAGGAAGCCGGGAGATCGGTGCGGCGATCGCTGCGGCGCTTGCCAGCGCCGGCGCGGCTGTCCTGATCGGTCATCACGGCGAGGCCGAGCTGGCCGAAACGATCGCCGAGACGATCCGCGCCCGCGGAGGACGGGCGGTAGCGCACGAGGCCGATCTGCGCCTGCTCACCGAGACCGAAGCCATCGTGGCGCAAGCCGTCGCCGCGTTCGGGCGCCTCGACATCTGCGTCGCCAACGCCGGCGTCACGGTCTGGGGTCGATTCCTCGAGTATTCCGAGGCGAAGTGGGATGCCGTCGCCGATCTCAACCTCAAGGGGTCGTTCTTCCTCGCGCAGGCCGCTGCCCGGCAAATGATCCGCCAGGGGTCCCCGGGCAGCATTCTCTTTTCCTCCTCCATTGCCGGGCATCGGGTGCTGCCAGGGCTTGCCGCCTACGGGGCGACCAAGGCCGCGCTCTCCCACCTGGCGCGGTGTCTGGCGGTCGAGCTGGCTCCGCACCGGATCGCCGTCAATGCGATCGGCATCGGACCGACGCTGAACGCCCGTAACCTCGCGGACGATCCCGACTACGACCGACACTGGGGGGCGGTCTCGCCCGCCGGTCGGGCCGCGCGGCCCGAAGACATCGCCGGAGCTGCCCTCTTCGCCGTCACGACGCCGTACGTGACCGGGACCACGCTTATGGTCGATGGCGGCTGGACGGCACAGGCTCCGCTGCCGCCGATGGACTTTCTCGGCGCCAAGGGGTGAGCCCCGGCCCTCCACGACGCGCTGCCGTATGGCCGTTGCGCCGGGACAGGGAAGCAAGTAGGACCTTGCGGTTACGCGAATGCGAACGAGAGGGCCACGTGCCGTGCCCGTCCGCTACGCCGAGGGGCGAGGGTGTCGGTGAGGACGAGTGCCATCGCAGCCAGTCGGCCTGGCCCCAGCGCGCGCGTGCCCGAGCTCGAGCGGGAGCGGTTCCAGGGAGCGGCGCTGCGACGCACGGTGTGGCCCGCGTTTGCGCTCGGCCTTGCGCTGTTTACGGGGCTTCTTGCCTGGCACGGCCTGGCCGAGGTCGGCCGGGCCCTGGCCGCCGGAGGCCTCGCGCTCCTCGTCGTCCCGTTCGTTCATCTGGTTCCGATGACCGCGGATGCGCTCGGCTGGCGGCGGCTTCTCGTCGATCGGCCGCGGGTGCGCACGATGGTCTTCGCCCGCTGGGTCGGAGAATCGGTCAACGGGCTGCTTCCCGCCCTGCAGATCGGCGGCAACGTCGCAAAGGCCCGAGTGCTGATGCTTCGCGGTATCCCGGGCACGAGAGCCGGAGCCAGTGTCGTGGTCGACGTGACGCTCGTCATGCTGACGCAGATGGCCTTCACGCTCGTGGGGCTATCGCTGCTCGCGGTGCGCCTCGGCGGCGAGCGGCTGCTGCCGAGCGCCATCCTCGGACTCGGCGTGATGGGACTGATGCTGGGCGGATTCATCTGGGCGCAGCGGAGTGGGCTGTTCGCCGGATCGGTCCGGGCGCTGAGCGCTCTCGGCGGGCGTGGTGCCGGCACGGCGCTTCTCGGGAGCGCCGGCGCGCTCGACGCCGCCATCCGGCGGCTGCACCGTGATCGGCGGGCGCTTCTCGCCGCGGGAGCCTGGCATGCCGCCAGCTGGCTCCTCGGGGTCTCGGAAGTGATGGTCGCGCTCACCGTGCTCGGCCATCCCGTCGACTTGCAGAGTGCAGTGCTCCTCGAGAGCCTCGGCCAGGCCATCCGTGCTGCGGCTTTCGTCGTGCCGGCCGCCCTCGGGGTACAGGAAGGTGGCTACCTGCTGCTCGGAGCCACCGTCGGGCTCGCACCGGATACGGCGCTGGCGCTGTCGCTGACGCGCCGGCTACGCGATCTGGTGCTCGGCCTGCCGGGCCTCGTCGCCTGGCAGTGGGACGCGGCGCGTGCGCTTGCCCGCGCGCGGAAGGAGGAACGGTGACGTCGAGCAGTCTCTCCCTCGTGTCGTTGACCCGAGCCCTCAACCGGGGCGGGCACCTGATTCAGCGGGCCTCGGGGCGCCAGCTGGTCCGTCTCGATCCGGAGGTCCTGTGCGAGGAGGCGTGTCGCCGCACAGGGCTCTACGATTTCGACGACGACGGGGTCTTCCGGGAGGCCCTGGGCCGCGTGGTGCGCTCCATGCGTCTCGAGTCGGGGTTGAGTCTCGTCGGACGGATTGCTGCCCGCCAGGACCTGCTCCGCCTGCTCGCGAACCGCCTACGCCTCGTCGCCGACCGGCAGCGCTTTCCGGAGATCGCAGCCGAGGCTGTGCGGCGGCCGCTGTTCGTCACCGGGCTACCGCGGACCGGCACCACCTTGCTCCATGGGCTCCTGGCGCAGGACCCCGCGAACCGCGCCCCCCTCCACTGGGAAATGATCTTTCCCTCGCCGCCCCCCGAGCGCGCCCGCTATACCACCGATCGGCGGATCGCGGCGGCCGAGCGGCAACTCCGCTGGTTCCAGCGCCTGCAGCCCAACTTGCAGCCCATCCACGCGGTGGGCGCTCGCATGCCCGAGGAGTGCCTCATCATCACCAGCCATTCCTTTCTCAGCCTCCAGTTCCAGACGACGCACTACGTGCCGTCCTACCAGACCTGGCTCGAGGCCATCGACTTGCGCCCATGCTACGAGTGGCACCGGCGCTTCCTCCAGCACCTGCAGTGGCGGTGCCCCGCCGACCGCTGGGTGCTCAAGGCGCCAGCGCACCTCTTCGGCCTGCCTGCCCTCTTCCAGGTCTATCCGGACGCCGGCGTGATCTTCACCCATCGCGATCCGTTGAAGGTCGCGGCATCGCTGGCGAGCCTGACCACCACGCTGCGCAGCACCTTCGCAGCGACGGTCGACCCGGTGGCCATCGGCCGCGAGATGACCGATCGCTGGGCACGGGCGATCTATCGGGCCCTGCGAGACCGTGACGCCGGCTGCGCATCGCCGCGGCAGTTCTTCGACGTCCAATACGCGGATCTCGAGCGAGACCCGATCGGCGTCGTGCGCGCCATCTACCGTCACTACGATCTGCCGCTCACCCCCGAGGCGGAGGAGCGAATGCGCGCCTTCCTCGCGGAGAATCCCAAGGACAAGCACGGGCGGCACCGCTATAGCCTCGCGGACTTCGGCCTCGACCCGGACGAGGAGCGAGCGCGGTACGCGGCCTACATGCGGCGATTCGATCTCTGATCGCGCTCGACCCGCCAGAGCTGCCTCATCGTCCAGAGGGCGAAGAGCGGCGCGCCGACAGCTGCTGCCAACAAGAAGGGCTGCACCCAGCCGCACCAGGTGAGTGGGGCGACGAGGTAGAGGATGTCCTCGATCTCGAAGGGCCCGGCGGCGGGTTGTGCAAAAGCGACCTGCCCGACCCGGCGTGCAAGACGGCTGCGCAAGGTGAAGATGGCGAAAAAGGCCACACTGGCCACCAGGCCGAGCAGCGGGGCCACCAGGCCGAGGGGGCCATCGCGGAAGCCGATGCCCATGCCGACGAAGACGGCGCTCTTCACGCACAGATCGACGATGCGGTCGTACGCCTGGCCGAACGCCGTGCTGCGTCCCGTCAGACGCGCCAGCTCGCCGTCGGTGTGGTCGATCAGCCCCGCCGCAACGTAGAGCGCAGCCCCCACATGCACGGCCGCGCCTCCCAGCGCGTACAGCGCAGCCGCCCCCAAGCCGATCACGAGCCCGACCGTGGTCACCTGGTTGGGCGTGATGGGGGTGGCAGCCAGAACCGCGGCCAGCCGGGCAGCGATTCTACCATCGAGGGGCTTCGTACCGGGGGCCACCGACGACACCCGCGGCTTCCGCGAAGTCACCGGGCGGTCGTGTCGCGGCTCAGCCGGTCGTGGACCTGCACCAGCGACGCCTTCAGGAGCACGCGGGGGTCGGAGGAGCACCGCGTGGCGACGTCGGCCAGCTCGGCCGCGTGACGACGGGTGGAAGCCGTGCTGGAGTCGAGCTGACCAGCCAGAGCGAGCAGCGTCTCGCGCAGCGTGTCGATTTCGTTGCGCTCGAGGTCGAGGGCGACCATCAGCCGGTCGTCGGGGGTCGCAGGCGGAGCGGCTTCCGCAGCGGCCAGTACTCGTTCGGCCTCAACGACGGCCTCCGTCCAACCGTCGATGCGGCTCTCGCCCTGCAACGCGGCGGCAGCGCTCGCCCGACGCACGGCCGCGGCATGATCGTCTTCCTCCTCGGCCAGCCGCAGCCACAGCGCGCGAAGCCTGTCGTCTGCAGCGGAGTCCGCGGCGAACCGCCGATACATGGCCGCGGCGCGCTGCTCGAGCGCGCTGCACCGTTCCAACATCTCCTTGGCTTGCATAGCCTCACTTCCTCCGGGCGGCAGCCGCCAGCACGTCCTGGGCATGTCGCGCCATGAGGCCCAGCGCGTTCGCACACGGCTGCCTCGTGGCCAGGGCCTTGGCAAGCGAGCGCACGATGCCGAGCTTGCGGCGCGCGCGCCGCAGCGCCGCACCCGATGGCGTGTCGGACGCGAGCTGACGTGCCGCCGCCTGCATGGCGCGTACGGCCCGACGCGGCACCGCGCACCCACTGGCCGTCAAGTCTGCACGCAGGGCGCACCGCACAGCGCCGAGGGGAGAGCCCCCTTCTCCCTCGCAACAGAGATTCAGGTAATCGACGTCGCGCAGCTCACCGCCCCCCCGCGCCAGTACCGTCGTCGCCTCTGCCGCACCGACCGCGACTCGGATCGTGCGCGTCGCGCCGCAGCTCCCGGCCTCGTCTGGGAGCGGCGGTGGCTCCAGCTCGAGCCCCGACGTCACGATCTCGGACAGCGGCACCGGATCGCAGCCCGGCGTGGCCATTCCCGTGCAGAGTCGCACGGTGAATCGACACGCCCCGTCGGCCATGCCATCCTCGTCGCACGCCGGATCGCCGTCGGTGCAGACCACCCCACTCGCCCCCGCCGTGGCAGTGACGCCGTCGAAGACCACACGGCAGTCCGCATCGGTGAGCCCGCCACCGAGCACCAGGGCCCCGGCCACACGCGGCCCGGCGAGCAACCCGCCGATGAGAACCGCGACCCGGAGAGGCTCAATCCTCATGCGATTCCTCGGCCGTCCCGGCCTGCGGTGCGAAGACCCTGGCCGCCCCATGCTCGTAGACGAGCCGCCCTCCCGCCTCGCCCGCCCGATAGCCGAGCACCAGCACGACCACCGTCCCCGCCACGGCCAGCGCGGCAACCACGCGTGCCGCGCGCTCGTCCGGAAGCACGACCGCGACCAGCATGACCAACCACACGGCGGCAGCCACCCAGACGAAGCCCTTCGCCGCGTCCTCGTGCGCTTCGATGGCTTCCTCGGGTACCACGCGTTCGACGCGTTCCTCGTCCGCCTCGCCGGTGCGCATCGCCACGATGCCGCTGCCCACGAGCACGACTTGCAAGGCCACGACGATCACCCAGGTGCGGCGAGGGAAGAGACCACGCCACCACGCCAGGAGCACGCCGCCCGCCACCCCCGGCATCAGGACCCCCAACGCGATCGGCAGGTGCACGAGCCTCGGATGCCAGGGCAGCATGTCCATGAGCTCTCGGCTACGCCAGAAGCGGGAACCCGTCCAGCGGGGCTCTCCGCTCACCGGGTCATGCTGCGCTCGGCCCCCAGCGCCGCGCTCCGGCGTACCCGAAGAGGAAGGCCGCCACTTTGCGCATCTGGATCTCCTCCGACCCCTCCGTGATCCGGTAGCGGCGGTGGTGACGGTAGATGTGCTCGAAGGGCTTGTGCCGGGAGTATCCGAGACCTCCGTGCACCTGCATGGCCCGGTCGGCCGCCTCGCAGCACAGGCGGTTCGCCCAGTAGTTGCACATGGACACCTTGTCGGACAGCCGGTGCTCGACCTCGGCGTGGGGCAGGCGATCCATCTCCCAGGCCGTCTTCCGGATCAGCAGGCGGAGCATCTCGACCTGGGTCGCCAGCTCGACGAGCGGCCACTGGATGGCCTGGTTCCTGGCGAGCTCCTGTCCGAAGGGCTTGCGTTCCCGCGCATACCGCACGCTCTCTTCGATGCAGTACGCCGCCGCGCCGAGCGACGACGCCGCCTGACGGATGCGATTCTCGTGAACGAAGGACTGCGCGAGCGCGAGTCCGCCGTCCTGCTGGCCGATGACGGCGTCCTCGGGAACCCACACGCCCCGAAAACTGACCCGCGGGTGATCGGTGGGCATGTTGAAGGTCCACAGGTATTCCTCGATGCGCACCCCCGGCGCATCGGCCGGGACGAGAAACGCCGTGATCCCCCGCGCCTCGCCGTCCCGCCCGGCTGTGCGCGCGAAGACGATGCAGTCGGTGGCCACGTGCATCCCGGTGGTCCACATCTTCTCGCCTTCGATCCGCCAGCCCGCCCGGCCATCCCGCGTCTCGGGGACGGCGCGCGTCTCCAGGAAGGTCGCGTCCGAACCGTGTCGCGGTTCGGTGAGCCCGAAGGCGATGCGCCGCCTGCCCTCGAGCATGCCGGGAATGAGCTCGTCCTGCTGCGCCGGGGTGCCATGGTTGCGCAGCATGATGACGATCGGAAAGTTGCCGACGATCGAGTGCTCGGTCTGGAGATCGTTGTGCAATCCGAGCCCTCGCGCGGCGAGATGCTCGCGGATGACGGCCATCCACAGGTTCGAGCCGTCACGGCCCCCGTATGCCCGAGGGAGCGCGAACCGCCAGTGGCCAGCCGCATCGGCACGTCGGCGGGCTTCGGCGAGGAGCGCTTCCCATTCCGGTCGTGGCAGGCCGCCGCGCTCGAAGTCGGTGCGCGCCCACTCGCGCCGGTGATCGAAGAAGCGGATGTTGTCGTCCTGCGCCTCGAGCGGCGCGATCTCCGTCTCGATGAAGCGGTCGAGCTCGGCGAGGTAGGCGACCAGCGCCGGTGGCAGATCGAAATCCATTGGCGTGCTTCTACCGCAGCCGGGCGCGCCAGACACGAGGTTCCGGTTGTCACTCGGCAGGAATTCCCCTTACGCTTGGCAGGGGCGGCATCCCGCTCTCCCGGGATCACCGGACACAGCGCATGCCATATCGCCTGCACGACCTCGAGGTGACCGAGCCACTACCGCAGCTCGCGCTCGCCCCGACCGAGAATGGCATCGGGATGCTCGTCCGGCGCTTTGGTGTTCCTCTGGGATTCGTGCTTCGCGCGCTGCCGCCCGGCACGCTGCTCGGCCCAGCGGACATCGCCCGAGCGCTCGACGAGGCCGGCCTGGCCTGGCGGGCTCCGCGTGCACCGCGGCCGTCTCCACCACTGTTGCGTCATCCCTCGCTGACGATCGCCGTCTGCACGCATGACCGGTCCGAGCTCCTCGAGGCGTGCCTGCATTCGCTGCAGACGCTCCGGTGCAGCCCGCTCCGCCGCAGCATGGAGCTCGATATCCTGGTGGTGGACAACGCCCCCAGCGACGACCGCACGGCGATTCTCGTGGACGGATTTCCCGGCGTCCGCTACGTGCAGGAGCCACACTGTGGCCTCGACTTCGCGCGGAACCGCGCCTGGCGCGAGGCTCGGGGAGAATTCGTCGCCTACTTCGACGACGACGTCACGGTCGACCCGGGGTGGCTCGCCGGATTCCTCGAGGCGTACGCCGAGCATCCCGACGTGGCGGCGGTCAGCGGGCCTGTTCTTCCCGCCGAGCTCCTCACGCCTGTGCAGATTCTTTTCGAGGAATACGGCGGCTTCGGTCACCGCTTTGCGAAGATCCGCTACGGGCCCAGCTTGGCGGGCGATCCCCTGTACCCGTGCTCGCCCGGGATCTTCGGCACCGGCTGCAACATGACGATCCGCCGGGATGTCCTCGCCGCGCTCGGGGGCTTCGACGAGGCGCTCGACACGGGTGCGCCCCTGCCCGGCGGTGGCGATCTCGACATGTTCTACCGGCTCGTTCGCGCGGGTCAGCCCGTCGTGGTCGAGCCGCGATGTCTCGTCTTTCACCGCCACCGGCGCGAGTACCGCGCCTTTCGCCATCAGATGTGGACCTGGGGCCTCGGCGTCATGGCTTTCGTCGCCAAGACGTACCGGACGGATCCCGCGATGCGTCCCCGGCTCCGGCTTCTCGTCCGTCGTTGGTTCCAGCACCGGATGCTGGCGATCGTCGCCACGGCCATCGGCCGGGGAAGCCGCCCGATGGGTGTGGAGCTGGCGCAGACCGCGGGCGGCATCGTGGGGCTCTGTGGAGAGTATCGCCGCTCCTGCCGGCGCGTCGCACGCATCCGTGCGGACGTCGCGAGGACGCAGGCCGCCGAAGCGTGCGCCCGGCAGGTCGCCTGACACCAGGGCGCCTCTTCAGCCCACCCGCGACCAGCGCGCAGCGAGCGCGATCACGCCGGTGACCTCGGTGCCCGGGGCTGCCGGCTGGCCATGCACCCACACGACGTGCATGTCCCAGTGGTAATCGTAGACGAAGGCGAAATCCGGGGGATAGAGGCCTACGTTGACGGCATAGCTCCCCGGGAGCAGCGCCAAGCAGTCGACCGAGCAGCGCAGCGTGCCCGTCGTCCCGAGCGGGCCGACCACCGCCGCTGCCGAGGAGAGCGACATCTCCCAGCATTTCACGTGCCCCGCCGTGTAGAGGCCGACGCTCAGCGCGAAATCGTCGAGGGGACGTCCCAGGCGATAGTCCAGCTCGATCGCGAGGGATTGCCCGCTCTCGACGCGATCCAGCGCACGGCCCTCCGCATCGCAGAGCCGCACCGCCTCGACCACTGCCTCCCGCGTACCCTGACGACTGCCCCGTCCGCCTGGCCCGGAGAAGGGCACCGTCGTCGTCCCGGCGATCGCCGCCAGGCGACGCTCCGTCCGCTGACGCATGAGATCGCTATAGCAGCGTAGCGCGGGCTCCGGAGCGTCCTGCAACATCACCCGGCCCTCCTCGAGCACGAGCACCTCGTCGCAGAGCGCGCGAATCTGCTCCGGCACGTGGGAGGTCAGCACGAGCGTCTTACCGGCTGCACGAAACCGCGCGATCCGCTCGAGGCACTTCTGCTGGAAGCGGGCATCGCCAACGGCGAGGATCTCATCGATCACGAGCGTTTCGGGCTCGAGCTCGAGGGCGACCGCGAAGGCGAGCCGGAGGAACATCCCGCTCGAGTAGCTGCGCAGCGGAAGATCGATCGCCTCCTCGAGCTCGGCAAACTCGACGATGGCGGGCGTGCGGCGCTGCACCTCGCCCCGGGGCAGGCCGTTGAGAATCCCGGCCGTGAGAATGTTCTCGCGTCCGCTCAGATCGGGGTGGAAGCCGCCACCCAGCTCGAGCAAGCCCGCGACGGCCCCGCTACGCACCACACGACCGCGCGTCGGGCGCCCCACGCCACAGAGCAGCCGCAGCAGGGTGCTCTTGCCCGCGCCGTTGTGCCCGACGATGCCGAGCGCGCGGCCGCGCTCGACGGAGAAGCTGACGTCGCGCAGCGCCCAGATCTCCACCCGCCGGGCTCTCTGCCGACCCCACGGCCGGAGCACCCGCTCGCGCAGCGTCGTCGGCCGGTCCCGATCCACCCGGAACCGCTTGGACACCGCCTCGACCACCAGTGCCGGACGCATCGCCCCGTCTCCCTCACAGCCGATCCACGACCTCGGCGATGTGCGCCCGATGCACGACCCAACCGAGCGCCAGCGCCAGTGCCGCCGTCGCCGTCATGCTGGCGAGGGTCGCGAGCGGGGGAACCACGTTCTCGAGGCAGACGGCACGATGGGCTGTCACGAGAGTCGCCATGGGGTTCAGCCGCAACACCACGAGCGCGGCCGCTCCGGCCTGATCGGCGCGGTAGAACACCGGCGTCAGGTAAAAGAGGAGCGACAGGCCTACGGTCACGAGATGCTGAACGTCCCGGTAGAACACGTTGACGGTCGCGACGGCGAGCCCCAGGCCAACGAGCAGCATGGCCTGCACGAGCAAGAGCAGCGGTACGATCGCCAGGGCTGCTCCGGGCGGCCTGCCGTAAACCCAGAGCAGCGCGAGCAACAGGGGAAAACTCACGAGGTACACGAGCAGATTCGCCATGACGTTCACCAGGACCAGCAGCCCGCTCGGAAAGTCCGGACGGCGGATGAGATCGCGGTTGCCAACAAACACTCCGCCCGCTGCGGCCAGCGAGCTGCTAAACCACGTCCAGGGAAGCAAGCCACTGTAGACGAAGGCCGGATAGCTCTCGATGCCGAGGGGCACCACCCGCTGGAAAAGAAACACGAGCACGAGAAGCTGCGTGAGCGGCAACAGTACCGACCAGAGCACGCCGAGGAGCGAGCCGTGGTACCGCAGCCGGAAGTCGCGAGCGACCAGGTGGCGCACCAGGTCGAGCCGTTGCCGCACTCTAGGGGGCCACATCGCTCGCGCCCGGCGGGCTCGTCAGTCGCCCCAGGAGTCGGGCGACGCGCTTCCCTGGGGCCGTCCAGAGAAGCGACGGTCGGTAGCGCAGGGCGGCCAGCAGGCCGCGCACCGTCTGCCAGCGACGACGGCTGCCGGCAGGCCGTCGGAGCGCCTCGGCCAGCCCGAGCTCGCTGAGCGCACGCTTGCGGATCGCCGCCAGGGACGCTGCCGACGGCGGCAGATCCCGCAGGACCCGATCGACGAACGCCGCGGGCGTCCACGCCTGCACCTGCCGGGCCCAGGCGACGAGCTCCGTGCAAAACGCCTCGGGAGAGCCGAGCACTCCCGGATCGCGGGCGACGGCCGCCTCGAGCTGGCGGCGGGCCCCGGCGCCGTCGTCCGCTCCCCAGCTGCGCACAGCGAGCCCGACCAGGACGCGCGCTTCGAGCTGCGCCCGATGCGGTCGCAGGAACTCGGCCTCCGGGGGAAGCCCCGCGAAAACCGCCGCGAGCAGCGCGAGCGGATCGTGGACCCGCACCCGTGGCGTGAGCGCGTCCTGGCGGAGCAGTGTAAGGAGGGGCTCGGGGCTCGCGGCGAGCGCCGGGTCCCATGTGAGTGCCGCACGCAGGCACCGCGCACCGTCGCCTGGGCTCCCGCCGAGGTAGTAGCGCCACGCGAGCCACGTCGACCATCCCGCACGAATGCGATCCTGCTCGGCGAGGAGGGCGGGCGGGAGCGACCAGCGCGTGAACACCTGGTCGAGAATGTGAAAGACCAGGCGCTCGCAGTTGGCCACCTTGGTATCGATCATGCTGCCTGGCAGCATCCGGTATGCGCCGAGTGGCTCCTGCACGCAGCCCCACGCCCAGCCGGCGAGCGCCGTCCGCAGCCACATGCCCCAGTCCCCGTACCAGTCGCGATGCTCGTCGTGCCCGATGGTCGCCAGGCATTCCCGTCGCAGCAGCGGCCCCCCCGACCAGGGGAAACAGCCCCAGACGAGCTGCGGAAGCACCGTCCCTTCCGGAAGCCGGCCGGTCGTTTCGAGGTGGCGCCCGGCGGCGTCGACGTAGCGGTACCCACAGTGCACCACGCCCAGACGCCGGTCCGCTTCCAGCAGCGCCACCTGCCGCGCGAGCTTGTCCGGCGCCATCACGTCATCGTCGTCGAGAAAGTTGACGTACGCCCCGCGCGCGTGACCGAGGCCGCGCTGCCGAGCCGCTTCGACGCCACGGTTCTCTTGCCGCAGGTAGACCACACGCTCGCCCCAGCGCTGCACCAGGGTAGGCGTCTCGTCGCTCGAGCCATCGTCCACGATGACGATCTCGACCGCCGGGTAGGTCTGCGCGAGCACGCTCTCCACCGTCGTCGCGAGCATCGCCGCCCGGTTGTGGGTCGGGATGATGACCGATACGCAGGACGAGGAAGCCGCCATCTCCGAAGGCTCAGGGTCGCACCAGCGGCAACGCTTCCCGGCCACGGAGCATCGCGACGAGCCGGTCGATCTGTCGCTCGCCCAAGAGCGCGACCGCCGATCGGCGAGCCACCCGCCGCCCGCGTCGCCGCAGGCGCCGCAACAGCTCCGCGCCGAGGCGCGGGTGACACCGCAGCGCCCGGACGAGATCGCAGAGGGCGGTGGAGCGCTGGCCCTGCCCCCAGGCCCGCGCAGCGGCGGCGAGCAGGATGTGGCCGAGGAAGGCCCGACGATGCGGACGCAGCACCGCCGCACTGTCGGGAAGGTGCGCGAACACCGTGGCCACGTACGGTTCGAGCACCACCGGCAGCCGCCGTGCCGACTCGGCGAGCGCAGCGGCCAGCTCCGATGGCCGGTCGAGCAATCCCGGATCGATGCGCACCGCCGCATCGACAGCGGCCCGTCCCTCGGCCACCGCGCCGAGCGCATACGCGCGCAGCGCGAGGCGCAAAGCCACGTGGCTGCGCAGCCGCTCGCCCAGCGCGACCACCGCAGCAGCCTCGGGCGGAAGATGCGCAAGTACTCCGTCGACGAAGCGCAAGGGATCGTCGACCCGCGGATCCATAGCCGCCCCGCCGAAATAGGCCACCAGCTCGTCGGCCTCGTCCAGGAGCTCGGGCTTCCAGCGGAATGCCTCGCGGAGGTTCCGGCCCGCCGCCTCCCAGTCGCCGATCGTGTAGTACCGCGTTGCCAGCCAGAAGCGTTGGTTGAAGTACGCCTCGTGCCGATTGGCCCGGGCCGCCGCAGGCAGGCGGGGATCGGCGAACACCCGATCGAGGATCGCCATGTCGAGGCGCTCGGTGCGGGCGACATCGGCCATCGTGCTATCGGGGAGAATCCGGTACTGGCCGAGCGGCTCCTGTACGCAGCCCCAGCGCCACCCCGCCAGCGCGATTCGCAACCAGAGATCGGCGTCGGAGCTCCAGACCGTCTCGTCGAACAGCCCGACCTGCTCGATCACCTCTCGGCGGACCAGCGGGGCGCCGGACCACACGAAGCAGCCGCAGACCAGCCGCGCGCGGACATCGCCCTCGGGGAGACCGGTGATCCGTTCGAGGACCCTGCCCTCGCGGTCGATGCGCTCGTAGCCGCAGTGCACGAGCCCGAGCGCCGGGTGTGCCCGGAAGACGGCCAGCTGGCGGGCAATCTTGTCTGGGTGCATCAGGTCGTCATGATCGAGCCAGTTGAGATAGGCGCCACGCGCCGCGCGCGTGCCGGCATTGCGCGCCGCCGTCCCCCCCGCGTTGTCCTGGCGGATGACTCGCAGCCGGTCCCCGTAGCTCCGGAGCAGCGCCGGCGTGCCATCGCGCGACCCATCGTCGACGACGATCAACTCGAGCGGCTGCCAGCGCTGGGCGAGCACGCTCTCGATGGTGAGCCGCAACAGCTCCGCGCGGTTGTAGGTCGGGACGATCACGGAGACGAGCGGCCGTCCCCCTTCCCGAGAAGCCCAGGCGGCGCTGCTCATGCGAGCAACCGCGGCCGACCGAGCGTGTGCTCGAGCACGGCGCTGTTGGTCACCACGAGCCGGATGAGCTCGCAGACCCGGTCGACCGTCGCCTCGTCGACGGCTGTGCCCGTGGGGAGCGTCATCAGTCGTGCGGCGAGGCGCTCCGTCTCGGGCAGCAGCAACCGGGCATGGGGGAAGTAGGAGCGATAGGGCTCCATCGCGTGGCACCCCGGATAGAAGTAACGGCGCGCCATGACGTTCTCGGCCCACAGGATGTCCACTAGCCGGTCGCGACCGATACCGGTCAGGCGCTCCTCCACTTCCGTGACCACATACTGGTAGTTGCACCGCTCGGCATCGTCATAGCGGAGCACCGTGATGCCCGGCACGCCCGCCAGGCCCTGGCGGTAGCGCTCGTAGTTCCGCCGGTTGGCGGCGACGAAGGCATCGAAGCACTCGAGGCTCGCCAGGCCGACGGCTGCCGAGACCTCGTTCATCTTGCCATTGGTGCCGATGTAGCCGACGGCGTCGTAGCCTTCGAAACCGAAATTCCGCATCAGGCGCGCGCGCCCGGCGAGCGCATCGTCGTTCGTCACGAGGGCCCCGCCCTCGAGGGTCGTGAACACCTTGGTTGCATGGAAGCTCAGGACCTCGCCGTCGCCGAAGCCCCCGATCATCCGCCCGCGATGCGAGCAGCCGAAGGCGTGGGCCGCGTCGTACAGGACGGTCAGCTCACGCCGACGGGCAATGCGCTCCAGTCCCTCGACATCGCAGGGCCGCCCCCAGAGATGCACGCCGATGATGCCCGTGGTGCGGGGCGTGATGAGCGCCTCCACCTGGGCCACGTCGAGATTGTGGGTGCGCGGATCGATGTCGCAGAACACCGGCGTGATCTGCTGCCATTGCAGGGCATGTGCTGTGGCGATGAAGGTCAGCGACGGGACGATCACCTCGCCGTGCAGGCCGGCTGCCCGAATCGCGATCTCGAGCGCCACGGTGCCGTTGCACATCGCGACGCAGTGGCGGACGCCGAGAAAGTCGCGCAGCCGTGCCTCCAACTCGCGCACGCAGGGCCCGTCGTTCGTGAGCCAGCGGCGATCGATCACCGCGCCGATGCGCTCGAGGAGCCCGTCGCGTGGCGGCAGGTTGGGACGTCCCACGTGCAGCGGCTCGGAGAACAACGGTGGCCCGCCGAAGATCGCTAGCTCCTCGATCCCTTTCACGGCACTGGTCTCGCGTTGCCCGGGCGGGGGGGGACCTGGAGCGCACGGGCTTCGGGGTCGTCCAGCGCTGGCGAGAAGACCGGGTCGTCATAGCGCGCCCCGCGCACGACGACCCGCGGGCCCTCGACCACGAGACGACCGGCCGCGATCCAGCGGATCGCCTGCAGGAGCGAACGACACTGATGCTCGAAGAGCACGTGACGAATATCGGCAGGATCGCGATGGGGGTCCAGGGGGACAACGCTCTGCAGCACGATCTTCCCCTCGTCCATCTGCTCGTCGACAAGATGGATGGTGGTGCCGACGAAACGCACGCCCCTCGCCAGAGCGTCCTCGAAGGGGCGCAGGCCCTTGAAGGCCGGCAGCAGGGAGGGGTGAAGGTTGAGGATCCGGTCCCGGTACGCGGACAGCAGCGGCCCGACGAAGAGCCGCGTGTAGAAGGCAATGACCCACTGGACATCGTTCGCTCGCAGCCAGGCGAGCAGCCGATCGCAGAAGGCCGCAGCGGAAGGCTCGACCAGCATCGTCAGGGGAACGCCGTGGCGGCGAGCCACGCCGGCCGCTCCGCACTCGCGATCGCAGACGATGCCCACCAGGTGCCGGGCGAACGACGGTTGCGCGAGGGCGACGTTCAGTACCGCCCCGCCCGTCGAGGCCACGGCAGCACAGCGCGGCGTGGCCGACGCCGTCACGCCATCCCCTCGTGGCGGTACGCTGGAAAGAACCACCCCGCGGTCGCCCCGCGCGCACGGACGATGGCGCGATAACGCACAGGGTTGAAGACGCGCCCACAGAACCATGCCAGCCGCGTCCCGGTCGCCCAACCTGCCTTGAAGCGCGCCAGTCCATCCTCAGGGTCGTCACGCAGACCGGCGCAGCCACCGAGCGAGGCCACAGCGGCGACCTGGCGCAACGCACCCAGGGCCTCCCAGAAGAGCGCGAACGATGCCCCCAGCCGGTACCCCCGCTCGGCGTATGCGCCGAGATGGTAGTACGCCACCGCACCCTGCACATACCAGAGGGTCATGCCGACGGTCTCGTTGCCAGCGCGCGCCCGAAACGCCACCAGGCCCGGCACCCGGAGCTGGGCCGCAAAGGAGCGCGGAGAGAAGTCCGCCGCCCCCTCTATGGCGTGCCGCCGACGCAGGACCCCGTAGAGCGCGAGCCACTCGTCGAGATGCACGGTCGGGTCGCGCACTGGCTCGATCTCCAATCGCGCCAGCGCGCGACGGATGTTCCGCCGATGATGCGCCGAGACGACCCCGGCGAGCGGCCGTTCGAGGTCGACCACGAAGTGTCGCTTGAAGGGCCGGACGAGGTCCGGAAACGCGCGCTCGAGCAGCGCAGGATCGTGCGCCCCGAAGGGATCGGCCACGAGCGCGAGGCTCACCAGGTCCCCGCTGATGGCCTCGAGGTCGTCGGGAAGCGCACGCCACTCCGGACAGCAGAAGAGCGGGTAACACCCACAGGCGTCGTACCCTTCGCCGCCGGGAACCGGACGCTCCAGAATCCAGCCGCCGCAGCCGAGCAGCTGCCGGGGCCGACCGAGCTCGGCACATGCTGCAGCATACGCGGGGTGACCATAGCCGGTCATCGCACAATCCAGCTCGTATCGATGCTAGGTTGCACTCCAGCCCTTCGCAAGCCCGGTGTTTGCTCTTGCGCTGCCGCACGCGACAATGGGCGCCGGATGCCCGACGTCTCGCCTCTTGACACTGGGCCACAGTTTGCGCTGATCCTGCCTGTCGGACCGGGCCTCCAGGAGGCTTCCCGGAGCGCAGATCTGCTGGATGCGCTCGGCGCCTTCGCCGGCGTGCCGTTTGCGCTCGTGCTCATCGACGACGGTGTGACCGAGCGTCCCCTCCGAGCAGAGCTGGTGTCTCCACCCGGCTGTACGGCGGTCGTCCTGCGGCATCCGCGACGCGTCGCCACCAACGGGGCCGGCATCCGCTACATCCGGAGCAAGGGTCTCTGTCCGGCGATCCTCGCGGCATACGACTGGGTCGCTCGGCATGCCCCGGATATCCAGTTCGCCATGAAGCTCGACACCGACTCGCTGGTGATCGCGCCGTTTTTCGATCGTCTCGCCGCGTTTTTTTCACGGCACCCTGATGTCGGGATGACTGGTGCCTTCGATCGCACCCCGTCGGGCTCGGAGCGGGACTTCACGCCCCATGCCCGGACCATCGAATGGCTGCACCGCCAGGCGCGGCCGTCTCGCTGGCTGCGCTGGAGGGACCCTGAGCCGGGGCTTCGGACGCTGGGCGAGCATGTCGCCGCCGCGGTGGCAAACGGCTACCAGCCCGGGGAGCACTGTCTTGGCGGCGGTTACGCCGTCTCGGCGACACTCCTGCGGCGGATGCAGGCTGCGGGGTATCTGGCCAACCCTACGCTGTGGCTCCCCGTCGACTGTCCTGAGGACGTCATGATGGGTATGTACACGCGTGCCGTGGGCCTGCGATCCGAGAACTTTGTCGAACCCGGCGAGGTCTTCGGCGTGCGGTACGAGGGCCTGCCTGCATTGCCAGCCGAGCTCGTGGCCCGGGGGTACGCCATCATCCACAGCGTGAAGAACGACCCGCGCATCGGCGAGGCCGAAGTACGCGCGTTTTTCCGCCATCTACGACACGAGGGAGATGGCATATGAACAGCTCGACGAAGGTGCTCCTCATCGGGCTCGACTCCGCCGAGCCCGAGTTGCTCCAACGCTGGTGCGAGGAGGGTACGTTACCCGTGCTGCGCCGACTGCGCGAGCACGGCCGCGTCGTTCCCATCACCACGCCCCGGGGGATGGGCAACGGGGCCGTGTGGCCGTCGCTGTTCACGGGAGTCAATCCAGGACGGCACGGGCGCTATTTCAGGAATCCGATCGTGCCGGGGAGCTACGAGCCGGGGCATTTCGACCCCGACCGGGGATTCCTGACCCGGCCATTCTGGGAGGACCTCAGCGAGGCGGGCCGGCGTGTCGCCGTCATCGACATGGTCGTGGCTCCGCTCTCGCCGACTGTGAACGGGATTCAGGTCGCTGACTGGACCACGCACGACGCCGTGGGACCGCCGCGGAGCACGCCTTCCAAGCTCATCGCCGAGATCGCGCAGCGATTCGGAAGCGATCCCCTGAACGGCAACGGGGACGTGCCGCGAGACGGGGATGGCTACCGGGAGCTCCGCGATCAGCTCGTCGAGCGCGTCCGCACGAAGACGGCCTGCGCACTCCACTACCTGGCCCAGGGTCCGTGGGATCTCTTCTCGGTGACGTACGCCGACCCACACGACATCGGCCACCAGTGCTGGCACCTACACGATCCCACGAGTCCCAGGCACGACCCGATGCTGGCCCGTGCCATGGGGGACCCCCTGCGCGACGTATACGTTGCGCTCGACGCAGCCATCGGCCAGCTTCTCGAGGCGGTCGGTCCGGAGACCCGCGTGCTGGTCTTCAGCGGCCCCGGCATGGGCCCGCCCTATTCCGCGAATTATCTCCTCGAGACGATCCTCCGCCGGCTGGACGCCCCGCGGCGCACCCTGCAGACGCGCGCCCTCGAGATCGCGCGGGGCGCGTATCGCCACCTCGTCCCCGCGCGCCTCCGCGAACGACCGACGGCGCCGCTCGCCGCCCTGGCGCAGCGGGCCCACCACGCCGAGATGCACGGCCGACGGTTCTTCTCCGTGGTCAATCAACAGAACGCCGGCGCGATCCGGCTCAATGTCGTCGGCCGCGAGCCGCACGGCATCGTGCGGCCGGGCGCGGAGTTCGATGCCGTCTGCGAGGAGCTGGACACCGAGCTCCGCGCGCTCGTCAATCTCGACGACGGCGGGCCTGTCGTGACGGATGTCGTGCGGCTCGACCGCGCCTTCCACGGACCCGCGCTCGCCACGATGCCCGATCTGCTCGCGGTGTGGCGGCGCGACCGGCCGATCGAGCGTATCGCCTCGCCCCGTATTGGCGAGCTCAGCGGACGGCGCCTGACCGACATCCGCACCGGCGATCACACGCCGAACGCGGAACTCGTCGCCTGCGGGCCGGGACTGGGATCGGGACGCTGTCCCGCACCGGCGGCAGTGGAGGCCATCGCCCCCACCATTGCCGCCATGCTCGGCGTCAGCCTCCCCGATCCCGACGAAGCACCGATTCCGCTGCTCGTGCCTAGCGCGTGACCCCGCGCCGCAGCGGGGCTGCCGGCAGGCAGATCAGCCGCAAGCGGTCGGGGTCCCTGCCGCGGCGTCCGCTCGTGCTCGTCTGCGCGACCGTGCGCAGGACCGCCTTGCCTGGCCGGTTGCCTCGCAGCGAGACGACCACGGCCGCCGTGTCTGTGCACTGATCCTGCGTTGCGAATGGGGTCTCGAAGGCGACGCCCTGCCCGTCGGGAAGATCGCGAGATGGCGCCAATCCTCGCAGGACCGTTTTCACGACAGGGACCACGTCGCCTGGTTGCGACTTGACGCGCACGCTTGTCACGGCGTCGGGGAGACACTCCGGCAGGTCCGGGTCAGGCACGTTCGGGCACACGGCGACCTGGAAGGTGCAGCGCCCGGCTGCCGCGTCGTGGTCGCAGGCCGCATCGCCATCGCGACAACGAATCCGCGTGGACGCGAGCCCGGTGCTCGGATCCACCTGCAAGGCGGCCCTCACGAGGTACTCCACGTGGCAGTCCGTGGCGCGCTTGCGTCCTCCAGGCACGCAGGCTCCGGGCGTGTCGGCAGCGCAGGAGAGATCGCAGGCGTTTCCTATTCCGTCGCCGTCGCGGTCGGCCTGGTCGGGGTTGGCCGCCGCCGGACAGTTGTCGCTCTCGTCACAGATCCCGTCCTCGTCGGTGTCGATCTTCGGCGGATCGCTGCACACGCCGGTCGCCGGATCGCACACGCCGGCGAGATGGCAGGGATCCTGCGGCGCACAGACGACGGGATCGGCCCCGACACAGACCCCGGCCTGACAGGTGTCGGCCTGCGTGCAGAGATCGCCGTCGTCGCACGCCACCCCGTCGGCCTTGGGCGGATCGGTGCACGTGCCGGTCAACGGGTTGCAGATGCCGGCGTCGTGGCACTGATCGCTGGCCGCGCACACGACCGGATCCGGCCCGTTACACGGCGCCGCGTCGCCCTCGACGAAACGGATGCGTCGGTTCGAATTGTCGGCGATGTAGAGATCGCCGTTCGCGGTCACCGCGACGCTCACCGGACCGTAGAGCGACGCATCGGTCGCCGGTCCACCGTCGCCCGCGAAGCGGGGAACACCGTTGCCGGCCACCGTGATGATGATCCCCGATTGCGGCGCAATGTAGCGCACGCGATGGTTCTGCCAGTCGCTGACGAAGATCCCGTCGTTCCCGTCGACGTCGACGCCCCAGGGATTACGGAGCTGCGCGTCGGCGGCAGGGCCGTTGTCACCCGCGAAGCCAGGGGTCCCGTCGCCCGCCACGGTGACGATGGTGCCCGTCCCGTCCACCATGCGCAGCCGATGGTTGTCGCGGTCGGCGATGTAGACGCGCCCCGTCGAATCGACGGCAACGCCCGTCGGATCGTCGAGCTGCGCGGCGGTAGCGAGACCGCCATCGCCGGAATACCCCGCGGTGCCCGTCCCGGCAATCGTCTCGATGGTCCCATCCACCGCGTTCAGACGACGTACGCAGTGATTCTTCTGGTCAGCGATGTAGAGGTTCCCTGTCTGATCGAGCGCGAGCCCGGCAGGCTCGTTCAGACGTGCCGCCGTGGCCGCTCCGCCGTCGCCCGCGTAGCCCGCGATGCCCGTCCCGGCGATCGTCGTAATCGTTCCGCCGCTATCGACCCTGCGAACTCTGTGGTTCCTCCGGTCGGCGATGTAGAGCGCGTCGACGGAAGGATCCCACACGACGTCCGTCGGCGAGTTGAGCGCCGCGCTCGTCGCCAGCCCACCGTCGCCACTGAAGCCCGCGCTACCGTTGCCGGCCACTGTCGTGATCGTCCCGTCCAGAGCGATACGGCGGATCCGGTTGGCGTCCGCATCGGCCACGTACAGGTTGCCAGCATTGTCGCGCGCGAGACCGACCGGGCCCACCGGGGCGCCGAATTGCGCATCCACGGCGAGCCCGCCGTCGCCGCTGAAGCCGCGCTGCCCTGTGCCCGCGATCGTGTCGATGATCCCACCCGCGACGCGGCGCACGCGCTGGTTGTCACGATCCGCGATGTACACGATCCCGCTGGAATCGACCGCGACCGAGAACGGACTGTTCAGCTTGGCGGCGGTCGCCGGACCACCATCGCCGCTGAAGCCGAACGTGGTCCCGGCGAAGGTGCTGATGATCCCCGTCGTGAGGTCGACGTGCCGGATGCGCTCGTTCACCACGTCAGCGATGTAGAGATCCGAGCCGCGCACTGCGACACCGACCGGATGGTCGAGCTGGGCTGCGGTCGCCAGGCCGCCGTCTCCCGAAGAACCTGCCGTGCCGTCGCCCGCGACCGTCGTGATCGTGCCATCGGTGTCGACGCGCCGAACGCGGTGGTTCTCGAACTCCGCGATGTACAACCGCCCCGCAGCATCGAAGGCGATGTCCCACGGGAAATGCAGCTGTGCTGCCGTGGCCAGGCCACCGTCCCCCGAATAGCCGGCGGTGCCGGTCCCGGCGACCGTCGCGATGAGCCCTGTCACCGCATCGACACGACGGATCCGGTTGTTGCTGCGGTCGGCAATGAACAGGTTCCCAGCAGCATCGAAAACAATCCCGTGGGGATCGGCAAGCCGGGCGCTCGTCGCTGGGATCCCGTCTCCGTTGTACCCGAAGCCGCCGGTCCCCGCGACCGTGGTGACAACACCCGTCAGCGCATCGATTCGGCGAATCCTATGGTTGAAGACATCCGCCACGTACACGTTTCCCGCTGGATCGACGGCGACGTCGCGCGGCGTGTGGAACTGCGCAAGATCCCCCGTCTGTCCATCTCCCGCGAATCCCAGGCCGCCGCTCCCAGCGACGACGGTTTCCTGGCCGGTCGTCAGGTCGATGCGGCGGATGGCGTGCCACTCCGCGTCAGCAACGTAGAGCGTCGAACCGACCACCGTCACACCGTGCGGGAACTGGGCCACGGCCGTGGCGAGTCCGGCCCCCACGCTGCCTGCCACCGTCGAGATATCTCCGGGTGCAGCCAGCGATACCGCCGCCTGAGCGACGAGCAGCCACACAAGCACCAACGAGCGAATCACGCCACGGGACATTCACGACCTCCGAGCGACGACCGGGAAACTGAGCGCAGGGCTTTGCAACTCGCATGCCCTGGCGTACTGGCCTGCATCAGCACCGAACCCCGCGCATTCGCCTCACGACTGTCATGACCTTGGACCCGTGTCGGCTGCTGTGACGTCGCGCAAGAGGTGGTGCTCGCGAAGTACGTCGGCGGCGCGGCGCACACTGGCGAAGGGCAGCCCCGAGCGGTCCGCAATGTCGAGCAGCGTATGGCGACCGTCCGAAAAACTGAGCACCCACAACAGCGCCATCTCCGCCGAGCGGGTATCGAGCCCTCCGCCCATGGACCTGTAGATCCCACGCTTGCCGAGCCGGGGTTCGCCTTTCGGGCTCGTATTCACGTAGCGCCTGTCGCCTTCCAGCACTGCGACAATCGAGGCCGCCACCGCGAGCGACTCGGCAAGCGCCCGCGGGCGTACAAACTGCAGATCGTCGGCCGACGTATGGTACTCAGGATATTCGCCATGGGGTGAACGCATCAGGCAGCCCACAGGGAGATCGAAGCCGGGGGAGCAGTACTGGCGTTCATCGTAGCCGTACGGCGAAAAGTCCCGGAGCGTGGCTGGAACCTCCTGGTGACGCAGCACGTGCGCGGCAGCACGATCGATCGGGGCGTTCCCGCGGCGGCTGCGTTTGTAGGTGAACCCGCCGGGATCGCCCACGCCCGTCAGTACGAGTCCGTGGCGGATACGCCCGACCGTCGCCTCGTTGCGGCTGAGCCAGGTAATGGAACCGATGGTGCCCGGCACGAAGAGAAACCGGTACGAATATCGCCGCGGTCGGCTGCCGACGAGCCGGGCGAGATAGGTGGCCACGGCGATCCCCGACAGGTTGTCGTTGCACAGGGACGGGTGGCACACATGGCAGGAGACGAGCACCTCGTCCATCGTCGCGCCCGGGAGCAGCAGCTCGCCGTACGTCAGGTGCCCGGGCGCGAGCGTCGCATCGATGCAGACTTCGTACTCCCCTTCGGGCAGGGCCTCGAGGGTCTCGTGGGCGACACAGAATCCCCAGGCGTCGTCGTAGTACGTCGTTCGATACGGAATCCACGACGGCCGATCGGGCAAGCTGACGAGGTGCGACCGCAGCGCGCCGAGGGAAAGGCGGGTATGCACGGGCCGGCTGTAGCTCACGACATGCAGATTCGAACGCCGGAAGTCGACGACCTTTCGGCCCTGGGGATCCTTGATCCAGGCATCGTGGATCGTCCATTCCGGAGGCACGGTCCAGTCGAACGCCTGCGTCCCCGACGGCACCTCGTGAACCTCGAGCGGGACAAGCTCGCGAAGCATTGCCAGGGTCTCCCGCACGCCCGGTCCGGTGATGCTGCGGCAGATGGGATAGAGACGCTCGACCAGCCCGTACATGGCCGTCTCGAGAGCCGCAGGGTCGCCGTCCGCCTCGAGCCAACAGGCGCTCACCAGGGATCCTCCGCACCAGCCAGCAGGTCCTCCCAGCGCGGCAGCGCCAGGTCTCGCGCCGACACAATCCGGGCTCCGACGTCTGGCCACGGGATGGCGAGCGTCGGATCGTTCCACACGATGCCGCGCGCCGACGGCGCGTGGTACGCCGCCGACATCTGGTAGAAGACCTCCGTCTCGTCCTCGAGCGTCTGGAAGCCGTGGGCGAAGCCCTCTGGCACATAGAGCATCAGCCGGTTCTGACGACTGAGCGTGACCGCCAGATACCGACCGAAGGTCGGCGACGTCCGGCGCAGGTCGACGATGACATCGTAGATCGCCCCGTGCGTGCAGCGGACGAGCTTCGCCTCGGCATGCGGGCGGGCTTGCCAGTGCAGCCCCCGTAGCGTGCCCGCCCGACGATTGTAGGACACGTTACACTGGACGACATCGGCCGTCACGCCCATGCGCCGCGCTTCCTGCGTGCACCACGTGCGCGCGAAAAACCCCCGCTCGTCAGCGACCGGCTCCGGCTCGACGAGGAACGCCCCGTGGAGCGGGGTCTCCCGGAAGATCATGCGTACAGCGTCGCCTCCGGAATCGGCACGGCGAAGCGTCCGCCCCACTCCCGAATGTGCGCCATCTGCTCCATGACCTCGTCCTTGATGTTCCAGGGCAGGATCAGCAGCACGTCGGGCCGCGTCTCGCGTATCACATCCGGATGCCGAATCGGCACGTGTGTTCCGGGAAGAAACAGGCCCTGCTTATGCGGGCTGCGATCGACCACGTAGTCGAGAAAATCCCGACCGATGCCGCAGTAATTGAGCAGGGTGTTCCCCTTGGCTGCCGCGCCGTATCCCACGATGGTCTTGCCAGCCTCCTTGAGCGCAATCAGCTCGCGCAGCAGGGCCCGCTTCGTCCGCTTTACCTGGGCGTCGAAGGCCCGGTAGGTCTCGATCGCCCGCAGGCCTGCGGCCTCCTCGCGAGCGCGCAACGCCGCCACGCCTGCGCTCACCCCCGGGCTCTGCTCGCGTGCATGCCGCGCGTAGATGCGCAACGAGCCACCATGGGTCGGGAGCTCCTCGACGTCGAACAGGGTGAGGCCGTGGCGCGCGAAAACCGCCTCCACGGCAATGAGCGAGAAATAGGAGAAATGCTCGTGGTAGATGGTGTCGAACTGATTGTGCTGCATGAGTTGCAGCAGATGCGGGAACTCCATGGTGATGACCCCGCCCGGCGCGAGAAGAATCGCCATGCCCCGCACGAAGTCGTTCAGCCGAGGCACATGGGCCAGCACGTTGTTCCCGAGCAACAGCCGCGGCCGGACCCCGCGCGCCACCAGCTCTCGGGCCGTCTGCTCCCCGAAGAAGCGCACTTCGGTCGGAATTCCCCGCTCGATCGCCGCGCGGGCCACGTTGGCTGCGGGCTCGATCCCCAGCACCGGGATACCTCGCGCGTGGAAGTACTGCAGGAGGTAGCCATCGTTGCTCGCGATCTCCACCACCTGGCTCGAGGCGTCGAGGCCGAGCCGAGCGGTAATCGACTCGACGTACTGGCGCGCATGCGCGAGCCAGCTATCGGAGAACGAGGAGAAGTAGGCGTAGTCGCTGAAGATCGTCTCGGGGCTTTCGAACTCCTCGAGCTGTGCCAGCCAGCAGCTCTCGCAGACGAACACGCGCAAGGGATAGAACGCCTCTGCCGCACCGAGCTGCTCGGCCCGAAGGTATGCGTTCGCGAGCGGTGTCATGCCGAGATCCGCGACCGTCTCGCTCAAGCTCGCACCGCACGAGCGACAGGCCGGCCCGGACGGGCCGAGCTTCACGGCCAGATTTTCCACGGTGCCTCCTTTCGATTCCACAGGTCCTCGAGCATGTTCTTCTCTTTGAGCGTGTCCATGCAGGACCAGAATCCCTTGTGCCGGTACCCCATGAGCTGGCCATCGCGCGCTAGCCGCTCGACCGGCTGCCGTTCCCAGACAGTCTCGTCGCCATCGATGTAGTCGAGCACCCCGGGCTCGAGGACGAAGTACCCACCGTTGATCCAGCCCTCGCTGGACTCGGGTTTTTCGTAGAACTCGGCGATCCGGTCCCCGTCGAAGCCGATACGGCCGAACCGTTCCGGAGCGTGGACGGTCGTGACCGTGGCCAGCTTCCCGTGCGAGCGGTGGAAGCGCAGGAGGGCACCGATGTCGATGTCGGCCACGCCGTCGCCGTACGTGAAGAAAAAGGACTCGTCCTGCGGGAGCCACCGGGCGAGTCGCTTCAGGCGTCCACCGGTCTGCGTATGCAAGCCCGTATCGACGAGGTGCACCAGCCACGGCGGGTGCTGACCGTCGTGGATGACCGTCTTGCCGGATGCGAGATCGACGGACAGGTCGCTGTTGAGGGCGCAGAAGTTGAGGAAGTACTCCTTGATGATGTGCTGCTTGTACCCGCAGGCCACGATGAACTCCTGCACGCCATGCGTGGAGAAAATCTTCATGATGTGCCACAGCATCGGCTTGCCGCCGATCTCGATCATCGGCTTGGGCCTGAGCCCGGTCTCCTCGGACAGCCGCGAACCGAGCCCACCCGCGAGAATCACTGCCTTCACCTTCTGCGTCCTCCGTTGCCGTCAGCCGAACCGGGATGGCTCGTCACGAACGCGAGGCCGGGCCCGCGTCTTGCAAAACCCGGGCGGTGACGAGGGCCCCCTGATGCCGCCGCTCCCGACACCTCACTCCCTGTGCTCGCCCCTCCGCCCAATGTTCGCGGGCCGTTCGTTTCCCGTCATGCGTTGCCACAAGCCATGCCTCGCTGCTGCCCGATGATACCGGCGTTCGTGCAGGGTTGCGACCGCCGTGCAGAGCCGAAATCCCAAGGCCGAAACCCGACTTGCCTCGGGGCACGCCACTCGGCTAGAGACGTGGGAGTGGGCGTCCAGGAGAGCGGTGTATACCGCATCGGTCCGAGGACTGCGCTCCGCTTTGCCGCGGCCGTGCTTTTCGGGGTGCTCCTGGGCGGGGTCTCGTCTCTCGACGCACAAACCATTCCCAAGGCCGGCTGGTCGCTGGTCTACGTCGACAGCCAGGAGCTGGTCGCCGAGAACGGCGCCGCCACCAACGCCTTCGACGGCAACACCGCGACCATCTGGCACACCAAGTGGTCGCCCACCGCGGATCCCCTGCCGCACGAAATCCAGATCGACCTCGGCGCCACGTACCTCGTCTCCGCCTTCCGCTACCGGCCCCGCTCCAACTCCGCGAACGGCCGCATCCGCGACTGGGAGTTCTACGTCGCCACCACTCCGGGGGCCTGGGGCGCGCCCGTGGCCACCGGCACCTTCGCCAACAGCAGCACCGAAAAGGAAGTCACCTTCGCGGCCGTGACCGCCCGCTACATCCGCCTGCGGGCGCTCAGCGAGGTCAACGGCAACCCGTGGACCTCGATGGCCGAGCTCAGCCTGCTCGGCACCCCCGCCGAGACGACCACCACGTCCAGCTCCACAACCTCCACGACGGCGGCCGAGACCACCACCACGACCAGCGCCACGACGACCACGACCCTCGCCGCGTCGCTCATTCCGAAGACCGGCTGGTCGCTGGTCTACGTCGACAGCCAGGAGCTGGTCGCCGAGAACGGCGCCGCCACCAACGCCTTCGACGGCAACACCGCGACCATCTGGCACACCAAGTGGTCGCCCACCGCGGATCCCCT
>Ga0209101_1000613_pt1 | contig 28939 bp, 17 predicted proteins | sample ConPoolayeCmetaG_FD_185481 | JGI IMG/M metagenome (GOLD analysis project Ga0209101, IMG submission 185481) | Hot spring microbial mat communities from California, USA to study Microbial Dark Matter (Phase II) - Cone Pool mat layer C metaG... ...
CCCCTGCCCCCCTGCTCCCTTTTCAACAGCAAACCGTTTCAGGGCGCGGATGGCCACCGGCTGATCATAGTTATTGCGTGTGCAACGGGTTTGACACAGATGGGTACAGACGTAACCGGTCACGCCGGGCAGTGGGTTGCGATGCAGGATCACCTCCAACGCGCGGTCGTACTCCCCGTGGGCGATGAGCCAGGCATATTCGGGCACATCCTGGCGCACGGCACATTGCTCGACGCACGGTGCGGTGATGCAATCGAACAGCCCCAGTCCCGATTCGACCTTGGGCAGGCCAAAGGGGAAATCGCTCTTTTTGTAGCGCGGGTTGTCCAAGGCCTCAGCGGCGGCAGCCTCCAGGGTGGACATCCTGTTGTGAGCCAGCTCGTCGAGGCTTGACAGGTTTCGCCGGCGCATCTCGGCTTCCAGCGTCTCCAGCCAGTGCCCCAGGCGGGAGTAGCCACCCGGCTTGAGGAGGTCGCTGGCGGCAGTGACCGGGCAGGCCCCACAGGCCAGCACGGTCGTCACGTTCAGCGCGTCGGCGCCGGCGGAGTAGGAGACGGGCAGGTCGGGAAACTCCCGACGCAGCCTGGCAAAGAGGTTCATGGTGATGGGGTACAGCGCCCGGCCTGACATATAGATCTCGTCGCCAGGCAGAGTGCGTTTATGGTTCTCCATGGCCAGGGTGTTGCTCAGCTTGACGCCGAAGGTCAGCCCCTGCCCGGCGGCGACCCCGGTCAGCGAGCGGATCAGCTCCACCGCCCGCTCATATTGCAGGTCATGCTCAAACACCCGGTTGGGGATCTGCATTTCGGTGAAGCCAAGATGGTCGTGGAGAATGCTCCGCACCGTCTCGCGGCCCAGCAGGGTGGGGTTGAGCTTGACGAAGGTGTGCAGGCCCCGCTCCACCAGCAGGTAGCGGCAGATGGCCTCGATCTCGTCGGGCGGACAGCCGTGCATGGTGGACAGGGTGACAGAGTTGGTGATGCGGGAGGGGATCGGAGCGGCAGGCAACAGAGGGGCAGGGATCTGGGCCTGGAGGCGGGCGATCTCCTCCGAGGCGTCCTCCAGGCGGGCCATGAAGCGCTGCATCGGTGGGCTGAGGATGCCCGCCAGGTTGTAGCCGACACTCATGTTGAAAATCGTGCCCAACGGCGCATCCTCCCAACCCAACACCCGGCGCAGCACATGGATCAGCACCCAGGCCTTGATATACTCCTCCGCCGACTGTTCCAGTTTGAGCTCCTGCGACCATTCGACGTTATAGCCTTCATCCTCCATGTCAATGCAGGGGCGAGGGATCGTCAGTTCGTCCATGATCTGGACGGTTTTGAGCTCGATGAACCGCCCGCCCGACAGCCAGGCGGCGATGATGTTCTGGGCCAGTTGCGTGTGGGGGCCGGCTGCCGGGCCGACCGGTGTGGCCAGGGGCAGGCCGAACATGGTCGTGGCGTAAGGGGTGTCGGCTCTGGGCGTATGGAACAGGGAGCGGTGGATGCCGAAAATAGACCCGTTTTCCTCCAACTCTGTCAGGATCCACCTGAGAAGAGCATCAAACGGCAGAACATTCATTTTATCGGACATGGAACACCTCCGTAGTCCGGGTCTTTACCCTGGCTACTCCTTCAGCAGTCCGGTCCGCTCGTTGAACTGCTCGATCAGGGCATCAATCTCGGCCACCTGGCGATGGACGCTGTTCCAGTAGTCAGGGTCGTACCACTGGGCCTGGATTTCGTCATAGCTCTTGCCCTGCTGCTCGACCCAGGTGTAATATTTCAAGTTGTGGATCCGCCTGCGGTCCCAATAGCCCAGTTCCTCGACATAATCCACAGTACAGCCCAGCAGGTAGCGGTGATAATCGGCGGCGGCGTGCAGTTCGGTGTATTCACCCCGCTGCTGGCGCAATTCCTGGATGCGGCTCTGGTACAGCTCCATCGAGTCGGTCCAGACGGTGAGGACGAGGTCGTACTCGCCCAGCTCGTACCATTTGGCGAATTTGATGGCCGACAGCAGATTGGCGATGCTGGAGATGCCCAGCAGGTCGAGCCTGCTCACCATCTCTTCCGGCACACCCTGCCTGGCCAGGTAGGTGCGGCCGGCCGGCTCGTTGAACAGCCGCACCAGGCTGAGGCAGGCCTGGTCGTCAATGGCCATGACCAGGTCGGTGTTCCTGACATTGTGGATCCAGGGGATATGCTTGTCGCCGATCCCCTCGATGCGGTGGCCGCCAAAGCCGTTGAGGAGCAGCGTCGGGCATTGCAGCGCTTCGCTGGCCGCCACCTTGCTGGTCGGGAACAGTTCTTTCAAATAGTCGCCGCAGCCGATGGTGCCCGCCGAACCGGTGGTCAGCACCACGCCACGATAGGTGTCGTGTGGCCCCATCTCCTGCTCCAGCACTTCGGCCATAGCGTGGCCGGTGACCTCATAGTGCCACAGGTGGTTGCCGAACTCGTCGAACTGGTTAAAGATCACAATGTCGTCGCCCCGCGTGCGGCGCAGCTCCCAACACTTGTCGAAAATCTCCTTGACGTTGCTCTCGCAGCCGGGGGTGGCGATCACCTCGCCGGAGATTTTTGACAGCCACTCGAACCGCTCGCGGCTCATCTCCTCCGGCAGGATGGCGATCGAGTCGCAGCCCAGCAGTGCCGAGTCGTAGGCCCCGCCCCGGCAGTAGTTGCCGGTGGAGGGCCAGACTGCCTTCTGCGTGGTCGGGTCAAACTGGCCGGTGACCAGGCGCGGCACCAGGCAGCCAAAGCTGGCCCCCACCTTGTGCGCGCCGGTGGGAAACCACTTGCCGACCAGGCAGAGGATGCGCGCCGGCACCCCGGTCAGCGACGGAGGCAGTTCGACATAATTCACCCCACCGAATCCGCCGCCGTGGGCTACCGGTTCGTTCTTCCAGGTGATGCGGAACAGGTTGAGCGAGTTCACGTCCCACAGGCCGACCCCTTTCAGTTGGGCCTTGATCCGGTCGGGGATGCGGGAGGGATCTTTCATCTGGGCAAAGGTGGGGATGAGGATCCCTCGCTCCCGTGCCCGCTGTACGGCTCGTTCCAGCCGAATTTCATCTATAGTCAGGTCTATCATCCGGTTTTCCTCCATAAGATATTAGAAAGAGCCTGTCGGACCTCTTTCAGGTCGGGGGCGACGAGGGCCGGCCTGCCTGCTGCTTTCATGGCGGTGGCGACATCTTTCAATCCGGAGCCGGTCGCCAGCACCACCACCCGGTCCTCGGGGTCCACCACCCCTTGCTCGACGGCCCGGACCAGGCCGGCATAGGCTGCCGCTGCCGCCGGTTCGGCAAAGACGCCCGCCCCCTGGGCCAGGGCCGGGATGGCGGCGATGATCTCCTCGTCGCTCACCCGCAGAAAGGCGCCGCTGCTCTCGCGCACCGCCCGCAGCGCCTTGATCCGGTCGCGGGGCAGGCCGGCGACGATGCTGTCGGCCACCGAGTGCGCCTCGACCGGTTTCATCTGCCAGCCCTCCAGCCCCTGCTCCCAGGCCTCGACCAGCGGCGAAGATCCGGCTGCCTGCACGCCGACGAGGCGCGGCATCCGTTCGATCCAGCCCAACGCCAGCAGGTCTTTGAACCCTTTGTGCACCCCGCCGATGATACAGCCATCCCCGACCGGCACCAGCACCACGTCGGGCGCAGAAAACCCCAACTGCTCCCAGATTTCATAGGCGACCGTTTTCTTGCCTTCACTCATGTAGGGGTTGTAGGCCGTGTTGCGGTTGTACCAGCCAAACTCCGGCGCAGCCTGCAGGCAGAGCTCAAAGGCGTCGTCGTAGGTGCCATCTACCAGCAGCACCGTGGCCCCGTAGATCAGCAGTTGGGCGATCTTGGCCTGGGGGGCTGTCTTGGGGACAAAGATGACATTCTGCTGCGAAACGGCGGCGCACAATCCGGCCAGGGCTGCTGCTGCGTTGCCGGTGCTGGCTGTGGTGATGACCTGGGCTCCCCGTTCACGGGCCTTGATCACGGCCAGGGCCGAGGCGCGGTCCTTGAACGAGGCGGTCGGCTGGCGACCGTCGTCCTTAATCCACAGGTGGCGCAGGCCCAGCCTGGCAGCCAGGCGCGGCGTCGGGTAGAGCGGCGTCCAGCCGACGTTGCCCAGGGGGGTGCCTCCCACCAAAGACTCAACGATGCCGGGGTCCACCGGCAACAGGCGCAGGTAGCGCCAGATGGAGCGGGTGGGCGAGGCGGCGAGCTTTTGGGGGTTGATGCGCCGGGCGATGGAGGGATAGTCATAGACGACATCCAGGATCCCGTCGTCGCCATGCCGGGGGCAGACATACTCCACCTCGTCCACGCCATATTCCGCACCACAGAGAGTACAGCGCAGGCCCAGAAGATGTTCCATACAATCAAACCACCAGGGATACGAAGGGTAGAAAACGACCAGAGGGCCAACCACAGACGTCACGAAGGAGCTCCCCTCTTGAGGTCCTTCCCTTTGTGCAAGATTCTATTCTGCCCCAAGTCAGCTTCTTTGTCAAGATTGAAAGAGCTGGAAGGTTCAACCGGAGGATGGTCGGGTGCAAAGGGGGGGCGCTCCAGGTTCACCATTGTAGGACAACTGCGAGCAGTTGTCCTACAGGGCTGTGGCCCATTTGACAGGGATCCATTTCTCGCTTATAATCACATTGCCTGTTTGTCGCCGGCAGGTGGGATAGGACTCACCTGTTTCTCCATTCGTATTCGACATAGCGCCAGACCTGGAGAAGCGAACCGCGCACCAGGGATGGCGTTTTTATTTAGAGCCAGGCATTCTTCAGACGACCTCACTTTCTTCCAGGCGCCTGGCACTTTCAGAGGACTCGAAGGAGGTGAATCGGGCAAAACAGAGGCTTTCATTCCGGCCAGGGTGTTGCATCCAGGCCATATTCTGACAAGAGGAGAAGGAGCAGATGAACAACAAAAAGAGGTTTCCTGCCTGGGCCGGCCTGGCGCTGACCGCGATGCTGCTGGCCCTGAGTTTGCTGGTGCTGGTCGGCCTGGCCTATGCCCAGGCTCCGACCGGTCCCTATCCCGCTTCCCCGGCATTTCCCCCCCCCTGACCGGCTGGCCTGAGTTTGCCACGACCGACATTCGCCGGCCGGAAGGGACGATGGCCTGGGACAGTCAGTTTGTCGGCGCGCCAACCATAATCTCGGATGCCGGCCAACTCGAAATGTGGTATTTGGGCGCCAATCCTGCCTGGACAGCCCATATCGGCCAGGCCACGTCACCGGATGGCATCCACTGGACCAAATCGGCCAGCAACCCCCTGCTGCCCGGCTGGGAACCGGCCGTGCGCAAGGAAGGCCCGGCCGACTACAAGATGTGGTTCAGTGTGGACGACATCTACCTCTACCGTGCCACTTCGACCGACGGCCTGAATTGGGCGGTGGACGCCACGCCGGCCCTGTCGCCCACCCTCCTGGATGGGACGTTCGACCGCGACTCGGTGGGCGACCCATCCATCGTCCTGGACGGCGGCGGCACCTATTGGATGTTCTACAACGGCTACAACGCAGAGTGGGACCTGTGGCAAATCGGCGCCGCCACCTCGACCGATGGCATCCATTGGACGCGGGTGCAGGCAGCGCCGGTGCTCTCCCCTGGCGGTCCCGGCGATTGGGACGAGCACTACGCGTTGGACCCGATGGTCCTCCTGGACGGCGGCGTGTTCAAGATGTGGTACAGCGCCTTTGACGCTGGCGGGGTGCGGCGCATCGGCTATGCCACCTCGCCCGACGGGGTGAACTGGACCAAATATGCCGGCAATCCGGTCTTTGAGGGGGAGCCAGGCCAGTGGGATGATGGCAATGTGAGCAACATGTTCGTCGCCTACGAGGGCGGGTACCATATGTGGTATACCTGCAACGGCCAGATCGGCTACGTCACCTCGACGAACGGCATAGACTGGACCCGCTTCCTCACCGGCCCGGTGCTGTCGCCCGGCCCCGGCCTGTTCATAGACGTCAATTATGCCCACGAGTGGGTGGCAGGCTGGACGTTGCCCAATGCGACCGTGGCCATCACCGTGGCCGACGGCGGGGGCGTCAAGGCGGTAGCCAGCGGGCAGGCCGACGAGTGGGGCAATTTCGGGTCGTGGGGGATGTCCTGGGACCCGGGGCAGCCCAACATCGCCGTGGGCGACGTGGTCGTGGCCGCAGCCGCCGGCCTGACGACGGCGGTAGACCCGATAGGCGCGATCGACGCCACGATGGACACCGCCGCCGACACCGTCTATGGCGCCATCCACGTCCCCTGGTTCGTCACCGTGACGGTGCGTTGTGAAATCTGGCAGGAGAACGGGCCCTCTATCGAAATCCCCGGCGTGGACGCCGACGGCGGTGAGTACGCCTGCGACTTTACCGGGCAGTGGGACATTCAGCCCTGGGAGATGGTCGCCGTGCGCTACCTGGAACCGGACGGCGACACTGTGATCAACATCGCCCACCCCCTGGACTTGCTGTTGCAAGTCAACTATGCTCACGACTGGGTGGAGGGCGACTATGAAGCCGGGCACACCGTCTGGATCACCCTCACCGAAAGCGATGGGGTTACGATCAAAGACACAGCCGAGTTGACGACGGGCGAAGTGCCCTGGTGGGGCGGCCGGGTCGGCTTCTCCACGGGCTGGCAGGGCTGGACTTCGGGCGGTTGGCCCGATCTCCAGGCTGGCGATTGGGTGTACGGCCGGGTGGATACCGGCTATGCTGCCACGGTGCGCATCGGCACCATCACCGGTGACCTGGACATCGGCGCCGACACCATCTCCGGCACCATCACTGCCGACTGGTTCACCCAGACGCTCAGTGCCTGGTGTGGCGTGTGGGAGCCGGGCGGACCCAGCACCGACTTTCAGGTAGACCCCGATGGCGGCGCTTACTTTTGCGACATCGGCGCCCTGGGCTGGGACCTGGTGCCCGGCCACGACGTGAGCGTGGGCTACCTCGAGCCGGATAGGGACTGGGTGACGAACATCTTCCGCGAGCCGGCGCCCAACCTGCGCGTCGAAAAGTGGGCCGAAGGCAGCGGCCAGGCCATGCCCGGCGGGCCGGCCGTCTTTACCCTGCGCTACCGCAACGAGGGGGATGCCGAAGCGGCGACCATCACCCTGACCGACACCCTGCCGGCCAATACCACCTACGTCGCCGACGGCAGCGGCGTCGCACCCATCCTCGGCCCCGGCTGGGTGGCCTGGACGTTGGGGCCGCTGGGGGTCGGCGAAGAGAGGCGGTTCCAACTGGTGCTGCACAACACCGCCAACCCCGGCGCCACGCTGCACAACGCGGCTGACATCTGGGCGTTGTACGACGACGACTATGGCAACAACCACGCCGAGGCTGACGTGCAGGTCGTCGAAGGCCGGCCGGACCTGTACGTCAACAAAAACCCCAACCCTGGCGACCCGGCCCCCGGCCAGACGATGTTGTGGGAGATCAACTATGGCCACAACGGGCCGGTGGCCAGCGGGCCGGTGGTCCTGACCGACACCATCCCCCAGGGCACCAGCATCGTCGCCTGGTATTCGGAGAACGGCTACAACCTGTGGACCGATCATAGCACCGCCGATCAACTGATCCTGGAGGCGCCGGCCATCCCCGGTTACTGGGGCGACCGCATCCTGCTGCGATTGCTGGTGGACAACAGCGTGCCGGTCGGCACCCAACTGACCAACACCGTCGAGATCACTACCGCCGGCGACACCAACCCCGGCGACAACTGGCAGATGCGCAACGACGTGTGGACCGGTTGGCCACGCTACGACACCGGTGTCAGCAAATGGTGGGGCCACGGCTCCCTGGCGCCAGGCCGAGAGAGCAATTTCTGGGTAGGATACCGCAACAGCGGCAACTCGCTGGTCCACAACGCCGTGCTGACCGACACGCTGCCCGCCGGCACCACCTTCATCACCTCGCTGCTGGACCTGGGGTGGGGCATCCAGGTGCCCTTCCCGCCAGATTCCATCGTCGGGAACGAGCTGGTCTGGAACCTGGGCACCCTGGAGGTTGCCGAGGGGCACAACATCATGCTGCGCCTGCAGATTGACCCCGGCACGGCACCTGGCACCCTTCTCACCGACTGCGCCGCCATCGCCAGCCGCGATTTCGAGGATAACCCCTACGACAACGCTGCCTGTATCACCGAGACGGTGCGCGCCGCCGGCCCCAACCTGCGTGTGACCAAGTTTACCCACTGGGACAGTCCGGATCGCATCTACTATGGGGTGCGCGTCTGCAACATCGGCACCACCACCGAGTACAGCGTCACCCTCACCGACACCTTCCCGGCCGGCATGACGCTGGAGAACTGGCACGTGGACTTTTGGGAGCCGTGGTCGTGGAACCTGTCCGGTAACCGGTTCACCGTGACCTTTAGCCGGCTGGAGCCGGAGTGGACAACCTGGTTGCACCTGTGGCTCAGCGTGCCGGCCGTGCCCAACGGCACCCTCTTTACCAACGTCGCCGACATCACCATCCCGCCGGGCGACGTGAACCCGGCCGACAACCACGACGAGATCGTCGTCGGCACCGGGCCGGACCTGAGCGTCGAGAAATGGCTGAGCGGCGGCACGCCCACGCCTGACCCGGGCCAGTTGCTCACCTTCACCCTGCACTTCCAGAACCGTTCGGAGGCCTGGTGGACGGCCGGTACGGTCTGGGTCAGCGACACGCTGCCGGCCGGGCTGGAATTTGTCGGCGCCCGGCAGCGGCTGTGCGGCGGGACCTACTTCTGTGAGCGCGGCCCGGACTATAGCGACGGCACAACGCTGGCCTGGAGCCACGGCCAGATGGGCAACGGCTGGTGGAATGACCTGATTGTAACCGTGCGTGTGGCCGACACAGCCCGGGGCGGCGACGTGCTGACCAACACGGCCACCATCGCCAGCGATAGCGCGGACGACGTGGAGCCGTACTACGACGACAACACCAGCACCTGTGCCGTCACCGTCAACCTGCGGTTCATCTACCTGCCCCTCATCGTCAAGAAATACTAGAAACAGATTGAGGCCTGACAGGTCCTGCTGTGCAGAGCCTGTCAGGCCTCCGGTCGAAAAGAACAACGCACAGCAGGCCATGCGCCTGTCCTGAGGAGCGGACCGATGTCGCTTGAAGAACAGGTTGGTGCGTTGCTGGTCGAGCAGGGCCTGACCCTGGCCACGGCCGAGTCGTGTACCGGTGGTCTGGTGGCCCATCGCCTCACCAACATTCCGGGCAGTTCGGCCTACTATCTGGGCGGCCTGGTGGCCTATTCCAATCAGGCCAAAGAGATCTTGCTGGGCGTGCGCCACGAGACGTTGCTGGCCCACGGTGCGGTCAGTGAGGAGGTGGCCCGGGAAATGGCCTGCGGCGCCCGCCAGCGGATGGGGGCCGATGTGGCGGTAGCGGTCACAGGCATTGCCGGACCGACTGGGGGCAGCCCTGAAAAGCCGGTGGGCCTGGTCTACGTCGCTCTGTCGGCGGCCGATGCGGAGCAGTGCCGGCGTTACCTGTGGCAGGGGGATCGGCTGGCCAACAAGGAACAATCGGCCGGGGCGGCGTTACAACTGCTGCTGGCTTACCTGCAAGGTCGGAGAGAGAAGATGGTGGAATTCATCAATGAACCGGTGAGTGTTGAGGTACAGTGGCGTCAGGATGGGACGGCCCGGCCGCTGGCCTTTTTCTGGCATGGGCATCGCTATCCAATCGAGTCGTGGGGCCGGGAAAGCGTTGAGAGGAGGCAAGAGCAGCCGGTGCACTGTTACCTGGTCCAGACTGCCGGGCCGGAGACCTGGGAACTGTGCCAGGAGATAGAAACGGCCCGGTGGCTGCTTACCCGCCACTGGGCCAGGTTGCTCAGAACCGTTTGATGGCTCAGGGGGCCGGGTGGTTGAGAACCGCCTGGCCCCTGTGCTTTTGCTCTTTCTGGGCCACCCGCTCGCCGAACCGGGACAGGTTGATGATGGCCCGTTCGTGGATGCCCTCGCCCACCAGCTCGACCCCGTCGTGAGCCTGGACGCGGAAGATCAACTTGCGCCCTTCGACCGCGATCAGCTCGGCGGTGGCTGTGACCTCAAAGCCGATGGGGGTCGGGGCCAGGTGGCGGACATCCAGGCGGGCGCCGACGGTGCGATACCCATCCGGCAGCAGAGGGTCCACGGCGGCCACACCGGCTCGCTCCATCAACAGGACCATCTGCGGCGTGGCCAGCACCTTCACCCCGCCGCTGCCAAGATGTCTGGCGGTATGTTCCTCGGCGACGACCAGCCGGATTTCGCCCTTCAAACCGGGTTGGATGGTCTCCAGGGTCATGCCTCAGCCCCACCTTCCGGTCCGGCCTGGGGAGGTTCCTTCTTTTCCAGCGAGGTGATCAGTTTTGAGAGCTGCTCGTTCAGCTCGCGCAGGCCGCTGAGCAGGCCCTGTTCCACCTTGCCGGCGATGTCACTCTCGCGGGCTTTGTCCACCGTCCCTTTCACCTGGGCGCTGAGCTGTCGGGCGGCTTCGCTTTCCTGAGCCGATTTGACCGCCGTCTCGATCTGCCGGCCCAGTTCGGTGAATCCCTGGCCGATCTCCTGGCGCAGCTTGCGGCTCTCTTCGCTTTCCCACAGCGACCTGACGGCTGTGACCAGTTGTTGTCCCAGCGATTCGAGTTCAGTCAGGATCTCGCTGCGTGGTTTCTGTTCCTCTGTCATCGTTTCCCCTCCTGTGGAATGATTCTGGCACTGGCTATACGTTGGAAACACAAAAAGGTTCTCCTGGCAACGACCTACTCTCCCAGGGACCTGCGTCCCAAGTACCATCGGCGCTGGAGGGCTTAACTGCCTGGTTCGGGATGGAGCAGGGTGTTTCCCCTCCGCTACAGTCACCAGAAGAACCTTTTATGTGCTTGTCAACCGGGTTGGCACCTAAAAACTGAACAGGATGCTTGGCGTGACCGCCAACTTGCATGAGTGAATTAAGCCCTCGGCCATTAGTACGGCTAAGCTGAACACATTGCTGTGCTTACACCCGCCGCCTATCCAGCAGGTAGTCTACCTGCGGCCTTACTCCCACGAGGGGATGGGGGATCTCATCTTGGGGCGTGCTTCCCACTTAGATGCTTTCAGCGGTTATCACTGCCAGACTTGGCTACCCAGCGATGCCGTTGGCACGACAACTGGCACACCAGAGGTCTGTCCACCCCGGTCCTCTCGTACTAGGGGCAGCCCCCCTCAAATCCCCTGCGCCCACAGCGGATAGAGACCGACCTGTCTCACGACGGTCTGAACCCAGCTCGCGTGCCGCTTTAATGGGCGAACAGCCCAACCCTTGGGACTTACTCCAGCCCCAGGATGCGACGAGCCGACATCGAGGTGCCGAGCCGCGCCGTCGATGTGAACTCTTGGGCGCGACTAGCCTGTTATCCCCGGGGTAGCTTTTATCCGGTAGCCACGGCCCTTCCACCCGGAACCGTGGGATCACTAAGCCCGTCTTTCGACTCTGCTCGTCTTGTAGGACTCGCAGTCAAGCTCCCTTATGCCTTTACACTCTTCGGCTGGTTTCCATTCAGCCTGAGGGAACCTTTGGGCGCCTCCATTACCTTTTGGGAGGCGACTGCCCCAGTCAAACTGCCCACCTGGCACTGTCCCCATGCCGGATTCACGGTCACAGGTTAGGGTCAAGGTGTAACCAGGCTGGTATTTCAAGGACGGCTCCACCGAGGCTGGCGCCCCAGCTTCTCAGCCTCCCAGCTATCCTACACAAGCTAAACCCTAACTCAATACCAGGCTACAGTAAAGCTCCACGGGGTCTTTTTGTCCTGCTGCGGGTAAGGCGCATCTTCACACCTATTTCAATTTCGCCGGGTCCCTCGTTGAGACAGTGCCCCGCTCGTTACGCCGTTCGTGCGGGTCGGAACTTACCCGACAAGGAATTTCGCTCAGTGCTGTTACTTGTTGACCAGGTGGTTTCACCTGGCGGACTGGTCATTTCTGCCAGCCTCCCTCTGTCGCCAGAAGGCTCGGACTATATCTTCATCTGGTTGACACCCCAGATGTCCGGCGTATAGTCTCTGGGGATGCCAGCTTTCGCTGGCCTTTCCTGCTGGTTATCTGCACCGGACACATTGTCACTGCGCCAAAACGCGAGTAGTGCCAGATACTCAGATGTTCCAGCATATAGCCGGATGCACCTTCCCTGTTGCCAGGGAGGGGGCAACAAAAGTCACCTTAGGACCGTTCATCCATGTTACATGACTGACAGGTTTACACCTCGTCCATGCGGCCCAGGCTTCCGCCCAGGCCCTCTGTGTCGCCACAGAGATCGGACCATCTCATCATCTCGCTGAATCGGCGGCTTCTTTGCTACTCAGCGGATGCCTGGCGTATGGTCTCTGGGGATGCTCCCTGGGTGAAGCGGCTCAGTATCTCTTCATCCGAATAGTTGCGCCGCCCGGCACCTCCATCGTTCATCTCGGCTCGAATGCGAAGGATCTCACGCACTCCTTCTTCCACAAGATGCTGTCCATCTCTCATCAGCCCGGCGATCTTTTTAAACTTGGCAAAGTCGCGCTTTTTCTTGGCTGACAGGAAGCGAAACCGCTCAAAGAACGGAATCACATGTTCGCAGATGGCATTCAGATTATTGACCTCATAGTACCAGACCCCATCCCCCCTACCCCGTAACGTCCCACATTGCAGATGTCGTTTAAACAGTGCCAGGATAACGCGATCTTTTTGCGAGACATTAAAGCAGAGGGAGACTTTCCACGGAACCTGGTAATCTCGGCGCGGTCTGAAGGAAACGTTAAAGCTTCCCTCGCCATCCGCGAACCCTGCCAGATAGTAGCCGATATGGGGTGGAATTTGCTCCACATTCAGAGCCATCGTATCACCTCCTGGAGGTCTCCCATGAGAGCCTTTCCTGCTGATTGCCCGCACCTTACGGATTGTCACTGCTCTTCACCAGAGCGAGTACCGGAGGATACACCGGGTTTTCCAGCATATAGCCAGGTTTATTAACGTAACTACAGCGGTCCAGTCTATAGTTACGGCCGCCGTTCACCGGGGCTTCGGTTCAGAGCTTCTCCTTCGGCAAGCCTCCGGATGACCCTTCCCCTTAACCTTCCGGCACTGGGCAGGCGTCAGCCCCTATACCTCCTCTTACGAGTTAGCAGAGACCTGTGGTTTTGTTAAACAGTCGGCAGGGCCATTTCTCTGCGGCCCCCTCGGGCTCATCGTTTGACTCACCCTACCGGGGCGCTCCTTCTCCCGAAGTTACGGAGCCATTTTGCCGAATTCCTTAACGAGGGTTCTCCCGATCTCCTGGGTATGCTCTACCCGTCTACCAGTGTCGGTTTGCGGTACGGGCGCGCGGATCTCGCTAGAGGCTTTTCTCGGCAGCCTGGGCTCAACCACTTGCGGCCCTACGGGCACCGCCATCACCCCTCAGGATCGGGCGACGGATTTGCCTGTCGCCGTCCACTCCCTGGAGGCTTGGCACCGGGACGACCATTCCCCGGCTGGCCTACCCTTCTGCGTCCCCCCATCGCTCAGACAACCCGACGCGGTTCCGGAATATTAACCGGATGTCCATCGCCTACGCCTTTCGGCCTCGGCTTAGGCCCGACTAACCCGACGCGGATTAACCTTCCGTCGGAAACCTTAGACTTACGGAGACCACGTTTCTCACGTGATTTGCGCTACTCATGCCGGCATTCTCACTTCTGCCCGCTCCACCAGTCCTCACGGTCTGGCTTCTCTGCTGACAGAACGCTCCCCTACCACCCCCCTCGCGGAGGAGGGTCCGCAGCTTCGGTGCCAGGCTTGAGCCCCGTTACATTTTCGGCGCAGGATCACTAGACCAGTGAGCTATTACGCACTCTTTAAAGGGTGGCTGCTTCTAAGCCAACCTCCTGGCTGTCCCGGTAATCCCACATCCTTTCCCACTTAGCCTGGACTTGAGGACCTTAGCTGGCGGTCCGGGCTGTTTCCCTCTCGACTACGAAACTCATCTCCCGCAGTCCAACTGCCACGCTGTGCAGTGTCGGCATTCGGAGTTTGGTTCGGTTTGGTAAGCTGTGAGGCCCCCTAGCCGATCCAGTGCTCTACCTCCGACACTCAACGCGTGACGCTAGCCCTACAGCTATTTCGGGGAGAACCAGCTATCTCCGGGTTCGTTTGGCATTTCACCCCTACCCACAGCTCATCCCCCAATTTTGCAACATTGGTGGGTTCGGCCCTCCACGAAGGGTTAACTTCGCTTCAGCCTGGCCATGGGTAGCTCACCCGGTTTCGGGTCTACTCCTTGCGACTAATACGCCCTATTCAGACTCGCTTTCGCTGCGGCTCCGGGTGTTCCTCCCTTAACCTCGCCACAAAGAGTAACTCGCCGGCTCATGCTCCAAAAGGCACGCCGTCAGACCTGCCAGCGGTTCGCCCGAAGGCGAATCCCAGACCTGGCATTGTCCTTCGACTGCTTGTAGGCACACGGTTTCAGGTTCTTTTGACTCCCTTAACAAGGGTTCTTTTCACCTTTCCCTCACGGTACTTGTTCACTATCGGTCGCCAAGGGTATTTAGCCTTGGGAGGTGGGCCTCCCTGCTTCCCACCGGATTAGCGTGCCCGGTGGTACTCAAGGTCACCGGCAGGAGTCTGGTCTGGTTCCTTACGGGGGTGTCACCCTCTATGCCCTGCCTTCCCAGACAGTTCAGGTCGAGACCAGATTTGTAACTCCCTGGGCTTACCAGCTCACCCAGCCGGGCCTTCCAACCCCGGTGCAACATAGGCTCTGGACCACTGAGTTGCACCGGTTTGGGCTGTTCCCTTTTCGCTCGCCACTACTCAGGGAATGATCTCTTTTCCTCGGGGTACTGAGATGTTTCAGTTCCCCCGGTTCCCTCCACCTGGCCTATTTTGTTCAGCCAGGGGTACCCAGGCATTCCCCTGGGTGGGTTTCCCCATTCGGGCATCTCCGGATCTAACGCTTGAGGCAGCTCCCCGGAGCTTATCGCAGCTCTCCACGCCCTTCATCGGCCCTTGGCGCCAAGGCATCCACCGTGTGCCCTTAGTAGCTTAATTCACGCAAGTTTACGGTGTGACGCCTTACATCCTGTTCAGTTTTTAAGGTGCCAACCCTGCGGTTCTGGCGATTGGTCGCCAGCCCTTGCAGACCAGCCGCTCCGCCTGCTCTGCAACCGTCGGCGCCCAATCTATGGCCTTGAGCGCACAAAGAACCCGGCCTATGCCGGGTTCTTTGACTCCGCCATATAGCCTTGATCAGCCGTTATTCAGTTCCGTTTCGACCGCCGATGCCGTCCAGTTGTTCTGACCTCCTTGGTGGGCCATTCTGGACTTGAACCAGAGACCTTTCCCTTATCAGAGGAATGCTCTAGCCGGCTGAGCTAATGGCCCATGTCGGGTAGGGGACCTTAACAACTGAGAAGTGATAGGAAGAGGCTGCCGCTTGGGGATCGGTTTGGAGTAGACCACTGACCCTCAGGTCAGGGTCGGAACTCCCTAGAAAGGAGGTGATCCAGCCGCACCTTCCGGTACGGCTACCTTGTTCACGTTGCTCCCCATGTCGCCACGGGGCGTGGACTATATCTTCACCCTTCCGTGTGCTCGGTTAGGGGCCGACGTGTAGTCTCTACGGGGTCAAAGAAAGCCTGTCCATCATGCACGGATGCACATAAGGCATGATCAGGCTCTGCAACGCCCTTGCGCTCGATCGCGGGATATAAAGGCGATCTCCTTTCCCATCACATTGAATGGAGGATTCAAGCCCCCAGAGAAGTGTCAGGGCTTTCCTGAGCTTCTCCACATCATCCCGCATGAAGCCATGGACGCTGATACTGTACGATGCCCGGCTCGAATCCAGACCCCCATCATCCATGAGCCAAACTGCCAACCCAATGGCATCCAGATACTCCGTGATGTTGGCTGGGATCACTTTTTGGCCTTCATGGTAGAAGATGCTGCGATATTCCCCCAGTTCAGGGTGGCTTATCGTACGAAATCTCCATGAATTGGTAGAGATTCTCCAAAACGGAGGGGTCAGGACCCATTCGTGGAAGATTTCATATGTCCAGAGAACATATTCTCGATGAGCCGCTTTGTGCTCAATCTGCAATCGAGCATCAAATCGTCCTGAACTACTGGGGATCAAAGCACCATCTCCCAGCAGGGCACCGACCAGTACTGAGCGTTGCAGGGAGGTTAGCGATAATCGCTCACGGAGAGCATAGAGTTCTCGATTGCGCATCGGATCGCTAACCTCCTTCTCGACTTCCCTCGGTATTGCCTCAGAGAGGGTTCCACCGATACAGTCGGATTTTTCTGCAGGATTACTCCTGCAGGTCGCAACAGTCTTTTAGACTCAACGACTTCGTCCCAGTCACCAGTCCCACCCTCGACGGCTGCCTCCTTTCGGTTAGCCCACCGGCTTCAGGTGTTACCGGCTCCCATGACGTGACGGGCGGTGTGTACAAGGCCCGGGAACGTATTCACCGCGCTATGGCTGACGCGCGGTTACTAGCAACTCCGACTTCATGCAGGCGGGTTGCAGCCTGCAATCCGAACTGAGACCGGCTTTGGAGGATTAGCTCCGCCTCGCGGCTTGGCAACCCATTGTACCGGCCATTGTAGCGTGTGTGTAGCCCTGGACATAGAGGCCATGCTGACTTGACGTCATCCCCACCTTCCTCCGGCATGAAACCGGCAGTCCCGTTAGACACATGTAACTAACAGCGAGGGTTGCGCTCGTTACCGGACTTAACCGAACACCTCACGGCACGAGCTGACGACAGCCATGCAGCACCTGTGCACGCTCCCCGAAGGGTCGTTCCGCTTTCGCTTCACTACTACGTGCATGTCAAGCCCAGGTAAGGTTCTTCGTGTTGCCTCGAATTAAACCACACGCTCCGCTGCTTGTGCGGGCCCCCGTCAATTCCTTTGAGTTTTAGCCTTGCGGCCGTAGTCCCCAGGCGGGATACTTAACGCGTTAGCTACGGCACTGATGGCGATAGCCACCAACACCTAGTATCCACCGTTTACAGCGTGGACTACCAGGGTATCTAAGCCTGTTTGCTCCCCACGCTTTCGCGTCTTAGCGTCAGGTGCGGGCCAGGACGCCGCCTTCGCCACTGGTGTTCCTCCCGATATCTACGCATTCCACCACTACACCGGGAATTCCACGTCCCTCTCCCGACCTCAAGTCCCGCAGTATCGAACGGCCTCTCCCAGTTAAGCCAGGAGCTTTCACGTCCGACTTACGGAACCGCCTGCACGCGCTTTACGCCCAGTGAATCCGGATAACGCTCGCCACCTACGTGTTACCGCGGCTGCTGGCACGTAGTTAGCCGTGACTTATTCCTGGGGTACCGTCCTTCCTCGTCCCCCAGAAAAGGGCTTTACAACCCGAAGGCCTTCATCGCCCACGCGGCGTTGCTGAGTCAGGCTTGCGCCCATTGCTCAATATTCCTCACTGCTGCCTCCCGTAGGAGTCTGGCCCGTGTCGCAGTGCCAGTGTGGGGGATCACGCTCTCACGCCCCCTACCCGTCATCGGCTTGGTAGGCCATTACCCTACCAACTACCTGATGGGCCGCAGGCCCCTCCCAAAGCGTCCCCGAAGGGGCTTTACTCGACGGAACGAACCGCCGGGCACATGGGGTATTAGCCACCGTTTCCAGTGGTTATTCCCCTCTTTGGGGCAGGTCACCTACGTGTTACTCACCCGTTCGCCACTCTCGCCCTCAGACGAATCCAAGGACTACCGTTCGACTTGCATGTGTTAGGCACGCCGCCAGCGTTCATCCTGAGCCAGGATCAAACTCTCCGTACATCTATGTTCAGAGTTTGGGCCCAAAGCGTCCGCTTCTCTTCCTATCACTCTTCAGTTGTTAAGGTCCCATCCACCGCAGACAGTGTACCACGTCTGCTGCCGTTTGTCAAATCTCCGATCCGTTGTGACCGGCGACGGCGAGGTTGCACTTTACCACAACCTTCCCCTCTTGTCAAATTTGACCTGGCCTGTGGTCAGGCGACAAAGCGACCAGCAGATTGTGGACAACCTGCTGGCCGCTGCTCCCGCGAACCTGCTTCGCCGGCTCCGTATCGGTTAAGGTCCTTCTATCTGCGCTTATTATACCAAAAGATGGAGGGCTTGTCAAGACCTGAACCGGGGTTGGAGGACCAAACTTCTCAAATTTTAATCTTTTTTGCTCCCTCTGCTTTTCCCCGCCTGCTCTGCAGTGATGAGCCTGCTGCCCAACGTCACCTCGACTCCCACTTCCCTCGTGCCTGCCGGCGGGGGGGGGATGATGTTGCCGGCCAGGGGTTGACCATCCACGGCGAGCGCCACGGCGTTGCCCGGCCCTGCCCGTTTCACGGTGATGTGGTAGGTCACACCGCGGAAAGTGCGCCTGGCCTGGAAGCCGGCCCAATCGGCGGGCAGGACCGGCGCGATCTGCAACCCGTCAAATGTCGGCCGGATGCCCAAAATCCACTGGGTGATGGCCACATAGTTCCACGCCGCCGTGCCGGTCAGCCATGAGTTTTTGGCCTCGCCGTGGGTGGGAGCGTCCCGACCGGCGATCATCTGCGCATAGACGTAAGGCTCACAGCGGTGCAGGTCGCTGATCTCTTCCCGCCACGAAGGGTTGATGCGCCGGTAATAGTCGTATGCCCGGTCGCCGTGGCCCAATATCGCCTCGGCAATCATGATCCAGGGGTTGGTGTGGCAGAAGATGCCGCCATTCTCCTTGTAACCGGGCGGATAGGAGGAGATCTCGCCCAGGTGCAGGTAGTAACGGGTGTAGGCGGGCTGGTGCAGGAGGATGCCGTGGGGCGTGGCCAGGTGTTCCGCTACGGCAGCCAGCGCCTTTTCCGCCCGGCCATCTTCCAGACCGATGCCGGCCAGGACACACATCCCCTGTGGCTCGATGAAGATCTGGCCCTCATCGCACTCGCGGGAACCGATCTTCCGTCCGAAGTCGTCATAAGCACGCAGAAACCACTCTCCATCCCAGCCATGTTCAAGCACCGTCTGCTCCATCCGCCCGGCTGCCTCCAGCCATTTGTGCGGTGGATCGACCCGGCACTGGACCCGTCCGGCGGCCCATCTGCTGATCTCCGCCATCTCCTTCGCTGCCAGGACAAACAACCCGGCGATGAACACCGACTCGGCAGTCTGATCCTCCTTCGTGGCTGCCGTCTGGAACGGTTCACCGGGGGTGCTGGAAAAGGTGTTGAGGTTCAGGCAATCGTTCCAGTCGGCGCGGCCGATGAGCGGCAGGCCATGTGGTCCCAACCGGCCCAGGGTGTGGTGCAGGCAGCGCTGGAGGTGTTCATACAACGGTGTTTCGGTGCCGGGCCGGTTGTCATAAGGCACCGGTTCGTCCAGAAGGCTGGCATCGCCCGTCTCCTTCAGGTAAGCGGCGCTGCTCACCACCAGCCACAGCGGATCGTCGTTGAAACCACTGCCCACAGCATGGTTGCCCTGTCTGGTGAGCGGCTGGTACTGATGGTATGCACCCCCGTCCGGCAGTTGTGTGGCGGCCAGGTCAAGGATCCGCTGCCGGGCGCGGGCCGGGACCATGTGCACTAACCCCAGCAGGTCCTGATTCGAGTCGCGGAAGCCGATGCCTCGCCCGACGCCCGATTCAAAGAAGGAAGCGGAGCGGGACAGGTTGAAGGTGACCATGCACTGACAGGCATTCCAGATGTTCACCATGCGGTTGGTATGAATGTCGGGGGTCTGTACCTGGAAGAGGCTGAGCAGATCGTCCCACCAGGCGCGCAGGGCATGGAAGGCAGCAACGGCCCCCTCCGGCTTCAGGTAGCGGTCAATCACAGGCCGCACCGTCCGCTTGTTGATCGTCTGTGAGCCGGGAGGATCGAACTTTTGGTCATCGGGGTTCTCGTGGTAACCGAGCAAGAAGACGATCTGGCGCGTTTCGCCCGGTTCCAGCAGGACGCGGATATGGTGTGAGCCGATGGGTGCCCAGCCGTGGGCCAGCGAGTTGGATGCATAACCGCGCTCGACGGCCAGAGGGCTGTCCCAACCGCGATAGGGTCCCAGAAACGCTTCGCGCTGTGTGTCGAACCCGAATAGCTCCTCGGAGCAGGCGAAAAAGGCAAAGTGGTTCCGTCGTTCGCGGTATTCGGTCTTGTGGTAGATGACCCCCTCCTCGACCTCCACCTCGCCGACGTTCCAGTTGCGCTGAAAATTGGTGGCATCATCCCAGGCATCCCACAGACAGAACTCGATGGCCGAAAAGACCGAAAGCCGGGCCGGAGTGGGACGTTGATTGGTCAGGGTCAGGTGCCACACCTCCAGCGCCTCGCCCGGCGGCACAAAGTAGCAGGTCTCTGCCCGGATCCCGTGGCGGGTGGAGCCGATGATGGTATAGCCCAACCCGTGGCGGCAGGTATAGCCTTCCAGGTGGCTACGGGTGGGCTGCCAGGTGGGGGACCAGTAGGGGCGGGTCACAGCTCCCTCCTCACCGCTGCCGTCATCCCGCACGTAGAGGTAACGCCCACCGGTGTCCAGCGGGACATTGTTGTAACGGTAGCGGGTGAGGCGCCGCAGCCGGGCGTCGCGGTAGAAAGAGTAGCCGCCGGCCGTGTTGGAGATCAAACCAAAGTATGATTCGCTTCCCAGGTAGTTGATCCAGGGGAGCGGGGTATCGGGCCGGGTGATGACATATTCCCGGTGCTCGTCGTCAAAGAAACCGTAACGCATATCCTCTCGTCGGCGCTTATGCCCCTCCGCAGCGGAAACAGGCTACAAAATGGTTCTGTTCAGCCTCCACCAACGGGGGTCTGAATGTGTCGCATCCCAGGGCGCGGTCGGCGACCGGACACCGGTCGTAGTAGACGCAACCACCCCTCAGTTCAGATTCTTGTGCTTTTAACCTTGTTTCAACCACTTTCCACTTTTCATCCAGCCGGGGAACAGAGGCCATGAGCATCTGAGTGTAGGGGTGCAACGGCCGGGCATATATCTTCTCGGTCGCTCCCATCTCGGCCACACAGCCCCGGTAGAGGATCACGGCCCTCTCGCTGATATAGTAGCCCAGTGACAGGTCATGGGTAATGAACAGGACCGACAGGCCGCGCGATTTGAGGTCGGCCAGCAGGTTGAGCACATCAATCCGGGTGGAGGCGTCGAGCATGCTGATGATCTCATCGGCCACGAGAAACTGAATGTTCAGCAACAGGGCGCGCGCGATGAGGAAGCGCTGGAGCTGTCCGCCGCTGAGCTGGTGGGGGAACTTGTCCAGGACCTGATCCGGGTTCAGGCCCACAGCCCGCAGGGCTCCCTCCAACCGCTCCTGCCATTCCCCCCTCTTCATCTCCGGGAAAAATTCCTGTTTGATGATCCGAAAGATCCGGTCGGCCTTGAAGATCGGGTTGTAGGAGGAGAAGGGGTCCTGGAACACCCCCTGTACCCGGCGGCGGTATTCTTTCAACACCGGGCCTTGCAGCGTAGAAATGTCTACGCCGTCAAAGGTGATCATCCCCGAACTGGCTGAGAGCAGGCGCAGGATCAGCTTGCCGATGGTGCTCTTGCCGCTTCCGCTTTCCCCAATCAGGGAGACAACCTCTCCATCCTCGACCTCAAAGCTGACGTTGCTGACGGCGTGGAGCTCCTTTCCGCCGAATGTGCCGATCCGGTAGATCTTGGACACTGCCTCAAGCTTGAGCATCCGTTTCGAACTCCTTCCAACAGGCAACAAAATGTCCCGGGTCAACCTGGATGAAGGGGGGCACCTGGAGGCATTTCTCAAAGGCGAGGGGGCATCGCTCCCGGAAACGACACCCGGCTGGCGGATCGAGCAACATCGGTGGGGTGCCGGGGATGCCGGTCAGCCGTTTCTCGGCATATTTCACCCCCACCTGGGGCAACGACGAGATCAGCAGCCGGGTGTATGGATGGCGGGGAGCATGGACGATCGCTTCGGTGGGGGCTTTTTCCGCCAGCTGGCCGGCATACATGATCAGGATGCTGTCGGCGATCTGGTAGAGGATCGAAATGTCGTGGGTGATGACGATCAGGCTTCTCACAAATTCCCGGTCGCGGAAGCTGACCAGCATTTCGGCCACGGCTTTCTGAGAAGAGACGTCGAGCGCCGAAGTGATCTCGTCGGCCAGGAGCAGGGAAGGGTTCAGCAGCGTCGAGATGAGCATCACCACCCGTTGTTTCATCCCCCCTGACAGCTCGATGGGATACATATCCAACACCTCGTGGGACAGTTCGACCAGATCCAGCCTCCGTTTCAACTCCGGCAGAAAGCCTGCTCCATCTACCTGTCTGGAGCGAAGCAGTTCTGCGATCATCTTGCCGATCTTGCGGGTGGGGTTCAGGGCGTTCATGGCATATTGAGGGATGATGGAGATCCGCTCGAAACGGAAGGGATTCATCCTCTCCATATCCGCGATCGGTAGCTCCTCGCCGTCGAGGAGCACGCGCCCCTTGATCAGCTTCATGGGCAGGCTCAGGCGGATCAGGCTGTTGGCCAGAGTGGATTTGCCGCAACCTGACTCGCCGGCCAGGCCCATGATTTCACCATCGGCGACGCCGAAGGTGGCCTCCTCCAGGGCTCTGACCTCCCCTCTCAGAGTTTGGTAATAGACTGTCAGGTTCTCGACTTGCAGGCTCACGGTGTCACATCTCCCGGAGTTTGGGGTTAAAAACTTCGTCCAGTCCGACGTTCATGACATACAATGCGCCGACGATGGCTGTGATGGCCAGGCCAGGCGGAATGAACCACCACCACATACCCAGCAAAAGAGCGCCCCACAGGACCGCATACTGCATCATCAGCCCCAACGAGATGGCATTCGTCGGGCCCAGGCCGATGAAATCGAGGGTGGCGGCGTTGAGGATCGCCCCTCCAAATTGGAGGATGAAGGTCATGACCAGATAGGACATCATGTTCGGGGCGATCTCGGTAAAGATGATCCTGGTGGGCTTCATGCCGCTCATCCTGGCCAGATCGACGAACTCTCTGGCGCGCAAGGAAAAGGTCTGGGCGCGGATGGCTCTGGCTGCCCAGGGCCAGGCGGTCAGGCCGATAAAGAGGCACTCGGTGAGGATGCTCCGCACCTGAAGGTAAGCGGCGATGATGAGCAGCACGGCCAGGGTGGGGATGACCAGCACGATGTTGGTGAGCATGTTGAGCAGTTCATCCACGATGCCGCCGCGATAGCCGGCCGTGAAGCCGATCAGGATGCCGATCAGAGTCCCCAGGCCGCCGCCGATCGCGCCCACCAGGAAAGTCGCCCGCAGCCCCAGGACAAACTGGGCAAAGACATCCTGCCCAAAAAAGGTGGTCCCGAACCAGTATTGGGACGATGGCGGCTCAGCGCCCATCGGATTTACATAATCGAATGGCGCATTGTGGATCAGCAGCGGTCCGAAAAGAGCCAGCAGGAGGAAGAAAAGGATAATGGCCAGCCCGATCCGCAGTTTTCTGTTTCGCAACGCAAAGTAGAGGAACTCGTTTTTCTTCTTTGGCTTCATGCTGTTTCACCTGCCATTCCTCTTCGCGTTCTCGGATCGACGATGAGATAGATAATATCAATGCCAAAGTTGGCGATCAACACGCCGATGATGATAAAGAGGAAGCAGCCCTGGATGAGAAAATAATCCTGGTTCTGGATGGCGGCCAGGAGCAGATAGCCGATGCCGGGGTAGGAAAAGACGACTTCGGTGACCAGAGCGCCGGCGACAATGACACCCAACTGGAGCGCCAGGCCGGTGATCTGGGGCAGGATGCTGTTCTGGAAGGCATATTGGCGGATCAGCTTGCGCGGCGCACCCAGTGCTTCCAGGTAGTGGGAATAGTCCGCTTCCAACTCGTAGATGATCATGTTCCGCATGCCGATAGCCCAGCCACCAAACCCCACCAGAAAGAGGGAGGCAAAGGGCAGGAACCAGTGCTTCAAGACGCTGCTGATGAAGGTCAGGGAGAGAGCCGGCCGCAGCTCAAAGCTGTAGGCGCCGGCGATCGGAAAGAGGCCCAGGACGATGCCGAAAAGCCAGGCGAGCAGGATGCCGAGCCACATGTAAGGGGTGGCGGTGAGGATGTAGCCGATGGGGGACACGGTGTTGTCCAGCCATTTGGAACGGGCGGCAAAGGCGCCGAAATGGTTCCCGGCCCACCAGCTCAACAGGATAGAAGGGATGAGCAAAAAGATGTCGTAGGGCACGGCGCGCATCAACACCGTCTTGACCGGCGTGGGGAAGACATAGATGCTGATCCCCAGGTCGCCGTGCAGGAGGGAGTTCCAGAAGTTGAAATATTGCTGCCAGATGGGCAGATCGAGGCCAAAGACATGACGGTAATACTCATACATCGCCTGGGCCGCGCTGGGGTTCACCACCGCGCCGATCCTCGACATCACATTCATGATCGGATCGCCGGGCATAAAGCGCGGGATCATCCAGTCAATGGTCACTGCCAGGAAAAAGGTGAGAAGGTATATAAGCAGCTTTCGACCCAGATAGCGTCGCACGTTGCCTCCGCTTGAAAAGTTGCCCCTCCTCCGGGAGCAGAAGGAGGGGCAACGCACACACGATATTCCCCACCTGCTAGGGCTGTGCCGGCTTCAGGTTGATAAGGGTCATCAACCCACCCATCTGCCAGTAGCCTGACCAGGTGGAGGGCAGGATCTTGGGCGCATCGGGCGCTTCGCTCGGCCAGTTCGTCCAGATCGAGTCGTTCCACTGCGCCCACAGGCCGTTGTACCACAGCGGGATCATCGGCATGTCGGTCAACATCAGCTCCTGAATCTTGGAGCAGGCTGCCTTCATGCCCACCTCGTCGGTGACCGGCACCTTGGCCAGCGCATCCACCAGGTCGAACATCTCCTTGTTATCGTACCGGCCAAAGTTGCCGCTCTGCATCTGCTCCTGGATCGGGTGGCGGAACAGGAGGTTGTACAGCGTCCATGGGGTATTGCTCATGCCCGCCCAGTTGTTCAGGGTCATATCGAAGGTGCCACCTTGCAGCGCGGTGTTCCACGCGCCATAGTCGGGGGTGGCCGCCTTGATGTTGATCCCGGCTGCCTGGGCGCTTTGGGCGATGATGTCAATGGCCGCCATCCAGTCGGTCCAGCCGAAGGGGCAGGTCACCTCCAGCTCGATCTTGGAGCCATCCGGCGCTTCGACAAAGCCATCGCCGTTGACATCCTTGTAGCCGGCATCGGCCAGCATTTTCTTAGCCTTGGCCGTGTCAAAGGTGTACCCCAACCTGGCCACCACGTCCGGATCGTCGAACCGGCTCAGCGATGGCAGCAGGCCGGTGGGGCTGGCCGCCTTGACCAGGTTGGCGTAAGCGACGTTGACGATGGAGGGCACGTCAATGGCAAAGGCCAGGGCCCGGCGGAATTTGGCGTCATCCATCGGCTTCTTGGTCGTGTTCAGGAACAGGACGGCAGTGTTGGCCGAGAGCATGTAGGGGGCATCGGCAAAGTAGGTCTTGACATACCCCTTCTGGACCAGGGTGGCCACGCCCGGCAGGAAGTTGTTGCTCAGGTCCACCTCACCCTTGATGACCGCGCCGAGGGCCACATTGTTGCTGGAGAAGCGGATGTCCACGATCCGCTTGGGGGCAGGCTTGCCAAAGACCTTGATACCCCACCAGTTCTCATTCCGGATCCACACGTTGCGGTCTTCGGAGCGGGTTTCGTACAGATAGGCACCAGAACCGATAGGGTTCTCATTCGTGCCGGTGGTGATCTCCTCTTCCGTTCTGGTCTCCCAGATGTGCTTGGGGACGATGGGAAGGTTATAGAGGTAGTTGGCCCATTCCTGGTAGAGCGGATCGTTGAAGGTGAATTTCAGATGGGTATCGTCCATCGCTTCCACGCCGGTCAGATACCTCCACACCGGCGAGAACCACAACGCTGCATACTTTTGCCCCAGCTCGAAGGTGAACCTGACATCAGCGGCGGTCAGCGGCTGGCCATCGCTCCAGGTGAGACCTTGGCGCAGCGTCACCTCGTAGGTGGTGGCATCGGTCCAGTTCCCACTCTCCGCCAGCCAGGGTATGAACTCGCCGGTCATCGGGTCAAAGGCGAACAGGAACTCGTACACATTGCCGATGGTGCCGGTGGTGTTGGCCAGGCTCCCGGGCTGGAAGGGGTTCCAGGTCGAGGCCGGACCCCACGCTGCCCCGCTGACATACAGCGTCTCTTCCCGCTTGTAGACAGCCTCGGTCGGCGCCGCTGGCGTGGCTGTCACCACCACCTCGACCGGCTTTTCAACCTGCACAGTCTCGACGACCTTCTTTTCCACCTGGACGGTCTCGACGACGGTCTTTTCGACCTCTTTGGTCACGACCTTCTCGACCTCGACCGTCTGGACAACGGTCTGGGGCTGGGGGGTTGGGCCGCAGGCAATGAGCAGGCTCAACACCACCCCCAGGCTCAGGACAGACAAGAGTCGCTTACGCATTTGATCCTCCTCCTTTGTTTTGATTGAAAATGGTTAAACAGGCGCAAGGTTGACGGTCCATCGGTGTGTTTGTGTCGGGCACCACCTCCTTCCCCACCATAGCAGGCGGTTGCCCGGCAACGGGGTGGACTCGATTCGCCATTTTGACGGGCCTGGTGTATAATAGCGCCCGTCAGTGGCAGGAGTGGCCCCGTGCCGAGCGCACCAGGTACACTCTTGACACTGCCTCTGTCTGGGGGAGATGCCGCTTTCTGCCAGGTCTGCCGGCATCTCCCTTCTGTCTGTCCTCCGTATGCCGGCCGGAAATCAGGGCCAGGCTCCGCATGAGCCCCGTACAACCAGTTCGGCGGGCAGGACGATCCGCTGTACGGAAGCCTGCCCCTCCAGCCGATTTTCCAACAGGTTCAACAACAGGTCTGCCGCCGTCGCCCCCAGGCGCTCGATCGGCTGCCGCACCGTGGTCAACGGCGGTTCGATGGCCGTCACGGCGGGGATATCGTCAAAACCCACCAGAGCGACATCCTCCGGAACCCGCAGGTTGGCCTCCCGCAGGGCCTTCAACGCACCGATGGCCATTGAATCGCTGGCGGCAAAGACGGCCGTGGGCGCAGCCGGGAGCAAACGGTGCATGGCCGCAGTACCGCTGTGTTCCGTAAAATCCCCTTCGGCGATCAGCTCTTCCTGCACGGGAAGGTGGTAACTTTCCAAAGCCTGGCGGTAGCCCTGCAGGCGATCCTCCCCCCCGGCCATGCTCAGCGGTCCGGTGATGGTGGCGATCCGTTTGTGGCCGAGCCGGATCAGGTGTTCGACGGCCATCCGGGCCGCGCCGATGTTGTCTACATCTACATAACTTGCCCGGCTGTCAGAATGTCGGCCCACCAGGACAAGCGGCACCCTGTCGTCGAGCAGCTTGTGGACCAACGGGTCATCGGTTCGGGCCGAGGCCACAATGACGCCATCCAGGTGGCTGCCATGCACCAGCCGGCGGTACATCTCCTCCTGCCTGTCTGGGTTGCTGAACAGGGAGAGCATCAGATGATAGCCGTGGGCGTTGCAGGTCTCGGTGATGCCGCGCAAAAGGAGGGGGAAGAAGGGGTCCACAAAGAGGGTGGTCACGGTTTCGGGGATGATGGCGCCGATGATATAGGTGCGGCGGGTGACCAGGCTGCGGGCGGCAGCGTGAGGCTGATAGCCCGTTTCGCGGATGACCTGCCATACCCGCTGGCGCACCTCCTCCCGGACGTTGGGGTGGTGATTGATGACACGGGAAACGGTTGAGCGCGAGACCCCGGCCATCTCACCGACCTGTTCGAGCGTCAGTGGCATCTGTTCCCCCTGCTCCTGGGTTTGAGAGCGCTCCCAAAACCTGTGAAACAAAACCCCCGATGTCGGGGTGGAAATCCTGCTTCTATTCGGGAGCGCTCCCAAAGAAGAGTATACCACAATTTTCGCTTTTTGTCAAGGGGTCATTTTGATTTTTTTGCGCCCGTCGGGAGTTTGTGACCCCTGGTTTCGCAAAGTTCCGCTCATTCTATCTCGACAATGTTAAATTAACATAAACGGCAGCAAAGGTGGACCTCACCCCATCCCCCAACCCCCTTCCCCTCTCCGCTAAGGGGGGGACACAAAGTACAGCTTGCACTTTGACAACTTCATACGACTTCCACCACGCCGTGGGCGTCGGTCTGCCGGCGAGGCCACAGAGCATGAGTGAAGAAAGGCAACGCTCATCTCCTGTGGGGTACAATGGGGTTATCCCTGATGCCCAAGGAGGTTGGCTATGGCTTTGCGAGTTGTCTGTGAGCAGGTCTCCGCCCGAGAGGTTGACCGACGCCTGCAGAAGGTGTATACTCTTCTCAGCCGACCGGCGTCTCGTCGGAGACAGGACTCACCCACACGGGTTGAGTCGAGGGGTCCAGCCCTCAGCAGTCAAGAAACCATCGAAGGAGGTGACCGATGAAAGCCGCTCTGTATGTCCGGGTCTCCACGACTCTTCAAGAGCAGGAGGAGACTATCGCCAGCCAGTTGGCTGCTTTGCGAGCCTATGCCCAGGCCGCCGGTCTTGAGGTGCCACCGGAATGGGTCTTTCGGGACGAAGGGTATTCAAGCAGTACCCTGGACCGTCCCGCCCTGGATGCCTTGCGCGACCTGGTGCAAAGTGGCGCCTGTCCCCAGATTCTGGTTTACGATCCTGACCGGCTGGCCCGCTCCTACCTCTACCAGGCCCTGCTTCTGGAGGAGTGGCAACGCCTGGGGGTGGAAGTGACCTTTCTCAATCACCCTCGGCAGGCGCAAACCCCTGAGGAGAAGATGCTCCTGGAGATGCAAGGGGTCTTTGCCGAGTTTGAACGGGCCAAGATCCTGGAGCGTTTGCGGCGGGGGCGGTTGCACTAGGGCTGAGTTTGAGCCCTCGCGCCTCCTGACGTACAATAGGGTGCAAACCTTTGCCAGGAGGAGTTGATGGAATCGCTCGTGCCAGCCGTGTTGTTCACCTACCTGACTCTGTTCAAGCCGCATTTCACCAAGCCT
>Ga0209101_1000614_pt1 | contig 28927 bp, 18 predicted proteins | sample ConPoolayeCmetaG_FD_185481 | JGI IMG/M metagenome (GOLD analysis project Ga0209101, IMG submission 185481) | Hot spring microbial mat communities from California, USA to study Microbial Dark Matter (Phase II) - Cone Pool mat layer C metaG... ...
CGTCAATGGGCCTTCGCATCGGGCGATACCGCGTGACCACCAAGGGCCGAGAAATCATTACGGCCTTGTGCCGCTCACAACACGTAACGTTGCAACAACTTGACGCCTTTGCCGCGTGATATCTCTGTGAACATTTTCACAATGCCTGGGCTTTGTAGTACAGCGGCCAACGAGGCGTCTAGCCGTGATTGAAACGAGCGGCAAGGTTTGCTTCCGCGGACGCGAAATCTGCAAGCGGGATCTAGAGGCGGCGTCTCCCCGAAGCATCGTGTGGTCACTTGGTTTGCCGCGTTGCACTCGCGTTTTTTGGATCGGCGAAGCGGATCGTCCGGACCAGATCGCGGTCGCTTTCCTGAAAACGGTCAGCCAGGCTGCTTTCGAGGGCAAACAGCAGGATGAGACCCCGTCCGCTGGGATCGGCAATCCGATAGTAGACCCAATCCATGGGAACTCCCGAGGCGTCGCCTTGGGCCTCGACGCGAAACACCTGTTGCCCCGATTCGCTCTTCGATTGGCCGGCGCGGACGAATCGGCGGAAATTCTTTCCCAGCGCCTGGCGGATCTCGTCTTGGAACTCGCCTAGCGCGACCGCTTTCGGCGGGGTCTGCGACAGGGCCGAGACGCTGCATTGAGCGATGTATTTCCCGGCGTCCACCATCCGGAAAACGATCAGTTCCTTCGTCTCGCTGATGAGGACCCAACGCCGGTCCAGCATCGCTTGCCACGCGCCGTCGGGCGAGGCGTAGCTGAGCCGTTCCAATTCCGCGGTCGCGCCCAAGGACACGTTCTTCAAGGCGGAGTCGCTCAGGTGCGTTGACGCTGCATTCGGCGTGATTTTCATTTGCAGTCGGGCCACGACGTCCAGGCCGGGACCAATCGGCGACGCCTCGCGGTCTTCCCGGACCAATAAGGCGAACCACGTTATCCGGCCCGCTTTCATGTCGAACCGGTATTTGGCCTTGACCTGCAATTGCGTCCCACGCCCGTGAATCGTGCCTTTCACTTGCCCAAACAGCTCCATCAGGGCCGCTTCGTCCTGAATCGAATGCAGAACGCTTTGTGCGTCGCTGTCCGTGATCGAGTCCAGGCCGAGCAGGGCGGCGAGCAAATCGTCGGCATGTTTCCAGTGGTCGCCAACCGCAACCTTTTCTGGCGGGAGAAGACCGTCCAAAAGGAGGCTGTTGCCGTGGACGTCCAACAGGTCTAACTCTTCGCGGTTCAGTGCGCCGCTGGGCGAGTACAAGAAGGGTCTGGTCTTGCGGAGTTCCACGCCGATCAATCGCCGTTGGTCGCGAAGCGAGGGCTGAAATGACTCGTCACCCACCTGGATCGAGGCCTGGGCCTTCTCGTAATACCTGATCGCACTTCGGAAAGGGACGCTGCTTGGGGGGCTTTCGAGCGTCTTCTCGAAATAGATGAGGCCCGCCCGTGCCGCCATCTTGACGGTCGAAGATGGCGATTTCTCCGAGGCCACCTGGCTGGCGATTTTGAGCGTTCCCTCGGCCTCCAAGACGGCCTCGATTCGATCTACTCCGCCGTCGGCCCTGCGGCAGTGGAGGTCGTAAAGTTGTTTTTTTTCAGATTGGCCATCCCCTCCTTTGATGGATTCTGTTAAAACCAAGCAGGGCAGGATCAGCAAGCTCAAAACCAGCCGAGTCATCTGATTACATTCCCCAGTAAATAAGGGATTATTATCAGCTCACGCGCATTCGAAGCTTCCGCGCTAGGTTTTTGCCAGTAGGCACTCAGTACTAGTTTTCGGGCGATGGTTAAATCGACTTCCGCGAGTCGCCAATTCACCGGAAAGGCATGTTCCGGTTTCACTCTGGAAGATTAAGGCAGATAGGGCGTTTGGCGAAATGACTTTGCGTTTCGGACGCAAACCAGATCAGTCGCGGAATTGGAAAACACGCGACATCGAGCGGCAACATCCTCGTCGGCAAGATTGAAACCAAAATCGCGGCGAAAGCATCTGTTAACCAATGGAGTTTCCTGTCATGATGAACTTAACGAACTTTCCGGCGAACTGGATGTGTCTTGGTTCGTAGAACAAATATCCAGAGAATGACTTTAAAGCGGAGTGGTTACCCACTGGAAGTAGTAAATTCGGACAAATAACAGAGTAGAAAACGAAGGAGAAGTAGCACGGGGGCTAGATTTGTGCATTTATTTCTGTCATAATTCGCTGTGTAAAACTAGCCGAATCCATTGATCGGTTTCTGTCGCATCTTATGTAAGCGCTGAAATAACGAAAGATGGTGGAAAGTCGGGCTAGGCCGTATGGGTGGAACTGAACAGGTTGGGCGAGCGATTCCCCCTGGAGGTTGGGTATGCACACCGATTATCTCAATCCGGCGATGCGACAGCTCCGCGATCAATTGGTGCGGTTTGCCCCGAAGGAAAAAAAACTCGAACAAGTGGAGCAGGCGGAGCGACTCCTGGGCGAGTTGAAGCCTGACCGCGATTACTCGTATGAGTACCTCTGCTATCGGATTACCAAGTACCGGCCGCAATCGTATCCCGACCTTCGGCTCTCGGGGGCCGAGGCCAAGCATGACTTGCGGTTATTCGTCGAAGACCTCTCGGATTCGGCCGACGTCCCGGTGGAGGAAGCCGGCGAGAAGGTGCTGACGGTGGAGGAGTTGAGCAAACAGTTGAAGGTTTCAACCAAGACGATCTCGCGATGGCGGAACCAGGGATTGGTCAGTCGTCGCTTTGTGTTTGACGGTCGGAAACGGGTCGGTTTCTTGGCGAGTTCCGTGGAGCGTTTCGTGCAAAACAACCAGGAAAGAGTTCGCCGGGGTTCGCAGTTCAGTCAGTTGACCGACGAGGAGCGTCGGCGGTTGATTGAACGCGCCCGACGGCTTGCCCAGGCGGGCGCGTGCCCCTCGGAGGTTACCCGGCGACTGTCTCGCGCCAGCGGGCGAAGTGTGGAGACGATCCGCTACACCCTGCGGCAGTTCGATCAGGAACATCCGGAGATGGCGATTTTTCCGGACCACAGCGGGCCGCTGCGGGAAGAGACGAAGCGGAAAATTTACCAGCAGTTCCGCCGCGGGGAATCCGCGGAGACGCTCGCCCGGCGATTCTGCCGCACGAAGGCTAGTATTTACCGGATCGTAGCGGAGATGCGGGCGCGGCGGATCATGGAGCTGCCGCTGGACTACATTCCCAACGAGGAATTTGAAAGGGTCCGCACCGAGAAACAGATGGAGGAAATCCTGGGCCCGGCGCCGCCGGGCGAGCCGTTGCCCAAGAAGCCGCGGCTGCCGAGCGGCCTGCCGCCTTACTTGGCGAGCCTTTACGAAGTCCCCTTGTTGACCCGTGAGCAGGAAGTCCACTTGTTCCGCAAGATGAACTTCTTGAAGTACAGGGCCAGCAAGCTCCGCGAGCAGCTTGATCCACAGCGGCCGAAAGCCGCCCTGATGGACCAGATCGAAAAGCTTTACGACCAATCGGTGGCGGTCAAGAACGAGATCATTTCGGCGAACCTTCGCCTGGTGGTGTCGATCGCCAAGCGGCATGTCGGGCCAGGGGAAAACTTTTTCGAGCTGGTCAGCGATGGAAACATCTCCTTGATCCGCGCCGTGGAAAAGTTCGACTATGCCCGAGGCAACAAGTTCAGCACCTATGCCAGTTGGGCAATTATGAAAAACTTCGCCCGGACCATCCCCGACGAACTGCGCCATCGCGACCGGTTCCGCACGAGCCACGGCGAGATGTTCGGCGCGACCGAGGACGTTCGCACCGACCAATACGAACAGGAATCGGCTCAGCTTGAACGCGAGAGCCAGATCGGGCGGATTCTGGAGCGCCTCGACGAGCGGGAGCAGAAGATCATCATCCGGCGATTCGGACTGCAACCGGGTCAGGAACCGCTGACCCTGAAAGAGGTCGGGGCGGAAATGGGGGTGACCAAGGAACGGGTGCGGCAGATCGAGGCGAGGGCCCTGAGCAAGCTCCGCCGTGCCGCGGAGGAAGAAAAAATCGAGGTCCCCGACCTCGATTGACTGCCCTGGCTGCCCTGAAAGGACTAGCCCCCTCAGGATTGACCCGCGCTAGTGGATGCTGTAAGTTGGATGGCCAGCAAGGCGGCGGGCGATTTCGGATTTTCTGGGTTAGGGATTCAGCAGTTTCGTTCTCATGGGTGGATATTTTATAGTTATTTAGTAGGGTTGAGCTGAAAAAAGTTGATTTTGGCCGGGCGGCCCCGTTTTTTTCTGCTCGGTCCGCCTTGCATGGCTCAGGCGGACGGTTATATTTAATGGTTTACATGGCGGGGGAAGGTGCCCGAAGGGGGTTGTGTTGTCTTCAGCAGCCGCCGTGACGCTTGCAAGAACCAGGGACTCTCGTGGTCGTGGATCGAGAAAGAGGGTCGATTGCGGTTTACGGGTGAGCCTGACCTTTGCAGCGAGGCTAGCGTAGCTCAACCGGCAGAGCGGCTGATTTGTAATCAGCAGGTTGTGGGTTCAAGTCCCTCCGCTAGCTTGAGTTGGGGCCCCTTGAAAAAAACACGATGGGAGACGAGAAAAGGCCGTTCCACGGAAATGGCTAATTTGGGAGAGTATCCACTTTCGGCCCGAGTCGTTTGGGTGTTTCGACGGGGGGTTTCCCGAGTGGTCAAAGGGGTCAGACTGTAAATCTGATGGCATTGCCTTCGAAGGTTCGAATCCTTCACCCCCCACTGAAGAGCGACCAATGAACGAATAGACGGATGATCCAAGGGTGTTGAGATTGGGGAGTCGTCCTTCGTCGTTCTGGGTGTGCGGGTGTAGCTCAACGGTAGAGCAGTAGCCTTCCAAGCTATTGACGAGGGTTCGACTCCCTTCACCCGCTTCACGAGTGAATCGGGAGTGGCAACGACGAGCCGCGCCTGGCGCCAGGCATGGCATCGAAGTGGAGCGCAACGATGGGGCGAGGACGGTTTCTTCGGCTGCTGTAGCTCAGTCGGTAGAGCGCGTCCTTGGTAAGGACGAGGTCAAGGGTTCAAACCCCTTCAGCAGCTCTCGCGGTGACCATGAAGTGTCATGAAGAGTTCGGTTTAACGAAAAACGTGTCAGTGAAACCCACCTAACGGCTTGATTTGAGCGCAGGGAGATAGAATGGCGAAGGACGTATTTCAACGAACCAAACCGCACGTGAACGTTGGCACCATTGGCCACATCGACCACGGCAAGACGACCCTGACCGGGGCCATCCTGGCAACCCAAGCCAAGAAGGGCCTGGCGAAGTTCAAGAGCTACGCCGACATTGCCAAGGGCGGCACCGTCCGGGACGCGACGAAGACGGTGACCATCGCCGTGGCGCACGTCGAGTACGAGACGGAAAAGCGGCACTACGCCCACATCGACTGCCCGGGCCACGCCGACTTCATCAAGAACATGATCACCGGCGCGGCCCAGATGGACGGGGCGATCCTCGTGGTTTCCGCCGCCGACGGCCCGATGCCGCAGACCCGGGAACACGTCCTGCTGGCTCGCCAGGTGAACGTCCCTGCGCTGGTCGTGTTCCTCAACAAGGTGGACCTCGTCGACGATCCCGAGTTGCTCGAGTTGGTCGAGTTGGAGCTTCGGGAGTTGCTCTCGAACTACGGCTTCCCGGGCGACCAAATCCCCATCATTCGCGGGGCCGCGCTGGCGGCGTATCAGAAGCCCGACGATCCTCAGGCGACCAAATGCATTCAGGAGTTGATGGACGCGATCGACAGCTATATTCCGGAACCGGTCCGGGCGATCGATAAGCCTTTCTTGATGGCTATCGAGGACGTGTTCTCGATCGAGGGTCGCGGCACGGTGGCCACGGGGCGCATCGAGCAAGGCGTGATCAAGGTCGGCGAGGAAGTCGAGGTCGTGGGCCTCAATGAGAAACCGTGGAAGACTGTGGTCACGGGCGTGGAGATGTTCAATAAGACGCTGGAGCAGGGCATCGCCGGCGACAACGTCGGCTGTTTGCTCCGCGGCGTGAAGCGCGAGGAAGTGGAGCGAGGCCAGGTGCTGGCCAAGCCCGGCTCGATCACCCCGCACACGAAGTTCGAGGCCGAGGTTTACGTGCTGTCGAAGGAAGAAGGCGGGCGGCACACGCCGTTCTTCAGTGGTTATCGCCCGCAGTTCTACTTCCGCACGACCGACGTGACGGGGACGCTGAATCTGTTGGGCGGGGCCGAAATGTGCATGCCCGGCGACAACGTCCGCCTGGCGGTCGAGTTGATCTCGCCGATCGCGATGGAGGAGAATGTGCGCTTCGCGATTCGCGAGGGCGGCCGCACCGTCGGGTCCGGCGTGGTGACCAAGATTCTCGCCTGAGGTGATTCCCGCGCGGCGCCGGCGAGGTCCACCTGGGGGCAAGCGCTTCGGCGGGCGCCGGGCCGATTTTCCCGACACCGTGTCGGGTTCAGGGGTGTAGCTCAATTGGTAGAGCACTGGTCTCCAAAACCAGCGGTTGGGAGTTCGAGTCCCCCCGCCCCTGCCATGTTTTTGTTCGGATGGACAGAGGGATTTCCAGGTCTTCGCGACCCGAGGACTTAGGCTTGCTCGGGCAGCAGCGTTGACGTGGACGGGATGCGTCGGACGTGAGCGGATTTATTCAAGAGCTTTGGAACGTCGGCATTTACAAGCGGAGTCAGGGCCGGATCACCCGGCAAGTCACCTGGGCCGCGCTGGCCGCCGCGATTGCGATCGGCTTCTGGCGTCTCAGCCAGACGATGATCGAACAATGGGGCTGGAACCGAAGCCTTGGCCTGGCCCTTCCGACCGTTCTGGCGGTGATCGGCTGTTGGATGGCCTATCGCCTGGTCAACTATCCCCGATTCGCCGACTTCCTCATTGCCGTCGAGGCCGAGATGAACAAGGTTTCGTGGCCGACTCGGGGCGAGTTGGTTCGCGCCTCGCTGGTGGTTTTGTTCACCATTACCATCCTCGCGGCGGTCTTGGCCGTCTTCGACATAGCCTGGACGGTGTTTTTTCGCGACATTTTGAGAATACTCTGATTTCCCGCAGGGCGTGGCCGGCGGTTGAGGGCGGCTAGCGATCGAGTGATTTTTTCCCGCAAACAGGGCGGACTTGGGCGTGATGGACGAGACAGACCTTTCTACGGCGCAGCCTTCGGAAATGCCGCCAGGCGGCGAGGCCGATCCTGCGCAACGTCCGGACGAAGCCCCCGTGGAAGCCGTTGCCTTGCCGGAAGGCGCGGAGTCATCGCCCCGAGAGGTTGCATCGCAAAGCGACCTGGTGGCCGAGGCGGACGCTGAAGCTTTGTCACTGATGGGGACTGGGCCTTCGGTACCGCCGGTCGCGGGGGCGGTGGTCGAGTCGGAGGTTGCTGAATCGGCGGCGGACGAGTCGCTCGCGGTCTCGACGTCCCAGGCCTCGCCTGAGCCTGCCGCGGCCGCGACGGAACGGGCGGCGGAGGAAGCACCCAAACCGGCGGAGGGGCCGGCCAAACCGGCGGAGGATCTGCCCAAGTCCGACAAAATGGATTGGTACATCCTCAAGGTTCAAAGCAACCGGGAGGAGTCGATTCGGGAAGGGCTGCGGAAGAAGATCAAGATCGCGGGCCTGGAACGATACTTTGGCGAGATCATCATTCCCACCGAGAAGGTGACCGAGTTCAAAGGGGGCAAACGCAAGGTTTTCAAACGGAAACTCTATCCGGGGTACCTTGTGGTCCAGATGGAGATCAACGAAGATACGTGGTTCTTGGTTCGGGAAACGACGGGGATTGGGGATTTCACGGGCGCCGGCGGACACCCGACTCCCATGCAGCCGCGCGAGGTCGCCGCGATTCTCGCCAAGCAAGAAGAGAAGACCGACGAGGCCCCGAAGTTGAAGATCGCCTTCCGCGTCGGCGACCACGTCAAGATCAAGGAAGGGACCTTTGAAAACTTCGAGGGCGAGGTGGCGAACATCGACGAGACCAACGGCCGGGTGACGGTGCTGATCAACATTTTCGGCCGCAGCACCCCGGTGGATATCGAATACTGGCAGATCGAAACGACGTGAATTCAGCCATCCGCGGGTGGTGATCGGCTCGCGGAACGGCGGTGGTGACGCGAGGCTGAAAAAGGGAAAGCTGACCACTTATGGCAAAACAACTGGTAGGGACGGTGAAGTTTCACGTGCCCGGCGGTCAGGCGACGCCTGCCCCGCCGGTGGGCACCTCGTTGGGCAAGTTCGGGATCAACCTCGGCCAGTTTGTTCAGCAATTCAACGAACGGACGCGGGAGCACCTGGGTCTTCGCGTGCCCGTCGTGGTCCGCGTCTACAACGACCGCAGTTTCGAGCTGGAAACCAAGAGCCCGGCGGCGGTCGACCTGCTTAAGCAGGCCGCTGGGATTGCCAAGGGCTCGGGAGTGACGCCGAAGGAAAAGGTGGGCAAGGTCACCCGGGCGCAGCTCGACGAAATCGTCAAGAAAAAGGCCGCGGATCTCAACGCGCGGGACGCCGAGCACGCCCGACGCATGTTGGAAGGCACCGCGCGGAGCATGGGATTGGACGTGGTGGACTAGCAAGAAAGGAGCGAGCAGCCAAGCGTTTTGGAAGAGGCGACCGTGGGGCCGCGAGGGGAATTTCAGAGTATCTCCGCCGCCTCGCACGCGGACTATCGGTCGCCCAATCCGTCGGAGGCTGCCCGCGGAAAGCTGTTATGGCCAAGCAATCCAAACGCATGAAGGCGGCTTACGAGAAGGTGGCGGGCAAAGGGCCCTTGCCGCTTGCCGAGGCCGTCGCCTTGTTAAAATCGTTCAACGCGACCAAATTCGACCAGACCGTCGAAATTGCGATCCGTTTGGGCGTCGATCCCAAGCAGGCCGATCAGTTGGTTCGTGGTTCGGTCGTTCTGCCCCACGGGATTGGCAAGAACTTGCGGGTGATCGTCTTCGCCAAGGGCGACAAGGTGGACGAGGCCAGGCAGGCCGGGGCCGATGAAGTCGGCGGCACCGAGTTGGCCGAGAAAATCAAGGCCGGTTGGACCGAGTTCGACGTCTGCATCGCCGCGCCGGACATGATGGGCGTGGTCGGTCCGCTCGGCAAGGTCCTCGGCCCTCGTGGCCTGATGCCGTCGCCGCGCGCCGGCACGGTAACGCCGGATGTGGGCAAGACGGTCCGCGAGTACAAGGCGGGCAAAGTGGAGTTTCGCACCGATGCTGGGGGAAACATCCATGCCGTCGTTGGGAAACTCAGTTTCGACGAAAAGAAACTCGCCGAAAACATCCAAGCCTTCATCAACCACGTCCTCAGCCTGAAGCCGGCCTCGGTCCGCGGCCAGTACATCCGCGGAATCGCCATCAGCGCGACGATGAGCCCGAGCGTCCGAGTGGCCGCCTAGGCGGGAAGTGGAGGGCGCGGGGGAAGCGTCCCGGGAGGGGTGGACACGCGGAAAACGCGGTCCGCCGAGGAGAGCGTTCATGAGCAAATACGTGAAGAATTTGATGACCGAGCACCTGCGCGAGCGACTCAAGGGAGTCAGCGACGCGTTGGTGGTGAACATGGTGGGCTTGAACGCCACGACGGACAACCGGCTCCGCAAGGAGCTTCGGAGCAAGAACATTCACGTCATGGTGGTGAAGAACAGCCTGGCGCGTCGGGCGGTGGCGGGCACGCCGCTGGCGGGTGCGTTCGACGCCGTGACCGGCCCGGCGGCCATCTGCTGGGGCGGCGACGACATCGTCAGCCTCGCCAAGGAAATCACTCGACTGGCCCGAGACGCGAAGTATGCCCCGTTCGCTCCGCGCGGCGGGATGATGGATGGGGAGCCGCTTACCGCGGCGCAGGTCGAGCAGGTCAGCAAGTGGCCCAGCCGCGCCGAGCAGTTGAGCACGCTCGTTGGCCAAATCCTCGGCCCTGGGGCCCAACTGGCGAGCCAAATCACGGCCGTGGGCGGCGCGCTGGCAAGCCAGATCGCCCAGCTCGGCGAGGAGAAGAACGAGCAGGGGGGAACGGAAACCTGAATTGGCCGGGAGGAAACGCGAGCAGCGCGAAGGGCAGGCTCGGTGGGAAGTCGCCTCGCTCGCCGACGGTTCATCGGAACGGCGAGCGGAAAAGCCGAGCCTTGAAATTAAAAACGAAACGCTGATGGGGGGCCTTTTGCGGCGAGGTGAACGACGTTCCAGGGCAAAATGGAGTTTGCGATTGCCGTGGGACGCCTGAACGAGTGGACGCCCCCGTTTTTGAGATCAACCATAACCCTAAGTAGCGATCGGCAAACCAGCTATCGTCGATCCGGCCGGAAAACCAGAGAGCGGATAGCTGATAGCTGAGAAGCAATGTGAGAAAGGAAGATTTCCGCGATGGCAACCGACCAAGCAGTCCGTGAGTTTTCTCCGTTGAGCAAGGAGCTGGGCGACAAGATCGTTCAGTTGACGTTGAAGCAGGCGAAGGAACTGAGCGATTACCTCGAACAGGTGCACGGCATCAAGGCCGCGGCGGGCGGGGCGGTGATGGTCGCCGCGGCGCCGGCGGCCGCCGAAGCCGAGGCCAAGGCCGAGAAGACCGAGTTCGACGTGATCCTCGAAGGCTTCGACGACGCGAAGAAGATCGCCGTGATCAAGGAGGTCCGGGCTGCCACGGCGCTGGGCCTGAAGGAAGCCAAGGAACTGGTTGAAAAGCACCCCTCGAAGGTCAAGGAGGGCATCTCCAAGGAGGATGCCGAGAAACTCAAGGCGGCGTTGGAAGCCGCCGGCGCGAAAGTCTCCATCAAGTAGAGACGGTCTCCACGTTCGCCGGTTCCGTGAGGGATGGCCGTTGGGCCGGGTAGGGCTTCGGGGAACGCGTGGCAGGGTTGTCCCAAGGGGATCGCCGCGCCGCGATCCCTGGGCCGTGGTTTCGCCGAGCATTGCCCTCATGGAAGGGAATGAGTGTATTGCGCGGTCAGAAAGTGATTCGCTTTGACGCGACCCGCTCGATTTTGGGCAGGCCTTTGCGGGGCGCTGGCGGTATGCGCCCCAAGCCTCCCGCTCCGCTGTCTTTTCCGTGGAAAGGCGTTCTCGTTGCGCCTGGTTTTTTGCCGGGCGACGTCAACGCGCTTCCCTGGAGAGCTGTTTCTTTTCCATTCCAGATCCGAGGTTAATTCCGCATGGCCACCTCAGCGCAGCGGCGTTTGCAACCCAAACAAATCCGACACTTCGGCAGCCAGCGCCGACCGTATCCGACTCCCGATTTGACGGAGATTCAGACGCGCAGCTACGCCGCGTTCCTTCAGCAGGACGTTCCTCCCGCCGAGCGCAAGGACCAGGGGCTCGAAGCAGTATTGCGCGAGGTTTTCCCCATCGAAAGTTACGATAAATCGCTTCGCTTGGATTACATCCGGTATGAATTGGGGAAGCCTCGCTACGAGCCGGACGAATGCCGGCAACTACGGCTCACGTACGGCCGTCCCTTGAAGGTCATCCTACGGCTGAACAAGGAGCAGCCGATCGAGGAGGAAGTCTATCTTGGCGATCTGCCGATCATGCTGGGGGGCGGGGAGTTCATCATCAACGGGGCGGAACGCGTGGTGGTCAGCCAGTTGCACCGCAGCCCCGGCGTCGATTTCGTCGTCGAGCTTGAGGGCGGGGAGCGCCGCCTGCACAGTTGCCGGATCATTCCCGAGCGGGGCAGTTGGATCGAACTCAACGTCACCCGCAAGGAAAGCCTCGCCGTGCGCATCGACCAGAGCGGCAAGTTTTCGGCGATGATGCTGTTGCGGGCGATGGACCCGAAATACAGCCAGAACGCCGATATCCTTCGGGCGTTCTATCCCACGACGGTGGAGACGATTCACGACGGCCGCAGCGCCAGCAAGATCGAGGGCAAGATCGCCGTCACCGACGTGGTGTATCCGAAGGACAGTCCCAGGGCCGGGGAAGTGATCGTGGAAAGCGGGCAGAAGATCACCAAGAACGCGGCCGAACAGATTTGCACCTCGGGGCTGAAGCAAGTCGAGGTGATGCCCGACCAGAAAAACCCGCTGTTGCTCAACGCCCTGGCCGACGATCCGACGTCGAGCCACGAAGAGGCCTTGTTGAAGATCTATCAGCGTTTGCGGCCCGGCAATCCGCCGCAATTGGAGAAGGCCCGCGCCCTGTTCCACGAAAAGTTTTTCGACACCAACCGGTACCGGTTGGGCCGCGTGGGACGATTCCGCATCAACCGAAAGCTCGGCCTCAACGTGCCGGAAACCGAAATGACCCTCCGGCCCGAGGACCTCATCGCCGCCATGAAGTACCTCTTGAGGCTCCGCGCCGACGATCCGACGGCGGAGGTGGACGACATCGACCATTTGGGCAACCGCCGCCTGCGAACGATCGATGAATTGGCGTGCGATGAACTCCGCAAGGGGTTCCTCAAGCTTCGGCGAACGGTCCAGGAACGGATGAGCCTGAAGGACGTGGCCGACATGACGCCGCGGAGCCTGGTCAATCCGAAGAGCGTTTCCGCGGCGATCGAGTACTTCTTCGGCCGCGGCGAGCTTTCCCAAGTCGTGGACCAGACCAACCCCCTGTCGATGCTTACCCACGAGCGCCGTCTTTCGGCCTTGGGTCCGGGGGGGTTGAACCGGAAGCGGGCGGGTTTCGAGGTCCGCGACGTGCATATCTCCCACTACGGCCGCATCTGTCCCATCGAAACCCCCGAAGGCACCAACATCGGCTTGATCTCCAGCCTGGGGATTTACGCTGGCGTCGATAGCTACGGCTTCCTGGTGACGCCGTATCAGGTGGTCAAGAAGGGAAAACTCCAGGACGAGATCAAGTGGCTCCGCGCGGATGAGGAGCACGAGGCCTATCTCGCCCCGGCCGACGCTCCGATCGAGAACGATCGCATCGTCGGCGACACGATCGTCGCCCGGCACCATGGCGATTTCCAGATCGTGCCCGTCGACCTGATCCAGTACATCGACGTGGCGGCCAGCCAGATGGTGGGGGTATCGGCGGGCTTGATCCCGTTCCTGGAGCATGACGACGCCAACCGCGCGCTGATGGGTTCCAACATGCAGCGGCAAGCCGTGCCCCTTCTGGTCGCCGAGCCGCCGCTGGTCGCCACGGGCATGGAAAAGGACGCCGCGAAGAACTCGAGCATGTTGGTGCGGGCGAAGCGGGCGGGGACGGTCACCTACGTCGACGCCCAGCGGATCGAGATCGGACCCGACGTCTACCACCTCCGCAAATTCGCCGGCCTCAATGAACGGACTTGCCAGAACCAGAAGCCGATCGTGCGTCCTGGACAAAAGGTGGAACAAGGGGAGGTGATCGCGGATGGGGCCGCCACCTATCAGGGCGAGTTGTCGCTGGGACGCAACGTGCTGGCGGCCTTCATGGCCTGGGATGGGTTCAATTTCGAGGATGCCATCATCATCAGCGAGGAGCTGGTCGAAAACGACGTTTACACCTCGATCCATATCGAGGAGTTCGACATCGAAATCCGCGAGACCAAACTCGGCCGCGAGGAGTTCACCCGCGACATTCCCAACGTCAGCGAGAAGGTCCTGCGCAACCTGGACGAGAACGGGATAGTTCGGGTGGGGACGTATGTTCGGCCTGGCGATATCCTCGTGGGCAAGGTCTCGCCGAAGTCGAAAACCGAACTGACTCCGGAGGAGAAGCTCCTCCACGCCATCTTCGGTCGCGCTGGCGAGGACGTGAAGAACGACTCGCTCGAGGTCCCCTCGGGCGTCGAGGGGATCGTGATCCACACGCAGAAGTTCTCTCGCCGCATGAGCCTCTCCGACGAAGAGCGGAAGCAGTTCGAGCAGGCGCTGAAGGAAGTCGAGGCGTCGGGCAACGCGCGGATTGCCGAGGCTTTCGGCGCCTTGATCACCAGGATCGAGGAGGTCCTGAAGCGCAAACTGACCGACGAGGACGGCTCGCCGCTGATCGAAGACAAGGAGCACCGTTACGTGGCCGAGCAAGCCCAGCGGTTCCGCCTCGAGTCGCTGGAGATCCGCGGACCCAAGCAGAAGGCCGAGGTCGAGCGGATCTACCAGGAAATGTGGCCGGCGGTGGAAGCGGCCATCGACGCCCGCGACCGCCAGCTCAATTCGATGAAGCGAGGCGATGAACTCCGCAGCGGCGTGCTCCAGATGGTGAAGGTGTACATTGCGGCGAAGCGGGTGATTTCGGTGGGCGACAAGATGGCCGGTCGGCACGGCAACAAGGGCGTGATCGCCAAGATCCTGCCCAAGGAAGACATGCCCTTCTTGCCCGACGGCACCCCCGTGCAGATCCTCCTCAATCCGCTGGGCGTGCCAAGCCGCATGAACGTGGGGCAGATCCTTGAGACGCACCTGGGTTGGGCGGGCGCGAAACTGGGTTTCCAGGCGATCACCCCGGTCTTCAACGGCGCGAGCGAGGAAAACATCCGCGAGTGCCTGGTCGAGGCGGGGCTCCCCCGACACGGCAAAATCCGGCTCCTCGACGGCCGCACCGGCGAACCGTTCGAACAGGAAGCCACGGTCGGCTACATCTACATGATGAAGCTGCACCACCTGGTCGACGACAAGGTCCACGCCCGGTCCACGGGTCCCTACTCGCTCATCACGCAACAGCCGCTGGGCGGCAAGGCCCGCTTTGGCGGCCAGCGATTCGGGGAAATGGAAGTCTGGGCCCTGGAGGCCTATGGAGCGGCCTACATCCTCCAGGAACTGTTGACCGTCAAGAGCGACGACGTGGAGGGGCGGACGAAGATTTACGAGGCGATGGTCAAGGGCGAGAACACGCTCGAAGCCGGCACCCCCGCCAGTTTCGACGTGTTGACCAACGAAATCCGCGGTTTGGCGTTGAACATGCAGTTGGAAAAGGGGCGCGTGTAAGCTCGTTCCGCCGGGCGCCGGCGGCGACGGGCGAACCGGCCCGGCTTGGGGCGCTTTGCGGCGGCAGGTGCAAGGCAGAAGGCTTGGCTCCGTGGCCTCACCGGGCAAGCGCAGGCGGCCGTTGGTTGGCGATTGAATCCTATCCGTTCTTCCCGCACTGAAGGAGTGCCGTCCGTGAGTATTGGCGAATCCTCATACGACCGGATCAACGATTACGCGTCGGTGAAAATCAGCCTGGCCCGGCCTCATGACATCCGTAGTTGGTCGTTCGGCGAAGTGAAAAAACCCGAAACGATCAACTACCGCACCTATCGTCCGGAGAAGGACGGGCTGTTTTGCGAGCGGATTTTCGGGCCGGAAAAGGATTGGGAATGCGCCTGCGGCAAGTACCGCGGGATGAAATACAAGGGAATGATCTGCGACCGGTGCGGAGTGAAGATCACGCACAGCCGCGTCCGGCGGAAGCGGATGGGCCATATCGAGCTGGCCGCCCCCGTCGTCCACATCTGGTTCTTCAAAGCCATGCCCAGCCGGTTGGGCACGCTGTTGAACATGAAGACCACCAGCCTGGAGAAGGTGATCTACTTCCAGGATTACGTGGTCATCGATCCGGGGACGACCCCGCTGAAGAAGCAGCAGTTGCTCACCGAACAGGAGTACCGCGAGGCGAAGCAACAATACGGCGAAGGCTCGTTCAAAGCGGACATGGGCGCGGAGGCGATCCGCAAGCTGTTGATGGACCTCGATCTGGTCAAGCTTTCCCAGGAGCTGCGCAAGGAGCTGGCCGAGACCAACGCCAAGCAGAAGAAAAAGGACCTCATCAGCCGCCTGAAGATCGTGGAGGCGATCCGCGACAGCGACAATCGGCCCGAGTGGATGGTCTTGGACGTGATCCCCGTGATCCCGCCCGATCTGCGCCCCCTGGTCCTGTTGGACTCGGGCAATTTCGCCACCAGCGACCTGAACGACTTGTATCGCCGGATCATCAACCGGAACAACCGCCTGAAGAAACTGGTCGATCTCAACGCGCCCGAAGTCATCATCAAGAACGAGAAGCGCATGCTTCAACAGTCGGTCGACGCGTTGTTCGACAACAACCGCTGCAAACGCCCGGTGTTGGGTTCGAGCAATCGTCCGCTCAAGTCGCTCACCGACATGATCAAGGGCAAGCAGGGGCGGTTTCGGGAAAACCTGCTGGGCAAGCGCGTTGACTATTCGGCGCGAAGCGTGATCGTCGTGGGACCCACCTTGCGCCTGCACCAATGCGGTTTGCCCAAGAAGATCGCCCTGGAACTCTATCAACCGTTCATCATCCGGCGGCTGAAGGAGCTGGGCCACGCCGACACGATCAAGAGCGCCAAGAAGATGCTCGAGCGGAAGGACGAGGAGGTGTGGGACATCCTCGAGGAGGTGATCCGCAACCATCCGGTCCTTCTCAACCGGGCGCCGACGCTGCACCGGATGGGCATCCAGGCCTTCGAGCCGGTGCTCGTCGAGGGCAACGCCATCAAGCTCCACCCCCTGGTGTGCAAGGGATTCAACGCCGACTTCGACGGCGACCAGATGGCGGTCCACTTGCCCTTGTCGATCGAGGCGCAGGTCGAGGCCCATACCCTGCTGATGTCGACGAACAACATCTTCAGCCCGGCCAACGGCTCGCCGATCATCAGCCCTTCGCAGGACGTGGTGATGGGCTGCTATTACCTCACCCTGGCCCTGCCCAACCGCAAGGGCGACGGGATGGTCTTTTCCTCGACCGCCGAGGTGGAGTTGGCCTATGCGTTGGGCAAGGTCGACACGCACGCCATGATCAAGGTTCGGCTCCCCGCCGGCCGCAAGGTGAAGGATCGTCCCGACATTCCTCCAGGCTCGATCATCGACACGACCGTTGGCCGCGTCACCTTCAACGCCATGTTGCCCGAGGGAATGCCCTTCTACAACGAGGCCATGCGGTCGTCGGTCCTGGCCAAGGTGATCTCCGATTGCTATGAGATTCGCGGCCGCCGGGCGACGATCGATCTGTTGGACGATTTGAACCGGCTGGGCTTCCGCGAGGCGACGCGGAGCGGACTGTCGTTCGCGACCGACGACCTTATCACGCCCGCCAGCAAGGCCAAAATCATCGCGGCCGCCGAAAAGGAAGTGATGAAGGTCTTGAGAAACTACCAACGGGGCATCATCACCGAGGTCGAACGTTACAACCAGGTCCTCGACAAGTGGACCCACGCCCGCGAACGAATCACCGCCGAAATGATGGCGGAACTGGAAAACGACCATCGCTTCCCGGGCTATGTCAACCCGATCTTTCTCATGGCCCACTCCGGCGCCCGAGGCGGCATCGAGCAGATTCGCCAGTTGGCGGGGATGCGCGGGTTGATGGCGAAACCGTCGGGCAAGATCATCGAGACCCCGATCAAGGCCAATTTCCGCGAGGGGTTGAGCGTGCTGGAATACTTCAGCTCGACGCACGGCGCCCGCAAGGGTCTGGCCGACACGGCCTTGAAGACCGCCGACTCAGGTTACCTCACCCGCAAACTGGCCGACGTGGCCCAGAACGTCGTCGTCACCCAGCACGATTGCGGCACCACGCAAGGCATCACCAAGGGCGTCGTCTACCGCGGGGAGAAGGTGGAGGTCAGCCTGCTGGACTCGGTCCGCGGTCGGGTGAGCCGCCAGAACATCGTCAATCCGATCACCGACGAGGTGATTGTCCGCGAGAACGAGATGATCACGACCGAGATCGGGCGGAAGATCGAGGAGTTAGGATTGGAAAAAATCCAGGTCCGCAGCCCGATGACGTGCGAGGCGCCCCTGGGCGTTTGCGCGTTGTGCTATGGAATGGACCTTTCCACCGGGGCCCTCGTCGAGGAAGGCATGGCGGTGGGCATCATCGCCGCCGAGAGCATCGGCGAACCGGGCACCCAGTTGACGATGCGGACCTTCCACATCGGCGGCACCGCGGCCCGCGCCGTCGAGGAAAGCGAAATCCGCGCCAAGCGCCCCGGCGTCGTCAAGTTCACCCGGCTGAAAGTGGTCCGAAATGACGAGGGCCAGCAAGTCGTCCTCAGCCGCAATGGCGAGATCCTCCTCGTGGACGCCAAGGGCCGAGAACTGGAAAAGTACGAAATTCCCGCCGGCGCCCACCTCCTGGTCGAGGAAAATGCCGAGGTCCAGCAAGGCGCGCTGCTTTGCCAATGGGATCCGCACAGCATCCCCATCCTCGCCGAAGTCGGCGGCAAGGTCCGCTACGAGGACGTGATCGAAGGCGACACGATGCGGATCGAAAAGGACGCCGCCGGCACCATCCGCCGCTTCATCATGGAGCACAAGGGCGAAAAGCATCCCACGATCCTGATCGAGGACGCCAACCAGAAGACCCTCGACGTCTACTACCTGCCGGAAAAGGCCCACATCGAGGTCGAGGAAGGCGCCGTCATTTCCGCGGGCACGCTGTTGGCCAAGACGCCCCGCGAGGTGTCAGGCACCCAGGACATTACCGGGGGTCTGCCGCGGGTGACGGAAATCTTCGAGGCCCGCAAGCCCAAGGATCCAGCCGTCATTGCGGAAATCGACGGCACGGTGCAGATCCTCGGCGAACGCCGCCGCGGCAAACGAACGATCATCGTACGGAGCGAGTCCGGCATCGAGCGCGAGCACCTCGTGCCGCACGGCATGCACTTCCGCGTCCACACGGGCGACTACGTACGGGCGGGCGAGGCCTTGGTCGATGGGCCCCTGGTGCCCCATGACATCCTCCGCATCTCCGGCGAAGAGGCGGTCCAGCAATACCTGGTCCGCGAGATTCAAAACGTCTACCGCAGCCAGCGGGTGGAGATCAACGACAAGCACATCGAGATCATCGTCGCCCAAATGCTCCGCAAGGTGAAGATCGAGTCCGGAGGCGACACCGGCCTGCTGGAAGGCAGCGTGATGGACAAGTTCGAGTTCCGGCGGGTCAACGAGCAGTTGTCCGAGTGCGTGAAGATCGTCGACCCGGGCGATACCGAGTTCGCCGAGGGCGATATCGTCCGCCGCGAAATCTTCGAGCAGCGCAACAGCCAGATCGAGGCCAGCGGCGGCCGGCCCGCCACCTGCGCTCGTCCCACTCCCGCGACCGCCAGCACCCAGTTGCTCGGCATCACCAAGGCCGCGGTGCAAAGCTCCAGTTTCATCTCCGCCGCGAGTTTCCAAGAGACCACCAAGGTGTTGACCGAAGCCGCCTTGGCAGGCAAGGTGGACCGGTTGGTGGGACTGAAGGAAAATGTGATTTTGGGTCACTTGATCCCCGCGGGAACGGGGTTCAGGAAATACCAGGAGAGTGAGGTCCGCTTGCGTCCTCAGGCGATCGCCGAGTTGGCTGCTCGCAGAGAAACCACCCCCAAGCCGAGCTTCCCGCTCATCAGTGCGGCTCCACCGATGGATATCAAACCCGCTAGCACGGGCATTGCCACCGGTGGGGACATGAAACTGTCTGAACAGGAAGCCAGAATCGCCGCGGAACTGGACAAGCTATTCGGCGGGGGCGATGCGTCGACGGTGACAACCCCTTCCAGCTAGTAGTTTGATTGCCCTTCCGTGGTATGCTTCCGGAGGTTTCGGATGTCCCCGATAGACTGAATCAGGGGCACTTCTCGTATTCCCAAGCCGAGAAGGCCCCGGTTCGCTCGGGATTTAAGAGAGGCGTTTTCCGCCGAGATCACGAAACGACTTGACACGGTGTTGCAATTCGATAGGCTGATGGTTTCCCACCTGTCGGAAAGGGGCGTGCGGGAAAGTGAGTGAATTATGCCCACGATGAATCAGTTGGTTCGCTTAAGGCGGCGGCCAAAACGAAAGTTCAGCAAGTCACCGGTGCTTGACAAGTGTCCACAAAAGAGGGGGGTCTGTCTCCAGGTCAAGACGATGACGCCCAAGAAGCCGAACTCGGCCCTGCGCAAGATCACTCGCGTCCGGCTGAGTAATGGCAAAGAAGTCACGGTCTATATACCTGGTGAGGGACACAACCTTCAGGAACACTCCATCGTGTTGGTTCGTGGGGGGCGTATCCGCGATCTTCCCGGGGTTCGTTACCAGGTGGTGCGCGGCGCGCTCGATGCGGCCGGGGTCGAAAACCGCCGCCAATCGCGAAGCCGCTACGGGGCCAAAAAGAAGAAATAGGTGCAAGGCAGTCGGTTAGCCCCGTGCCAAGGGCGGTTGTCCGGGCATTGGTGCGGGCCGTGGTTGCTGCCGGCCTGGGGGACGCCGGCGAGTGGAAATCGTGCCCCCACGCAAGGACATTCCCATGGGTCGCATTACCGCCAGCAAAGAAACGCTCAAGCCGGATCCTCGTTACGGGTCGCTGTTGGCCAGCAAGTTCATCAACAGCATGATGTGGTCCGGCAAGAAGTCGACCGTCCAAAAGGTCTTCTACGACGCCTTGGACATCATCAAGGAAAAGATGCCCAACGCCGACCCGATCGAGGTCTTCACCACCGCCGTCGAAAACGTGAAGCCGAACATCGAGGTCCGTTCCAAGCGGGTGGGCGGGGCCTCGTATCAGGTGCCCATGCAGGTCAACAAGACCCGGCAGCAGTCGTTGGCCATCCGTTGGATCCTCTTGGCCTGCCGCGAAAAGAAGGGCCGGCGGATGTCGGAAAAGCTCGCCGCGGAGCTGATGGCCGCCTACAATCGGGAAGGAGCGGCCATGACCCGACGCGAGAACGTCCACCGCATGGCCGAGGCCAACAAGGCCTTTGCCCACTTTGCGTGGTGAATTCGGGCCGGAATCTCGGCTTGTGACTTCCACGGCGAGTCGCGCCGGTACGAATTGGCGGAGCAAACATCCTGGGGCACGGCAGGTTGCGAAGGGCGCTCGCTGTACCGAGCCGCGGCAAGAATCTCCTGGGATTTCGAGGGCATAGCGCGATGATGGAAACGGGCGAGGCGTTGGAACAACTCCGGGCGGCCGCCGCCGCCGGAAAGCTCTCCGAGTCCGCGGCCGCGAACATCCGAACCTGGTTGACCCAGCCACGATATGCCGAGTATCGCGATCCCATCCTCCAGCACATCGCCTCCCAGCGATGGCGAGAGCTGGACGAGGCGTTCTGGCGGGTCATTCCCTTTGGCACGGGCGGACGTCGGGGGCGGATGTACCCGATCGGCTGCAACGTCATCAACGACCGAACCATCGGCGAAAGCGCTCAAGGGCTGGCCGACTACGTGAAGGACCTGTTCCCCGGCCAACCGCTGAGCTGCGCGGTGGCTTACGACACGCGGCGCAGGTCGCGCGAGTTCGCCCAGTTGTGCGCCGAGGTGATGGCGGCCAACGGCTTCACGGTCTGGTTCCTCGACGGTTTCCGAAGCACGCCGGAGCTGTCGTTCGCCGTGCGCTACAAGCAATGCCGTTGCGGCATCATGGTCACCGCCAGCCATAATCCGCCCAGCGACAACGCGGTGAAGGTGTACGGGCCGACCGGTGGTCAGCTTCTTCCGCCCCACGACCAGGGCGTGATCGACCGGGTGATGGGCGTCGAGGAGATCCGGCGGATGCCGTTCGACGAGGCGATCCGGGCGGGACGGGTGGTGTTTTGTCAGGAGGAGGTGGACCGGGCGTTTCTCGCGGCGGTCGCCTCCCAAAGCCGGCCCGGCCCAAGAGACCTCAAGATCATCTATTCCCCGCTGCACGGCGTCGGGGCCACGGCGGTGCTGCCGGCCCTGGAAGCGGCCGGGTTTCGCGAGGTGGAGCTTTTCGCTCCCCACGCCTCGCCCGACCCCGATTTCCCCAATGTCCCCAAGAACGTGGCCAATCCCGAGAACCCGAGAGTTTTCGACGCGATCATCGAGCGTGCCCGGCAAACCGGGGCCGAACTCATCCTGGCGACCGATCCGGATTGCGACCGTGTCGGCTGCGCCGCGCCGGTCTCGAGCCAGCCGGGGGCCGAGTGGCGGACGTTGACCGGCAATCAGATCGGTTCGCTGTTGTGCGACTACCTTCTCGATGCGGCCGCGAAGTCGGGAAGCCTTACGCCGCAACATTACGTCGTGAAAACGCTGGTCACCACGGAACTGATCCGTCGGATCGCCGACGCCTACGGGGTCGAAACGGTGGGCGATCTGTTGGTCGGCTTCAAGTATATTGGCGGCGTGATCGACCAACGCGACCCGGCCCGCTTCGTCCTCGGGGCCGAGGAATCCTACGGCTTCCTCGTGGGCGCCCACGCCCGGGACAAGGACGGCGCCGTGGCCGCCATGCTCTTGGCCGAGATCGCGGCCCGGGCCAAAGCCGAGGGACTGTCGCTTCACGCCAAGCTCGACGACTTGTTCCGGCGTTATGGCTGCCATGCCGAAAAGACGATCTCCCAGACCATGCCAGGCGCCCAGGGCATGGAAATGATGCAGGCCATGATGCGACGTTTCCGCCAGGCCCCGCCGCGAAATCTGGGCGGGCTGGAGGTGGCGAGGGTTCGCGATTATCAGCACCACACCGCTGCCGACCTGCTTTCTGGCCGCCGCGAACCGTTGGCCGGTCCGACGGGCGACCTGGTCATGCTCGATCTGTCGGCCGAAGGCAATTACGTGGCCGTGCGTCCCTCGGGCACCGAGCCTCAGATCAAGTTCTATATGTTCGCCTACGAGCCGCCGCGGGCCGTGGACGACGTGGGACTTGCCCGGGCACGACTCGCCGAACGCCTCGCCAAGATGGAAGCCGACCTGCTTGGTTTCCTATCGTCCTAGCCGCGTGACGTCGGTTCCCTGCTTGGCGGAAACCGCGGGATCGCGGGCCGCAGCCTCGCCCTGAAGACACTCGGCGGCGGAACGCCCACCTCGCCGGACGCGGCCGGTGAGATAGATGTCCGGACCGATCGGTTGCCACCCGGCGTTTTCGAGTTCCACGGCGCAGGCGAGATCGCCCATCCCCTCTCCGTCGATGGGACTGGGGGCATTCTCGCCGCCGACGATCTTGGGAGCGACGAAGACGTGGACTTCGTCGATCTGGCCGATGTCGAGGAGCGTTCCCAGGAGCTGGCCGCCGCCCTCCACGAGGACGTTGGTCATCCGGCGGCGGCCCAGCTCGGCCAGCAACTGATCCAGGCGTCCGGCGCGAGTTTCCGCTGGGCAGACGAAGACCTCGCAGCCGGCGGACTCCAGGCGTCGCCGTTCGGAACTTGCCGCGTCGGGGCCGACGGCCACAAGCAAGGGCACGTCCCTGGCGGTGCGGACCAGTTGGCTCGTGGACGGGAGCGAGGCCCTCGTGTCGACCACGATGCGCAAGGCGGTCCGGGGGCCTGGCGGTCGCGCGGTAAGCAGCGGATTGTCCATCCGCGCGGTCTCGCGGCCGATCATGATGGCGTCGACCCGGCCGCGGAGGGCGTGGACCAAACGTCGCGACTCTTCGGACGAGATCCACCGGCTGGAACCGGTTCGCGTGGCGGTCCGTCCATCGAGCGTCATCGCCCACTTCGCCAGGACCCAGGGCCGGCCGGTGGCAAGGAGCTTCAAGTAGGGGGCATTGAGTGCTCGCGCTTCCTCTTCAAGCAGCCCAACCTCGACCTCGATTCCAGCGGATCGCAGCGCGGCCACCCCGGCGCCAGCCACGGCCGGAAAGGGGTCGTACTGGGCCGCGACGACGCGGCGGATGCCGGCGGCGATGATCGCTTCCGTGCAAGGCGGGGTCTTCCCGTGATGACAGCAAGGCTCCAACGTCACCAGCAGGGTGGCCCCGCGGGCCCGTGGACCAGCGATTCGCAAGGCCTCGATCTCAGCGTGCGGCCCGCCGTACTGGCGATGCCACCCCTCGCCGATGATTTCCGCGCCCGCGACGATCACGCAGCCGACCATCGGGTTAGGTTCGACGTGCCCTTGACCGAGCACCGCCAATTCCAACGCCCGACGCATGTGCCAGCGTTCCAATTCGGCTTGATCCATGCCCGAATCTTATCCCAATCCGGATGACATCGGTAGGGGTTGCGAGTTCGCGCATCCTGGGCGGATTGTAAGGATCGCGTCGCCCTGTTAAATTAAGCCGAAAGCTGAAGGCACGGGGATACGGCGTTCGTTCAACGGGTATTCTGGGGGATTTCGAGAGGGCCGCGGCCGCGCAAGACTTTTCGGTCTTTTCCAACAAGGCTCTGCCACGCCCAACTCGCCCTTCCCGCCAAGCCGTATTGCCCGCGTCCGCACGACACGGAGGGATTCCATGACAACGATGCCAGCGTCAGCGCGGTCCGCCTCCGCTTCGATTTCGAACCGGGTGAAGCCCAAGAAGCTCTCCCGTTTGAGAAAACCCGACGACATGTCCCTCGAGGCGTGGCAGATTGCCCTGCGACGGCAGTTTGGCCGCGAGCAGAAGTTCCGCATCAAGAACGTCGGGAAGCATCCGATTTTCTCGGACTTCGAGGTCTTCAATCCGCAGACGCAACGGGCGTACCGCGTGGCGATCCGCGGTTCGGGGCTGGGCGACAACTACTGCTCGTGCCCCGATTTCGCCGTCAATACCCTGGGCACGTGCAAGCACATCGAGTTCACTCTGGCCAAACTCGAACGGCGGCGGGGGGCCAAGGCGGCCTTGGCCGCCGGCTATCAGCCGCCCTATTCCGAAATCTACGTCCGCTACGGCGCCCGTCGTGAAATCGTCTTTCGACCGGGAACCGATTGCCCGCCGCCGCTCCTGCGATACGCCAAGGAGTTTTTCGACGATCAAGGCCGGCTGGGCGAGAAGGGCTACTTGCATTTCCATGAGTTCCTCCATCGCGCGGGCCGATACGGCCACGATCTTCGATGCTACGACGACGCCTTGGCGATGATCGCCCAGGTCCGCGACCGGGCGAGAGTCGCCGCGCGGGTCGACGAGCTGTTTCCGCGCGGGATCGACAGCCCGGCGTTCAAAAACCTGCTCAAGGTTCCGCTCTATCCCTACCAGCGCGAGGGGGCCTTGTTCGCGGCCAAGGCCGGCCGGTGCCTGCTGGCCGACGACATGGGGCTGGGCAAGACGATCCAGGCGATCGCCGCCGTGGAAATCCTGGCGCAAGCGGCGGGGATCGAACGCGTCCTGGTGATCTCGCCCACCTCGCTCAAGCATCAGTGGCGCCGCGAAATCGAGAAGTTCACCGACCGCGGCGCGATCGTCGTGGAAGGGCTTTCGGCGCAGCGGGCCTTGGCCTATCAAACCGATTCCTTTTACAAGCTCACCAACTATGACGTGATTCACCGCGATCTGGAACGGATCCGCGAGTGGCAGCCGGAGCTGGTCATCCTCGACGAGGCCCAACGCATCAAGAACTGGAAGACCCGAGCCGCCCAAAGCGTCAAGCGAATCGAATCGCCCTTTGCCCTGGTGTTGACCGGCACGCCGCTGGAGAACCGCCTGGAGGAACTGTATTCGATCGTCGAATTCGTCGATCGTTTTCGCCTCGGACCGATGTTCCGTTTTCTCGACGCCCATCAACACGTGGACGCCAGCGGCCGCGTCGTCGGGTACCGCGACTTGGGGAAGATTTCCCAGACCCTCGCTCCGATCCTCATCCGCCGGACGAAGGACAAGGTTCTCAAGGAACTGCCGGAGCGATTGGAGAAACGCCTCTTCGTGCCCATGACGCCCGAGCAAATGGCGCACCACGACGAGAACAAGGCGATGGTCAGCCGCATCGTGCAGAAATGGCGGAAGCTGGGCTTCCTGCCCGAGGCCGACCAGCGGCGACTGATGATCTTCCTCCAAAACATGCGGATGGCTTGCAACAGCACGTACCTGTTGGATCGGCAGACCGACTACGGCGTGAAGGCCGAAGAACTGATCCGCTTGTTGGAGGACCTCTTGGAGGATCCGCACACGAAGGTGGTGATTTTCAGCCAATGGGTCCTGATGCACCAGTTGGTGGCCATGCGTTTGAAGGCCCGCAAGTGGCCGCACGTGCTCTTCTCCGGCGAGGTGCCCGGCCCCAAGCGAAAGGACCTCGTCCACCGTTTTCGCGAGGATCCCGACTGCCGTTTGTTTCTTTCGACGGACGCGGGCGGAGTGGGGTTGAACCTCCAGCACGCCTCGGTGGTGGTGAATCTCGATCAGCCTTGGAACCCGGCGGTCCTGGAACAACGGATCGGCCGGGTCCATCGACTGGGCCAGCACCGCCCGGTCCGCGTGCTGCACCTCATTTCCCAGGGCACGATCGAAGAAGGCATGTTGAACGTTTTGGGCTTCAAGAAGGCCGTGTTCTCGGGCGTGCTGGATGGCGGCCAGGACGAGGTCTTCCTGGGCGGCACGCGGCTGAAACAGTTCATGGAATCGGTCGAAAAAGCCACTACCTCGATCCCGCGGCCCATGCCCTGGGAACAACCCGACTTGGACGACCAGAAGCCAAGCGCGCCGGTCCCCGATGGACGCCGCCGCCAACGCCCCTCGTCCGAGGAAAGCCCGCAGCGCGCCCCTGCCCGACCGCCCGCCGAGGCCCTTTGGACCGATGTGCTGAGCGCGGGCGCCTCGCTGCTCGACAAACTGGTTCAGGCCCTGGGCGGTAGTCCCGTTGGGGCGGGGCGTGAAAGCAGTGGCTCATCTCTCCGCTTGCCACCGGATCTCATCGTCCAGGACCCGTCGGAGGGAAAATCGTACTTGAAGCTGCCGCTGCCCAATCCGGAAGTAGTAGAAAAGATGGCGGGCCTGCTGAACGCTTTGTTGAACCGTTGATGCCGCGGCAAACCTTCCCTGCCGACTTGCAGACTAATCCAATGAACGGCAGCGGTTGCTCCATTTAGGGGGTATTGCTGGACCTTCGGTCAAACTGGGTAGGCGTCACCCAAGCGCAACCGTTAAAAATTTCTCATCCGATCTGCTTCAGCGAAACCAGGCCCTTGCCGGGTGGTTAAACTATTGGGCTTGCGCAAAGCGCATAGCCACGTGGTCGATTGGTGGTGGCTTGCTGTCGCGATTGCCTCTCTGGAGGGGCAAGCAGCGAGCTTGGTGTCGGTTCTCGGTTGACTCAACCAAGGAGACGTAGGATGAAGGTGCTGCGAGTGGTGTTGGTTCTGTTGGTGGCGTTGGCAATCGCCAGTCCCGTGTTGGCCCAGGAGAAAAAGAAGGGCAAGAGGGGGGCCCCGAAGCCCGCCTTCGACCCCATGGCGCGGTTGCTGGAGGGGCTGAATCTGACCGATGAGCAAAAGGAGAAGGTCGCTGAGGTCAACAAGGAATTCGCGCCCAAGTTGGCCGAACTGGCCAAGAAGCGGATGGGCCTGTTGACCGAGGAACAAAAAAAGGCCCGCGCCGATGCCGAGAAGGCCGCCAAGGAGGCCGGCAAGTCTCGCGAGGAAATCGCCAAAGCGGCCCGCGAAGCGGTCACGCTCACTCCCGAGCAGAAGCAACAGATGACCGAGATTGCCAAGGAAGAACGCGAGCTGTTCAACCAGCGGGTCGAAAAGATCAAGGCCATTCTGACGGATGAGCAGAAGGAGCAGCTCCAAAAGCGGCTGGATGAAGCCAAGAAGGGCGGCAAGAAGAAGCGCAATTAGCGACGTTTACGGCGTCCGCGCGGCCGTGAGCCTTGAGTCGCCGAAGACTCTGGCCCTTGGCCGCGGCGCCAACCGATTCCATCGCGATATCGCGATCCCGAGGGCCGATTCGCTTGGGCGGATCGGCCCCGTTGCGTTGTCAAGCCCCGGCGATCAGCACTTCGGCGATGTGGAGGGTACGGATGTTCCGGGTCTGGGGATCGCGACGCAACATGCCCCCGATGTGCATCAGGCAGCTCACGTCGGGTGAAACCACGACCTCGGCGCCGCTCTTGACGATGTTTTCGACCTTGCTCTTCCCCATCGCCAGGGAGGTTCCCGGCATTTTCACGCTAAAAGTCCCGCCAAAGCCGCAACACTCGTCCACGTTGGGAATCTCGCGGTAGTCGATCCCGCGAACGTTCCGTAGCAGCTTCAGGGGCGGATCGACCACGCCCAATTCGCGTCGGGTGTGGCAGCCGTTGTGCAGCGCCACTTTGTGCGGGAAGGTGGCCCCGGTATCGGTGACGCCGAGGATGTTTACCAGAAACTCGGTCAGCTCGAACACGCGGCGGCCCACGGCAACAATCTTGGGGTCAGGGTCCACGTGCCCAAAAAACACGCGGCACATCGCCGAGCACGAACCCGACGGCGAGACAATCCACTTCTGATCCGCGAACGCATCGCAGAAATGATGAACCACCTTGCGGGCCTCTTCCCAATAACCGGAATTGAAGGCCGGTTGGCCGCAACAGGTTTGCTTGTCGGGAAATACGGTGGGGACGTTGAACCTGGCCAAGAGCCGAGCCGTGGCCTCTCCAACTTGGGGAAAAAACTGGTCCACATAACATGGGATAAAAAGCGCCACCGGCTCGCCGGGAGTGTACGCGGGGTAGCTCGGGCCAGACGTGCCGTCGGAAGCGGTGTGAATCATGCAACGGTGCTCCTGGAAGGACGGGCCGGCCATCCCCGCGGACTACGGCTTCGATCGGCAAACGAAGACAACGATCCGCCCCACGGCCGGTTCAGGATTCTCAGAATCCTTTATAACCGCCGGCGTTCTGCTTGACCACGGGGTTGGTGGATCGGGCCAGTCGGTTTGCATGGTCGGCTGGCCGCGTTGGACTGAACGAACCACCGGCGGGCCGCTGTGGCGAATGCCCTTTTCAAGGCCTGACGAGGGCGCTACCCGTCAACCGATTCCGAACATTCCCGCAGCCGACACAAAACCCGCTCGGCGGCCAGGGCATAGGAGCAGCTCGGCGTCTAGGGCACAAGATGTGCTTGGGGAGCGTCAAAAAATAACCTGGCCAATTGGGATTACGGAGCGCGGGCGTCCCGCCCGCCATGACCAATGCGGGCAAGATGCCCGCGCTCCAAAGAGGAAGCGGCCTGAACACCGTCCGCGAATCTGGGAGCGCGGGCGTCCCGCCCACAAGTCACCAACGCACCGAGAAGCCCCGTGAACGGGGCTCATGGTTCAGCGCGTGATCGAAACCGTTAGGCGTCGTAAATCAATTAACTACCGAAATTGGTATTGGCGTAGGAGGATGATTTTGGGATGCTTCCGGGATGCCGGAAGCAACCGTTGTCGAATGGATTCGGGGCAAGTTTGTAGCTCTGGTGGGCGAACTCGATGAACGAGGACGCCGCCGATGGGCCGCGACTGAGGCGGTTTCTCTTGGGTGGGGCGGGATTG
>Ga0209101_1000615_pt1 | contig 28879 bp, 37 predicted proteins | sample ConPoolayeCmetaG_FD_185481 | JGI IMG/M metagenome (GOLD analysis project Ga0209101, IMG submission 185481) | Hot spring microbial mat communities from California, USA to study Microbial Dark Matter (Phase II) - Cone Pool mat layer C metaG... ...
CTTTCCAACCCGCCTTGACAGCCTGGGAAGGCTGTGCTGACCTTAAACTATAAGACGGTCTCTAAGAGCCTATCCGAAAAACCGTACAAGCGGCATCCCTATGCCGCTTATACCAACATAGGGATGCGTCGGTTATGTTTTTCGGATAGGCACTGAGTTCAACGCCTTTCAAATAACGCTCGGGAATTGAGCCTTCACGGAAAGTCCGGCTGAGGCCTCTACGGCGACTTATTTGGAGGTATTGGCTTTGAGTCTGTGATCGGATTTTATTGTTCACGTCACCGTCGCCGGATTGGAGTCTGTCACTAGAAAGGATTAAGGGGATGATATTGGGGAGTAAGTCTTATGCCCGCATCACCAATACCGAAAGGTTGCCACGCCTCATAGAGGTCCAACTGGAATCATTTCGGTGGTTCCAGGAAGAGGGGTTGGCTCAACTCTTTGATGAAATCTCCCCTATTGAGAGCTTTACCGGGACCTTGAAGCTGTACTTTCCCGGCTCCAAAGCCAGGGAAGCACACTTCGATCTGAAGTACCGCTTCGGCGAGCCGAAGTATACCGAGGAAGAATGCCTCGAGCGGGATATCACGTATGCGGCACCGCTGTATGTGGACGTGGTGCTTGACAACCGTGAAACGGGCGAGGTCATCGAGTCGGAAATCTTCCTGGGGGATTTCCCAATCATGACCGAAAATGGCACCTTCATCATAAACGGCACCGAGCGGGTAGTCGTCAGCCAGTTAATTCGCTCTCCCGGTGTCTATTTCGATGTGGTGGAGGACCCGGTCAGTGGTCGGCGGCTCAGCACGGCCAAGCTGATCCCTGACCGTGGGGCCTGGATGGAGTTCGAGACCCGTAAGTCGGACTATCTGACCATTAAATTCAACCGTAAGCGTACTCTGCCTGTCACGATCCTGCTGCGGGCGCTGGCTGCCGTTAACGATCTAACGAATGATGATTTTCTCACGAGCGGCACCGATGAGGAGTTGCTTGAGCTTTTCAAGGAGGCAGATACCAACCCGGGGCATCAATACATCCTGACCACTATCCGGCAGGAGCCGACCTGGGAATCACGGGATGGCCGAAACATAGCCGAGGAGGCACTGTTGGAATTCTACCGCCGCCTGCGCCCGGGTGACCCGGCCACATTGGAAAATGCCCGTGAGTATCTTGAGCAACAGCTCTTCGACCCGCGCAGGTACGATCTGCAGAGAGTGGGGCGCTATAAGCTGAACCAGCGGCTGGGCCTCGATTATGATCTGGACCATCGTACGGTTACCAAAAGGGACATCGTCGCCCTGGTTGAGCGCATGATCCGCATCAATAACGGCGTCCTGGATGCCGACGACATAGATCACCTGGGTAACCGACGTGTCAAGACGGTGGGCGAGCTGATTCAGAGCAAGCTACGCATCGGTCTGCGCCGCATGGAGCGCCTGGTGGTGGAGCGCATGTCCATCCGTGAGTCGGATTCCCTCTCGCCGGTGAGTCTGATCAATATCCGCCCGGTGGTGGCGGTGATCCGCCAGTTCTTTGGCTCGAGCCAGCTCTCGCAATTTATGGAGCAGACAAATCCCCTGGCCGAACTGACCCACAAGCGTACTCTCTCGGCACTGGGACCCGGCGGCCTGCGGCGAGAGCGCGCTGGCTTTGACGTGCGCGATGTCCATTACAGCCACTATGGACGTATTTGCCCTATCGAGACACCTGAAGGCCCCAACATCGGGCTGATCGGCCGGCTGGCCACTCATGCTCGTGTCAATGCACTCGGCTTTGTCGAGACGCCTTACCGTAAGGTGGTTCGTGCTGTCCAGCCTGATGCCGCGTCGCTCGCCGGTCACATTCTCAGGGAGGATGTGGTGGATCCTGAGAGCGGCGAGGTTGTGGCACAGGCAGGTACCAAAGTGTCGCCGGAACTGGCGGAGCGCATCGCGGCGTTGAATTTACAGGGCGAAATACCTGTTGTGCCTAGGGTCACCGATGAGCTGGTCTACCTCTCGGCCGACCGGGAGGACATATATGTCATCGCCCAGGCTAACGCCGAGCTGGATGAGGAAGGGCATTTTGTCCAGTCACGCATCTCGGCTCGCCATGCGGATCGCTTCCTGATGGCCCCGCCGGAGAGGATTGATTACATTGATGTGGCTCCATGCCAGATCGTGGGTGTCTCGGCTTCACTCATCCCCTTCCTGGAGCACGATGATGCTAACCGGGCCCTGATGGGCTCAAACATGCAGCGTCAGACTGTGCCCCTGATCCGACCCGAAGCCCCCCTGGTGGCAACGGGGATGGAGTGGCGGGCTGCGTTAGACTCGGGGCAGGTGGTCCTGGCCAGGGATGAAGGGGAGGTGATCAGCGTTACCGGAGACCAGATAGTCGTCCGTCATCCCGGTGGCCTGCACACGTATCGGCTACGCAAGTACCAGCGGTCTAATCAGAGCACCTGTATTGATCAGCGCCCTGTGGTCTTCAAAGGACAGCGGGTGCACAAGGATCAGGTCCTGGCGGATAGCTCTTCCACGGAGAACGGCGAGCTGGCTTTGGGACAGAATGTGTTGTGTGCCTTCCTCTCGTGGGAGGGTGGTAACTTTGAAGACGCCATCCTTATCAGCGAGCGTGTGGTGCGCGAGGACATGTTCACCTCCGTGCACATCGAGAAACACGAGGTGGAAGCCCGCGATACCAAACTCGGGCCCGAAGAGATCACGCGCGACATCCCAAACGTTGGTGAAGAGGCGCTGAGAGACCTTGATGAAGAGGGGATCATCCGTATCGGGGCCGAGGTCGGTCCGCTGGACATCCTGGTGGGCAAGATCACGCCTAAGGGTGAGAAAGAACTAAGCCCTGAGGAGAAACTGCTGCGCGCCATCTTCGGTGAAAAGGCTCGCGAGGTGAAAGATTCCAGCCTGCGCCTGCCTCACGGGGAACGCGGCAAAGTCGTGGACGTTAAAGTGTTCAACCGCGACGAGCATCAGGACCTGAAGGTCGGTGTGGAGCGCCTGGTGCGGGTCAGTGTGGCCCAGATACGCAAGATCACCGAAGGCGATAAGATGGCAGGCCGCCATGGGAACAAGGGTGTGATCTCAAGAGTGGTGCCGATTGAGGACATGCCCTTCCTGGCCGATGGTACGCCGATAGACCTGATACTCAACCCCCTCGGAGTGCCAGGGCGTATGAACATCGGCCAGATTCTGGAGACCCACCTGGGGTGGGCAGTCCATCGGCTGGGATTCCGGGCCATCACGCCGGTGTTCGATGGGGCGAACGAGCTGCAAGTCGAAGCCGAACTGGCCCGTGCCTGGATGATAGATCGTGCCTGGAACGAAATAACCGAGCGTACCTGGACCTGGCTCAAGGGGCAGAATTACCCTCTGGAGACGTTGCGGGACGATGAGGAGGCCCGACGCCTTTACATTGTGGCCTGGCTGGGTGATCGCGGTTATGATGTGGACCGGTTGCTTTCAGACTACGTGTATGCCCGGCGAGCAGTGTTGCGTGAATGGCTTAGAGAGCGAGGATACGACCCTGAGGTGTTGCTCTCTTTTGAGGATGATACGCGCACTTTAGCCCAGCGCACTGAGGCGGATAAACTTGCCAGGGCTGCCTGTCTGCGCATCTGGCTGGAGGATCGCGGTTATGACGTGAGCAACCTGGATGATAATGCGGTGGAGACATTAGCAAATCAGGTGAGCCTCTCTTCGTCTGACCCTCTGCCTATCCTGGGCAAAATGATCCTCTATGACGGCAAGACGGGTGAGCCTTTCGATCGGCCGGTCACGGTGGGCATGATATACATGATGAAGCTGGCCCACCTGGTTGAGGATAAGGTGCACGCACGCTCCACAGGGCCATACAGCCTGGTGACCCAGCAGCCCCTGGGTGGGAAGGCGCAGTTCGGTGGTCAGCGTTTTGGCGAGATGGAGGTGTGGGCGCTTGAGGCCTACGGTGCAGCCCATACACTTCAGGAGATGCTCACCATCAAGTCGGACGACGTACAGGGGCGGGTCAAAGCCTACGAAGCCATCGTGAAAGGGGAGCCTGTACAGGAGCCAGGCGTTCCCGCCTCGTTCAAAGTATTGGTGAAGGAGCTTCAGAGCCTTGGCCTGGCCGTCGAGGCGATCACCCAGGATGGTGAGGTACTCAATTTTGGCAAGAGCGAGGACAGGACCAGATTGCCCGTTTTAGGCGCAGGCCTTTTAAGTCCGGGGCGGCGGGAATACCAGTCGTGATGTAGTGAGAGCAGGCTTTAGCCGGTCATGATGACGTCAGGTGTGGTCTGGAGGCCGGCCCGAGCCTGGTGGACATAGAGATTGGAGGACAACTGCTCGCAGTTGTCCTACGGTGTGAGAACCATTTGACCTTTTGCAATTTTGTGGTAAAATAATGCTCCGCCGGGTAGCAGCTATGAGCTCCTGCTACCCTGATTGACGGGTTAGCTGCTTGGGAGACGGAAGGCCATCGGTACGGTGGATGGCCTTCTTCACTGGTTTTACCAGGATGTATACGTATACATAGAGGGTTACTATATGCCCACAATCAATCAGTTAGTACGCAAGGGAAGAAAACCAAAGTCACGCAAGTCAAAGGCGCCTGCGTTGCACTACACATTCAACTCATTCAGGCAACGCCGTATTCGCCGCCCTGAGGGAGCGCCACAGAAGCGGGGCGTGTGCACCAGCGTGCGCACTATGACGCCCAAGAAGCCTAATTCTGCGTTGCGCAAGATCGCCAGGGTGCGCCTGACAAACGGCATCGAGGTGACAGCCTATATTCCTGGAGAAGGTCATAACCTGCAGGAGCACTCGGTGGTTTTGATCAGGGGAGGGCGTGTGCGGGACCTCCCTGGCGTGCGGTATCACATTATACGTGGCGCCCTCGATGCAGCGGGAGTGGATAAGCGACACCAGCAACGCTCCAAGTATGGTAGCAAGCGGCCCAAGAAGTAATGGACAGGTGAAGGATGCCCAGAAGATACCGTCCTCCTAAGCGCAAGGTCGAGCCGGACGTCCGTTACAATAGCGAGACGGTCGCCAGGCTGATCAATAAAGTTATGAGGAAAGGCAAGAAGAGCCTGGCAGCGCGCATTGTGTACGAGGCTCTTGAAACTGTGGAAGAGCGTATGAAGCGCCCTCCGCTGGAGGTGTTGGATGAGGCCATCAGGAACGTCTCGCCGGTTCTGGAAGTGAAGCCGAGACGTGTAGGTGGGGCCACTTACCAGATTCCGGTGGAGGTCCCACCGGATCGTCAGGTCAGCCTGGCAATGCGCTGGCTGTTGGCCGCTGCGCGCAGCCGCCCGGGCAAGAGCATGGCTGAGAAGCTGGCCAACGAGTTGATGGACGCTGCCCGCGGCACAGGCGCGGCGATCAAAAAGAGGGAAGATACCCACAGGATGGCTGAGGCCAACCGTGCCTTTGCTCACTACCGGTGGTAGTGGACCTGGCGGTGACACTCTCGCACGGAGGGATGCAGGGAGCATTGTGAAATTGTGAGTTTATGAACGCGCCCCACTCGCTCAGCCGCATCAGGAATATCGGCATCATCGCCCACATTGATGCGGGGAAAACTACTACGACGGAACGTATCCTGTTCTATACCGGTCGTACCCATAAGATGGGCAATGTGGATAACGGTACGACGGTCACGGACTGGATGATCCAGGAGCGGGAGCGCGGGATCACCATCACGGCAGCGGCCGTGACCTGCTTCTGGCGAGGATGCCAGATTAACATTGTGGATACCCCGGGCCACATTGACTTCACCGCTGAGGTGCAGCGCAGTCTGCGCGTCCTCGACGGTGGGGTGGTGGTCTTCGATGCAGTGGCGGGTGTGGAGCCACAATCGGAAACAGTATGGCGACAGGCTCAGGCATTTAAAGTGCCGCTGATCGCCTTCATTAACAAGATGGATAAGTTGGGGGCAGACTTTGCGCATGCGGTCCAGACCATCCGGGAAAAGCTGCCCGCTCATCCTGTCACTATCCAGTGGCCTGTTGGCTGTGAGGCTGACTTTCGCGGCGTGGTGGATTTGCTGGAGATGCAGGCCATTATCTGGACGGATGAGCTGGGGGTCTCCCCGGAGGTTGTGCCAATCCCCCCTGAGCTTGAGGAGTGGGTGCTTGAAGCGCGGGAACAGGCTATCGAGCAGATCGTTGAAACCGACGACGAGTTGATGGCGCTGTATCTCGACGGTGAGGAAATCGCACCGGCCCGCCTGCGTGAGGCACTGCGACGGGCCACGATAAGTGGACAGTTGAACCCGGTGCTGTGTGGATCGGCATTGCGCAACAAGGGCATCCAGCCGCTCCTGGACGCGGTGGTGGATTACCTGCCCTCGCCGCTGGACATTCCGCCGGTGGAGGGGGTCAATCCCTACACCGGCAAGGTGGAAAAGCGCCTGGCCGATCCGAATGAGCCGTTGGCTGCGCTGGTCTTTAAAATCGCAAGCGACCCTTATGTGGGGCGGCTTGCCTATTTCCGTGTCTACTCGGGTAGGATCAGAGTCGGGTCGAGTGTGATTAAAGGCAAAGCCGCTCCCGCAAAGCGCAGCGAGCGGATCGGTAAGTTGCTCCGGATGTATGCCGATCGGCGCGAGGAGATTCAGGAACTCAGTGCCGGCGACATTGGTGCGACGGTGGGCCTGAAGGAGACTTTCACCGGTGATACTTTGTGCGCTCCCAACGGGCCGATCGTTCTGGAACGTATTTCCTTCCCGGAGCCAGTTATTTCAGTGGCGATAGAGCCTAAGACCGCGGCCGACCAGGACCGACTGAGCGAGGGTTTACAGAGGCTCGCGGAAGAGGACCCCACCTTTATGGTACGTGTTGATGAGAACACCGGCCAGACGCTGATCTCAGGGATGGGCGAGCTGCATCTTGAGATCATCACTGACCGCCTGATGCGCGAGTTCGGTGTGGCCGGTCGGGTAAGCAAGCCTCGTGTTACCTATCGGGAGACAATCACTCAGAAGGCTGCAGGCGAGGGGTTGTTTGAGCGGCAGGTCGGGGGCAGGATGCACTTCGCGCACGTATGGCTGGAAGTGGAGCCGCTGCCCTCGGGTACGGGTTTCCTGTTTGAAAACGCTGTCCGTACCGGGGATTTGCCTGCTGCCTTTGTCGGAGCGGTTGAGCGGGGCTGCCGCGAGGCGATGGAAAGCGGTGTACTGGCCGGCTACCGGCTGGTGGACGTCAAGGTTCGCCTCACGGCCGCTGAGGTAAACGAGGAGACCTCATCCGAGCTGGCTTTCAAGGTGGCTGGAGCGCAGGCCTTCACCCAGGCGGTGGAGAAGGCATCGCCTGTATTGCTGGAGCCGGTGATGGACCTGGAGGTGGTTACGCCGGAAGCGTTCACAGGCGAGGTAATGGGTGATTTGAACGCCAGGGGCGCAGAGATTCGGGAAGTGACCTCGCGAGCCGGTGGGGTGCAGGCGATCCGTTCTTATGTCCCTCTGGTGAAGATGTTCGGATATGCCACCGATCTGCGGAGCCTGACGCAGGGAAGGGGAACTTTTACGATGGAATTCCATCACTATGCGGAGGTAGAGAGACAACGGATGGAAGCCATTATATATGGCGGAGTCTGGTAAAGCCGATATTTGAAAGGAGTAAGACATGGCTAAAGAGCAATTTGAACGCACCAAGCCACACGTAAATGTGGGCACAATCGGTCACATTGACCACGGTAAGACGACGCTTACGGCAGCGATCACAAAAGTGCTGGCTTTGAAGGGGCTTGCCGAGTACAAGGCCTATGACGAGGTAGCCAAGGCGGACGCCAAAATGTTCCGGCGTGATGCGACCAAGATCCTTACCGTGGCCATTGCCCACGTTGAATACGAGACGGATAAGCGCCACTACGCGCACATTGACTGCCCCGGACACCGTGACTATATTAAGAACATGATTACCGGGGCAGCTCAGATGGATGGGGCAATCCTGGTGGTTTCTGCCGCGGATGGCCCCATGCCGCAGACACGCGAGCATGTGTTGCTGGCCCGTCAGGTGAATGTTCCAGCTATCGTGGTCTTCCTGAATAAAGTGGACCTTATGGATGATCCGGAACTGCTGGAGCTGGTCGAGTTGGAGCTGCGCGAGCTGCTCGACGGGTATGGTTTCCCCGGTGATGAGACGCCTATCGTGCGGGGCAGCGCACTCCAGGCATTGCAGAGCACCAGCACGGACCCCAATGCACCCGAGTATCAGTGCATTTGGGAGCTGATGCGTGTGATTGACGAGTACATACCCATGCCGGTGCGTGAGGAAGACAAACCGTTCCTGATGCCTATCGAGGATGTCTTCTCCATCAAGGGCCGTGGTACGGTGGTGACCGGCAGAGTCGAGCGTGGCAAACTGGTACCGATGACCCCTGTGGAGATCGTCGGCCTGCGGGATCAGCCTCTCAAGACCGTGGTCACCGATATGGAAATGTTCCGTAAGAAGCTGGACGTGGTGGTGGCAGGCGACAACGCCGGCCTGTTGCTCCGGGGCATAGACCGTGATGAAGTCCAACGTGGCCAGGTGGTCGCGGCGCCGGGCAGCATCAAGCCCCACAAACATTTTATGAGCCAGGTGTACGTGCTCCAGAAGGAAGAGGGTGGGCGGCATAAAGCCTTCTTCTCAGGTTATCGTCCACAGTTCTACATCCGTACCATGGATGTGACCGGTGAGATCACCCTGCCGGAGGGCGTCGAGATGGTGATGCCCGGTGATGATGTCAACCTGGAGGTCAAGCTGATCGAGCCGGTCGCTATTGAGGAAGGGTCTCGCTTTGCGATCCGCGAGGGTGGCCTGACCGTAGGTGCGGGTGTCATCACCAAGATTTTGGACTAGGTGAGGTGGTATGGCCAAGCAGAGGATCCGCATCCGGTTGAAGGCTTACGATCACCGCGTGCTTGATGAATCGGCCAGACGCATTGTGGAGAAAGCGGAAAGCTCCGGCGCCGCCGTTGTCGGGCCGGTGCCTTTACCAACCAAGGTAGAACGTTTCACCGTGCGTCGCTCCACGTTCATTGACAAGGACTCGCACGAGCACTTTGAGATCCGCACCCACAAGAGGCTGATTGATATCATCGAGCCGGATAACAAAACCATAGATTCCCTGATGCGGCTGAATCTGCCGGCTGGCGTGGATATCGAGATTAAAATTTAGTAGTATACCCTCCCGCAGATTGGATAGCGGCCCAGCAGGGGGCAAGCAGCCCGTTGCAGCACACTACGATGTGGAGATTGCGTCCAAACCTGCGGGAGGACAGGTAGCTATATTTAGAACCTGTCCGAAAAACCGTACAAGCGGCATCCCTATCCGAAAAACCGTACAAGCGGCATCCCTATGCCGCTTATACCGACGTACAGGGATGCGTCGGTTTCCGGATAGGTTAGTACAAAAGAGCCTTGCAGGACGGCTTGACCCGGAGGAGGGAGTGCCGCTCTCTCCTCCGGGTTTTCCCTGAGGGGGATGATGTGGCCTCGCGTCGGGCCGGCAGTCCCAACTTTATGTGAAGAGGTGTCAGGTTGAAGGCGATCTTAGGCAAAAAAGTGGGTATGACGCAGATATTTGACGAGCGCGGCAATGCCATCCCGGTCACGGTGATCGAGGCCGGTCCCTGTTACGTGACCCAGGTGAAGACTTTGGAGAAAGATGGCTATCAGGCCGTACAATTGGGCTTCGAGGTGGTGCACCCACGTCGCCTGAGCAGGGGGGAAAGGCTGCATTTGACGCGCAAGCGTTTGCCTGCCCTGCGCTATTTGCGCGAGTTCCGGCTGCGTAAGGATGAGGAGCTAAAAGTTGGGCAGCGCATTCTGGCGAACGTGTTCCAGGTAGGTGACCGTGTGGATGTGGTCGGCATCTCTAAAGGGCGCGGGTTCGCCGGTGTGGTGAAGCGGCATGGCTTCAGGGGCGGGCCGAAAACCCATGGTCAATCCGATCGGCTGCGCGCTCCCGGGTCTATCGGTTCCACGACCACGCCCGGCCGGATTTGGAAGGGGCAGCGTATGGCCGGACGTATGGGGGGTGCACGCGTAACGGCTCAGAATTTGCGTGTGGAGCTCGTGGATGCAGAGAGAAACCTCCTGGCTGTGCGTGGTAGTGTGCCCGGAGCAAAGGGAGGGCTTGTGATGATCAGGCAGGCCCGTAAGTCACGGGAACTGGCCAGGCAGCCGGGTGAGTAGGGGGGAAGCGATGATCGTGCCGTTGTACAACGTACAGGGAGAAGTGGTCGGGGAAATCGAGCTGCCCGCGACGGTCTTCGAGGCTTCCATTAACGTGCCTTTGATGCACCAGGCTCTGGTGCGTCAGCTTGCCAACGCCCGGTTGGGCACACACAAAACGAAGACACGTGGAGAAGTTAACCGCTCCAAGGCCAAGTGGTATCGGCAGAAAGGTACAGGACGGGCACGTCATGGAAGCCGCAATGCCAACATATTCGTCGGGGGTGGTGTGGCTCATGGCCCTGTGCCACGCAAGTACACTCAGAAGATGCCGCGTAAGATGCGTCGTGCGGCCATTCGCTCGGCGCTTTCTGTGAAAGCCAGGGAAAAGCAGATATTTGTGCTGGATGCGTTGGAGATGGAAGCGCCCAAAACCAGAGAGATGGTGAAACTTTTGGGGAGGCTGGGGTTGGATCAGCAGGTGCTGCTGCTCCTGCCGGAGCGCAATGATCTGGTGGAAAAGTCAGTGCGCAACCTTCCTGCGGTCAAGACTCTGCTGGCCAATTATCTTAACGTGCGCGATCTCCTGGGGTGCGATCATTTGCTGATGCCACGCCAGGCACTGGAAGTGATCGAGGCGATTTGGGGATAGGAGAGCTATGAATCCCTACCAGGTAATTATCCGACCGCTTGATACAGAGAAGGCGCGTTACCAGTCCACTGAGCTGCGACAGTACGCTTTTGAGGTACACCGTCGAGCCAACAAGATTGATATCAAGAGGGCCATTGAGGCGATCTATGGTGTTAAAGTGGCATCGGTGAACGTGATGAACATGCCTGCCAAGATCACCCGCCGCTACGGCCGTCGGCCTGTGGTACGTCGCCCGGTCTGGAAGAAGGCATTGGTAACGCTGGAGCCGGGGGAACGGCTGGAAGTATTTGAAGGGGTGTAAGTATGCCACTGAAGACGTACAAACCAACTTCACCCGGCCGTCGGGGACTGATCAGTCTGACATCAGAAGACGTGACACGTGCTGAACCGGAGCGTGCACTGGTACGTGTATTGCGGAAGCGCGGCGGGCGCAACGCCCAGGGGCGTATCACGGTGCGCCACCGGGGAGGTGGGCATAAACGTCTGTACCGCCTGATAGACTTCAAACGTGATAAGTTCGGCATCCCGGCGCGGGTACACAGCATCGAATACGATCCCAACCGCTCCGCCCGCATCGCTCTGCTGGTCTATGCTGACGGGGAAAAGCGGTACGTTATCGCCCCGTTAGGGCTGCAGGTTGGGGATACCGTGATGAGTGGGCCGGAGGCCGAGGTGCGCGTGGGTAATGCCCTGCCGCTGGAATTGATCCCACTCGGCACCCTTGTCCACAATGTGGAACTGTATCCTGGCAGGGGTGGGCAACTGGCGCGCTCGGCGGGCACCTCAGCCCAGGTGTTGGCTAAAGAGGGGAAATATGTGACCTTGCGCCTCCCCAGCGGAGAGATACGGCTGGTGCGCAAGGAATGTATGGCCACCGTCGGTCAGGTAGGCAATGTTGATCACGGAAACATCAAGCTTGGCAAGGCCGGCCGTAAGCGTTGGTTGGGCTTTCGCCCGACGGTGCGTGGCTCGGCGATGACGCCCCGCGATCACCCGCATGGCGGCGGTGAGGGGCGTGCTCCGATAGGTATGCCTGGTCCTAAATCGCCGTGGGGTAAGAGAACACTGGGCGTCAAGACACGTCGTAATAAAGTCACTGACAGGTATATCGTGCGCCGGCGTGGTAAACGGCGGCAGCAGTAAAGCTGGTGGGAGGTGGTACAGGTTATGTCGCGATCACCGTTAAAGCGACCCATACCTTATGTGGATCCAAAGTTGTTGCGGAGGATCGAAGAACTGAACCGACGTGGGGAGAAGCGCCTGATCCGCACCTGGTCGAGGGCTTCGACGATCTTCCCTCATATGATCGGTCATACCATCGCGGTACACGATGGGAGGCGCCATGTGCCCATATACATTACGGAAGATATGGTAGGGCATAAGCTAGGCGAGTTCGCTCCTACCCGCACATTCCGCGGGCACGTGGTAAAAGAGAAAAAGGGCCGGGTGCGATAGGGGGAGAGAAATGGCAGCAGAAGAACGGGTCGTGGCCCGGGTCAGGCATGTGCCTATACCGGCATCCAAAGTGCGGCGTGTTATTGATCAGGTGCGAGGCCAGCACGTTGACGACGCCCTGGAGACATTACGCTTCCTCCCGCACGCAGCGGCACGGCCGGTTGCGAAACTGATCCAGTCCGCTGTTGCGAACGCAGAGGAGAATTTCGGCATCCCGCGAGGCGATCTGTACGTGGCGCGCATCGTGGCCGATGAAGGCCCGGGTGTGATGCCCGGTAAAGGGTGGAGACGGAATTACGGTGCCCGTGGCCGCTGGCGGCCGATACGTAAGCGCTCCTCGCATATCACGGTGATTCTTGAAACAGGTGAGTGAGTAAAAGGAGGAAGCGGGTTGGGACGCAAAGTTCACCCTTATGGAATCAGGTTGGGCATCATCAGGGATTGGAAAGCACGCTGGTACGCAGAGGGCAGGCAGTATTCAGACCTGCTGCATGAGGATATGGCCATCCGTCGCCATATCTACGAAAGCGTGGAAGGTGGTGGCATTTCGCGCATTGACATTGAGCGTTCCCATAACCAGGTCACGGTGACCATCTGGACGGCCAGGCCCGGCATTATTATCGGGCGCAGGGGAGCTGAGGTGAAAGGGCTGCGCGATCGTCTGAGGGAAATTACGGGCGGCAAGCAGGTCACCGTGGAGGTCCACGAGGTTGAGCAACCTGAGCTTGATGCCAGGCTGGTGGCGGAGAATATCGTTGCCCAGTTAGAGCGACGTGTCTCACATGGACGGGCTATGAAGCGCGCTGTTCAGGCAGCCATGCGGGCCGGTGCTCAGGGCATCAAAGTGCTCTGCAAAGGCCGTTTGCACGGGGCCGAAATGGCCCGGCAGGCCTGGTTGCGGGATGGTCAGGTGCCCCTTCAGACGCTCCGCGCCGATATTGACTATGCCCAGGAAGAGGCGCTTACCACTTACGGCCGGATCGGGGTGAAGGTCTGGATATACAAAGGGGAAGTTTTGCCCGAGGCCAAAGCCCAGGAGGAGCCATTTGTAGCCTGACCGTGTATGCTGACTTCTGGATGACACAGGCCAGAGAGCGTACATTTATGCAGCAGACGCCAGAGTTGTTATACAGTATTGGGCAGGGGAGAGTCAGACGTGTTACAGCCAAAGCGGATGAAATATCGCAAACAGATGCGAGGCCGGATGAAGGGTAAGGCCACCCGTGGTGTTGATGTCGCTTTTGGGGACTATGGATTGCAGGCGCTGGAGCCAGGGTGGATCACCGCGCGCCAGATCGAAGCTGCACGGCGTGCTATTGTGCGCTTCGTGCGTCGGCGTGGCAAGTACTGGATACGCATCTTTCCCGATAAGCCGGTCACGGCCAAACCAGCCGAGACGCGGATGGGCAAGGGCAAGGGTACGGTTGATCACTATGTGGCGGTGGTGAAGCCTGGTCGGGTGATGTTTGAGTTAAGCGGCATTTCAGAGGAAGTGGCACGGGAGGCGATGCGTCTGGCCTCTCACAAGTTGCCGATCAAATGCCAGTTCGTGGTGCGCGAGGGTCTGGCAGCTGAAGCGGAGTAGGAGCGGAGATGCAGGCACGGGAAATACGCCTCTGGGCTACAGAAGAGATCCAGCAACGGCTGGAGGACGCTTATCGTGAGCTTTTTGTCCTGCGCCGTGAGATGAGTATGGGGCGGCTTGAGGACACCAACCGTATCAGGATGGTTAAGCGAGATATTGCCCGCATGAAGACAATTCTGCGCGAGCGTGATTTGCTTGCCGGATTGCTTGGGGAGGAGGTGGCACAGTGAGGTATAAAGCCTCAAGAAAACGCCTTGTGGGCAGCGTGGTCAGCGATAAGATGGATAAGACGGTGGTGGTGCGCGTGGAGCGTATGGAGCGTCACCCCCGTTATGGGAAAGTGCTGCGTCGCAGGAAGAAGTATAAGGCCCACGATGAGGAGAACCGTTGCCGTGTGGGCGACCTGGTGCGCATTGTCGAGTCCAGGCCCTTGAGCCGCGAGAAGCGCTGGGTCGTCGAGAAGATCATCGCGCGGGCAGGAGAGCAGCAGGCGACAGGGGTTGAGCTATGATCCAGCAAGAGAGCATTTTAAAAGTGGCTGATAATACCGGTGCCAGAGAGGTGTTGGTCATCCGCGTGATGGGTGGCTCGAAACGTCGCTATGGTCGCGTGGGCGATGTGGTGGTGGCGACCGTGAAGCAGGCCACTCCGCGTGGTCAGGTGAAAAAGGGCGACATTGTGCGCGCGGTAATTGTACGCACGGCGAAGGAGTATCGCCGCAGCGATGGCTCCCTCATCCGCTTTGATGATAACGCTGCAGTGATTCTGGATGGGACAAGCTCCAATCCGAAAGGGACACGCATCTTCGGCCCGGTAGCTCGCGAGTTGCGCGAAAGGGGCTTTATGAAGATCGTCTCGCTGGCTCCTGAGGTGCTGTGAGGGGGTGGTGGAGTGGCCAGGATTAAGCAAGGAGATACCGTGGAAGTGATCGCCGGCGAGGACCGGGGCATGCGTGGCAAGGTGCAGCAGGTGTACTCCAAGAAGGAGCGGCTTGTCGTTGCTGGCGTCAACATCGTTAAGAAGCATCAACGCCCGATACGCGCCGGTCGAACCCAGGTGCAGCCGGGTATTATCAGGTTTGAGGCTCCGATTCACATTTCGAATGTGATGCTGGTATGCCCGAGGTGCGACCAGCGCACGCGGGTAGGCTTTACCTGGCAGGGTGAGCGTAAGGTGCGCATATGTAAGAAGTGCCACGAGGTCATTGACTGATCGGGCTGCCACGACAGAGGGTGAAAGAGATGCAACGGTTGCGTAAGCTTTATTATGAAGAAGTGCGCCCCAGATTGATGAAAGAGTTCGGGTACAAGAACGTGATGGAGGTGCCGCGTCTCCAGAAGATCGTCGTCAATGTTGGGGTGGGCGAGGCTCTGGATAACGCCAAGGCACTGGACCACACGGTAAGGGACATTGCCACGATCACCGGTCAGCAGCCCGTGATCACCCGTGCACGCCGTTCTATCGCCGGTTTCAAGTTGCGCGAAGGCCGCGCCATTGGGGTCAAGGTGACACTGCGCGGAGAGCGCATGTGGGCTTTTCTGGACCGTCTGTGCAATGTGGCGCTGGCCCGTCAGCGCGATTTTCACGGCGTGCCCGATACGCTGGATGGACACGGGAATTTCACACTGGGGTTGCGTGAACAGCTCGTCTTCCCCGAGATCAACTACGATACCATTGACAAGATACGGGGCATGGAAATCAGCATCGTCACCACGGCGAAGACGGATGAGGAGGGGCGTCGCCTGTTGGAACTTCTGGGCATGCCTTTCCATCGTCGTGGGCGGGCATAGAGAGGATCGAATATATGGCGAAGAAGTGTATGCCTATCAGAGAAATGCGGCGTAAGTATCCCACGCAGGTGAGAAACCGCTGCAAGATATGCGGCCGTCCACGCGGTTATATGCGACGCTTTCAACTGTGTCGTATCTGCTTCAGGGAATTGGCGTTACGGGGTGAGATCCCTGGCGTTAGAAAGTCCAGCTGGTAAGCGAGGAACGAGGGGCTTATGACTACGTCTGATCCGATAGCTGATATGTTGACGCGCATACGCAATGCCCTCATGGTGGGTCATCCCAGTGTGCAGGTGCCGTCTTCGAAACTCAAGGCGGAGATCGCCCGGATCCTGAAGGAGGAGGGCTTCATCGAGGATTACTATGTGACGCGCGATCGTCCCCAGCCCCAGTTGATCATCACGCTTAAATACGTGGGTGAACGAAAAGATCGCCGCCCGGTAATCACAGGCCTGAAGCGGGTCAGTAAGCCTGGACGGCGTGTATACGCTGGCGTCTCCGAGATCCCCTGGGTACGCAGTGGCATGGGGATCGCGATCCTCACCACGCCTAAGGGGGTTTTGACAGGACAGCAGGCACGGCGTCTGGGTGTGGGGGGTGAGGTGATCTGTTACGTTTGGTAACTTGGAAGGAGGTTCCGGTGTCACGTATTGGTCGTATGCCCATTCCGGTCCCCGCCGGGGTGAGGGTGGATATTGAAGGTAACCGGGTCACGGTCACAGGAGCGAAGGGCACACTTTCCCGTGAATTCCATCCGGATATGGAGATCAGGCTCGAAGACGGGGTGTTGAGGGTGTATCGTCCCACCGATCAGCAGCAGCACAAAGCTCTCCATGGTCTCACGCGGGCGCTCCTGAATAATATGATTATCGGCGTGAGCCAGGGCTTCAAGAAGCAGTTGGAGGTGCAGGGGGTGGGATACCGTGTTGATCTGCAGGGCGATGGGAGCCTGTTACTCCAGTTGGGATTCTCCCACCCGGTACGGATTTTCCCTCCTCAGGGGATCCGTTTCGATGTGGACCCGCGCACGAAGGTGATCACCGTGAGCGGGGTGGATAAGGAGCAGGTGGGACAGGTTGCCGCCAATATCCGCGCCTGGAGGCCACCGGAGCCCTACAAAGGCAAGGGAATTCGCTACATTGACGAGCCAGTGCGTCGTAAGGCAGGCAAGTCAGGTAAGCTGTCCAGGTAGAGGTTGAGATATGCCAGAGATTGATCGTCGAGCAGCCCGCCTGAGAAGACACAGACGGGTGCGGAAACATGTCAAAGGAACAGCGGAACGTCCGCGTTTGAACGTTTTCAGGAGTCTGCGTCATATCTACGCTCAGGTGATTGATGACACCCGTGGGCACACACTTGTCTCCGCTTCCACCGTGGAGCCGGAGGTAGCTGCCCGGGTCCACGGGCTGAACAAGACGGAGCAGGCACGTGTGGTGGGTGCGGTGCTTGCAGAGCGTGCGTTGAGTGTTGGAGTCCGCCGGGTTGTTTTTGATCGCGGTGGATATAAGTACCACGGCCGGGTCAGGGCGTTAGCGGACGCTGCCCGCGAGGGTGGGTTGGAATTTTGATGCAGGTCGCTTTCAGATCGCGGAGGCGGAATGGCCATAATTGACTTGCGGGATCACGAGGTATTCGAGGAACGTAGCGAGCTGGACGAACGTGTTGTGGATATTACCAGAGTGGCCAAAGTAGTAAAAGGGGGACGCCACTTCGCTTTCCGCGTGGTCGCGGTGGTCGGCGATAACCGTGGCCAGGTGGGTGTGGGCATCGGGAAAGCCCGTGCCGTCCCTGACGCGATCCGCAAGGCCACAGAGCGGGCGCGGCGGGATATGCGGCCGGTACCGCTGGTGCAGACCACCATTCCGCATGAGGTGGTGGGACGTTGCGGAGGGGCACAGGTGTTCCTGAGGCCCGCCGCGCCTGGCACGGGCGTGATCGCGGCCGGCGGAGTGCGCGCTGTGTTGGAGGCGCTTGGGGTACATGATGTACTCACCAAGTCACAGGGCAGTTCCAACATGCTGAACGTGGTATGTGCCACCCTGGATGCAGTGAGGCAACTGCGCAGTTCAGAGGAAGTGGCGCGTGAGCGAGGCGTGCCCGAGGCCAAAGTAATGCCTTTTTGGAGGCGTGGAAGATGAACCAGGCACAGGGCAATGGCATCTTGCGTATCACGCTGGTCAAAAGCCCCATCGGGTATCCTGAACGGCAGAAGCGTACGCTCTATGCATTAGGGCTGCGACGGATGTACCAGACGGTCGAACACAAGGACACGCCGGTGATCCGCGGTATGATCGCTAAGGTAATCCATCTGGTGGAAGTGACACACGGGAGCGAGGGATGAAACTACACGAACTTAAGCCGGCTGAGGGCGCCGTACGTAAACGCAAGCGGGTGGGGCGCGGCATCGCTGCCGGGCAGGGCAAGACGGCTGGACGGGGTACGAAGGGGCAGAAAGCCCGCAGTGGTGGCGGTGTGCCCCCTTACTTCGAGGGCGGTCAGCTCCCTCTGGTGCGGAAGCTCCCCTTTATGCGCGGTATGGGATTCCGTAATCCGTGGCGCGTTCGCTTCACGCCGGTTAACCTGGAGCGGCTGGCAGGCTTTCAGCCCGGCAGCGAGGTTACCCCGGAAGTGTTGGCTCAGGTGGGGGTCATCAAGCGCGCTGATGAATTGGTTGTGATCCTGGGCCAGGGTGAGCTGAAGCATGCACTCACGGTAAAGGCACATCGCTTCTCCACCAGTGCCCGGGAGAAGATCGAGGCCGCTGGCGGGGTGGTGGAGGAGCTCCCCTGGCAGCGAGGTGGTTACCGCACCAGGTAGTGCGAGAGTCAAGAGAGGGGGAAAGATGATTCAGGCCCTGCGGAATGCGATGACACTGCCCGACCTGCGGCGTAAACTCCTGTACACGCTTTTGATCCTGGTCATTTATCGGCTGGCAGCCCATGTGCCGGTGCCAGGGGTGGATCAGGAGGCTCTGAAGGGCTGGCTGATGGACACCACGAGCGGCGCTGGCCAGTTGTTCAACCTGCTGAACCTGCTTTCCGGCGGGGCAGTGTCGAACTTCTCAGTGATGGCCAACGGGGTTTACCCGTACATCACAGCCACGATCATCTTCCAATTGTTACAGCCGATCATTCCCTCCCTGCAAAGGATGGCCGAGGAGGGAGAAGCAGGGCGGCGGAAGTTGAACCGGCTGCAGTATTACGTCACCATCCCGCTGGCCATGTTACAATCTTTCGGTCAGGCCCGTATCTTCAGCTCCGGCCTTGAGGGCAGGCCAATTCTGCCTCATTTCGGGTTCAGCCCGGCGGAGAATATCCTGCCCACGATCTCAGTGTTGATCGCTATGACCGCAGGCACGATGTTCGCCATCTGGCTGGGCGAGTTGATCACGGAGCAGGGCATAGGAAATGGCCTCTCTCTAATTATCTTCAGCGGCATCGTGGCCGATGTGCCGTTTAACCTGCGGCGTATCTGGATCCAGTCACCCGAGGAGGGGGTGGGGATGGCACTGGTGCGGGTGGCGGTCTTCCTGGCCATCACAGCCATCACGATGTTTGTGATCGTCGTGGTGCAGGAAGGGGAGCGGCGCATTATGGTGCAGTACGGCAAGCGGGTGCGGGGTATAAAGGTGTACGGCGGAGGCAGTACCTACATCCCGCTGCGGGTCAACATGGCCGGTATGATCCCGCTGATCTTTGCGCAATCATTCCTGACCTTCCCGGCGGTGATCGCTCAGTTTTTCGTCGGCAGTGAGAGTGTGGGAGTCTCCAGGTTCGCCACCGAGGTGATGAATTTCTTCAGCGGTAACAGCCCCTGGTATGGTCTGCTTTATTTCCTGGCTGTGGTGCTGTTCACATATTTCTATACCGACATTATGATACAGGAACAGGACCTGGCCGGTGCATTGCAGCGCCAGGGGGGGTTCATCCCGGGCATTCGGGCCGGCAAGAAGACGGCCGAGTACATTACTGCGGTGTACCGGCGCATCACGCTGGTGGGGGCGCTCTTCCTGGGCGGAGTGGCTGTGTTGCCCTTCATCGTAGACCTGTTCTTGAAGACTCGGGTGTTACTCATCACAGCCTCTGGCCTGCTGATCGTAGTGGGTGTGGTGATTGACACTATGAGGCAGTTGGAAGCACAGTTGCTGATGCGTCACTATGAAGGATTTATCAGGTGATTGTGGAGGTGTAATGAGAGTTTCACCCTCAGTTAAACGACGCTGTCCCAAGTGCAAGATCATCCGGCGGCGCGGTGTGATCAGAGTAGTGTGCGAAAATCCCAAGCACAAACAGCGACAGGGTTAGATAGAGGTGAGATATGGCGCGTATTGCGGGAGTGGATTTGCCCAGGGATAAGCGGGTCGAGATCGGCCTGACGTATATTTACGGCATAGGTCGCAGCCTCAGCAACGAGATATTGCGCAAGGCCGGCATCAATCCCGATATTCGTGTCAAGGACCTCACTGAAGCGCAGGTATCAACGCTGCGTGACATCATAGATCGGGAATATCAGGTGGAAGGCGATCTGCGCCGTGAAGTGCAGATGAACGTCCGACGTCTGGTGGATATCGGGTGTTACCGTGGTCTGCGTCACCGGCGCAATCTTCCGGTGCGAGGCCAACGTACCAGGACTAACGCGCGCACCAACCGGGGACCGCGCAAGACGGTGGCCGGACGTGGGCGGCGGCGTGGAATGAAGAAGAAGTAATACGAGGTGACCTTGAGTCACTGTTGGGGTGTTACGGATCAGGAGGAGTAATGGCACGAGCCAGGCGAATGGCGAGACGGCAGGCAGGCCGTAAAGTCAGGAAGAATGTGCCAAGTGGTCAGGCACACATTCATGCCACGTTCAACAACACGATTGTCACTATCACTGACCCGCAGGGTAATGTCATCAATTGGGCCAGCGCTGGTACAGTAGGGTTCAAGGGCGCGCGCAAGAGTACTCCCTTTGCAGCCCGGCAGGCGGCCCAACAGGCAGCTAAGGATGCTATGGACAACGGAATGGTAGAAGTGGATATCTTCGTCAAGGGGCCTGGCCCGGGGCGTGAGGCAGCTATCCGTGCGCTTCAGGCAGCCGGGTTAAGAGTGCGTTCCATCGCGGACGTGACCCCTATACCACACAACGGATGCCGCCCTCCGAAAAAGCGGCGTGTATAGAGGAGTGGGAAGATGGCCAGATATATTGGCCCGGTTTGTAAACTGTGTCGCAGAGAAGGCGAAAAGCTGTTTCTGAAAGGGGAGCGTTGCCTGTCTCCCAGGTGTTCTCTTGAGCGCAAGCGAAACTATCCTCCAGGGGAGCATGGCCGCATGGCTCAGTTCCGTGGTCGCCGCCCGACCGATTATGCCCGCCAGTTGCGCGAAAAGCAAAAGGCGCGGCGTATTTACGGAGTGCTGGAGCGACAGTTCCATCGTTACTTCCGTGAGGCTGAGCGCAGGCCAGGGGTGACCGGCGAGAACCTGCTTATTATGTTGGAGAGCCGGCTTGATAATGTCATCTACCGCCTGAAGCTTGCCGATTCGCGCGCGCACGCCCGCCAACTGGTCCAGCACGGTCACTTCCTGGTCAACGGCCGTCGTACTAACATCCCCTCGATGCTGGTGCGGCCAGGAGATCGTATCACTGTGCGGGAAGGAAGCCGTCGCCGCCCGTACTTTAAAGAACGGGCCAGATTGCTGGACGCAGGGGCTGTGCCAGGCTGGCTGAGCCTGGATGCCGAAGCGCTCGAGGCCAGGGTGTTGAAATCTCCCACGCGCGAAGATATTGATATGACGATTAACGAACAGTTAATCGTAGAATACTATTCACGTTAAGGGAATATCGGACGTCTCGCCTCTGGCCTGCCAGTAAGGCAGGCCAGAGGCAAGCAGAAAGAGGAGGGGTTAGTTGTCATTTCAAGTACTGCCTAAAATAGAGACGGATGCGATTTCCCAGACCTACGGTCGGTTCATCGTCGGCCCGCTGGAGAGCGGCTTCGGTGTGACGTTGGGCAATGCGCTGCGCCGGGTGCTTTTGGCAGCGCTTCCAGGGGCAGCCGTGACATCGGTACGCATCTCAGACGTTCCGCACGAATTCACTTCCATCCCGGGTGTGCGGGAGGATGTCATTCAATTCATGCTCCAGGTAAAGCAACTGCGCCTGAATATGGACAGCCAGGAGCCGATGCGCATGCTCCTCCAGGTGCGGCATGAAGGGGTCGTGACGGCCGGTGATATTCAGGCTCCACCTGAGATCGAGATTTTAAACCCCGACCTCTACCTGTTTACTGTGGACTCACCGGACGTTAATCTCGATATCGAGTTTAAGGTCGAGCAGGGGCATGGCTATTTGTCTTCCGATGGTCGTGGTCGGATGCCGCTGGGCGAGCTGCCGGTTGACGCGATCTTCAGCCCCGTCCGTCGGGTCGCCTTTAACGTGGAGCGCGCCCGGGTTGGTCAGGTGACCAACTACGACCGCCTGACCATGGAGATTTGGACCGACGGGCGTATCGCGCCGTTGGATGCGCTTAAGGAAGCGACCCGGATTCTGATCCTCCATCTGCGCCTGATCGCCGGCGTCACGGTTGAGGAGGAGGTCGAGGAGGTCGAGGCGAAACCTGGTCTGCCGCCTGAGGTGTACGAGATTCCCATCGAGCAGCTTGAGTTGAGTGTGCGCGTGTTCAACTCTCTCAGGCGCACTGGCATCACCACCGTAGGCGAAGTGCTGGAAATGTTGAGTATGGGGAAGGAAGACGCTCTGTTGACCATACGCAATTTTGGCCAGAAATCAATGGACGAGTTGCTGAAGAAGCTCGATGAGAAGGGCTTCCTGGAGCTGGTGCAGAGGCGTCAGCAGGAAAGTGAAAAAACCGGAGGTGTGTAAATGCGACACCGCGTCGCAGGTAAGAAGCTGAGCCGTTCCACAGGCCATCGCACAGCTTTGCGCCGCAACCTGGTGACGGAGCTGATTCATCACGGGCGGATTGAGACGACCGAGGCAAAAGCTAAAGCGGTCCGTGCGCAGGCCGAGAAATTGATCACGCTCGCCAAACATGGCATTGCCGCGGAAAAAGTCGCCCCGGCCAGGGCAGTGCATGCTCGCCGCCTGGCCGCTGCCAGGATCAACCGCTGGGCTGTTGAACCAAACGGGACGCGGGTTGATCTTCTGAAGAAATTGTTCGAAGAGATCGCGCCCCGCTATGCCGACAGGCCCGGAGGGTATACGCGCATCTATAAGCTGGGGCCACGGCGTGGCGACGCTGCTCCGATGGTACTGCTGGAGCTGGTTGAGTAAGGCGCAGGGGGCGCCCCGTCACTGTGATGCGGGTACGGGCAGTCGTGGCCTACGATGGAACTGAGTACAGCGGTTTTCAAAGGCAGGCCAATGCCCCTACCGTGCAGGCTGCGCTTGAGGCCGCTCTGGCACAGATAGGCCAGGAGAATGTGACCGTTCTGGGGGCAGGACGCACTGATGCCGGGGTGCACGCTGTGGGCCAGGTGATCGCCTTTGATACCTCGTGGAAGCATGGGCAGGAGGCGCTGTTGCGGGCGTTGAACGCCGTGCTCCCGGCCGACATCGCGGTCCGTGCGGTTGAGGAGGCAGCATCTGATTTCCACCCGCGTTATGATGCTCGTAGCCGGTGTTACCGCTACACGTTGTACAACGCCCCGGTGCGGTGTCCGCTCGCCCGCAGGTATAGCCTCCACGTGAGCGCACCACTGGACGTCGAGTCAATGCGGCGGGCGGTCTCTCTCTTGCCCGGCACACATGACTTTGCAGCCTTTGGTCAACCGCCGGAGGGCGAGAGCACGGTGCGCACTGTGTTCAGAGCGGAATTGCAGGGCACTCCACCCTGGTTGATGTTTGAGATTGAGGCGAACGCCTTTCTTTACCGTATGGTGCGCAGTATTGTGGGAACCCTGCTGCAGGTTGGCCACGGTGAGATAAGCGTGGAGGATTTCGCCGCCGTGTTCGAGTCGTGTGATCGGAGCAAGGCCGGGCCTACCGCACCTCCACATGGCCTTTGCCTGATGGAAGTGAAGTACTGAGGGGGATAGGTGAACCGTGGATAAAACTTACGTTACTAAACAAGAGGATATTAAGCGGGAATGGTATGTGGTGGACGCCACAGGGAAGACGCTGGGACGGCTGGCCGCTCAGGTTGCCTCCAGGTTGCGTGGCAAGCATCGGCCGATATATGCGCCCGCAGTAGACGCAGGCGATTATGTGATTGTTATTAATGCCGAAAAAATACGCGTCACCGGGCGAAAGTTGGATCAGAAAATCTACTACCGCTACTCAGGTTATCCCGGTGGGCTGAAGCAGATTACGCTGCGCGATCTGCTCAAAAAGCATCCTGTTCGGGCAGTTGAGCACGCGGTGCGTGGAATGTTGCCCAAAAACCGGTTGGGACGCAAAATGTTAAAGAAACTTAAGGTCTACGCGGGACCCCAACATCCCCACCAGGCTCAGCAGCCTAAACCCCTGGAGCTTGAGTGAGGCAGGAGGAGAGGATGGAGTATTACGAGGGAGTGGGACGAAGGAAAACAGCCACGGCACGGGTACGTTTATTCCCAGGTGGCAGTGGCGTTATCACGGTCAACGATCGGCCGGTCGAAGAGTATTTCGTGCGGGAAATGGATATATCAGTACTCAAGGAACCGTTGAAGGCGACGGCAATGGAAAACCGCTTTAACATCAGCATCAGGGTGAAAGGCGGCGGAGTCAGCGGACAGTCCGGTGCCGCCTCCCTGGGCATCTCGCGGGCTTTGTTAAGGGCTCATCCGGAGTTGCGCGAGACACTGCGCAAGGGTGGCTTCCTTACCTGTGACGCGCGGGTCAAGGAACGTAAGAAGCCCGGCCTGAAGCGTGCCAGGAAAGCTCCTCAGTATACCAAGCGCTAAAATCTCAGGGAGCCCAAATACAGAGAACTTCAGAGCAAGGTCGCCCGCGGGCAGACCTTGCTTTTTTCTGTACCGGCAGAGGTGAGCGTATGAGCTGGAGACGATTGTACCAGGCGTTGCTTGCCGGAGCATTATGGGTGGCTTCTTTTCTTGTATGCCTGGTGAGCGTAAGTAGCGCAGGCCGCTCTGATTCCGAAGGACCGGGTGAGTTCTATCTTTACCTGCCGCTGGTTGCCTGCAGCACTCCCTCCCCTGCTGGCAGTTATTTCTGTAATGAGTATGAGTATGGCCTGATCTGGAGCAGTGAGGTGATCACGCTCAATGTTGACGGAACCAGTGTCTACTCGTATAATCCCCCTTATGCTGGCGTCGTAACCGGCACGTGGGTCTACACGCCGGCCACGCGTGAGGTGGGCTTCACAAATTTCCGCTGGCTTACTGCAACCTTTTATGCACCGGACAGGATATGGGCGACCAGGTACGTGCCAGAGGTTGGTTTTTGGATTGCACTTGATTGTGCGCGTCGTTAGCCGGAATCCTGAAACCGCCGCCTCCGTAATCCGGACGGAAGTTACCTGCACAGGTCCTGATACGTGGCGTGTTGTACAGCCAGACTCTGCAGAGTATTCAAAGCCAGATGTTGAGCGACTACCGTGTACGGCAGAGGGAGTATCTTTTGGAAATCAGCCGCGCTATGACCGCGCAGCTCAATCTGGATGAGCTGTTGCGCATGGTGCTTGAAGCAGCTGCGAACATTCTGGCAGGACAGGCTGGCCTCATTGCTCTACGTGAACCTGACGGGAGCTTCGTCGCCCGGGCGAGCTACGGGCTGCCTGAGATATTGGTGCCTTATTTTGCACCCCTTTTCACCGACATACCTGAGGATGTCAACGTGCAGCGTTTCTACATACCCGGGCTGGGCGAGAAGCTGGTTGCGGTGGCGACGCGCCTGGGTCTCCATCTGCAGCAGGTGGTGGCGCTGCCAATGGCCATCAAGCAGGAACTCATCGGTGTGCTGTACATCTTTCGTGCTTACGGTGCCCGCTTTACCGCCAATGACCGTCAGATTCTGGCCAGTTTCGCTGATCAGGCTGCCATCGCGGTACACAATGCACAGCTCTATGAGCGCCTCTCTCAGGAGAAGCGCAGGCTGGATGCGATTGTGGAGTACAGTGCCGATGGAGTGATGATCCTTGATCCGGCGCACCGGATTACCCTGTTCAACCGTGCCATGGCCAGGTTGACCCGCTGGTCGGCGGCTGAGGCAATAGGCCGGCACCACGATGAGGTAATCAGGTGGGCACGCCTGGAGACTGAGCTGGATCTGAACAAGGCAGTAGCCGGGGGATGGCCATTGCCCTCAGCCTCTCCGCTTTATGTCGAGGGGGATTTGCGACGTAAGGAGGGGGGCGTTGTCAGTGTCGGTATCACTTACGCGCCACTTTTCGACCGGGAGGGCCGGCTGGTCAACATTATCGCCGATGTGCGGGATGTCACGCGTTTCCGGGAGGCCGATGAGCTCAAGTCCATATTTATCTCTGTCATCTCTCACGAATTGAAGACCCCGGTCGCGCTGATTAAGGGGTATGCGGATACACTGATGCGTAAGGATGCCTCCTGGGATCAGGAGACGGTACAGGAGAGCCTGGCAGTCATTGTAGAGGAAGCAGATCGGTTGAATCAATTGATTGATAACCTGCTTGACGCCTCGCGGCTACAGGCGGGTGCTCTACCGCTGGAGAAAGACGAGGTGGCGCTCGATGTCATCGCCGGCCGTGTCGCACGCCTCTTCAGCACGCAGACTAAAATCCACAACATCATGCTCAGGTTTCCCCCGCATTTCCCCACGGTAATAGGGGATGCAGCAAGGCTGGAGCAGGTGTTGAACAATCTGGTAGCTAACGCCATCAAGTATTCCCCCGGTGGTGGAAACATCGAGATTAGCGGTCGCGCCACGTCTGAGGAGGTGATCGTGACCGTTTCTGATAGCGGCGTTGGCATTCCGTCCGAAGAGCTGCCGCATGTTTTTGAGCGTTTCTATCGTGGTCAACGTGAGCGCCACCAGCGCACGCCCGGCGTTGGGCTGGGATTATACCTTGCCAAAGCCATCGTCGAGGCGCACGGTGGTCGCATTTGGGCCGAGAGTACCCCCGGGCAAGGCTCGGCCTTTTCGTTCGCTATACCTTTGAAAGTATCAAACTGAAAGGAATCTATTATGTCTCAGGTATTGGTTGCTCGTATCACTTGTCCTAACTGTCGTAATGTGTTTCAGGCTCCTGTTGAACAGATTCTTGATGTTGGGCAGGACCCCACTGCCAAGATCCGCACCATCAATGGCCTGGTTAATATCGTTCACTGTCCTCATTGCGGTATGGATGGCCATTTAAATCTGCCCTTCTTCTACCATGACCCCAGGCATGAACTGGCGCTGGTGTATATGCCTATGGAAGCCGGGCGGGATGAAATGGAACGTCAGCGCTTCATCGGCAGCCTGACCAGCGCCGTGATCAACGGGCTGCCTGTAGAGGAGCGGAAAGGTTATCTGCTTCAGCCCCAGGTAATGCTGACCATGGAAGGGCTGGTAAACAAGGTGCTCGAGGCCGAGGGGATCACCAAAGACATGATCGAAGCGCAGAAGGCTAAGGCCGCTTTATTGCAAAGGCTACTTGAGGCCCCCTCGGAGGAGATCATGGAGTTAATCATAAGGGAAAATGATGCCTCCATTGACGAAGGATTTTTCCGTATCCTGGTCATGAACCTGGAAATCGCACGCGAAACAGGGCAGCAGGCCGACGTTCAACGCTTGATGCTGGTCCGTCACAAGCTACTGGAGTTGAGCAGTGAGGGGCGCAGGATCAAGTTACAGAGTGAGATGCTTGAGGCTCTGCGCAACGAGCCTACCCGTGAGAAGCTCCTGGAGCTGTTGGTTGATGCCCCGGATAAGCGAGTGCGGGAAGCGCTTATCGTGCTCGGCCTGCCGCTGGTGGATTACCGCTTTTTCCAGGCGCTCACCGCGCGTATAGAGGGCGCTGCTGCCCAGGAGGAGAAGGAGCGGTTAGCCGCGCTTCGTGCTGAGATTTTGGAGGTACGCGGCAGGGTCGAGGAGGCGACACGCGCTTTGTATGCGGAGCGTTCTGCGCTGTTGCGTGCTCTGTTGCAGAGTGAGAACCCCGAGGCACTGGCGCGCCGTCGTTTTGCAGAAATAGATCAGGCCTTCATCAACCTGCTGGCAGCCAGTATTGAAGAGGCTCGCACTGAAGGCGATATGGCCACTGTCAGAGCACTGCAAGAGGTGTGGAATATGATACTCAAGCTGACGGAGGAGACGCTGCCGCCGGAGATAAGGCTCTTCAACACGTTGATGAGTGTTGAGGATGAAGCTGAGGTCGAGAGGCTGCTGCAAGAGAACCGTGATTTGCTAACCGAACCTCTGTTGCAATTTATGGAGCAGGCTGCAAGCGAGATAGAGGGTGAGGACGCCGAAGAAGCTACCAGAAGAGTGAAATTTATCCTGGAGAAGGCACGGGCGCTGACACAACCTGCTTCCGGTTTGGTAACTCGTCCTGCCTGAGCGAAGGACAGGCGGGGTGTGATCTACACGTGAACGGTATTGCGGCGGTCCCGGCCGCTGAAAAACGGCCGGACCGCCGGTGCAGGGTACTGGCAGCGGAGTGCCCTGGCCCCGGCGCAGACCGACCATCGGTTGCAGGCCATAAGGCTGACCTGCATAGGTGCGGCCGGGCCGTAAGCTGCATACCTGTAGTCATTGCGGGGTGGCAGGTCCGCTCTCTACTGAGAGCTACAGCCACCCCGCCTTTGCGTACAGCGCGGCGAAGTGGTGGGTGGGGCCGTGGCCGTGGCCCAGGTCCAGGGAGTGGCGCAGCGCCAGGGTGATGTACTCCTTGGCCTGCCGGACGGCCTCCCCCACGTCCAGCCCCTTCGCCAGCCCCGCCGCGATGGCCGAGGCGAAGGTGCAGCCCGTTCCGTGGGTGTTCTTCGTCTCCACGCGCGGGGACTGGAAATGGACGAACCGCTCCCCGTCGTACAGGACGTCCACGCTGTCCCCGCTCAGGTGTCCCCCCTTGACCACCACGTGGCGGGCCCCCATCCGGTGGATGGCGACCGCCGCGCGCTCCATGTCCGCCAACGTCTGGATGTCCATTCCGGTCAGCACGCGCGCTTCGTGCAGGTTGGGGGTCACGACGACCGCCAGGGGCAGCAGCAGGCGGATCAGCGCCTCCCGCGCCTCGGGCCGCAGGAGCGGGTCGCCGCTCTTGGCGACCATCACCGGGTCCACGACCAGGTTGGGAAGGGCGTGCTCCCGCACCTTTGCTGCCACCACGGCGATGATGTCAGCATTGGCCAGCATCCCCG
>Ga0209101_1000616_pt1 | contig 28867 bp, 21 predicted proteins | sample ConPoolayeCmetaG_FD_185481 | JGI IMG/M metagenome (GOLD analysis project Ga0209101, IMG submission 185481) | Hot spring microbial mat communities from California, USA to study Microbial Dark Matter (Phase II) - Cone Pool mat layer C metaG... ...
CAGCGAGAAGCCCCGTGAACGGGGCTTAAGGTTCGCCACGGGATGGAAACCGCGACCCGGCGTCAAACGCCGGGCCGAAGACCGCCTGCGGCGGGGAAGGCCCGTCAACGGGCCTTTATGCTCCGCAGGCGCTGAAATGAGACGTTTCTCGAATAAGAAGGACTCATATTCAACCGCGCGGAGTATAGACAAGAAAACGCCGCGGCGGCGAGCGGCGCGAGGCCGCCCGCCGCCGTCCGGCGAGAGTCCCCTTGGTTCCATCAAACGTCCAAGGTATAGCCTTCTCGATAGGTCGGCTTGACGATGTGCTGGACCTCGGGGGCGTTGGTGGCCTTCAGTTCCTTCGCATCCCATTCGATCTTCTTCCCCTTGCCCGGTTCGGAAGCGGCCCAGACCGCCAGGTTGCCCAGGAGGATCGTTTCGGTGAGCGGGCCGGCGTAGTCGGGGAAGTTCGACATGGCGGCCGGGCCGCCCTTGATCGCGCGGATCCACTCCTCGAAGTGGCCGGGCGACTTGGTGAACTCGACCTCGGGCATCTGGGCGCCGCCGAGGACCTCGAACTCGGCCCCGTAATCGTTCGGCGAGTAGATCTTGCCCTTTTCACCGATGACCAGGCAGCCGCTGCCGACGGGGTCCTTGCCGTCGAGCAGTTCCTTGGAGGGTTGCTTGCCGCCGTCGTACCAGACGACCTTCACCGGCCCCCGCCAATCGTTGGCAGGGAATTCAAACTCGATGATCGACCACTTCGGAAAGCTATCTTTGTTGTGGCCGGAGGTTTCGGCCTGGACGGAGACGGGGTCGCGGAGATCAAGCCCCGCAAACGGCATGTTGAACGTGTGGCAGGCCATGTCGCCCAGCGCGCCGGTCCCAAAATCCCACCATCCGCGCCAAGAAAACGGATGGTACCCCATCCCGTAGGGACGCATCGGAGCCGGACCGATCCAAAGGTCCCACTTGAGGTGCTCGGGCACCGGGGCTTCCTTGGGTCGTTGCCCGCCCTGAGGCCAGATCGGCCGGTTGGTCCAGACGTGGACCTCGGAGACCTTGCCCAGCGCCCCCTTGCGCAGGAGGGCCGCCGCCTTGCGCAGGCCCGACATCGCCGTCCCTTGATTGCCCATCTCGGTCGCCACCTTCTTTTCCCGGGCAACCTGGCCCAACAACCGCGCCTCGTAGATGGTCCGGGTGAGCGGCTTCTGGACGAACGCATGTTTGCCCATCCGCATGGCCATCAAGGCGGGCGCGGCGTGGGTGTGGTCGGGCGTGCTCACGGTCACGGCGTCGATGCTCTTTTCCATTTCTTCGAGCATCTTGCGGAAGTCGAAGTACTTCTTGGCCTTGGGGAATCGGGCAGCCGCGGCGTTGAGGGTCTTTTCGTCCACGTCGCAGATGGCCACTACGACGCCGTGGTTGCCCGAATCCGCTGAATCGCTCGATCCCTTTCCCCCGCAACCCACGCACGCGATCTGGATCTTCTCGTTGGGCGACTTGCTCTCTTTCGCCTGGACTCCCCCGGCCACCCAAAACCCGATCCCGGTGGCGGTGGTCGCTTGGAGGAAATGGCGACGACTGGTTCGTTGAGGCATAGCGTGAACTCCTTCGGTTTGAGTAGCGCGAATCTACGGTAGACAAGTTTCATCGTTCTCGCATCGATTGTCCAGCGGGGTGGCGTCGAAAAACGCAAGACAGAGGGGAATCTGCCGTCCCATGAGAAGGGTTTGCGGTCGGCCCTCGTTTCGATAGTCTGAAACAAGCCCACGTGGGCGTGAACGCAACGGCAATGACCCCAGGAGCGATCCAATGAAACCAGCGCAACTGATGGCCATGGCAACTGTTCTGGCAGGTATTTTGGTCTGCCGAGCCGCCTTCAGCCCTCTTACGTTGGGCGGCGAAGCAAGTCAGGCTGCGGCAGTCCTGGAGCGGATCCAGCAACTCGGCGGCCAGATCGAGTACGACGGCGAAAAGAACGTCGTGGGCGTCGATCTTTTCGAACGCCAGACCACCAACGCGGACCTGGAAAAGCTCAAGGCCCTGCCCACCATCACCCGGCTCAAACTCTGGGGCGCGGAGATCAACGACGCCGGGGTGAAACACCTTGCCGACTTGCCGAGACTCAAGGACCTGGTTCTGGAAAATACCGACATCACCGACGCCTCGCTGGAAGTCCTTTCTCGGATCACCACCCTGGAATCGCTGAACCTCCGCCGAAGCACCAACGTCACCGACGTCGGTTTGGCCCACCTGAAGCGACTCCCCAAGTTGCGGTCCCTTACGCTGCTTTACAACAACTTCACCGACGAAGGAATGCTGCACCTGAAGGACATGAAGCGGCTTGTGGCCCTCGACCTGCGGGGCTGCGTCCAGATTAGCGACGCGGGGCTTCAGCACCTGAAGGGCCTGGTCCAGCTCCGCGCCCTGAAGCTCCGCAATCCCTATATCACCGATGCGGCCCTCGACGTATTGGCCGGAATGAAAGAACTGAAGTCCCTGGCCATCGAGGACGCCGCGGGGATCACCAACGAGGGACTGGCCAAACTGGCCCCCTTCACCACGCTCGAGGAACTGGACGTGTTCCGGTGCCAAAGCGTGACCGACGAGGGATTGGCCCACCTCGCGGCCCTGGTGAACCTTCGGCGGCTGAAGGTCCGCGACAACCCCATCGACGGTTCGGGTTTGAAATATCTGAAGGGCCTTGCCAAACTCGAAGACCTCGAACTCAGCGAAACCTATTGCACCGACTCCGGCATCGCCTGCCTGGCCTCGCTGAAGAACCTCAAGCGTCTGGACCTTTGGCACACGAAGATCACCGACGCCGGCCTGGCCAGCCTCAAAGACCTGAAGAAGCTGGAACGGCTCAGCCTGAAGGACACGGCGATTACCGACGCCGGTTTGGCGCACCTGAAAGCGCTGCCCAACCTCACGTTCCTCGATCTGGAGCTGACGAAAGTGACCGACGCGGGACTGGCACATCTGGAGGCCCTTTCTCGGCTTCAATCGTTGAACTTGAAACTGACCGAGGCGACCGAGGCGGGAGTCAACCGTCTGCGTCAAGCCCTGCCAAAGGCCAAAATCGCGTTCTGAACCTAATTTTCCAACGTCTCTCATCCAGTTTCCCACCCTGTCTCTTCCATTTCGCAATGGCGAATTGGGGGGAGATGAGGGCTAAAGCGGGAACCTCGCCACGGCGCGTTGCCCCCGACCAAGGGTCAGGATGCGCAATCTGCGCTTTCTGGAGGGGTTTCGCTTCCGTCTTCCGGTGGCGCCGCGCCACCTTTTGCCCATGAGAAACAGGTCGAGCGAGCCGTGGGATCGGCGGCGCAATCTCGCGATCTTTTTTTCTGGAACTGCCCTTGACCCGCATAAGGATCGCGGGTATTTATCCCGCTCTCTTCTGCCGAACTACTCGAAACACCATGTGAACATCGTATCGGCCGGCGACAAGCGCGCGGCTGCTGCGAATGGAAACTCGTCTCCACCGCCAAAAAATTCGTGAATCCTGCGAGTCTCGAAAGGAGAATCGTGTGTTGAAGTCCACCGCAAGAATCCTGCCCGCACTGTTCACAGTCGCACTGGGTTTTTCGGCGGCCCTTGTCTCGGCGCAGCCGCGTCCGAACGGATCGGGCAGCGCGTTCGATCGAACGATCGCCGACCAACCCGCGGCAAGCAACGTCGAGGAGCGGCGGCGACAGGCCGACGACCTGATGCTGCGGGCCCGGCGGGCCATGGCCGAAAACGACCTGGAGGCGGCTTATCAGTTGCTCACCCAGGCCGAGGCCCTGGATGTGCCCTATAGCGCCTTGCACCTTGGGGACACGCCGCGAAGGCTTCGCCGCGACCTCGAGGCCCGCTATCAGGCCGCCGGACTTCAGCCCGGCCAACCGGCCAGCCGTTCCCAAGCGACTCCGGCCGATCCATTCCTTGGCCGCGGAGGCGACCCGGCAGCCGCGTCCGGCGATCCGAAGACCATCGCCAAGGCGAACATCCTCAACGCCCGAACCGAAATGGCCCGCAACAACCTGGGCGGCGCGGTCTATTATTACCGCAAGGCCGCCCAACAACCGGCCACTTTCGGCCCCAACGAAGACTCGCCGGAGCGACTGGCCGCCGACCTGCGGCGGATGGGAGCACGGCCGGAGGACCTGGAAGTAACCGCAGGCGGCACAGGCCCCAGAAGGTTGCCGCCCGTGGACGCGATGGGGACGCCTTCGAACAACCCCGGCGCCTACAGCCAAGCCAACGGTGAGCGACGAGCGGATTTCCTTTCCGGCAACGATCCCTTGCTGGAGGCCCGGCGGGCCTTGGCGGTGGGCGACACGCGTCGGGCCGCGCAGAAGGTCCAGCAGGCCCGGGCGTCCGGCGTCGCTTACAACGCCCTGGACGACAGTCCCGAGAAGGTCGAAGCGGCCATCGCCGCCTACTCGGACCTGATGGCCCAAAAAGCCGAACGCGGCACGAGCGAAGCGTGGCGGCGTCAACACGCCCGCTTGCTCCTGGAACAGGCCGACGCCCTTTTGCGGTGGCGAGACTACGCCGAGGCCGAACGCCTGGCCGCCGAAGCCGCGCGGCTCCGAGTCAACTACACTCCCTACGAACGACGACCCGAAACGATCTTGGATCAGGTCGCCGCGGCCAAACGGCAGTCGCGGATGGCTTCCAGCGGCTCGGGGGTGATGCCCGCCAGCGCGGAACACGTCGCGCCGGCCACGGGATTCGATTTCGACCGCCGGGCGTCCAGTGCCGTCTACGATCCAAGCCAGGATGCCACGCGAAACGTTCTGGCCTCCAATCGCGAGGGCGATAACGCCGTGGCGGGCCAGCCAGGCTCGGCCATGGCCTTGTATCAGCAGGGTGAAGCAGCCCTAAGGGCCCACGACGCCAAGGCGGCCCTGAACTTCTTCCAGCAGGCCTACGCTCGCGTTCAGGAACTCGATCCGGCCACGGCACGGCAACTTCAGGATCGGCTGCAACTGCTCTCAGCCGCGGCCGCTCCGCCGCGCCCAACCGCCAACCAACCGCCCATGGTGGACGAGGTCGCCCAAAAGCAACAGTTGCTGGCTCGCCAGCTTTCCGCCGAGATCGGGCTCCAGGAGCGCACCGCCGAGAGACTTCGGGAGTCGGACCCCAAGGGCGCGATCGCGGCCTTGGAGCAGGTCAAAGCCAAGGTCGCGTCGGCCGGACTGGATCAGGCCACCAAGGACCTCCTCCTCCGCCGCGTGGAGCGCCAACTGGCGGAAACGAAAAAGTACATCGAGGACAATCAGTCCAAGATCAGCCAGGAAGAGCAGAACCGCAGGGTCAAACAGACCGTCGAGCGCGATCAGCAAGTCAGGCTCGACGCGCAGAACAAGCTCGCTCAAATGGTCGATGAGTACAACACCCTCCGCCACGAACATCGGTTCCCCGAGATGCTCGTGGTGGCCAAACGGGCCGTGGAACTGGACCCGGAAAACCAGGTCGCCCAAATGATGCTCGAGGAAGCCAAGTTCATCCTTAACTTCGCCAACGCGATGGACGTGCGAAGCCAGAAAGCCGACGGCTTCATCAAGGCCCTGCACAATGTCGACGTGGCCTCCGTGCCGATCGACGACACCATTCCCTACGTCCACGGCGACGCCAAGACCTGGAAGGAACTCACCGCCAAGCGGGCCAAGTACGCCAAGGAACAGAGCCGGAAACTCTCGGAGCGGGAATTGGAAATCCAACAGAAGCTCAAGACGCCGGTCTCGGTCCAATTCGAGAACACGCCGCTGGCCAAGGTGATCGATCACCTGGGCAAGCTGGCGGGCGTCAACTTCTACTTGGATCCTCAGGGCCTGGCCGAACAGGGCGTGTCGACCGACAGCCCCGTGACGATCGACCTGCGCAACGAGATCAAGCTGGAAAGCGCGCTGAATCTGATCCTCAATCCCCTCCACTTGAGCTACGTGATCAAGGACGAGGTCCTGAAAATCACCAGTGAGCAATACAAGAACGTCCAGGTCTATACCAAGACGTACTACGTGGCGGATTTGGTGATTCCGATTCCAAACTTCGTCCCCAACGGCAATTTGGGACTGGCCGGGGCGTACAAGGACGCCATGTCGAACGTCAACTTCGGCGGCGTCGGGCCTTTCGGCGCCAGTTCCTCGACGCCGCTGGCCGTGGTGGCCAGCCGCGACGGCCGCAAAGCCAGCGCGGCCATCGATCCGACGGTCCTTGCGCAGATCTCCAACGGAAGCCGCAATGCGACCCCGAGCACCGTGCCAGCCGGAGGGCCTGGCAACATGGGCGGGGCCGCGATGGCCGACTTCGACAGCCTGATCGACCTGATCACCTCCACCATCCAACCCACGACGTGGGACTCGGTGGGCGGCCCCGGCTCCATCGCCCCGTTCGAGACCAACCTCAGCCTCGTGGTCAGCCAGACTCAGGAAGTGCATGAGGAAATCGCCGATCTCCTCGAGCAACTCCGCCGCATCCAGGACCTCCAGGTCACCATCGAAGTCCGCTTCATCACGCTCAACGACAACTTCTTCGAGCGGATCGGCGTCGACTTCGATTTCCAGGTCAACGACAAGACGGACCATCCGGGCATGCAGTTTGGCCGCATGGTGGGCGTCGGCGATCCGCCGGGCACCGAGCCTGTCCGCGACATCCGAAAGAACGTCTTCAACGAGTTCGGCCATGAACACTCGCGCACGGTGGGCATGTCGGCGCCGGGCGTGTTCCAGGCGGACCTGGATATTCCGTTCAGCCAGAACAGTTTCGGGCTGGCCGTTCCGCAGTTCGGCGGTTTCACGCCGGAAGCGGGCATGCAAATGGGCTTTGCGATCCTCAGCGAGATCGAGGCGTTCTTCTTCATCAACGCCGCCCAGGGCGACCGCCGCAGCAACGTGCTCCAGGCGCCGAAGGTGACGCTTTTCAACGGGCAGATGGCCTTCGTCTCCGACACCTCGAACAGCCCGTTCGTGATCAGCGTCATCCCGGTGGTGGGCGACTTCGCCGCGGCCCAACAGCCAGTGATCGTGATCCTCTCCGAAGGCACATTCCTCACGGTCCAGGCCGTCGTGTCGAGCGACCGGCGCTTCGTCCGGCTCACCGTCGTCCCCTATTTCAGCACCATCGGCAAGGTGGACACCTTCACCTTCACCGGTTCGGAGACGTCGACGAGCAGCAGCTCCCAAGAGGGCCAACAAGACCAGCCCAACGACAACACCAAGAAAGCGAACAGCACCACCACCTCGCGGCAAGGAACCACCGTCCAATTGCCGACCTATTCCTTCGTCACGGTCACCACCACGGTGAGCGTGCCTGACGGCGGCACCGTGCTCTTGGGCGGCATCAAGCGGCTCAGCGAAGGCCGCAACGAATTCGGCGTGCCGATCCTCAACAAGATCCCCTATGTCAACCGCCTCTTCAAAAACGTCGGCATCGGCCGCGAAACCCAAAGCCTGATGATGATGGTCACGCCGCGGATCATCATCCAAGAGGAGGAAGAGGAACGGCTCGGCATCCAACAGCCGCCTCCATGATCGCGGCAGACGGCCTCGCGGTCCATCCAAGGCTGACCGCCAAACCGGTCCCGTAAACTAGCCGGCCATCGCGGACTCACGATCCGCGATGGCCTTTTCGTTTGAGAGCCTATCCCACAAGCTCCCCTCTCGCGCAAGGGGGAGAGGGATCGTTTTGGGATACGCTTTACGGGCTCCGCGGATTCTGGTCCAGCCACCGCGAAGCCGCCCGCCGCAAGGCTTGCTGCACTTCGTCCACCGAGCCGTCGGCGCGGACGACGGCGATCCGCTCGGGCTGTCTTGCGGCTTCGTCGAGGAAGCCCCGACGGACCCGCTCATGAAATTCCCGGCCTTGCCGTTCCATGCGGTCCAAGGCCCGATTTCGTCGCGCGGCGGCCATTTCGACGGGGAGGTCCAAGACGATCGTCAGGTCGGGCAAGAGTCCGCCCGTGGCGATCCGGCCCACTTCCCACAGGGACGCCACATCCAGCCCGCCCGCATGTCCCTGGTACACCACATTGGCCAGCAAATACCGGTCGCAAACGACGGTCTTGCCTGCCGCCAACGCGGGGCGGATGACCTCATCGACGAGCTGGGCGCGGGCGGCCATGTAGAGCAGCATCTCGCTCGTCCGCGTGATCGAGAGGTCGTGCCCGTGCAACACGATTTCCCGCACCGCCTCGCCGAGCCGCGTGCTGCCTGGGTCGCGGCAAGCGACCACGTCCAGGCCGCGGCTCCGCAGCCAATCGCAGAACAACGGGATTTGGGTGCTCTTGCCCGCCCCGTCCCCGCCGTCGATGGAGAAAAACATCGGCCTCGGCTCTCAACGGTCAGGTTTGGGGGCTGGCGGCGGATCGGCGGTCGCCGTGGAGCCGCCAGAATGGTCCGCCGCGGCGGACGCCGACGGTTGCTTCTGGATTTCCCGCCCAAAATGGTCACGGTCCAAGTACGTGTTGGCCCAGGCCGAGGTGTGCTTCAGCTTCGCGTCGTAAATGACCACGGGCCCGTCGAACATCCCCTCCGACTCGCGGTAATACTTGAGACGCTCGTAGACCCGGGCCCAGAAGCATTCCTTGTCCAACAACTCGCATTGCCCGCCCGCCGACCCCCCGCATGGACCGTTCCGCGAGTGCTTCGAACAGGATGCCATGGGGCAGAGGTACGCGCAATCGGGCAGGCTGCAATCGCCGCAATCCTGGCAACCGTAGCCCAGGTGCTTGGCCTCGCGTTCCAGCCAGTACGAGAAACGGCTCATCCAGCCCGGTTTCCGGTCCCAGCGGGCGAAGATCTTCGTCAACAGATTGTACATTCCCTTGCCGCGATGAAACGCCAGCTCGTGAACACGACGAGAGAGGCGGTAACCAAGCGTCACGTGCTTGGTTTTCGGCGGCGATTGGAGCGAGCGGAGATATTCGGGATTGATCCGGTCGGGCGAACTGAGCCCCGTCTCCGGATCGTGCTCGAAGAAGAAGAACTCGCCTGGGTTGCTAAACTGGATCTCCTTGATAAAGTCGCGCCAGTCGCCCGGCCCATACTTTTCGGCCAGCTCGATCACCTCGAAAAACGTCTCGGCCTTGTTCGTCCCACCGATATATCCGGCGGCAAAACCCAATCCCTTGAAGACCGCCAACTGCTTGGCGGCCAGTTCCCGGAAGAACGTCCTGCCCTTGTCCGGCCCTTTGGCGTAGCGATTGCATTGCTCCAGCAAGCCGTCAGAGACCACGCATCCGGCCAGCTTGCCGCCGTGGAACAGCTCGGCTGTGGCGCGGTTGAGGATGTAGACGTTGCCGATAATGGGCACGTTTTCATAGCCCCGGGCGGCGAGGAAGAGTTTGATCTCGTGGAACTTGCGCATGTCGTAGCCGAGTTGGGGGATGACCCACTCGGCGCCCACGCGGATCTTCCGCAGCAGCTTGAAATACTGGGGCACCAATTCCCGCTCGTGCCGTTTGAACGGTGAAACCGCGCACCCGATGTAGAACTGGGTTTTGGGCAGCCTCTCCATCGCTCCCTTGCGGCCGGGAACTTGCAGCCCCTCGTTCATCGACTTCAACAGCGAAATCAAGGCAACCGAATCGAGGTCGAAGACCGGGTCGGCCGTCCCGCCGAAGCCGGTGGTCGGGTAGTCGCCGGTGAGCGCGAGGATGTTGTCGAATCCCTCGGCCGCGTATCCCCAGGCCGCCGCCTCGATGCCGTTGCGGTTGCGGTCCTTGCAAGTGAGGTGGATAACGACCCGCTTTGGATCAGCGCCGATTTGGCGGGCGAGCCAATCGGGCGGGAGCATGGGGGCCCCGCCGGGATTGTCAGTAATCGAGATCCAACCGATGCGGGGGTCTTTCAACAGTGTGGCCCCCAGTTCGACCAACTGGTTCGTGCCCCCCGGCGCACTATAACCCCGCGTGGTGACGATCTCCGCTCCGTACCCGAAGCGGTTGCCCGTAAGAATCTCTCGCAGAGACGCACTGACAACGCTTGCCATGATGCCCAACGCGATGGACCGCGCCTCCCTTGAAATGAAGACGGGAAAAGGGCGCACGCGGCCCGCTGCCGCCGCGCGCCCTCTCGGACCTTAGACGGCCGCCAACTTCCTCGCCAAGGCCACGGCGCTCGAAGCGTTGTCGCCGTAGCCGTCGGCGCCGATTTCGTCGGCATATTGCTGGGTGATTGGCGCGCCGCCGATCATCACCCGAACCTTGTCGCGAAGACCACCGTCGATCAGGGCGTTGATGACGGTCTTCATTTGGGTCATGGTCGTGGTCAACAAGGCCGACATGGCGATGATCGTGCCTTCCTTTTGCTTGGCGGCCTCGATGAACTTCTGCGGCGGAACGTCGACGCCGAGGTCGACCACTTCAAAGCCACCGCCCTCGAGCATCGACGCCACCAGATTTTTGCCGATGTCGTGCAAGTCGCCCTGCACCGTCCCGATCACGACCCGGCCCTTGGCCTTGGCGCCGGAAGCGGCGAGCTTTGGGGTCAGCAACTGGAGGGCGGTCTTCATCGCCCGAGCCGCAATCAGCAGCTCCGGCACGAAGTACTCGTTGCACTCGAAGCGCTTGCCGACTTCGTCCATCGCCGGAATCATGTACTTGCCCAGCAACTCCGAGGGATCCACGTTGGCCGCCAAGGCCGCCTTGGTCACTTCCTCGGCCTTCTTTGCGTTGCCAGTCAAAATGGCGTCGTACAGCTCTGAAGGGTTCGACATGGACTTCTCCCGTGAATACCTGGTCAATGCCTGATCCAAGAACCTTAATCTAACCGCCCAATGTGCGGCGTGCCAGCCCCCGAGTTGCTCGTTCGGATCGGTTTCGAATCGGCTGCCCGCCCCCCCCAACGGGAGTGCGCCCTTCCGCGCTCGGTTTCTTGCATCGCCCCCTTTCCCAGTCTTTTCCTCAATTGCCATCAACCCTGCCAGCGTGTACGATGTCCATGGAGATTGCAGAAGCGTTCCGGAGTACCCCGTCACGCCGGAACTTCACCTCTTGGTTGAGTGCGCGGCCCGAGCGATCTATCCTCGCCAGCCTGACTCGATTCTGACTGACGTCGAATGACGAAGAAAATACAAGTCATCCTCGTCGGCGGCTTCCTCGGCGCCGGAAAGACAACGCTAGTCGCGAAGGCCGCCGGGCGACTGGTCCGCCGGGGCAAGCGGGTGGGGCTGATCACCAACGACCAGGCGGCCAACCTGGTCGATACCGCGCTTCTTCAGGAAGTCAACGCCGCGGTTCACGAAGTGTCCGGTGGCTGCTTCTGCTGCCGCTTCGACGAACTGATGCGCTCCATCGACCGACTGGTTGAGACGGGAATGCCCGACGTGCTCATCGGTGAGCCGGTCGGAAGTTGCACCGACCTCTCGGCCACCGTGCTCCAGCCGCTCAAAAAGTTCCACCGGGACCGCTTCCGGGCCGCCCCGTTGTCGGTCGTGGTCGACGTCAAGCAGGTGCGGACCCTCCAACGTCTCCGCCATTCGCTCGAGCACGCCCAGTCGCCCCGCTTCCCGGAAAACGTGATGTACATCTACCAGAAACAGCTCGAAGAGGCCGACTTGATCGTGCTCAACAAGGCCGATTTGCTGCCGAGCGACGAGCTGGCCGAGGTCCAGGCCGTCCTCCGCCGCGAGTTTGCCCAAGCGCCGGTGTTCACGCTCTCGGCCTTGCACGACGTGGGCGTCGATGCGTGGCTGGACCACGTGCTCGCCGGTGAAGACGCCGGGCGCACGATCACCGAGGTCGATTACGACCAATACGCCGAGGGCGAGGCGGCCCTGGGCTGGCTCAACGCCTCGATCCGTCTTCAGGCCGGCGCGCCCACCGATTGGAAAGCGATCTGCCTCGGACTGATGCGCGCCTTGCAGCGCGAGTTTCGCGAGGCATCGGCCGAGATCGCCCATTTGAAGGCCCGCTTGACCGCCGGTTCCGACGCGCTGGTCGCCAACCTCACGAGCAATGACGAGGAGCCGCTGCTTCGGGGAACAGCGGGCGAGGTGGTCAACGACGCCCGCTTGCTGCTCAACGTCCGCGCCCGGATCGAGCCCGACGCCTTGCGACAACTGGTTGAGGGATGCTTGGTGGCAGTTGCAGGCCCGGCCGCGCGGTGCGTCATCGACGAAATTCAAAGTTTCGCCCCGGCCTGCCCACAGCCAACCCATCGCTTCAAGACCGTGGCGGGATGAACCCCAGCCATAGCGCGGCGTCAACATTTGCCTCTTGGCGATTGCTGGGATTCAGGCCATTGAGTTATTAACGGCGATGCGGTTGATCGCGCTGAGAAAAGCCTTGGCGCTGGCCTCTATGCTATCGGTCGAAACGCCCCGCCCACGATATAATCGGCCGCGATGCTCCAACTGGACGACCACCTCGCCCAACGCGTCCTTGCCCACGGTGACGCTGTGGACGCGGAAATCGTTGCATCGGGCGGAAATGCCGGTCAGTTGCTCGATGGCGAGGAAGATTGCGTCGATGGGCCCGTCGCCGGCGGACACTTGGGTGGTGAGTTGCTCCTCGCCGCGGCGGAGCGTGAGTTTCACCTCCGGCGTCTTGCCGGTGGCCAGGCTCAATTCGTAGCGGTCCAGGCTGAACAGTTCGGTAACCACATGGAGTTGCTGGTCGATGAGGATCGCGATGTCGGCGTCGTAGACTTCTTTCTTCTTGTCGGCCAGCAATTTGAATTGCTCGAAGACCTGGTTGAGCTGTTCTCCGGTGAGGTTATAGCCGAGGGCCTTGGCCCGGTCGGCCAGGGCGGCCCGGCCGCTGTGCTTGCCAAGCACCAGGTCGCTTTTGGTCAGACCGACGTCTTCTGGCCGCATGATTTCGTAGGTGAGGGGTTGCTTGAGGATGCCGTCCTGATGGATGCCTGCCTCATGCGCGAAGGCGTTCTGGCCGACGATGGCCTTGTTGCGCTGGACGCTGATCCCAGTAATGCCCGCCACGAGACGGCTCGTGGGCACGATCCGCTGGGTCACCACCCCGGTGCTGGCGTGGTAATAGTCATGGCGCACGCGGAGGGCCATGACGATTTCCTCCAGCGCACAATTCCCCGCCCGTTCGCCAATCCCGTTGATCGTGCATTCCACCTGACCCGCCCCATTCTCGACCGCGGCCAGGCTGTTGGCCACGGCCAACCCCAGATCGTTGTGGCAATGGACACTGATCACCGCGCGGTCGATATTCGCGACGCGCTCGCGGAGGACACGGATCAAGTTGCCCATGTGGGCCGGGGTGGCGTAGCCCACTGTATCCGGGATATTCACGGTGGTTGCCCCGGCGGCGATGGCGGCCTCGACTACTTCGCAGAGAAAATCGACTTCGGTTCGCGCGGCGTCCTCGGGCGAGAACTCGACGTCGGGGCAGTGGCCCGCGGCCCGCTTCACGCCCGCCACCGCGTGACGCACGATGTCTTCCTTGCTCATCTTGAGCTTGTGCTCGCGATGGATCGCGCTGGTGGCCAGAAAGACGTGGATGCGGGGGCGCTCGGCGTGCCGCAGCGCCTCCCAGGCCCGGTCGATGTCCGCGTCGCGGCAGCGGGCCAGGCCGCAGATCACTGGCCCTCGAATCGCCTGGGAAATCTGCCGAACCGCTTCGAAGTCGCCAGGAGAGGCGATCGGGAACCCCGCCTCGATGATATCCACCCCGAGGTCCGCCAGGGCCTGGGCGATCTCCAGCTTTTCCTGAAGGTTCATGCTCGCGCCCGGCGATTGCTCGCCGTCGCGGAGCGTGGTGTCGAAAATTACGATGCGTCTGGAACTGGTAGCGGGCGACGTCATGGGCAAGGCCTCGGACAAAGGGGTGAGTGGCGAAATGCCGGAAATCGAACTAACAAACCACCGACTGCCGACCCTTGGTCGGCTCGGGCAACACCAACCGTGCCCTCGTCGGACCACTCCAGCGACCAATCGCCATGCACCCCATTCCTACCAATTCCAAGCCTGCTCGTCGTTGACTAATCCCTACTTAGCTTTTGCTTAGACGAGGCGAAACAACTTCGAGATTACCGGCAATTACGGGGATTTCTAATTCATCGACACTCCAGAACAACCTAAAAGAGTTATCTTAACCCGCTATAAAGTGGTTATATTGCACCAAAAATGCCCGTAAACCCCACGGAACATTTGCCACTTATAGACCGATTAAACCCACCCTTCGTGGTAGTTCACGTTTTCTGAAAAAGTGCTTCGTTAAACGTTTCAGGTCAGTCGAAGTCTATAAACGATCCGGTCGATTCGTCAAGGTGTCAAGGTGTTCGCAGCTTGGCAACCTGGCAACCGTCGAGTATTCCCCGGTGCGTGGATCTTTTGGGTTGCGATGTCGAGTCGGGCATCCTGCCGGCGACCTTCGCTACGGTGATCACGACGTAGGGCTATTACCAATGGCTGGTGAGAATCTCGACCTATCGGACCAACCCGATCCACCGCCCCCCAAGGCATCGGCGGCTACAGGCTCCCGTTTCCTGGGCGTCTATTTCGCCTGTTGTAATGTCTACGGAAGGGTTTACGTCAATCGGTCGGAAACTGCGTATGAAGGACGCTGCCCTCGCTGCCTCCGACATTTACGAATCGGCATCGGTCCCCAAGGGACGTCGGATCGCTTCTTCACTGCGTATTGAGCGAAATCGGCATTTCGGGTACTCTTCCGCGCCTGTTTTAGGCAAGGGCAAGGGGTTCTATTTTGAGCCAGTGGCGGCCTTGGCCGAAATCACTCGATGGACTACGAGATCCCACGCAGCACACGCCGTTGTGCGTTAACGGAGCGGGAACTCCAGCCGGGCGAGGGGTTCTATTCCGTACTCGTTGCCGACGGCGGCAAGTTGACTCGCCGCGATTACTCGGTCGAGGCATGGAAGGGCCCTCCTGATGTGGCAATAGGCTGGTGGAGATCCCAGGTCCCGCGACCCGATGCCAAGCGCGTGCATTGGGCGCCGAACGACGTGATGCTCGAATTGTTCGACCAGTTGGAGAACCAGCCGGCGAGCCAGGACATGCGGTATGTTCTCGCGTTGTTGTTGGTCCGCCGCCGCGTGATGCGTTTGGAGGAAGAAATCAAGGATACGGACGGAGGCGAGACACTCGTTCTGTATTGCCCTCGCCGCGAGGCCACTTACCACGTGCCGGTCGTCTTGCCGGCGCCGGAGCGGATCGAGGAAATTCAACGGCAACTCGCCTCTCTCCTTTTCGCCCAAGGGTCGTAAAGCCTGACCAACTCACCGGTTGAATGGACGGACAAGGCTTCCCTCGGCTCAAGGCACGTTGCGAGGGAATGTGGGCGTGGTTTCGAGGAGACCATGCCGAAAGGAGACGCTGCGCGCCGACGCGTGAGAACCCATCGGACGGCCGTGCTCGCGACGTGTCTGGCCGGGGTGGTTTGCCTGAGCGGGGCGAGTTGTCAATCCCTGCGTCGGCCGATCGACGATTTTGCCCACCTCCCGCCCGCCTTGCCGCCGACCCCCACGTTGGACCAGGTGATTCAGGCGGTCAACGGCAATTGCTCGCAGATTCGCACGGTTTGGGCCCCGCAAGCGTCGATCAGTGGTCCGGGCTTTCCCACGCTTCAGGCCACCGTGGCCTACGAGCGACCGCTGCGTCTAAGAGTTCGAGCGGGGACGGGGATTTTGGGTGAGGAACTCGATTTGGGGAGCAACGACGAGTTGTTCTGGTTTTGGGCCCGTCGCGGCCAGCCCCCGGCCCTCTACTTCTGTCGCCACGCCCAGTTCGCTTCCAGTCCCGCGCGGCAGACGCTTCCGGTCGATCCGTATTGGCTCATGGAGGCGTTTGGCGTGGCGGAAATCGACCCGACCCTCTCCCACCAAGGTCCTTTCGCCAGGCAAGATGGCCGGTTGGAGATTCGGACTCTCCGCCCCGGGCCGGACGGCAATTCGACCAAGATCACGGTGCTGGACCGCACGCATGCCTTGGTGCTTGAACAACATGTTTTCGACAGCCGCAATCAACTCTTGGCCAGCGCGATTGCCAGCCAGCATAGGCGCGACCCGCTCTCGGGCTTGTCGATGCCCACGGTGATCGACATCCGCCTGCCGCCCCAGCGGACCACCCTCCGGGTTAGCTTGGGCAATGTGCAGATCAACCGTCCTTTAGGCAATCCCGAGCGGCTCTGGGCCATGCCCGTCGGCGAGGGCCGAATGCCGGTGGACCTGTGCAACGGGAACTTCTGATCCCCGAAAACCGCCGCGGCAGCGACGCTTTTTGCGCGCCGGTCAACTTTCATCCGGTCAGATCGAGCAGGTTTCCACACTGGCCTGAGGCATCCTTGCTTCGCAGGCGTGCGGGAGGCGGCGGGTCTTGGTCGGGTTCGCGCTGGTGGAATTCCCAAGGCTGCCGACCATCGGCGTCGCGTTCGTCGCTCTGATGATCCTCGCCGTCGGTCTCTCCGATGCCAGCGGCGCTCTCCGCCCGTTGTTCGTTGCGGACCCGACGCTCCTGATTCCCCGCGGCCTGTTGTGCCCGATCCGACTCCGGACCGGTCGTTTGCGCCAAGGCCGTAGCGGCCACACTTCCGGCTAGTCCTGAGGTGGGACCCACGCTCATCAGAAACGCCCTCCCTTGCTCAGTTCGGTTTGGTGACGGAGCTGTTCCATCATGCAACTGATCGCCCGGCAATACTCGCGGACGGCCTGGAGATAGTCGCCGGCGCGGGCGGCCGCGGCGGCAGCGCTCTCATGCCTGCCAAACGCTTCCCAGTCGATTTTCCAATGGGCGCTGGCCGCGGCCTCGCGGAGCTGCTGGTCCAAGTCGGCGAGCCGGGCGGTGAAGCCGGCATCGGGAACGCAGTCGCAAGCGGCATACGGCGCGCGTCCCAAGGGGCGCTCCGGCCAGCGAAACGATCCTCTCTTTCGGAACTTCTGAAAAAGCGCGATCGCCCCGGCCATGGCGGCGCCGATCAGGACGATCAGCGCCGCGATCCGCATCTGCATCGCCGCCAACACGGCCGAGACCAAGGCCAGCACCCCGCAAGCGCTGGAAATCGCCGGATGGACAGGCCGTCGTGGGGGCGAGGGCGATTTGGAGACGGGGCTGCCATTCTTGCTTTTCGCCACCTGGGGGCCGAGCACTCGCACCACGATCACCGTGATGTTGTCGGGTCCGCCGCGAAGATTGGCCAGGTCCACCAGCGCCTGGACCGCCTCTCGGGGCGGCAACGCCAACAAGACCTTCCCCATCTCCTCATCTGTCACCTGGCCCGACAGTCCGTCGCTACACAACAGGTACGTGTCGCCGATTTGAATTGGCAGCGGGCCTTCCAGGTCGACCTGGACCTTGGCATTCGGGCCGAGCGAGCGGGTGATGATGTTCTTAGGGATGAAGAAAGGCGTGTCCTCGGAGATGCCCGATCGAGCGGCCCGAAGCTCCCAGACCAAGCTATGGTCGAAGGTCAATTGTTCCATTCGCGTGCCGCGCAGCCGATAGACGCGACTGTCGCCCACGTGGGCCACCAAGGCGCCTGAAGGCAAAAGCGCCAGCGCGCTGATCGTGGTTCCCATGCCCCGAAAGTCGTCATTCGCCGTCCCGCGGCTATGGATTTGCGCGTTGGTTTCGAGGACCGCGGCCAGAAGGGCTTCGTGAGGCGGGAGTTCGACATGCTTGGCGTAGATCAACGGGACGTTGTCGGTTGCCAGCTTGCTGGCCAGTTCGCCAGCCGCGTGCGCTCCCATCCCATCGGCCACCACGAACAGATGTCCCCGCTCCTCCCACTTCTGCTGACTGCTTGCCAGCATGATCGCCGCTGAGTCCTGATTGTTGGACCGCCGCAGACCGATATCGCTCAGCCGAGCGGATTCCAGACAGTGTTCCCAGATCGCGGCGTGAGGGTCCATGCGATTCCCGGATCATCCACCAGTGGGGGTGTCATGGCCCGGCCTCATCGCGGGATTAGCGAGGCCACAAGGTATTCTATCCTCCAAGTTGTCAAGACACTATACCTCAGCGGGGAGGGCGTGTGGCTCGAATGTTGTCTGCAAGTGGCCCGGGATTGGCGGATCCAGCGGGATCAAGTCACTCTCTCCGCGTTCAGGCTAGTGTCAGCATTTCCGGAAAATCCACCCCCCACTTTGACAATCGGCAACTCCGCGCTGCATTCACGCCCGCGACGGCTAGGCTCCTCGCTCGTCGCCGAATCGCCATGCCCGGCGATAAACCGGCATCCGATGTCTTCGTCGATCGCCACCAGGCGATTATACCCCGCGCGTTGTTTAGCCGCACGGCTTTACGGTACTCGGCCTGTGTAGTACACTGGGACATTATGCCACGTGAGGTTTTCTCGAAGGCAAGTAGGATCAGCCTTCGAAAACCGAACTTGCGATGCCGGATTTGGTGAAAACTCGAAATCCCCCGGGGAAAAACCTCCAGGAAGCAAGGCACGGCGTAAAAAATAACGAAAGGTGTTGCAGGAAAAGATCTTTGGTCAGGTAGCTCAGTTGGTAGAGCAACGGACTGAAAATCCGTGTGTCGCCGGTTCGATCCCGGCCCTGACCACTTGACGCAGTCGTTGGCGGGCTTGCCAGACGCCGCGCGATTCTGGTGTATGCGGCGAGAACGGGCGCCATGTAACCGTTCAGGGACCGGGGACTGGCTCATCGCTTGGCCCGTTTCACGCCGAAAAATCTGCCCGCCCGCTTCCGGCCTGAAGGGGCCCCCCCATTGTCGCGCGGGCTTCGCCGCGAAAAGCGGACAGTCCCCGCGAACGGTTACGATTCCATTGCCTCGGCCTGATCTGGCGGGCGTGTGTCCTGATGGGGTTCCGTTGCGTTCAGCGTCTTGATCGCCGCATTGCCGTTTCGAGATCGTTAGCGTCTGGAGTCCTCGCGGAGCTGCACCTGGAGCGCCCCCAACATCCGCGTGATGGCTTCTTCCTTTCTATTGATGAACGGCACGTTGTCGAGGATGATCGAGCGACGATCGTCGCTGGGATGCAGGATGAGGCGGCCAGAACGGAGCAGCATGTACTCGAAGACGTCGCCGATCTCCTTGTCGATTCTCAGGCTGGGGGCGTATACCCTCTCCATGTTGGCCAGGAAGCCGTGATGGTGTAGCAGCTCATTAGGCCGCACCTCCCAGTAGTCGAAACGCACGGCGATAAAGACGAGCACGAAGATCACGCCCAGGATGGCGGTCACCGTCCAGTAAAACGTGGCGTTGGCCACGGGGTGAAATCCCGCCAGCAGGGCGGTCAACGCCGGCAAGACCCCGGGTTGGAGCCTTGCCCACAGCACAAATCCCATCAACAAAGCGGCGATGAAGAAAAACAGGGTCAGCGAGGTGGTGCGGGGGAAGTCGAAGGAAAGGATCACCAGATTCACCGCCAGAAGGCCCAAAAACAGCGTCGCGACGACCACGGCCGCGACGTTCTCCTCCGTGAGCGGCCGATCCGAAAAGCTCATCCAAATCGCCGCGATCAGCGAAAAGACGAAAAGCGGATAAAGAAACACGATCTTCGGATAGGAAACCAGGAAGATCCTTTCCGGCATCTTTTCCGCGGAATTCTTTTCTTCCGTCGAGGCGGTCGGTTTGGCGGTTGCGTCCGACATGGCATCTCCTTCCAGTTGTTCTTGGGCGAGTCGGTACGGTGCGGCGCGCGCCCCTCGGAGCGAGTCCATCAGCGACCGCACGCTATCCACATGATTTCATTCCACGCACGGCCCCCCCAGTTTACCGCATCCGCGGCTCGGGAGCCATAACAGCCGATCCCAAAACGGGCAGCGTCCTTGGCCGCCAAATAATTTTTCGTGGGAACACCGATGCCGGCGAGGGAGACCGGGTCGGTATTGGACCGGTGATGCGAAACCAGTCGGGACGCATTGTGTTTGGCGGTTATCGAGAAAATGACGATGACGGCCTTCCGAACCGCCTCGGCGTCCCCACGATCGCCTCTTCATACCGGCCGCGCCACCTGACCAGGGTCCGCATCCGCATCGTGCCCAACCATCGGCAACCTCGGAACGAACCAAGACTCCCTCGCGAGAGGGTCTTGATTGACCAGGTGATGCCTGGGCCCTATGCTTAGAGACTCACGGGCGGGACGTTTCCAGTTTTTGTGCAGATCCTTGCCGAAAGGAGTGTGCTGGTGAAAGGCGACGAAAAAATCCTGAGTGTCCTCAATGATCTCTTGGCCGACGAACTGACGGCGATCAACCAGTACATGGTGCACTCCGAAATGTGCGCGAACTGGGGCTACCAGCGGCTTCATGAAAAGATCGAGAAGCGGGCGATCGAGGAAATGAAACACGCCGAGAAACTCATCGCCCGAATCTTGTTTCTCGAAGGCACTCCCGTGGTCAGCCGCTTGAACCCCCTTCACATCGGGGACGAAGTGGCCAAGCAGCTCCAATCGGACCTCAGCGCGGAAATGACGGCCGTCCGCGCCTACAACGAAGCGATCCGCCTGGCGGACGAGGTGGGCGACGCCATGACCCGCGAATTGCTCGAGCACATCCTCAAGGACGAAGACAACCACGTCGATTGGCTCGAGGCCCAGCATGACCAGATTCGGCAAATGGGCCTGGCCATGTATCTTTCCACGCAAACCTAGCGGCAGGACGCATGCGCGCTGGCAGCGTCAGCGTGAATCGGCCGTGGGCTTGTGTCGCCAGGCATCCTCTCGGGCCGTGCGTTCGGCTCGGAAATGGGCGGCTTGAACTCGGCCTTGCGGGGAGCGATGAAGACTTTGGTGCTGGGCCTCGGCAATCCCTTGGTCTCCGATGACAGCGTCGGACTGCGCGTGGCGGCCCGGCTTCGGCCCCTCTTGGAACACCGGCCCGAGATCGAGGTTTCCGAGGACTATTGGGGCGGATTGCGGCTGATGGAGCGAATGGTGGGGTTCGATCGGGTGATCGTGATCGACGCCATCCTCACCGGCGCCCCGCCGGGCACGCTCCACTGCCTCACGCCCGCCTCGATCGCCACGCAGCGGAGCGCGTCGAGTCACGACGTGAATCTTCCCACGGCCCTGGCCCTCGGCCGAACCGCCGGCCTCGCCTTGCCCGACGACGACCAGATCCTGCTTTTGGGCATCGAGGCCGCGGACGTACTCACCTTTGGCGAGTCCTGCACGCCGGCGGTGGAGGCGGCCATCGGCCCCGCCGTGGCCCAGGTCCTGCGTTGGATCGACGCGCCTACTTCGACGAACCCTTGAACAACTTGTCGATCAGGCCGCCTGGATACGGCGCGTCGGGCGGCACCGGCGGGGAGGGGCCTACGATCTCGCTCGGCGGCGCGGGGGCGTCGATGTGAATCTCCAAGGGCATGTCGTAAGCCGGAATGGGCCCGCCGGAAGGCAAATCTTGCTGCTTGGGCGGCGGCTCCTGAACGTGAGGAATGCTGGCCTCCGTGCTTCCGCGTTGGCTGCCGCAGCCATCGAGCAGCAACATGGCAACAAGGACGATCAGCAAGAATTCCAGTCTCATACTCCCCTATTATGCGCTACGCCCAGCGTCAGGCGATCTTTGGGCTGTCGAAAATCGGGCCGAAAGCGAGCGCCATGGATTCAAAGAATATCGCCGCGTTGAGTGCCGCGGAGTTTTCTGGCAAGGCAAAGCTTGTCGCCGGAAACGGCCCGTCTTTGCCCGCGACCGCGCCGAATCGCGGTCTTCCTGGTGGCAAAGTCCTCCAGCCTGTGGCCCAACGCGGCCCGCGGCCGCAATTCAATAGTGCAACGATTACGGACACCACGCCCGCCGTGCGAGCCTGGTGCCCAGGGAATGTTCACTATTCGGTTGCGGGTACGGCCGGCGTCAGGTCGGGCCTTGGGGGAAGCCGAAGTATTCGGCCGCGTTGTGGTAGCAAATGTCCCGCACCATCTGGCCGATCATCGAGAAATCATTGGGCACCAGCCCTTGCTCCATGTCCGTGCCCAGCAGATTGCAGAGGATTCGGCGGAAATACTCGTGTCGGGTGTAGGAAAGGAAGGAGCGGCTGTCGGTGACCATGCCGACAAAACGGCTGAGCAGACCGTGGTTGGCGAGGGTCCGAAGCTGGCGTTCCATCCCGTCCTTCTGGTCGAGAAACCACCAACCGCTGCCCCATTGCATTTTGCCGGGCGTCGTCCCGTCCTGAAAATTGCCGATCATCGTGGCGAAGACTTCGTTGTCGGCGGGGTTGAGGTTGTAGAGGATCGTTTTGGCCAGGCGGCCATCGCGTTCCAGGCGGTCGAGGAATTTCGCCAACGGTCGGGCCACGGGGAGGTCGCCGATGGAATCGAAGCCGGTATCGGGTCCGAGGGTCTGGAACATGCGCGTGTTGTTGTTCCGCATGGCCCCGACGTGGAACTGTTGCGTCCATCCCTTGCCCCAATCCCTCAGGGCCAGCTCGTAAAGCACGGCCGACTTGAACTTGGCCCGCTCTTCGTCCGTTAGCTCCCGCCCCACGCGAAGTTTGGCGAACGCCGCTTGAATCTCGCTCTCGGTGTAGTCCTCGGCATACATCGTATCGACGCCGTGATCGGAAAGGCGGCAACCGTGGGCGTGGAAGAAATCATGCCGCCGCCCAATCGCCTCGAGGAAACCCGAGTAGTCCCGAATGTCGAGGCCCGCCGTCTCGCCCAAACGATCGACCCAGGCGTTGAACCGATCCACGGACTCTACCGCGATGGCGCGGTCGGGCCGGAAGGTGGGAAACACGCGAATGGGAAAGTCGGGGTCCGAGGCCACCGCGGCGTGCGCCGCGAGATCGTCGGTCGGATCGTCCGTGGTGCAGACCACCGCGACGTTCATCCGTCGCAGGATTCCCCGGCAAGAAAAGCCCGAGCCAGCCAACAGGGCATTGCACTGGTCCCAAATTCCCTGGGCGGTCTCGGGACCGAGCAAGCGATCGCTGATGCCGAAGGGGCGTTTCAATTCCAGGTGCGTCCAGTGATAGAGCGGATTGCCGATCGTTTTCGGCACGGTCCGCGACCAGGCGAGAAACTTTTCCCAGTCCGAGGCGTCGCCAGTGCAAAAGCGTTCGGGCACGCCGTTGGCCCGCATCGCCCGCCACTTGTAATGATCGCCGTGCAACCAGATCTCGGCCAGGTTGGCGAAGCGATGGTCGTCGGCGATTTGCCGGGGAGGCAGATGGCAGTGGAAATCGAGGATTGGCAGCGATTCGGCGTACTCGTGATACAAGCGGACCGCCGCCCGGTTCTGAAGCAAGAAATCGTCGTTGATGAACACTTCGGCCATGCTCGTCAGTTTCCTAGGGGTGGATCAGCCGCCGCGAATTCGGCGTAACAGTCGGCGGCCACCTTCAGGTCGCCAGCCCGGTCCAGCAGCAAGCCCCGCACGCGAGACCGCAGCAAGACCCCTTTTTCCAAACGTTCGGCGAACAAGCGGCGCCGCGTGCGAAACAGGGTCGGCCACTTGCCGGATCCGCTCGCCGTGCTTCCCTGTCCGTCGGCCGGATGCACCATTTCGGCGAAGCTGAACGGGGTTCGCGCCAGCCGCGCGACGAACAAGCCCGGCCCCACCGGCTCGGCGGCGTGTCCCGCGCCGGCCACGGCGCAGGGTTCGAATTGGATCGTGGCGGCGTCTACCAGTTGAAAAGCTTCGTCAGCAACCATGCGGCTGCCCACGGCCAACTCCGGCCAACTTTCCAACAGCGCGGTCCGCACCGAAGCGATCAAGTCCACACCCGCCAGTATCCCACGCGACGGGTTGCCGAAAAGCACGCGCCACGCCACGTCGACGCAAATGGGCCAGGACGTCGCCTCCGGGTATTGAGCCAGCAAATCGCGCCCCCGAGCATGGCACTCTTGGAGAGCGAGGTCTCGTTCGCTGAGTGCACTCGGGAAGACCAGTCCCAACAAGTCGGCGTCGATTGCGGTCCCGTCGAGCCGCACGTCATGAAGACCACGATCGGGTCGTGGCAGGAAGACCGCCGCCGAGAAGTCTGAATTGCTCCACCGCGCCGTCCGATCGACAATGGTCCACGTTGGCTTGCTCATTCCGAATATCCAAACAAAAAACCCCGCCGCTCGCAACCAGGGCGAAACGGCGGGGCCGGAACAGAGAAGAGGCCGCATGATCAACCCGGCGGCGCCAAGGCAACGCCAGGTTCTCGGAAAGAACGGTTTGCTCGCGCAACTATCCTTTCCAAGGTCCCATGATATCACTATCGGCGCGTTTGTCTATAGTTTTGCGCCCGCAAATTCGCGCCTTTTGCCAGGGTGGCTCTGAAGAGCTGGTTGGCTATGGCTTGTAATGGGGGTTTTCGGGGCGGTTGTGGAGGTGCGGATAGGCAACTTTCGCGAAGGATGAACCTTTTGCAGTGCGCCGGGCAGGTTGTAACGTCGAGACTTAGGCGTATAATCCGGGTGTGCCAAGCTATCTGGAAGTCTGCGAGACGGCGGTGCGACGGGCGGGGGCAGTGCTCCTCGACCGGTTCGGACGTGTCCGTGCGCGCCGAAAAGGCCCTCGTGATCTAGTGACCGAGGCCGATCTGGCAGCCCAGGAGGTCGTGCGAACAACGATCCACGCAGCTTTCCCGACCCATGCCTTGATCGGCGAAGAGGATTTGCTCGAAAGCTCCGACTCGGCCGAGGGAAACGAGTTTCGCTGGATCGTGGATCCCTTGGACGGAACAACCAATTACGTCCACTTGGTTCCGTTCTGCTGTGTCTCTCTTGCCTTGGAGCATCGAGGCCAATTGCTCGCCAGCGCTGTGTTCAATCCCTTTGACAAAGAATGCTTTACGGCCGCAGCGGGGCAAGGCGCAGCCTTGAACGGGACGCCGATCCATGCCAGTGAGGTTCACGAACTTTCCAAGGCACTGATTGTGGCGGGATTCCCCGCCTCGGTGTCGAAGCAATCCCCTGATCTTAGGGTTTTCAACGAGGTCGTCACTAGGTGCCAGGGCATTCGCCGGACCGGTTCGGCGGCCCTGAATCTCGCTTACGTTGCTGCGGGCCGATTTGATGCAGCCTGGTCGTGCTCGACCAAAGTCTGGGATAGCGCGGCTGGGTTTCTCTTGATTCGTGAGGCGGGCGGTGTTGCAACCGGTATTTTTGGGGAGGAGACGCCCGTTCCCACGGGACCATTCCTCGTTGCAGCAACTGCCGACTTGCACCGCGAGCTAACCGCGATCGTCCAAAAGGTCCTTTCCGAACGGCATTGATTCCGAAGATTTCCGAGTTTCCTCGGAGCAAATTCTTTAAGTGACCCGTAAGACCAGGTAAACTGGAAGGGTCATTCTTTTCAGGGGATTGGTCTCTCGGAACGCCAATTCGATAAGGTCTTCGCTCTGCGGCGGCCGCAAGGGGTGCGGAGCGCTAGGGCCCTTTGGCTCCTTGCCAGAGCAGCACGAGTGTCTCGCTGGCCAGCACGTGTCTGGCGGGGCGCTAGTGGTGGAACGATCATCCTTCGTCGGTGGGTTTTCGGGGCTTCCGCAACGATGAAACGACGGATCACAACCGTGATCTTGCTGACCCTTGGCACCCTACTGGTTAGGGGAGCCAGCATCGCTTGGGCACAGTTGCCGGCCCCCGATTCCGTCGCGAACGGCCCGACGGCGGCCGAGGTCAAGTCGAGTGTGCCTTCGCCGGTGGGTTCGACCGCACCCGATAAGCCAGCCAAGAGTCCCGTGGAACCGCCCTCGTCCAAACCAACGGTGCAGGAAGTTTCCCCTCCGCTTTACTACCTGCGAGACAAATCAGGCAATCTCGTGCCCGTGCCTGGTTTCCGCTTGGAAGATTTCGAGCAGATGGTCAAACGACAGTATGGCGAGGCCGCGACCGACCAGGCGCCGCGTTACGCGCTCCAGTCGTTTCAGGCATCGGGCAAGGCGCTGGCCGATTGGGTGGAACTCCAGGTGCGGTTGAACCTGGTGACGCGGGAGGATGGCTGGATCCGTATTCCCTTGCGGCTCGATCAGGCGGTCTTGCGGAGCGGCGTGCAGTATCAAGGTTCCGGCCAATACTTCGTGCAATTTGATTCCGGCGGCGATGGCTATGTTTTCTGGGTGCGTGGGGGGACGGAGCGCGAGCATCGACTGACCTTGGATTTGATGGTGCCCGTGGTGCGTCTTGGCACGACCACGCGGATGAAGCTGGTAGTTCCCCGGGCGGCGACGTCGGAGCTGAAGCTCGTCGTTCCGATTGCCGAGGCGGTAGCCAAGGTCACGGAGGGGCCGATCTTACTTCCCTCCACTCGCGAGGGAGAAACGGCCACCGTGCTGAATCTAGCCGGATTGGGTGGTGAGTTCGAGTTGAGCTGGGGAAAAGAGGCCGATCGCCCCTCGGAAACGTTGCCGGTTTTGGACATCACGGCCACGGTTCAGTGGAAGGTTGGTTCGCGGAACCTCGACGGCGAGGTCCGAATGCAGGCGCGGAGTCTGGCGGCGCCGTTCGATTCGTTCCAGGTGCGCTTGCCGCCGGGGGTGGAACTCGTGCCCGGCAAGACCACTCTCTACACCCTTGCGGCGGTCAAGCCTTCGCAACCGGCGGCGGCGGAAGAGCGGGCGTTGGTGGAGGTGCGTTTGCCGAAGAAGACGGTTGGCCCAGTCGAGGTCCAGCTTCCCGTGCGGTTGGCTTTGGAAACGGCGGGCCCGGCCGCTTGGGTCGAAATCGCCTCGTTCGAGGTCTTGGGGGCGGCAAGGCAGGCGGGCCACGTGGCGATCCGGGCTGATAGCCAGTGGCGCGTTCTGGTCGGACCGCCGCGGGGCGCGCGTCAGGTGGACGAATTGCCGAAGGCGCTTCGCACCGACGACGTGGCGGCGGGGTTCGAGTATTCCACCCAGCCCTGCTCGCTGTCGATTCGCGTGGTTCGCCGCGCTCCCCGGATCAGCGTGGAACCCGAGTATCTGTTGCTGGTCGACGCCGACCAGGTGCGGCTCGAGGCCCGACTGAAATACATGATCCGCGCGGCGGAGGTGGCCGCCTTGGAAATCGACTTGCCTGGTTGGGAGGTGGACGAGGTCGGGCCGGAAAACTTAGTGGCCACCGATCTGATCGTCGATTCCTCGGCCGTGCGGTCGATCCCGTTGGCCCAGCGTTCGATCGGCCCAGTGGAGCTTTCGCTTCGGGCTCATCGCCCCATCCCGCCAGACAGCCGGAACATTTCCGTCGAGTTGCCGCGTCCGCGGGCCGATTCGCAGGCCTCGCCGGTCGTGGTTGTTCTTCCGGCCGACAACGTGGAGCTGATTCCGGATCCGAAAGGCACGGTCGGCCTGGTGCGGCAGCAGGTCGCGCCCCCGATGAAGTTTCCCCAACGCCAGCAAGACCCCTTCGTGTACCGCGCCGAACCGAGCAAGGCGACCTTGGTCGCGCAGCTTCGCGTTCATCCTCAGAGAGTGGCGGTGGCGGTGAGCACGGAAATCACCGTCGACGAGCAACGGGCGGAGGTGCGGCAAAAGATGACCTATCAAGTAGCCCACCAGGCCATCGACCGCTTGAGCTTCGAGATACCACGTTCGCTCGCCTCGGGGGAGCCACTTTCGGTCCTCTTCGAGGGCAAGGCGTTGCGTCTGGTCGATATGCCTGATCCCAACGATCAGTTTGATACGTCGGGTCCTGCGCGGAAGCAAGTGATCTTGCCGGAGTCGCGGATCGGTTCGTGCGAGGTGACGATCGGCTATGCGATTGCGTTGCCCAAGTTGGTTCCGCGTTCCAGTGTCGTGGCCTCGATCCCCTTGGTGATGCCGGCCGAAGGCGAGCTTTCCAGCAACCGTCTGTGGCTCGCGGCCCCCGAGGGGATACGCGTGCAAGCGCGCGGCGGGCCGTGGAACGAGGCCGCGGCGTCGGTTTCCGAACTTCGGCGCGGGTTGCATCTGACGGCCGTCGAGCGGGTCCAGGAAATCGAAGCGGCGGTTTACCTGGAAGACCAAAGCTCGGCCGGTTCGACGGTGGTGCATCGAGCCTGGATTCAAACCTGGCTGACGCATTCCCTCCGCCAGGATCGCGCCGTGTTTTGGCTTACCACGAGCCAAAAAAGCCTGGATTTGGCCCTGCCGGTGGGCGTGTCGCCGAGCGATATCGAATTGTGGCTGGACGGCCAGCCGATCATGGGTCAGCCGACGCCGGAGCTTCGGCTCATTGTCGCGCTTCCGCCCGGCAGCGGCCAACGTGAGCATCGGCTGGAGGCGGCGTATCGGATTGCCGGACCACGACCGGGTTGGGGACGCATGACCTTGGAATTGCCGCGGTTGGCTCGCGATGTCTGGGTGCAACGGTTCTATTGGCAACTCATCCTCCCGAACCGAGAACATCTCCTCTTCGCTCCCGCGGACCTCAGCGAGGAGGACCGCTGGGTCTGGCGGGGACCGTTGTGCGTTCGCGAGCCGCTGTGGGAACAGGCCGAATTGGAGACGTGGACCGGCGCCCGGCGGTTGGCCGAACCGCCCGCCGAGACAAATCGCTATCTGCTAAGCGGCCTCGGTTCCCTGAACCGATGCGAAGTGTGGACCATCGACCGCACGATGCTGGTGTTCGGGGCGTCGCTGGCGGTGTTGATCTTGGGATTGACGCTCCTTTACGTGCCCGCTTCGCGTCACCCGGCCGGGCTGCTCGTGCTGGCCTTGATGGCGGCGGCCGCGGCCGTCGTGTATCCGTCGCCGACGCTGCTTTTGGCCCAGGCTTCCCTGCTGGGCGGCGTGTTGGCGTTGGCGGCGGCCTGGTTGCACCGAGTCCTGACAAAGCGGCGTCTCGCGGCGGTCCGGGAAACCCAAAGCTCGATTCTGGATCGAGGCTCCTCGCTGTCTTCTCGACGCGCGGTTGCCTTGGCCGGCAGTGCACCGCCAGCCCCCGCGCCGGAGCAAGCCCAGGTCTCGACCACGGAATTCCGAGTATGAAAGGCCCTCGGCCCATCTTGGCGATCCGAAATCGGGAAGCCCTTTCGGGCTGCGTTGTGTGGTTGCGTCTGTTGGAATGCGCGTGGGCCAGCCTGTTTGTCGTGTTTTCGGCCTTGGGGGT
>Ga0209101_1000617_pt1 | contig 28828 bp, 17 predicted proteins | sample ConPoolayeCmetaG_FD_185481 | JGI IMG/M metagenome (GOLD analysis project Ga0209101, IMG submission 185481) | Hot spring microbial mat communities from California, USA to study Microbial Dark Matter (Phase II) - Cone Pool mat layer C metaG... ...
TGAACAGGGACAAATTACCCCTGAAACAACTCCTTCTGCTGTTCAAACAGAACCTATTCAAACAGAAGTAGAAAAATATAAAAATCTTTATAACATTATTCTCATGAAAGATGGAGATGTCTTTTTGTTAGCAGAAGATAGTAATAATGAATTAAATTTAACAAATACAAGTGGAAAAGTTACTAGCTATGCAATTTCGAATGATCGACAATTCTTAGCTTACACAACAACTGATCCAACATCAGTGCAACACATTATTAATCAACTTCCTGCTGCTAAATATACACCAAATCAACGAGTTGGAACTAAAATGTTTATAAAAGATTTAAATACTAATACTGAGACAAAATTACTAGATTCTGAAGATTTGATTATTCCTAAACAACAGTTAAACTATTATGAGGAGAAATTGCTATCAAATAATGGTATTAGTATTTATTCGTTTAGTTCAGATGATAGATTTATTCTTTATTACAGATTAGGTCTATATGCTTATGATGTCATTGCTAATCAAGTGATTAACTTTACAAACTATACAATTTCGGATCAATCACGATGCACTGTAGATGAAATAGAATCAGAGAGTATTTATGTAGGTGTTAATATTAATTGTGGCTCAGGGACAGAATGGCATATTTTCAAATATGATAATAATAATTTTAATAAAATAAACCTTAGCACATTAAACCTACCTATGGATACTCATCATGCTAATCCAAAAGATGGCTCTTATTATCTATTAGAAGATTTGTATAATGATAAATATGCCTTATTAGTCGTAAGCTATTCACCTTATATGCCATATGATGATAATTCTCTTCTCGCAACACGAGTTAAGAAACTTAACTTAGAAACTAGAGAGATACAAGATGTGAATATCAATGTATCAACAAAATATCGATATCAAGATCAATGGCATAATTTTGCAATGATAGACAATCAAATTTATGCTTCAACCTACAAGATTATTGGTCAATTACAAACAAATGGTTCTATGAGTACACTTGTAGATTTAAACAGCATAAATAATTCTAATGATGGTACATTTCGAATATTGAATTACTTTTTAAACTCTAATAAGACTAAGGTCTTAATAATGACGAGAATGCAGTCACGTTCAAATCTGCAGGTCCACAATAATATAGAGAGTCTTTATCTAATGGATCTAATTAGTGGGCAAATTAAGAATATTTATACTGCACCTGATGGTTACACCACTAAGTCTATGTGGTTCTAACCTGGAATGTAAAGAAAGCTTCCGAAAGGAAGCTTTCTTTATGGAGTTGACGAGACTCGAACTCGTAACCTCATTCATGCGAAGAATGCGCTCTACCATTAAGCTACAACCCCCTTACAGCTGGACATATTTCATAGGATCAACAATTGCGCCATTATAGTGAATCTCAAAATGAAGGTGTATACCAGTTGCCATACCTGTTTGACCCATATACATTATCTTTTGTCCTGCCGCAACTACATCACCAGCTTTGACAGCAAAATCACCATTTCCATGGCAGTAAATAGAAACAAAACCATTATTATGATTAATATTTACACAAAATCCTCCACCCCCTCTCGTCCATCCAGCTAGAGAAACTGTGCCAGGTGCCGAAGCATTTATCCAACATCCACCTGGTTTAGCCATATCAACACCTGTATGCCAAGCACTAACCCCACGACTGATATTATATCCTGAACAATGAATCAAAGGATTTATAAATGTACCAGGAGGTATCTCCATTCCAGGATCAGCAAATTTAATATAAGTTCCTACTTGTACTCCAGCTGGTCGTGAGATCACTATCACCCCATTTGGTATAAAAATCTGTGAACCTTCTACAAGAGAATAATTAGGAGAAGAAAGTTCGTTTAATTCTGCAATGTCAAATTCATTGGCATTTGTTTTTTTTGCAACTATTGATAAAGTATCTCCTTTTTTTACTGTATATAATACTCCATTTAATCCAGGTACTATAAGCAACTGGCCTACTCGAAGATTATCAGTATAAAGATTATTAGCCCATTGAATGGTGGCAGTAGAGACTCCGTACAAATCAGCAATTTTCTGCAATGTATCTCCAGCTTGAACTACATATTTAAATTCAGGCCAGTTTTTCGAATAAGGATCGATAGGAGTAATTGTTTCAGCTGTACCTGCCTGATACAAAGTATCTGCATTTCCTATTACACCAGAAGCTAAAACTAATCCAAGCTGTTCATTTGTCTTAAAGAGGTTTATTCTACTAGAAATCCCTATAAAAAAACCTGCAATCGTCATAACAAAAACGATTATATGAAAAGCTGTTCTATACAAAGATCCCCTTCCCCAATATATCCTTCTAATTGACCATTGCTTAACCGCATTGAAACAACTAGCTGAACTGATAAATAATGACCATGTAAACAGAGTTATCTGCCTAAACCTAATACCAATATAATTAAGGAAATCTTTTATAAACCGGATTAAAATAAAAGGCCTTGCTTTCTCTACATCAAGTTGGCCTTGTGTGACGATTATTTTATTTTCCTCATTATTATTCAACTATTCTGGTTGATAATTTAACCTTGTAAATAAATGATTTTTTATATAGAGAAAATAATATTTTAACAATAAAATACAAAATAATCAATTCTATCTATGTAGATTGCAAGTCTCTTCTATACCAGATTAGATAACAATTCTTAAGCCATAGCCAGATATTATGGCCGAGATAAATCATCTAATCATAGAAATTTTCAGATTTTTCTAAACGCTAGTTTGCTTAGTGTTGATTCAATTCCACAGAATTAAACCTTCATGTAAAAGGTTTATAAGTTCAGGTTCAATTACAGGTTATTAAATTAATTCTAGTACAAACAATATAACTTTCAACGATCACAATGCATAATGACAGGCATGCAGCTTACAGTCCAGAACTCATATCTCTTCGTGAAGGGTTGCCAAAAATTCTTTATTATTCTTTGTTTTTTTCATTCTTTCTAAAAGTACCTCTGTTGCTTCATCCTCATGTAGTGCATCGAGCATCCTTCTCACTCTCCAGGACTGGGCCAGTACTTCTTTTGGCAATAATTTATCTTCATTTCTAGTACTTGATGCTTTAACATCTATAGCTGGAAAGAATCTCCTATCTGCTAACTTTCTATCTAATTTCAGTTCCATATTACCCGTACCCTTAAATTCTTCAAAAATAACTTCGTCCATTCTACTACCAGTTTCGACTAAGGCTGTTGCAACAATAGTTAAACTTCCACCTTTTTCTAGATTTCTAGCAGCACCAAAAAATCTTTTTGGTGGATATAACGCTACAGGATCAAAACCTCCAGATAGGGTTCTACCTGACGGCGGAGCTGTAATATTGTATGCTCTTGCGAGTCTAGTCAAGGAGTCCATAAGTATCACAACATCTTTATTGAGCTCAACTATTCTTTTTGCACGGTCCAGCGCCATCTCAGCCACTTTTGTATGATTCTCTGGCGGTTCATCAAAGTTAGAAGCTACTACCTCTCCATCTACGGAACGTTCCATATCAGTTACCTCTTCTGGCCTTTCTCCTACTAATACAACTAGTAAATGGATGTCAGGGTTATTAGCCTTAATGCCATTTGCTATATCCTTTAGTATCCAAGTCTTCCCAGCTTTTGGTGGCGATACGATCATACCTCTCTGTCCTTTACCGATTGGACATAAAAGATCGATCAAACGCGTAGATAAAATATGTTGATCGGTTTCTAAAATGATTTGTTCATCAGGGAAAATTGGCGTCATACGGTTGAAATTTGGTCTTGACAAAGCTGCTTCAGGACTTTGCCCATTTATAGCCTCAATCCTTATCATTGACAAATATCTCTCACCTTCTTTTGGAGGTCTAGCCTGGCCAGAAACATAATCACCACTTTTTAAGTTAAATCTCTTTATTTGTGACCCAGATACATATACATCGTTATCACCAGGTAATAACCTCAAAGATCTCAAGACACCATGTGTACCATCATTGATTATTTCGAGTACACCTTCTGCAAAAATATTTCCGCCTCGTTTAGTCTGTTCTTCTAGAATTTTTATGATCAATTCACTCTTTTTATAATCTGTGAAGTCTACTATATCAAGCTTGCCAGCAAGCCTTCTTAAATCTACAAGAGTTTTCTCATCTAGTTCTTTTAAGGTAAGTGTTTTTGATATTTTATCTACACCTTTAATTTTATGGTTTTTGGTAATTGTAGGAACACCAGAGGAAGTATCAGCTATTTTTGCAGTTTTTACTCCCGTAACTTTTTTAATAACCATTAATTTATTTTTGAAAATTTAAATAATTATGCATTTTATGATTAATTTGAAGTAGTTATAGCGGTCAGAGAACAAAGATTATTTTTTTAAATTTTCACTATATTTTCTTTATTAGGTCACATTAATTATCTATTATTTATATTTATTGATTGGGGATGAAAATAAAATATGAGGTTTTACAACTTTAATTTTAGTATAAATAGCAAAAATTTAAATGTCAATACTATACTATTAGAAAATTTTAAGATATTAAAATGCAATCTTTTTTGTACATATGCAATACTTAATATGTACAAAATTTCATTCTCTAAATAATGTTTACATATATAGGTAAAATCTTATCCTTATATAAAATTCTATATGTCATAAAAAAACCAAAATGTGCAATTCAGAATACTAAACAAATGCAGAACATGCGAATTACCCCAAATACTATAAACTATAAATACCTAACTAATATATCAAATTACTATGCTTTATAAAAAAATATAAAAAGTATAGTATGGGATTATATGATTATATTTAGTATAACCGATAGGTTATACAACAAGGGATCGGCACTGCCCCAACCGACCCCATCATGAAAAACATTTAAATATTTTTCATGATCGATTCGGTTCAATTAGTGCCACCAACATATTCTATCTGGAAAAATTGGCAGTTCCAAGAGTCCAGTAAGTCATCTTGCCTACACTTTACAAGACGATGTACGCGAACCAGACTCCGGGAACTGCCAACTTTTTATTGTCAATAAAAGAAACTACATTAATTTTATCCTATAATAAAGATCCTGTCAAGTCTTATAGTAAGATCTAACTTCTCTCACGGTTTGTAAGATAAAAATTAAATTTAATGATGATAATAATTAACGTAAACTAGGAAATATTCCAAACGTATTTATCCAGGCTTTTTTAATTCATTTTCTGTAATCTTTGTATTTGTTATTTATTCACTACCACCCACTCGAGTTACTCAAGCTAGAATGCTAATAATTCCTGATACATGGTTTAGTTTGGATGAAGAAGTTAAAAACCTAAATCCTAGCCTCTTAATCTCATTTTTTCTATGTTCTTCAGAAGTAACTCTGCCAATAAACCCTGTCAAAGCTATCTCGCCCATAGCAACGATATCTGGATCAACTGCTTTATTTTTAATCGAAGAAACAATTGAAATTGCAATGGCCAAATCCAACGCTCTATCACTTACCTTTAATCCGCCTGCAATATTTAGATATACATCCTTGTCAGAAAGATTTATTCTCAAATACTTTTGTATAATAGCACAAATCAGTTGTAATCTAGATATAGAAACTCCTTCTGCAACTCTTTTTGGTAAAGGGTAAACCGTTGTAGATACGAGTGATTGTACCTCTACAACCAGCATTCTGTTTCCTTCCAAAATTGCGCTTTTACATATACCTGGTAAGCTCTTTTTTGTCAAAAAATAATCAGAAGGATTGGAAACATCAGAAAGTCCAGCAACTTCCATCTTCAATATTCCAACCTCATTTGTAGCGCCGAAACGATTTTTCAGGCCTCGCACAATTCTTAAATCAGTATTCTTCTCTCCTTCTATTTGGATAACCGTATCCACTAGATGTTCCAGTAGTTTCGGACCAGCAATATTTCCTTCTTTTGTAATATGGCCGATGATAAACATGGTAACATTATTTGATTTCGCAAAATTTGCAAGCTTTATTGCAGAATTTTTTACTTGGGCTAAGCCTCCAGCAAACCCTTTAACAGAATCTGTTTCAATAGTTTGAATAGAATCGATTATTACAAAATCTGATTTAAATTTCTCTATTGTTGCTATTATCTCCTCTACGCTAGAACTGTAGACCAAGTTTATCTTGTCCATGGCGTTTGTATCTCTGATAATTCTTTCTGCTCGAAGTGCTACCTGCTCTACAGATTCCTCAGCTGATATGTAAAGAATATTCTGGAGTTTTGAATAAACATTCGCACATGTTTGTAATAATAAAGTTGACTTGCCTATACCAGGATCACCTGAAATCAAAACAACACTTCCCTCAACAATGCCAACCTCTTTGGTATCACCGCCGAGAACTCTGTCAAACTCAGTAAATCCTGTACTTATCCGACCTCGTTTGTTTTTCTCGATATTTTTGACTGTAAAGATTTTTGTTGCTTTTACTTGTTTAACCCCAGTACTTGACTCTACTTGCTCTTCTACTAAAGTACTCCACTCGCCACACGACTGGCACTGCCCCATCCATCTCGAGGTTTCATATCCACAATTAGTACAAACAAATTTATGAGAATTTTTTGACATAATAGAAATATTATAGCAGAACAATTTCTTAATATAATATTACAACAGTTAGTTCAATGACAATAATTGAACATCTTATCTGATACAATTTACAATTAATCTAAAGTTCAATTTTTTGAAATCGAACCAACTGCAGAAAATTTGAAAATTCGATGATTTGATGATTAACTCCCTAAAGGAAAATTATCCTACGGGTTGATACCTGTCCATTTGCCTACTAACCTATTTACTTGTAAAATACATTGACATGGATAAAGAATTTATAACAACATCAATATTATTAGTATTATTTTTTCTTCTACTGTTAATTATTCTCTGCCTTAGATACAAAAACTTGAGAACTACAGTAAACGAGATAATTAAAGAAAAGGTAGTATTAAAAATAGCAGTACCTATAAAAAATGAAAAGAGTCCTCTAGCAGCAGAACAGTTGTTTCAATCACTTCATGGAATTCTTCGTGGTGCGCCTAAAGCCAAAGATCATTATAGCTTAGAAATTGTTGGAGCATATCATGGAATATACTTTATAATTATTTGCAATGAAAGATACAAAAAATTCATTGAAAATCAGATTTATGCTCAGTATCCAGACGCTCAAATTAATTATGTACACGATTATACACAGTCTTTATTTAATGCAACCAATCAGTTACAACCTGTTTATGTAAGAGAATTAGGATTACAAAAACCATATTATCTTCCAATTCGAACATTTGAGAATTTCGATGTGGATCCACTAGCTTCAATCACTGGTACTTTATCGAAGCTACCAATCGGCTACGAAGTTTGGATCCAAATAATAGCAAGACCTATAAATAATGCATGGCAAAAAGATGGCAAAAATTATATTAATCAGATAAAAAACAGAACGGATACAGAGGGGAAAAAAATACCTCTAGAATCAGGTCAGGCTGAAGAATTATCGGTTATCGAAAAGAAAAATAATAAAGTAGGGTTTCAGTTTAAAATTAGGATTCTTGTAAAAGGTATAGATTCTCATACAACACTACATCTATTAGAAGATTCAGAGGCATCATTTAAACAGTTTCAAACTGGTCAATTTAACAGCCTCGGCAACATAGAAACAAAACAACATGTTCTCAAAAAAATTCTACTTGGTAGGCGACTAGGTGACAAATTAAACTTGATAGAAAAGTATTGCTACAGATTTCTCGACGAACGGGATAAAAATATTGTAAATATAGAAGAACTCGCCTCGCTTTATCATCTGCCAAACAAATCTGTACAGACACCTAATATCGCTTGGGCAATGTCAAAAAAATTGGAGTATCCGATAAATTTACCGACAAAAAATGTACGCTTTTTTGGGCTAACTGATTATAGAAATATCCATATTCCATTTGGTATAAAACAAGATGACAGAAAACGACATATTTATATTTTAGGTAAAACTGGTACTGGTAAATCCACTTTACTGAAAACAATGATTGTTGCTGACATCATTGAAGGTAAAGGTTGTGCAGTTATAGATCCACATGGTGATCTAATCAACGATATTTTAAATTTGATTCCTGAAAATAGAATTAGTGAAGTTGTTTTACTAGATCCATCTGATGTAGAATTCCCGATTGCGTTGAATATGCTTGATTTAAAAGAATATGAAACTTTAGATTTACTTGCAGATGGTATTATCTCAGTGTTTAAAAAATATTTTGGTAATTCTTGGGGGCCTAGGCTTCAATATTTATTAACAAATACAATTTTGACATTACTTCATTGTCAGAATGTTTCATTACTAGCTGTTCAAAGAATTTTGGTTGATAAAAATTATAGAAAATTCTTACTGAAACAGGTAAAAGATCCGTTTTTGTTGAAATTTTGGAATACTGAATATGATGAAATAAGTAAAAATTCTAAATTATTAACAGAAGCTATTTCTCCTATTCAGAATAAAGTAGGTAGATTTTTAAGCTCACCTATGGTCAGAAATATGATTGGACAAATAAAATCGAGTATTGATTTAAGTGAAATTATGAATACAGGGAAAATATTATTAGTCAACCTATCTCAAGGTAAAATAGGTGAAGAAAATTCTTCATTACTTGGTGGAATGATAGTGACTAGACTGTATACAAATGCGATGCAGCGTGCAAATATTCCTGAAGCAGAAAGACGCGATTTTTATCTTTATGTTGACGAATTTCAAAACTTTGCCACAGAAACTTTCATCAAAATTCTTTCTGAGGCTAGGAAATACAGCCTTAACTTAATCGTCACTCACCAATATATTGACCAGATAGATGAAGAAATTCAAAATGCTATATTTGGAAACGTAGGTACTCTTATGAATTTTGTTGTTGGACCAGGAGATGCAAAGCGTTTATCACAAGAATTTAGTCCATATCTCGAAGCAGAGGATTTAGTGAACTTAGAGCGCTTCAGAATGACTCTCAAACTTACAATAGATGGTTCACAGAGTAAGCCATTCACAGCTATATCATTAAAGCCAGATTTTAAGAACTTTGCACTTAAGGAACAAGTTATTGCCTATAATAGAGAAATTTACGCGAAACCAAAAGAAATAGTAGAAAGAAAGTTAAACAAATGGGCCAACCAGAAATACAATGATCAAGGAAATCTCATACAGGAGAATCAGCCTCAAAAGCCAAAAAATTCAGAATCCAAAATCAATAAAACCAAAACCAATAATTTAAAAAGTGATCCTATATCTGCCGATAAACACAGACACTTTGGAAAAAAGCCTGAAAAGACATTAAACCATTAAATTACGGCTTACGGCTAAAAGCTTACTCACAATAAACTGGTTCACAGCAGCGAGACAAACTAACACTAAAACATTTATCTTCAACCATCTAAGGTTTAAATTCTAAGAAATTACACTGACTCTAATAATTTGAATTTATTTAGAAAATTTGATAATTCGATGATTTGATGATTAACCTCTCCAAATAGGATCAAAATATGGAGATAATATAATACTTGTCTATTTACCTACTGATCTATTCTCATACTTACATGCTCTGCCATATTTACCTAATTTCAAACTCTATACCTTCATTACCTTTCACTGCTCTTACATTGATCATTTCCTTATTTACAACTATTCCATCCTTAAGCATCTTTTCTGCCATTTTATTTTCTATCATTTCTTGTACTTTTCGTCTCACATTCCTAGCACCATATTCCTTGTCATACGCTTGTTTTGCTATCAAATTCACAACACCTGGCTGAACTTCTAATTTAATCTTCTGGTTTTTGAGCTTTGAAACCAAATTGTCAATTTGTAGTCTAGTTATTGCTTTAATATCTTTTTCATTTAAAGCTCTAAATATAACTATTCCATCCAGCCTATTTAAAAATTCTGGAGGTAAAGTGTCTTTTAACTCCTCAGTAAGTTTTTCTTTCATGATTTCGTAAGCAAATTCAACATTTTTTTTCTTTTCATACTCACTTTCTATATCAAAACCAAGAGTAGAATCATGTCCGATTTCAGTAGCACCTATATTAGAAGTTAAAATTATAATAGTATTTTTAAAATTAACCTTCCTACCCTTTGAGTCCTGTAACCTACCCTCTTCCATTATCTGTAAAAGTATGTTTAATAAATCTGGATGAGCCTTCTCAATTTCATCAAAAAGAATTAAGCTATATGGATTTCTTCTAACTTTTTCAGTCAATTGCCCACCCTCTTGGTAGCCAACGTATCCAGGAGGAGAACCTATTAATTTAGAAACACTATATTGTTCCATGTATTCACTCATATCAATCTGGATAAGTGCATTCTCGTTGCCAAATACCTCTCTTGCTAGAACTTTTGCAAGCTCTGTTTTTCCAACGCCAGAGGGACCTAAAAACAAAAATGTTGCCATTGGCCTTTTTTCATCATTTAAGCCTACTCTTGCCCTTTTGAGTGCAGCAGTAACTGTATCAACTGCATAACTTTGGCCGATAATTTGCTTACTAATTACTTGACTTAAATTTAAAAGCGATTTTATATCACCTGTGTTTAATGTATTTACTGGCACTTTAGTCCAACGGCTGATAACATGTCTTATATCCTCTGTTGTTACTTTATATTTCTTAGACTTAATTTCCAATTGACGTTTTTTTGTCTTTTCAAGATTTTCTCGCATTTGTTTTTCCTGTTTAAAAATTCTCACTGCAGCATACATGTCTCCATGTAGCATAGCCTCATCTTTTTGATGTTTGATAATTTCAATTTGATCTTTTAGTTTGACTAATCCCTCTTCTTTTGACTCTTTCCTGATTTTCAGCTCCGCAGCAGCTTCATCCAAAACGTCTATTGCCTTGTCTGGAAAGTATCTATCTGTTATATATCTTGACGATAATTTCACAGCCTCTTTCAGAGCATCTGTTTCTATTTCAACGCCATGATAATTTTCAAAGTTTTCTCTGAGAGTTTCTAATACGTGTAAAGCGTCTTCTTCTGATATTTCGTTGACAATAATAGGCTGAAAACGCCTAGCTAGAGCCTCATCTGTGTCGAAATATTTCTGATATTCATCGTATGTCGTTGCACCTATAACCCGAATTTCTCCCGAAGTCAAATGTGGTTTTAGAATATTAGCCACATCCATACTTCCCTGTCCTGCCGAACCTGCACCGACAATCATATGAATCTCATCTATAAATAAAATTTTATCATGATCAGCAGAAATTTCATTTACTATAGCAAGAATTCTTTCTTCAACATCTCCCCTAATTTTACTACCAGCAATAACTGCTGCCAGATCTAATTGGATGAGCTTTTTATTTCTGAAAGAATAAGGAACTTTGCCTTGTATAATTCTTTGCACTAATCCTTCAACAATAGCAGTTTTACCCACACCAGCCTCACCGACTAATAAAGGGTTATTTTTGGTCTGTCTCGATAAAATATGAATCATTCTATCTATTTCATCATCCCTGCCCCAGATTTTTAAGAATTTACCTTCTTGAGCCATTTTGTTCATATCTCTCGCAAAGAAACCTAAGGCTGATTGCGTATCATAATTTTGCGCCTGATTATCTTCAATTAATTGGCTGAATATACCAGGCTGATAGCTGCCAAATGAAAGTACAAACTGTTTGACAGATGTAAAATCTATACCAACTTTTTTGAGATCCTTTACAAAACTTTCGTTAGTAAAGTTTAGGATTGACATCAGCGCATGTTCTGTTCCAACATACACATGTCCTAAACCTGCTGAAATTAAAAAGGCATCACTTAAAGCTTTTCTAAAATTTTCTGAAGCAATAGGAGATATAGGTTTTGCCAATTTACCGTATTGTTTTTCGAGCTCTGTCCTTGTTTCTTTTATATCAACACCGATTTTTTCTAGTATTCGAGAAGCTATATTTTTCTCATCCATTATGATAGCTAAGAAAAAATCTTGTAAGTTGATTTCTTTTCCACCTCTACGTCTTGCCAGTTCAAACGATAATACAATCGCCTTTTTCAAATATTCTGTCATTCTATCATGAATGCTAAAATTTTCATCCAAAGTTTTTATATTTTTCATTGAGAATATGCATCAAGTAAACTACGTACTACAAATTACTCTAATTCTAACAGAAACAGAAAAATTCATAAAACCTAAAATGAAATATCCTGACTCAACATGAATTAACATTTGTAAAATTTGAGAATTGCGGAGAAGATTCTTTGATTTAGAAAATTATTATAATATTATAAAATGTTTTTGTATTCAATACTGAAAATCTCAGAAAATATAGAAATGGCATTAATTAGTTTCTCTGTCCTTATAGTTCTTCTTCTTTTAATAACTTTCCTAGACCTTTAAGCTCTGGTGCCACTTCTGTTGTACCTGCTTTTTTGGTCTTTACTTTTGTTTTTTTATCTTTTTTCACTACACGCTTTAAACTCAGCCCCAAATGTCTTTCCTCTTTTGAAATAGATATAATTTCTAACTTTAATTTTGTACCTACTTGCACAAGTTTCGATGGGTCTCGTACGAGTTTATCACTAAGTTCTGATATATGAATCAGACCATTTAATCCGTCTTCTACTCGGACAAAAGCTCCATATTCAACAATTTTCGTAACTTCTCCTTCAACTATTTGGCCGATCTGATATTTTTTAATAATATCGTCCCATGGGTCTTTTAGTAATCTTTTTATACTATATGCTATTCTTTTTCCTCCATCTTCAATCCCAATAATTTGTACTTTTACCTGATCTCCAACATTATAAAAATCAGATGGATTGGTCACTTTATCCCAAGAGATTTCAGATAAATGTACTAGCCCTTCAAGACCTTCTGCATTGATAAATAAACCAAATGGTGCAATACCAGTTACAGTGCCATCTAAGATATCGCCAATTCCACTCTTCGATAACGTTTCTTTTCTTAATTCAAAGTCTGCAGAACTCGTTACTAACTTTTCTGAAAGTATTACTCTATTCTTTTCTCTATCAATTTCAATAACCTTTGCATGCAATTTCTCACCTATCAACTCAGCAAGTTTATTCTGTAATTGTTGTGTAGCATCTCCTTTATTAGAATATCCTCCAATTGGATAAATTTTTGTATTGTCCAGCTGTGATGTAGGGATAAATCCTCTCAGACCGCCACCAATATCTACAATTACACCTCCCGTATTTGCTTCTAATACCGATACATCAATAGCAAGATCATTTTCTTGTGCATATTGCAGGTCATGCCATTTTCTTGCTGCCCCTGTTCTTCGAATAGATAATTCAATTTGGCCTTTTTCATTCTCCCCTTTGATAACATAAACAAGAATTTCATCACCTTCTTTTTTATCGAATTTTTCGCCATTTAATTTCATCTCACTACCGACGACGATTCCCTCTGCCCTACCACCAATATCAACCAAAATATATCCCTGTGTAATTTTTACTATTTTTCCTTTTACAATATTTCCTTTTTCAAAAATTTTTGGAATTGTTTGTAATTCGTTCAGATAGGTTACTAATTCTTTATTTAGTTTTTCAACAGTTTGCTCATCTTTATTCATTTAGCAAAAAATAGTTCTATTGAGAATTCTCCCAAAATATAAGAATAGAAGTATAGTAAAACTGAAATTCCCCATGAAGTAGAGAATTTGTGTGATCCTACAATATACTTCTAAAAAGCAAATATTTTGATGTATAACAGAACCCCTTTCTTTATTTTTTATTATAAATTATCAACTGATAATTATCAATTAACGTCAATCAAAAAATCCCGGCAATGACCTATTTTCCCGTTCCGTTGCCAGAAAAGTATCTTCGGCGCTATGACGTTTCACTTCTGAGTTCGAGATGGCCACCGCGAAGCGGGGTCCCGCAAAGCGGGAAATCAGGTGGTTCCATCATGCTACAATCACCGGGCCACAAAAAACGTTCTTAATCAAAGATATTTTAATAATACAAGAAGAGATTAACGCTTCCTGTAGTTCAATGATTGTACATTTACAACGAATTTTTAGATTTGAATTGTTTTAAATTATTTAATGAATGAATAATTCAATAAAAACTAAAAATTTTTGAATTATAAATTTTTAAAGAATTTAGACTAAAGCCAAATAACTAAAAAAAATAGTTCTCTAAAAACTGGATATGCTATGCTGAAGATTTAAAAAACCTGAAAAGCGTTCGATTTATTAGTACTCCTCGGCTGAATGCATTACTGCACTTACACCTAGAGCCTATCTCCGCTAGAAGCAGATTCCAAAATTGGAAACGTCGTAATCTACAACGAATCTGATAAGTAGTCCTAATCTTGGGGCTGGCTTCACGCTTATATGCTTTCAGCGTTTATCCAAATAGCAACATAGCTACCCTGCTATGCCACTGGTGTGACAACAGGTACACTAGAGGTTACCTCACCCTGATCCTCTCGTACTAAGGGTCAATCCCCTCAAGACTACAACGCCCACACTGGATAGAGACCAACCTGACTCACGTCGGTTTGAACCCAGCTCGCGTGCCGCTTTAATGGGCGAACAGCCCAACCCTTGGGGCCTTATCCAGCCCCAGGATGCGACGAGCCGACATCGAGGTGCCGAACTCTGCCGTCTATTTGAACTATCAGGCAGAACTAGCCTGTTATCCCCGGGGTAACTTTTATCCTATAAACAAAAGCGCTTCCACACGCTACTTAAGGGTCACTATGTCCTACTTTCGTAACTGCTTGACCTGTCAGTCTCACAGTAAAGCCGACTTATGCCATTATACTCTTCAGCTGATTTCCATCCAGCTTGAGTCGACCTTTGAAATCTTACGATACTCTTTCGTAAGAGACCGCCCCAGTCAAACTGCCCACCTGACACTGTCTCCTCTCCCGATATGGGGAGATAGATAAGAAACAAAATCATCAAAGGGAGGTGTTACATTGACGACTCCATCTCAACTTGCGTTGAGACTTCAAAGTCTCCCTCCTACGCTCTACAATGAAAATTTTATTTCAATGCCAAGATACAGTAAAGATCCCGGGGTCTTTTTGTCCTAGTGCGGGTAAGCCGCATCTTCACGGCCATTTCAATGTTCGCCGGGTCCCCTGTCGAGACAGTGCCCAATTCGTTACACCTTTCATGCACGACGCCTATTAAGCGCCGAGGAACTTCGCTCTAAATATTCTCATCAATTCGCATTGATGTATGGACCATCTCTTCATCCCTTTTACGGGAGCCTGACGTATGGCCTCTGAGGATTCTAAAGATTGTTTAATTTTCCCTTTATTCATAGTTTCTATTATTTTCTTAATTTCTGTAAGCTCTTCACTTGGCAACTACATTATAAGTATTCAATATCTTTTAAATTTTATGAAGTCGAATAATGTATCACTTTTGAGAAGATATTTGTCAAGAAAAAGTATATTAGTTGAATCTATATATTTAACAAACCTAACACTATAACAATAAAAATTTTCTCTATGATGATCGTATATTCGATTAATTATAGATATCACCAATACAAAAACAATTTCTTGACTAACTTTAAAGCTTTAATACTTTTTCACCTTAAGTGATAATAAATTCTGGGAAAACTTACCAGCTTGATTTCATAGTTGGATTTTTTAAAACGGAAATAAAAAAAGCCCCTTCTCCGTCAAAAAATCGACTATCCACTAAGCCATCTTTAGTCTTTCCTGCCGATTTTCTGCACCTAACTATTTTTTACTTGAAATAGAAATTATCTATCTTAGTGATAAATTCTACCATAGTATAGTAGGATACAACAGATTTCCCGGCATATAGTCAGGTTTTACTAAGGCAGCGTCTTTTCGATACACCTTAGGACCGTTATAGTTACAGCCGCCATTCACCAGGACTTAAGTCACCTACTTCCCCTCGACGAATCGAAGGTAATAAGTTTCCGTGATCTTCTGGCATTGGGCAGGTGTCAGCACGTATACATCCTCTTACGAGTTAGCACGCACCTGTGTTTTTGTTAAACAGTCGATAAAGCCATTTCTGTGCCCCCCACCTCGTGCTCCGCACTCGGAAATCCTAATCACAAAAACCACAGTATCAAAATACATTTAAAATCTCAATTACCAAAGTATAATAATTTCCCATATTTTAACCACTTGAATTTTTGTTACTTTAAAATGATTTTTTATAAATTTAGATTTCGAATTTCCCAGTGCGAAGCATTGATGGGGCTACCTTTTCCCTAAGTTACGGTAGTAATTTGCTTAGTTCCTTAACAAGGGTTATCCCGGTCACCTTGGTATATTCTACCAACCCACCTGTGTCGGATTGCGGTACGGTTATTATAATAACCTTGCTTAGAGAATTTTCTTGAAAGAAGAATAACAGAACTTTCCGCCGCAAAAGCTTAGGATCGTCGTAGCAACTCGCATTTGTTCCAGCCGAAGCCAGAACACATCCAGCCGGATTTACCTAACCAGACTAGCTTGTTGTTTAAATCTCGACCTATCGAGACTTCTGTTTCTCCTTCTCTGTCCTCCCATAGCTTAAAACGGTTTCATAATAGTTGCCGAATATTGACGGCATATCCATCATCTACGTCTTTCGACCTCGACTTAGGACCGACTAACCCTTAGCTGACAAACATAGCCAAGGAAACCTCGGGTATTCGGTGTTCCGGTTTTTCACCGGAATTTCGCTACTCATACCTGCATTCGTACTTCCAAGCGCTCCAGCTTGCCTTACGACAAACCTTTACTGCACTTGGAACACTCTCCTACCACCTCGCGCTATGCGCGAGAAAATCCTAATAACCAAAATTCTAAATACGAAACAAATTCAAAACATGACTTGATCATTTTTGTCATTTTAAAAAATTGTTTTTTTAGGATTTAGAATCCTTGATTTAGAATTTCCTTGTGCATAGCACAAGATCCATTGCTTCGGTACTATGCTTAAGCCCCGTTGAATTGTCGGTGCATAATTTCTTGACCAGTGAGCTATTACGCACTCTTTAAAGGATTGCTGCCTCTAAGCAAACCTCCTGGCTGTTTATGAAATTACACTTCCTTTTCCACTTAGCATAGATTTAGGGACCTTAGCAGATGATCTGGGGTGTTTCCCTCTCGCCACATGAGACTTAGCTCCCATGGACTAACTCCCGATTTTACACCTATGGCATTCGGAGTTTGAGAGAATACGGTACCCTGTACCAAGCGCGGCCAGCGCGACTGGTACAGGGCCCGCAATCCAATCAGTGCTCTACCTCCATAGGTTAATGATCGAGGCCAACCCTCTAGCTGTTTCGGAGAGAGCCAGCTATTGCCGTGTTCGATTGGCGTATCACCCCTACCCACAAATCATCCAATACTTTTGCAGCAGTAACTAGTTCGGTCCTCCTCTAGACTTTCATCTAGATTCAACCTGTTCATGGGTAGATCACACGGCTTCGGGTCTATAGCCAAGAATAATATCGCCCTATTAAGACTTGCTTTCGCTATGCCTACACTGCAGAACAGCTTAAGCTACTCTTGACTATAACTCGCAGGTTCATTCTTCAATAGGCACGCTATCACTTGCACTCCGCGCAAGAATTAAAAATTGATAATGTAAAATGGAAAAATTAAGAAAAATTACCATAATTTTAAACTTCCCAATAACATTAAAAGAAATCACAATAATAGAGAATGACTTTACATTTTTAATTCTTGTGCGAAGCACAAGCTCTAACTGTTTGTAAGCATATGGTTTCAGGTACTATTTCACTCCCCTCTCAGGGGTACTTTTCACCTTTCCCTCTCGGTACTTGTCCACTATCGGTCACAAAAAGTATTTAGCCTTACCGGGTGGTTCCGGCAAATTCCTACGGAATTTCACTTAGTCCGAAGTACTCAAGATCGTGACCAACCCAAGAAAAGTGTTTTCGTATACACGACTATTACGTCCTATGGTGTCCCTTTCCAGGGATCTTCTACTAACACTAGTCTTTAAAGTCCTTTGATTTGCAGCTCAAAGAAAATCACGTCTTATTACACCTTAGATTAACCGTCCCCGCAAGGATGGATCATAACTATCTCCTACAACGCAGGATCAAGAAAGTCACCCTAATCTAAGGTTTGGGCTCTTCCCTTTTCGCTCGCCGCTACTAAGGGAATAACTACGTGCTCTGCACGCGGAATTCTAAATTCTTAGTGTTAAATTTTTAATGAATTTAAAATTAACAAATTAAAAATTCAATAAAAACTAAAAATGAAAATTCCTTGTGCAAAGCACAAGATTTGTTCTCTTTTCCACTAGCTACTGAGATGTTTCAATTCGCTAGGTACCCTTCTTATAAGCTATGTATTCACTTATAGATATTTCGACATAACTCGAAATAGGTTTCCCCATTCGGAAATCCCCGAGTAATAATGCTTGTTTGCCAGCTTCTCGAGGCTTATCGCAGGCTACCACGTCCTTCTTCGGCTTTTTGTGCCAAGGCATCCTCCATATGCTCTTACTTGCCTTTCCGGTTTATTGCAGTGAATCGAACAGAAGTTCTATTCACTGTATAAATTTAATTCGAACATTGAAGCATATCCAGTTTTCAAAGAACTACTAGTCATGGAAAAAATTACTCAACTATACTACAATTCTTTAAAACTATTATAAAATCTTCTTTACATTTTACTTTAAGGAAATTTACACAGAGGTTTCAACTTGAAACGTGCGGTAGAGATATTATAACAAAAAGAGAATTTAAATTGCAAATTTCGAAGGTTCAGTAAGATTTAATGTGGTAAAAATAAAGAAATATAGCATTAGTATAATAAAAGCCCATTTAAAAAATAAGGCACTCTATTAAAATGTATTAATGATAAATTGAAAACTATAAATAAACTTGGATATAAATTAAAAATAGAAATATTTATCTTCGACTAACTCTTTGCTTGTAAAATAAACATTTTTACCGCATTAAATCGCATAGATCGTATTTGGGTTTGATGATTAGATATATTCATGATATAATTATTTTTATTAATTGTTAAAGATTTATAAAATGGCATTAGAAGATTTAAGAAACCATCCATCATCAACCAGTTCCAGACCTGACTCTCAATTCTATGACTCTACAGTTTCATCACTACCAAAAGAAGGATCAGAGAAACCCAACCAAATATCACAATTAACAAGAAGAAATTTTATAAAAAGGGTAGGACTTGGAATATTGGTCATGTTATCTTCCGGCTGTGTTTCACAAAATCCAAGTAGTAGTCCAAATGCAACTATACCTTCTCCAGCCCAAGAATATAGAAGAAATGATGAATATGAACACCTTGTTGCAAATAATGAAGGGGATGGTTATCTTAAAAGGATTGTTGTAGACTATCCAAAATTTTTAGATGATCCAAATATAAATTTACTATACTATAGATACGCCAATTTGCTTTATCTGATAAAACAACTAGGATATACAGATAATCCTGGAGCTCCTGAGCTATATGTTTCAATAACTAATAATCCTCTAGAGGAGCCTGGCCTTGTTGGTAAAACAGTAGTAGAGCGCAACGGGATAGTTTATGTAACGATAAGCTTACCAGCATTAAGAAATGCAGAAAATGATCTATTATTAGGAGATCTACCTCTTCCAGCACAAATCGATTGTATCTTAATGAATGAATTAGTAAATGCTGCTACTGGAACAGCTGTAACTTATACAGATCTAGGATATTATCCTGGACTAGATAAATACATTACATCAGAAGTTATTTCATGGCAGGTCCAAGCAATGGTAACCGCAGTCCTTAGTGGTGGTAATTATGATACATATCTCAATATGCTAAATCAACTAAATGGTAGTATCGACTGGGAAAGTTATGGCATCACTCCTCCTTTAGATTTATATAGATACCATTTCTCAAAAGAAGTTTTTACTTTTATAACAGAATTATACACAAATCAAGATACCGTATTTACTACAAGGTGATTGGAAAGTTAATGGCTTTCTTTTTGTCAAATGTAATTAAATTACTAATAGCTGAAAACAGGTGACGCTGATCAATGCCACCTTTTCTCCAATATTATATGTAAAAATTCTTTAACCCATTGAACCTAAGATTGCCATAAAAAGTGGGAATTCTTGCCTTGCTCTGTTCTCCATTTTCGATTTTATACCAGAGCTTTCTTTATCAGAAATCCATTCTTCGATTTTCAGAATCGAGAAACCATTCTCAAAAAGTGCCTCACTATAATATGAAATCGGTTGATGGAATGACCACGTAACTTTACTCTCAGCTCTGTCTCCAGGATTCATGTTTATCGGGATTTTTAAAGGCGACAGATATCGATTAATTCTTCTAAATTGTATTTTATTTTTTCTATCAATTCCCCAAGAAGATTGTCTCGGAATTCGAAAACACGGATGATTCATAACAATGAGTATCTTACCATTATCACAAAGGTATGAAGAGGCGTTATGTATCACAGCTGCCGCATTCTCAATATTCTGAATCGCAAGTAAAATCACTGTATGACTAAATTTTTTTCTATCTATTCTCAAATTCTTTGTAATGTCGCCTACTAGAAACTTGGCTTTTGGATTTTTATTTTTCTTTTTTGCAAATTTTATCAAACTAGGTGATATATCTATACCAAGGTAATCAAGACCAGTTGGAATATAGCGAGAAAAAATTCCTTCTCCACAGCCAAGGTCAAGCACAGATGATCTTTTATCCAGATTTAATAATTTAAGTGACTTTGGAATTATTATATTTTTGTGATAATAATCTCCAAGGCTACCTATTGATTTACAGTACCTTTCAGAGACAATTTGCCAGGAAGTATTTTTCATAAAAAATTAGAAAACATTACTCTATTCTATAGTATCGGCCTAATTTAAAGCAAAGTTCGCTTAGATCACATATATCAGTAAGTATCTTGTATATTTCTTCAATCATAATTATATAATCTAATTACTGATACAGAGTTATTTATATTTATTAATATAAACTAGGTATTAGGTATCGTTCATTATGGCTATCAAATATATCCAATATAGTTTTATCTATGTTGTTAACTGTATATTAAGATTGTAAAATATTTAGGAGGCTTTTGGGAGAACTGTGTCTATTGGATGGATCCGTATGTCGGTCGTTAAAAGCTCCTTACATACTTTTTGGATCCAAACAGTATTATGTATTTTTGGCGCCAAAAGAACTACACAGAGATATAAATCTCTAAAACGATCTTACATAAAAAAATCTTTCGAGTATAAAATATCCTAAAGTATTGATAGAATTGTGTTAAATTTTAGTATGTAATTATATATTTATGTAACTTATATATTATTAAGTAAATTTACTGTAATTTTATTTTTCATAAAAATAAGTACAAAAAAACGCAGTAGGCTAATTACTACTACTATTCACTGTTCACTACTGAAAGATTCTCTAACCTAAAGTACCCATCTCTCTAAATACTAATATTATTGGAAAATCATATAGACAAATGCTATAATTTCCTCATTCTGAGAGGTCAGAACTAGTGTTTAAGTATGGTCACTTTTTGTATGCTATCATAGTCAAACAGATAGTACAGTCCTATGAGATGTCTATAATAAAAAATAAGGGGCGATTAGCTCAGCTGGTTAGAGCGCAGTCCTGATAAGACTGAGGTCTCTGGTTCGATTCCAGAATCGCCCACCAAAACCATACTTTTCGGTTTTTCGGACACCAATTCGTGGGCGGCTCGCAGAGCCGCCCATTGATTTTGCGCGCGCCGATTTTTCTTCTAAAAGGAAAAGGCAATTTTTCTACGAGGTAGTGCCGCTTGGCGGCACGGCGGCGGGGCGGAGCGATTGGATTTTTTCAGAGATTTTTGATAAAGTGAGTTCGAGCGGAGTTGTATAAAGACACTTTTTGATCAAAGGCACAAAAAATAACATACAACAATAATAAAATAAGGAAATTAACTATCTAAGGAAAAATCTCTACTACAGCAGGAAAGTTTAAATTACAAATTCTTGTAAAATTTAACTACCAAAGAAAGTTAAATTTTAAGGGGACGTAGTTCAGATGGCTAGAACATCGCATTTGCAATGCGAAGGTCAGGGGTTCGATTCCCCTCGTCTCCACCAATCGCAACTTTGCGCGAAATTTCTTTGAATGGAATTGACACTCCGCCCCGTCGCACCCGTGCTCTAGCAACGACAAGGAACTCCCTAATTTCGTTTGACTAAATGACAAAAATTTCATATACTAACTACTGATGATAAAAGTTTTATACTCTCATTAACTATCATAGTAAAACTATACGAATATGTCAAACAAAAAATCCACAATCGGCGAGAATATAAAGAAATACCGAAACAAGCTCAGTATTTCGCAAGATGTCTTATCAAAAAAGGCAAACCTTGCATTTCATACGATTGCCAAGATAGAAGCGGGAGCGACGCCCAACCCCACTATTGATACCGCCAAAAAAATTGCGGACGCATTGGGCGTTTCGCTTGATGATTTAATGAAATAAAAATATGGCACTATTCAAAATCCACAATTCGGCAGTCAAAAAGTTAGTCGCTCGCGACCTTGATTTGGAGCGAAACCTTCAAGAACTTTTTGAGAATAATTTGGAAGAAATTTTGAACATTGTTTTTCTTGATCATGAATATTCGACAAGTTTTGGCGGCAGAATTGATACGCTCGGTATAGATAAAAATGGCTCGCCATGCATTGTAGAATACAAGAAAAATCAAAACGACAATGTTATCAATCAAGGGCTTTCATATTTGCGTTGGCTTCTTGACCATAAAGCTGATTTTGAAATTTTGTGCTAAAACAAAAAGATGGATATTGAAATTGACTGGGATTCGCCTCGTGTCATCTGTATTGCTGAAAGTTATAACAAGTTTGATCTTGATACAGCAGACATTTTACCCATAAATGTTGAGCTTTTGCGTTATCGTATTTATGACGAAAATATTTTATATGTTGAGCCAGAAAATTATCAAAAAGTCAGAATTTCTACATCAGGTATAATTAAAAAAGCAAAACAAGGCAAAGAAAAAATCAAGCGACTACAAAAAACATATTCTATTGACGACCATTTATCGGAAATTAATAAACAGATAGTTAATTTATTCCAAACTTTGCGGGAAAAAATCTTGTCTTTGGACGAAAGTATCATTGAAGAGGCAAAAGCTAAATATATTGCTTATAAAACATCAACTAATTTTACATATATTGTAGTAAAGCAATACGGACTTAAAATTTTCTTGAATGTAAAAAGCGGTCAGCTTAATGATCCGCAAAGTTTGGCTCGAGATTTAACAAAACCAAAAATGATCGGTCATTGGGGCAACGGCGACTATGAAGTAAAACTTAAAAGAGAAAGCGAGCTTGAAGCCGTTTTCGCGCTTATTAAACAAAGTTATGATTTAAATAAATAATCACTATGGAATTAGATAATTTTCAAGGCTCTAGACCATCATCTAGAATTTAAGTAATTTTCTAAGTTCATTATACAACATTTTAAAATCTTTTCTCCATCGAAACTCACATTCCTTGAGATGAAGGTTAAAGTTTACCTTTACCCCATTAAATTTCTTCAGTCTACGCTTCGTGTAACTCCAAAACGATTCAATACCATTAATATGAACATCACCTTCTAGTGCAAAATCGTTCCTACCATGATTAACTCTAAAATACTTGTTATATCCTACATCTACTAAACCATCGTATCCTCTCCAACCATCTGAATATACTACGCTTGCTGGACTAATCTTTTTCCTGATTATTGCCTGCAAAGTCTCTCTTTTACAATTTGGTATGATTTCTGTGTATACATGTCCATTCCTCAAAAAAATACCAAATACAGGTTGTTTCTTCGTACCTCTGCCTCTTTTTAGAACTCCACGGAGACCTCGGACTCGTCTTGCTCCAAAGTATGATTAATCAACTTCAACAGAACCTACAAATTACTTAAATTTATCTGTTTGATGATCAAAAATTGCTTTTCGAAATGTGTTTAAGTACCGATTTATTGTTTTCCTGTTAAAATCTAGTAATTCAGATATTTGAGTATCTGTCATATCAATGCAAAAGCATCTCAATATTTTTCTAACCTCATACCTGCTAATTCTATTGTACTTTAGCTCTTTCATTGTATTCCATTATACACAATGATGGTCTAGAGCCTTTTTTTATATATCAGCATATCGTTAAATTTGGTGTTTGTAATAGCAAAGTGTTAAAAATTTATACTTTGCTACGGTAACGCTTTCATTTATCTAACGATATCTCTTCGGTAACATTTTCAACTATCTAACACAACATATTACATAACTTATAAACTTTTTGATATAATGAGTCACCACAAGTTTCTCAGCGGAACCTTTGCGTTTTTCCTTAAAGTAAAGTGTAAATAAATGAAACCTTTTAAAGGTTTGTTTTTCATTTAGAAAATTGTCGACATAGAAGAGTTATGAAATAGAGCAAAGGTTAGAATTTTCCACCATAAAGACTTTCAAAAACAGTATCAGCACAAAAGGCTCAGAAAAGAAAACAATACGAAGAGTCAATTACGGTATTGAAGGTGGAAAGAAAAGAAAAAAGCCTTTCAAGACTCCTTAAATTAATTTTTACAAAAACAGTAGGCAATTTACTGAAAAAATTTCAATTTTTAAACAAAGGAGGAAATTTCGAATCAGATACGTAAGTAATGGCATTTATTCCCCCCTGAGGCCAGAAGTTTTATTAAAAAAGTCTTAAAAAACCATGGGGATTCAAAAGAGTTGCAAGCAGATATGAAAGCATACGAAACTGATGAAATGTATGCATTCGAAGCCTATGCAGAAGAGACTAAAGGACTATCACAAGCAATTCCGAAAGAGGAAATTAAAACGATTTTTCCATTACCCGAAGCATTAAATAAAGGAAGGGTCCTAAGAGGGACCTTTACCGACAGCCGCATAATGAAGATTTTTAACAGCTTAAAAGTGGTGAGTTCTAAACAAGTCAAATTTCTATAAAATTCTATAAAAAATGTTCTTCCATGCAAAAATGCATAATTTGAACACGGTTATAAAAAACGACCAAAACGGCCCGTATATTATTGTTTTGGATATTAAGTCAAAACTTAATATTTAATTTAAACGGGCTGCTCCTTAGAAAGGAGGTGATCCAGCCGCAGATTCCCCTACGGCTACCTTGTTATGACTTAGCCCTGGTCGCCGACCTTACCTTAGGCCCCCCAGAAAACTTCGTTTGCTAAATTCTAAATTTTGTAATTTTAAATTAGTTTGAAAATTCAATATTATTCGAATTTGCAAACAAAGGTTATTGGGGGACTTCGGGTAGTGCCGACTTCCGTGACTTGACAGGCGGTGTGTACAAGACCCGAGAACGTATTCACCGCAGCATGCTGATCTGCGATTACTAGCAATTCCGACTTCATGCCGGCGAATTGCAGCCGACAATCTGAACTGAGGCTGATTTTTTGGGATTAGCTCCACATTGCTGTTTGGCTACCCATTGTATCAACCATTGTAGCGCTTGTGTTGCCCAAGACATAAGGGCTATGATGACTAGACGTCGTCCCCACCTTCCTCCTCGTTTTGGCAAGGCGGTCTCCGGAGAAATATGTAACACCGGACAGGGGTTGCGCTCGTTACCGGACTTAACCGTACACTTCACAGCACGAGCTGACGACAGCCATGCAGCACCTCTGTATCACCCTCGAAGGACTCCCAATATTTCTATCAGGATGCAGATACAGTTCAAGCCTTGGTAAGGTTCTTCGCTTAGCGTCGAATTAAACCAAGCGCTCCACTGCTTGTGCGGGTCCCCGTCAATTCCTTTGAGTTTTAGCCTTGCGGCCGTACTCCCCAGGCGCCCTACTTAATGCGTTAGCTGTGACACTTATCTCAGGTTTCAGCACTCAACCGAAGTTAAATACTTTGACCTAAAACAAACATCTAGTAGGGATTGTTTACAGCGTGGACTACACGGGTATCTAATCCGTTTTGCTCCCCACGCTTTCGAGCCTTAGCGTCAGGCAAGATCCAGAAGGGTGCCTTCGCCATTGGTATTCCTCCTGATATCAACGCATTTCACCGCTCCACCAGGAATTCCCCCTTCCTCTATCTGCCTCAATCGAAGTAGTTTCATCAGCGTTTTTTCGGTTAAGCCGAAAGCTTTCACAGATGACTTACTAAGACGCCTACGCTTCTCTTTACGCCCAGTAATTCCGGATAACGCTTGCACCCTACGTATCACCGATTCTTCTGGCACGTAGTTGGAAGGTGCTTATTCATCTAATACACTCAGAACTTGTTCTTAGATAAAAGGTGTTTACAACTCTAGAGCCTTCATCCACCACGCGGCGTCGCTGCGTCAGGCTTTCGCCCATTGCGCAAGATTCCTAATTGCTGCCTCCCGTAGGAGTCTGGCCCGTGTCGCAGTGCCAGTCTGGCTGATCATCCTCTCAGACCAGCTACCCGTCATCGGCTTGGTAAGCCATTACCTCACCAACAACCTGATAGGACGCAGGCCCATCCATTAGCGTCACATAGAACAAGTCCACGCAACTTTGATCACGTAACAATATACATGACCACATCCAGGATTGATCACCCTTTCGGGTGGTTATCCTTGACTAAAGGGTAGGTACCAACGCGTTACTCAGCCGTTTGCCTCGCCCTGAACCAAAAAATCCAGAATAAGAATTTCTCGGTTCAGGGCGATCGACTTGCATACCTTAGGCACGCCGCTAGCGTTCATCCTGAGCCAGGATCAAACTCTCCAAATGTCCTGTAAATTCAAATTAAAAATAATAAGAATAACAGGATATTATCAACCTTAAACTTCATAACTTAGTTTAAGGGTTAATACAAAACTGAAAATAAAGAAATTGACATTGTTTAGAAACCATAAAGTTATCCACCTCATGGCTCCCACCACTTTTAAACTGTTAAAGATCGAAATGAATACTTTTGAGAGTTTCAGGTAAAGAAGATTCTACCTGACTTTCCAAAAGAAGAATAACTGTAAAAAATACAGTAACTGATTGTACCAGAAAAGAGTAAATTTAGTCAAAGTTTAGTCAAAAGATTATTTTTCTTTTAATCTAAAATAAAAATACATGATTTTTCCTTCTCAACTGATTCACAATTATAAAGTTTACACATAAATCCCATTCTGAAATTCATTTTAAGGATTGAGCTTCCATACTTAAATTAAGTCTGGGATATTCCTAGTATCTAAAAAATTTAATACCTAATCGTCTGAACACATAATAATTCTACCGGTTATCATTTCATAACTTGATTAATTAAATCACTATAAATAGGTACAGAATATTTCTTACCTTGCCAAGCATTCACTACTAATAATAACCAAACTATTATTATGACTACAAATATCACGAATCCAAAAATCCAGCCAATCAATGGTATCAAAACAATCACCATATTAATTATAGATAAAACAAGAAGACCTATACTTTGTTTGCCATAATATTTTACTAAATCGCCTGCATCTTTCATACCCAAATACATAAACAAACCAATCAATGGAATTGTGGCTACTGCAGCCATTACATTATCATCTGATCTGGATGGATTTGTAGTATTCTCTTGAGCTGCCATAATAAAATTTTTAATAAATAAAATAATTACAAATAATAGTATAGGGTGAGTTATAAGTATAAGTCAAATCACTATTACACTACTCTACATATTGACAATTCCCAAGTATATAGCGTATAGAAAATTATGATAAATTCAATATTATGCCAGAAGAATTAAATACAAAATTAGAAACTCACTGCCCTCATACACTATTCAAATATGCATTACTCTGTTGTACAGAAATATTCTTAGATACACATCAGATTCCATGGAAACACATGGCCTTTGCTGTAACCAGTTTTCCAAAAACAATTAGGGAAGTCTCAGCAGATCAAACTGAAATGGATATTGCCTTGCATAACGGATTATATGCCTTAGGTTTTATTTTGCAGTTAGATGCAAATGTAGAGACTAAAAGATTTAAACAAAAAGGAGATGCACTAGACTTACTTGACCATCTAGCAGTGCAATTGCGCAGAAAGAAAAATGATGATGATACTAGCTATTTTACATGGTTATCGAGAGCTAGTTCTTGTATAAGTGAAATATATGATTGTATGGTAAAAGAGCGTGATACCGAAAATTGGCCAGATTTTACATCATATAGAGCTAATGCGATTATTACTAATAGCCTACAATTTTTTGCACTCACTATGGCATATAGTTTAGGAGAATTAGAGATGTACGATGCATTTCTGGATAAAATAAATGAATTAAATGCAGCAATCCGTAATATTACAGATATTTATAATACTGATAAAGATTTAAAAACATTAGAAAACGTGGCACTAAGGTTTGCGACTACAAATGGAATAAATTGTGGGAATAATGGAGAAACTGCAGCAAGGGCTTATTATCTAAAAGTCTTACCCAACTTAATTTATTTAGAATCTTCAGGTTCATCTTCAGAAAATGATTCTAATGATTCTAGAACAGTAAAACTCTGTAGATTACTGCTATCAGAATTTCATCAACACGTAAGATCTAGAAGACCGTCACTAGAAACGATTTATAATATATGGACAGAAGCATTAGGAATAAATAATTCATAGCAGCTAAAATATCTAAAATTTTATATTTATAGGTTAATTTTAGTTCTCTACCAAAGCTTTGTTCCGTCCCTGATATTTTAGACAAGTAAATAAGGTACAATTTAGTACATATTTTTACTTGTTAAAAGAGGATTAAGATGAAAAGTCGGAACAGTTACGATGCATCATTCAAGACACAAGTAGTGCTTGAATCAATGCAAAGAGATACGA
>Ga0209101_1000618_pt1 | contig 28790 bp, 23 predicted proteins | sample ConPoolayeCmetaG_FD_185481 | JGI IMG/M metagenome (GOLD analysis project Ga0209101, IMG submission 185481) | Hot spring microbial mat communities from California, USA to study Microbial Dark Matter (Phase II) - Cone Pool mat layer C metaG... ...
GGGCGGGCGGTGTCGGGGGCGGTGTGTTCACGAGCGTGGACGAAGCGGTCGCGGCGGCGACCGAGGCACAGCGGACGCTGGCGGCGGCGTCGCTGGAGGTGCGGGCGGCGGCGGTCGATGCGATTCGCACGGTGATGCGGCGGGACCGGCCGGAGCTGGCGCGGCTCGAGTTCGAAGAGACGCGGATCGGCAAGCTGGCGCACAAAGAGGAGAAGCTGGAGGTGGCCGCGGGCGTGCCGGGGCTCGAGATGCTCCGCACGGAGGCGACCAGCGGCGACCACGGGCTGACGGTGACGGAGTACGCGCCCTGGGGGGTGATCGGGGTGGTGACGCCGGTGACGCACAGCGTGCCGACGCTGGGCTGCAACGCGATCATGATGATCGCCGCGGGCAACGCGGTGGTCTGCAATCCGCACCCCGGCGGGGCGCGGTGCGCGGCCGAGGCGACGCGGCGCTGGAACGCCCTGATCCGCGCGCGGACGGGGATCGATCATCTGATCTGCACGATCCTGCCGCCGACGCTCGAGACCGCGCAGCAGATCTTCCGGCACCCCGGCGTCGCGCTGCTGTGTGCGACGGGTGGCGCGGCGATGGCGAAGGCGGCGCTGGCCTCGGGCAAGCGGGCGATCGTCGCGGGTCCCGGCAACCCGCCGGTGGTCGTGGACGAGACGGCGAACCTCGCCAAGGCCGCGTCGGGCATCCTCGCGGGGGCGGGCTACGACAACAACCTGCTGTGCATCGGCGAGAAGGAAGTCTTCGTCGTCGCGGCCGTGGCCGACGAGCTGCTGGCGGCGATGAGCGGGAAGGGCGGCTTCCGGCTCACGCCGGCGCAGATGGCGCAGATCGCGCAGGCGACGATCGTGCGGGACCCGCAGAGCGGGCACTACGTCCCGAAGCGCGAGTACGTCGGGCAAGACCCGCAGGTGCTCGGGCGGCTGCTGGGCCTGGAGGTGCCGCCGCACGTGAAGTGCCTGTACGGGGAGACGGACGAGGGCAATCCGCTGGTGCCCTGCGAGCAGATGATGCCGGTGCTGCCGGTGGTGCGCTGCCGCGACGTGGACGAGGCGATCGCGAAGGCCGTGCACTACGAGCACGGCTTTCGACACACGGCGATCATGTGGTCGCGCAACGTCGAGAACCTGACGCGGATGGGCCGGGCCTGCGGCACCACGCTGTACGTCAAGAACGGACCGTGTGTCGCGGGGCTGGGCGTCGGCGGCCAGGGTTACGCCTCGTTCAGCATCGCGACGCCGACGGGCGAGGGCGTGACCAGCCCGCTCACGTTCACCCGCTACCGGCGCTGCACGATGGTGGACAGCCTGCGGATCTTCTGAGGCGCGGCGGCGCGGCCCGCGCCGCACGACGAGGACGGCGATGCTCGTAGGACGCGTGGTCGGGCACGGCACAGCGACGGTCAAGCACCGCTCCCTGCGCGGCGCGAAGCTGCTGCTCGTGCAGCCGCTGCGCTCGCTGACCACCGAGCCGGTGCTGGCGCTGGACCGTCTCGGCGCGGCGCCCGGCGACCGCGTGCTGATCAGCAGCGACGGCCTGGGCGCGCGGCAGCTCGTCGGCGACCCGACGTCGCCGGCCCGCTGGCTGGTGATCGGCCTCGTGGACCCCGGCCCGGAAGCGTTTCTCGTGGACCCCCGGCAGGACGCGACGTCCGCATGACGCGCACGCTGGTGACAGTCCGGACGCTGGTCGAGCAGGTGCGCACGCACGGGCGGATCGAGCTGCCCGCCGATGCATTCATCACGCCCGCGGCCCGCGACTGGCTCCGCGGCACGCACCTGCGGGTCGCGACCCGGCCGGCGTCAGCGAGCGGCCCGCCCACCGGGCCGGTCGTCTACTTCGTCGGCGACGCCCGGCAGCCGGACGTGCAGACGCTGCTGCCGACGCTGGAGCGAAGCTACCCGCGGTTGCGCTTCCTGCCGTGCGACGGGCAAATCGCCGGGCTGCTCGCGGCCGTGCGGGCGGCGTGCGCGGGGCTGAGCGAGTGTTCGCAACGGCGGGGCGTCGTGCTGGTCAGCGACGGGGCCCCAGTCTGCTGCTTGGCGAACCGGTTCGCTGGCGTCCGGGCGGCGATCCTGGCGGCGCCCGCGGCGCTGTTCGGGCTGATCCGCGAGCTGGGCGTCAACCTGCTCATCCTGGAGCGTCCGCGGACGTCGCTGGCGCAGATCCGCGCGGCGATCACGAGCTTCGTCGCGGGCCGGCCGAGCATCGCGCCGGAGATCGCGGCCGCACTCGCCGCGACCGGCGGCACGTCGGCGGCGTGCGGAGAGGCCCCCGCTTTGGTTGAGCGGTTTTCCGGCCCGCGCGGCGCGGTTGCGGGCGCCGCCGGCGCGCTGTCCGCCGGGGTCGACACGGCCGGCGACGCGGCGCGGCCCGGCGCCTGCCCGTGCAGCCGCGCGTGCGCGGGCGGAGGCGGGCCCTGATGCGCGTCGCCGAGGTCATCGGCACCGTGACGCTCTCGCAGGCGCTGCCGGAGCTGCCGCCCGGACAGTGGCTGATCGCCCGGCCGCTGCCGCTGAACGCACTGGCGACGGAGGCCGCGTCGGCGGTCGAGCCCGTCGTGGCCTTCGATGAGCTGGGAGCCGGTGTCGGGGCCCGCGTCGGACTTTCGGAGGGACGCGAGGCGGCGATGCCGTTTCATCCGCGGCCGGTGCCGCTCGACGTGTACTGCGCCGCGGTGCTGGACGCGGTGGTCGTGGAGCGCCCGGAGGCGGCCGGGGCGTGACGGCACCCCGGGAAGCGCGGCCGGAACGTGGCAGGAAAGCGAGCTTGGTCGTGGAAAAGACGCTGGACGCGAAGCTGGCGAAGATCAAGGCGGACCCGCAGTCGCGCGAGTTCATCATCGCAGACGCCAAGGACGCCGACATGGCGTTCGGCATCGCGGCGCCGGGGCGCAGCCCCGAGATGCACGCCCAGGAAGGGCGTTTCCGAAGTCTGGCGGAGTACCGCGAGTGCATCCGGCAGGTTGTGCGGCAAGGCCTCGTGGACATCATGCTCATGTCGCCGCACACCAGCGCCATTCTCACAATCGAGGAGCGCCTGTTCGACAACTCGCCCGTGACGCCGGCCGCCCGGGCGAACGACACGACCGACATCCACGTCGTCCGCGGCGGCGTGTACCCGACCCAACCCTCCTGCCCGTTTCAAAGCACCACCATCGACCACATTCAGTGCGGGCACGTCGACTGCCGGCCGGAGGAGCGGCACGCCGGCGCGAATCTCGGGCTGTACAGCGTGACGTTCAACAACGATGTGGAGCTGGACCGCCGCACGCTGGAGGCGTACAAGGCGTTCCGGCTGGAGGCGGAGCGGAAGGGTTTCCGGCATTTTCTGGAGGTGTTCGATCCCAACGCGCCGCGCGCCGCGCTCGACCCGGCGAAGCTGGGCGGGTTCATCAACGACATGATCGTGCGCACGCTGGCGGGCGTGCCGCCGGCCGGTCGGCCGCTGTTCCTGAAGGTCGTCTACCACGGGCCGAAGTTCATGGAGGAGCTCGTCCACTACGATCCGACGCTGGTCGTCGGGGTGCTGGGCGGCTCGGCCGGCACGACGTACGACGCGTTCAAGCTGATCGCCGAAGCGCAGAAGTACGGCGCCCGGGTCGCACTCTTCGGCCGCAAGATCAACAACGCCGAGCACCAGCTCGCCTTCATCGCCATGTTGCGGAAGATCGTGGAGGGCGAGGTGTCGCCCGAGGAGGCCGTGCGGGCGTATCACGGCGTGCTTCAGGCCCTGAAGATCCCGCCGCACCGGCCGCTGGACGACGACCTGAAGCTCACCGATGCCGCCATGAGCTACGGCGGCACGCGGACGGGCGTGGTCGTGCCTGGGCGGCGTCCGGACCGGCCGACCCCCGCATCGCCGGGACCCGGAACAGGGCCGTCGACGCCCCCGCCGTCCGGACCGGCGCGGATGGGCAAAGCCGAGCGGCTGGCGTATTTCCGGCAGCGGCTGCGGGGCGTGGGCGGATGAAGGGACGGCACGGGCGATGACGGCCGGGGAGCGCTTGCAGCGGATTGCGGATTGCGGCGTGGTGGGCGCCGGCGGGGCCGGCTTCCCCACGCACGCCAAGCTCAAGAGCGCCGCGCGGACGATCATCCTCAACGCAGCCGAATGCGAACCGCTGCTGCACAAGGACAAGGAACTGCTGCGGCACCACGGCCCGGCGGTGCTCGAGGGGCTGCGCATCGCGGCCGGGCTGGTCGGCGCGACGGACATCGCCATCGGCGTCAAGGGCAAATACGCCGACGTCATCGCGCAGCTCGAAGCGGGCCTACCGGCGGGGATGCGGATCGTGCCGCTGACGGACAGCTACCCCAGCGGCGACGAGTTCATCCTGGTGCGGGACGTGACCGGCCAGATCGTCCCGCCCGGCGGCATCCCGCTGCTGGTGGGCTGCGTCGTGATCAACGTTGAGACGGCCCTGAACATCGCGCTGGACCGGCCGGTGACCGAAACGTACCTGACCATCGCCGGCGCAGTCCGCACGCCCTGCACGGTGGGCGTGCCGGTCGGGATCACCGTGCGCGAGGCGCTGGCACTGGCCGGCGGCGCGACGGTGCCGGAGCCGCGCATCCTGAGCGGCGGCGTGATGATGGGCAAGCTGGTGGGGCCGGACGAGCCGCTGACGAAGACCTGCGGCGGGCTGATCGTGCTGGACCGCGAGCATTTCGTCGTGCGGCGCTACGAGCAGGACTGGCGGCAGATCGCGCGGATCGGCGCCAGCGCGTGCGATCAGTGCTCGTTCTGCACCGAGCTGTGCCCGCGCTACCTGCTGGGCCACCCGATCGAGCCGCACAAGGCCATGCGCTCGCTGGGCTTCGTCGAGAGCCGCGAACCGCAGGTGCTCGGGACGCAGTTCTGCTGCGAGTGCAACCTGTGCACGATGATCGCCTGCCCCGAGGACCTCGACCCCAAAAACGTCTGCACGCACAACAAGCGGGCGCTGGCCGCCGCCGGCCGGAAGTGGACCGTGGACGCCCACCCGTACCGGGCCGAGCTCCTGCTCGACAACCGGCGCGTGCCGATCAGTCGGCTGATCAACAAGCTCGGGCTGCGGCCGTTCCGCAACGAGGGGCCGCTGACGCCGCACGACTACCGGCCGACGCGGGTGCGGATCCCGCTCAAGCAGCACATCGGCGCGGCGGCCCGGCCGGTCGTGACGGACGGCGCGCGCGTCCGGCGGGGCGACCCGGTCGGCGTCCCACCGGAAGGTCTGCTCGGAGCGGCCGTGCATGCCAGCATCGACGGCGTGTGCCGGGTGCTGCCGGACGCGGTGGAGATTGTCGCCCAGTGACGCCGCGGGTGACGCCGGGCGTGGCGCCGGCGGGCGGTCGGCGTGGAGTGATGCGATGCTCGAGGCCGTGGGACTGATGGAGACGACCAGCATCGGGCTGGGCATGGCCGCGCAAGACGCCATGCTCAAGGCGGGTACGGTGCGGGTCGTGCTCGCGCGGACGATCTGCTCGGGCAAGTACATCGTGGCCGTGACGGGCCCGCTGGCGGAGGTGACCGCCGCGGTGGAGGCCGGCGTGGCGGCCCTGCCGGAGGGGCTGATCGATCAGGCCGTGATCCCGAAGATTCATCCGACGGTCTTTCAAGCGCTCGGGCAGGCGGTGGAGCTGCACGTGCCGCTGGCGGAGGGCGCGGCGGCGGGGCCGAAGGCGCTGGGCGTCGTCGAGACGTATTCGGGGACGAGCGTGCTGGAGGCGGCCGATGCCGCGGCGAAGGCGGCCGCGGTCACGCTGCTGAGGATTCACCTGGCAATGGCGCTGGGCGGCAAGGGCTACCTGATGATGGCCGGCGCGGTGCCCGACGTGCAGGCGGCGGTGGCGGCGGGGGCGGCGGTCGTGCGAGAAAAAGGTCTGCTGGTCTCGGCCGTGACGATTCCGGGACCGTCGCGGGAACTGTTCGCGGAATACATCTGACGGACGGGCAGCGACGCGTGGCGGGGACCGTCCCTGGCCGCCCCCCGCCCAGTTGGCTACCGCGGCTACCGCAGCGTTTCCCGCAGAAGCAGGAAGAATTCCGGTGCGGTGACGATCGTCGCCCGCGGCTCGCGGCGTTGCAGCTCCGCGGCCGCGTCCGCGTGCCAGCCCGGCGACTTGAGGATCGTGCGGAACCAGTGGTACCGCAGGCCGCGGGCGCGGCGCTCCGCGACGTGCCGCGCCGCGGTCGCCCCCGCGGCGCGCGGGTCCTCCTCCACCAGGTCCGGGCCGCATTGCAGCACCGGCAGCGACCCGTGCAGGTACGCCTCGGGCGCGGTTTTGTAAGGCACGATGCCGTCGGGGCTGAAGCGGGCATAGGCGTCCAGCACCGGAGCCGTCAGGTGCGGTCCGTGCCCCGTGATGACGAAGCCGGTAATCGCCAGGTCCCACTGGCGGTACAGCGTCGCGCAGTGCGCCTCCCAGGCCGCTAGCCCGTCCGGCAGGCCCAATTCCGGCCGCGGCCCCACGAGCATCTGCGGGTTCAGGTAGCCCGCGCCGTTGTCAGCCGCGATGAACGCGTCTTGCGGGCTGCGCGTCTCCCACAGGTGCGCCAGCGCCATCGGCACGCGCCGCGCCAGCGCCGGGCTGATCGCCCACGACAGCGGCACCGCCCCGCGCCGCGGGTCCTCCCAGAGGTCCGGCATCCGTTGATACACCCACGCGGCCGAGTCGTAGTCGCCGACGTAGAACATCACGAAGTCGCGGTCATCGCCGGGGCGCAGCCCGCGCGTTGCCAATTCCGCCAAAGTCGGCCGCGGGGCCTGCGCGTAGCGCGGCGCGAGCGGGTAGTGCATGAAGAACGACGCGTTGGCCAGCGCCCCGTGTCCGAGTGCGTCGGCGTCGATGAACCCGCCGTACGCGGACGCGATCCGCACCAGCTCCCACTCGCTGTCCACGCCGCCGTGCCGTCCGCCGCAACCCGGCTCGCTGGTGTACTTGTACGCCCACGGCGTAAAGCCGCCGATGTGCAGGATCGCTCCGCCGCTCCGCTCGGCCGCCGTGCGCAGAATGCTGCGCAGCGTCGCCAAGTCGGTGCCGAGCGGCTGCTGCGGATCGTCGACCGGCCGCTCATCACCCCAGCAGTTCAGGTCGCAGAACAGCGCCCGCCGCGCGACGAAGTAGTCGTGATTCGACAGCGTGTGGTGGTTGGCCGGGCCCGCGGCCGCACGCCGGATCCACCATGCGTCGATGTAGTACGCAAGATAGCGCGGGTCGCAGCGGCCGGACGCGAGCAGCTCTGTCCGGGCCCACTCGTACGCGGCGCACTTGGGGCTGCGGTCGGCGAGCGCCGCGGCCGCCGGCCCGGCGGTGCGAAACAGCCGCAGCGCATCCGGCCCGACGAGGCTCCGCCGAACGGGCAACCGCGGGCCGCCGCGCACGAGCTGGTCGAAGACGCTGCCGGGGGTCTCGTCGAAACGGATTGCCACGAGGTCCTCGACCCCCGCCAGCGTGGACGCGACGTTGCTCGTGGCCGGCAGCGCAGCGTCGTACACCACGGCGCCGGCGAGCCGATCGCGGAAGGTCTCCACGAGTTGCTCGAGCGTCGCGACGTTCCGCCGCTCCGCGCCCGCCAGCCAGCCGCCGGGCCGGCTGAGCCGCGCGAGCCACCAGTCGTCGATGTTGCGGCCGGCGTGCTCGACCAGTCGCACGTAGAGCCGGGGCGCGTCGCGGTTGACGATTCCCTGGAGCGTCGCGACGGCGTGGCACTCGTCCCACGCGCGGGCGGCCGCGGCCGGCCCGGCGCGGTCGAGCGCCAGGGTGGGCGTGAGGTCGTACAGCCAGAACACGGCGGGCGCGGCGCGCATGCGCACTCCGGACAGCGCGGGGTTCCGCGCGCTGCGGCCGCGATTGTATCGGGTCGGGCCGTGCTCTACGCTGTCCGCGGGCGACCACCGGATGCGACGAGAGCCGCGACGCCGACGCGTGGTCGCGTCGCGAGCGCGCGGCCGCGCTGCCGGGAAGGAGGCTTCGTGATCGAGACGATGACCGGGCGGGAACGCATCGTGGCGGCGCTGACCGGGCGGACGCCGGACCGCGTGCCGCGCGACTACAGCGCGCTGCCCGGGTTCATGCAGAGGCATCCGGGCGCGCTCGAGCGCATCCGGGCGCAGTATCCGCCGGACGTGAGCGACTGCGGTTGGCGTATGCCGCCCGGGACGGTGCAGGGCGATCCGTATGCGGTTGGGACGTACGTGGACGAGTGGGGCTGCGTGTTCGAGAACGTCCACGGCGGGATCATCGGGCAGGTCAAGCAACCGCTCGTCGGGGCGTGGTCGGACATCGACCGGGTCCGCCCGCCGTGGCACCTTCTGGAGCAGGGCTTCGACGAGGTGGAGCGGGCCTGCACCGCCGGCCCGGGGTTCACCCTGAGTCCGTTGCCGGTGCAACCCTTCGAGCGGCTCCAGTTCCTGCGGGGCACGGAAACGCTCCTGAAGGACCTGGTGCACCAGCCGGCGGAGCTGCTGAGGCTGCGGGACATCGTCCACGAGTTCAACTGCGCCTGGGTGGAGCGCTGGTGCCGCACGCCGGTGGACGCGGTGTTCCTCGCGGACGACTGGGGCACGCAGCAGGCGCTGCTGATCTCGCCGCGGCTGTGGCGGGCGTTCTTCAAGCCGCTGTACGCCGACTACACGCGGCGCATCAAGGCCGCCGCCAAGTTCGTATACATGCACTCCGACGGCTTCATCCGCGACATCCTCGACGACCTGATCGAGATCGGCGTGGATGCCATCAACGCGCAGGTCACGTGCATGGACCTGGCCGAGCTGCACCGCCGCTTCGCCGGCCGCATCACCTTCTGGGGGCAGATGGACCGCCAGCACATGTTGTGCTTCGGCACGGTGGCCGAGGCCCGGCAGGCCGTGCACGACTTCTGGCGGCACCTGGCGGGTCCGGGCGGCAGTCGCGTGGTCTGCCAGATGCACATCGAGCCGACCGCCCGCCCGGAAAACATCACGGCCGTGCTGGAAGAATTCGCCACGCTGCGGCCGGGAGCGGGCTAGCGCCGCGGCGGCGGGGGCCCGCCCGGCTAGACCGCGCGCAGGCGGCCGCCCTCGAGCAGCAGCACGCGATCGGCCTGGGCCGCCACGCCCGGGTCGTGCGTGACCAGCACGATCGTCTGCCCGTCCGCGTGCAGTCCCCGCAGCAGCGTCAGCAGCGCGGCGCCGTTCTCCGCGTCGAGGTTGCCGGTCGGCTCGTCCGCCAGGAGGATCTGCGGCCGATGCACCAGCGCCCGGGCGATCGCGACGCGCTGGCGTTCGCCGCCGCTCAGTTCGCTCGGGCGGTGCCGCAGGCGGTCGCGCAGGCCCACGCGTTCCAGGATGGCCAGCGCGTCGGCGCGGGCCGCCGCCCGCGCGGCGGGCCAGGCCAGGAGGCGCGTTCCCACCATCCGCGCCAGGAGCACGTTTTCCAGCACGTTCAACTCGGGCAGCAGGTGGTAGAACTGGAAGACGAACCCGAAGGCCCGCCGCCGCAGCGCGATCCGCCGCCGCTCGGCGGCCGACAGCACGTCCAGCGCGGTGGTGCGCAGCCGCCGCCGGCCCGGCGGCGCGAAAACCGGCGCGCCCTCGAAGTAGACCTGGCCGTCCTGGGGCACGTCGAGCGCACCGAGGATGTGCAACAGGGTGCTCTTGCCGCTGCCCGACTTGCCCATGATGGCGACGAACTCGCCGGCCCGCACGCGCAGGTCGCAGCCGCGCAGCACGGCGAGCGTGGCGCGGCCCATCAGGTAGGACTTGTGAAGCGCCTCGGCCACCAGCAACGGGTCGCTCGCCGCGGGCGGGCGGGCCGCCGGCAGCCCGGCGGCGGCGGGCGGGGGCGCGGCACTACTCATGGCGCAGCGCCTCCACCGGCTGCATCGCCCCGGCGCGCCAGGCGGCCAGCAGGGAGCCCAGCGTGGCCGCCAGGATGGCCGCCCCGATCACTGCCACGGCGTCCTCGACACGCACGGTGTTGGGGATCGCGTCGAAGGAGTACACCTCGCGACTCCAGACGCGCCAGCCGAAGGCCCACGTCAGGAAGTCCTGGATCTGGTTGATGTGGTGCACGAACACGATGCCCAGGGCCGCCCCGCTCAGCGCGCCGACCAAGCCGACGGCCGCACCGTAGGTCACGAAGATCGCCGCCACGCCCGCGGACGAGCCGCCGAGGCTCTTGATGATGCCGATGTCGCGGGTCTTCTGAAGCACGATCATGTAGAGGATGCAGAGCACCAGCACGACGGCCACCAGCGAGATGATGCCGAACAGAATCGTGACCAGCCGGCGCTCGTTCTCGACCGGGGCGATGATGTGCCGCTGCGACTCCTCCCACGTCAGGGCCTCGACCCGCTCGATCAGTCGGCGGTCCTCGAAGCTCAGGTCGAAGCGCGGGTCCGCCGCCAGGCTGCGGTAATGCTCGGTGAGTCGCTGCGCGACCGCCTCCGGGCGTACCGGCCGCCCGTCGACCCGCGGGCGCAGTTTGACCTGGATCTGCGAGGCCCGCCCCGGCACCGTGCCGATCGTCCGACCGGTCTCAGGATCGACGCGCTCGGTGGCGTGCATCTGGAGCAGCCTCTGGAGCAGTTCGAAGTCGCAGTAGACGTGCTGAGAATCGATCTCGTAGATGCCGGTCCGGGAGTCGTCGACGTACCGGAACGGCTGTTTGACGGGCAGGTCCGCGAGGCCCGTGGGACTGAGGGGCAGGAGCGTGAGCGTCACGACGCAGCCGCGCGGGTAGGCCCAGAAGCGCCGGTACGCGGCGTTGGGCAGCCGCTCGGCGATGATGTCCCGGCCGATGATGAGTCCGGGCAACTCGTTGCCGGTGAAGCGCGGCGGGCCGTGGTCGTCGACCAGGTCGTAGATCCCCACGATCTCCGGCAGGCCGGCCGCCCGCAGGATGGTAGTCAGCTCGGTGGGCGGGGTGAGCGTGTCCCGCAATCCGGCGGCCCAGCTCCGCTCCAGGGCGGCCTGGTAGGCCGGCGGCAGGACGGGCCGCGGGCCGCTGCCGACGGGCCGGCCCTGCTCGTCCCGAATCGCGATGATGTGCTCCGGGTCGAAGCCCACCCGCGGCTGCGCCTGCGGGGCCAAGCTGGTCGTGCCCGGGTAGTACGTCTCGTAGTACAGCCCGGACTTAAAGGCGTTCACCAGGTAGACGTCTTCCAGCCGGATGCCGACGACCCGCACCGTCTGCGTCTGGGTCGTCTCGCTGAAGCGCAGCAGGCCGTAGCTGTACAGGACCGGCGTGGCCTTCTCGATCTCCGGCCAACGCGTGATGTCGGCGATGAACTCGTCGTACAGCGGAAAGCCGCTGTAGGAGCGGTTGTCGATGATGATGTCGCCCAGCAAGCCGCGAGCCTTGGCCTTCAGCAGGTCCAGGAAACCGCCCATCACCGACATCACGATCAGCACCATGGCGCTGCACAGCATGACCGCGGCGATCGCGAAGTACGCGATGCGCCGCTTGCGGAGATAGCGCAGCGTCAGGAAAAGCTTGTACACGCGCGGATCCTGGCGCGGCGGGCGCCGGACACGCTCGGTGCCCCGCCGGGGCGGCCCCGCCGTCCGGGCGGGAGCGCGCCGCCCCCTTATACCCGCGGCCGCAGCTCAGCGAAACTGCGTGAGCAGCACGATCGCCAAGGTGCCCAGCGTGGCGACCACGAGCACCGCGCCGACGGCCGACACGAGCAGCAGGCGGCGGCCCTGCGTCCGCATCAGCTCCGTCACCGCGCCGTGCTCCTCGCGCTGCGCGTTGTGCAGGCGCTGCAAGGCCTCCACCTGCACCTGCCCGGCCGTTCCCAGCGTGTCCACCGCCCGGCCGAAGTTGTGCACGGCGTGCAGCAACTGGGTGGCGGACTCCTGCGAGAGTTCGACCTGGCGGGCGACGGTCCGCACGGCGTCGGCCTGGGCCTTGAGCGAATCGGGAATGCGCTGGATCGCCTCGGCCAGGCTGTTGACCCCGCGGCTGCCGGCCTCGGTCTGCGCCGCGATGGCGCGCAGGCACTCGCCCTGCGCGCGCTGCGTCTCGGCGAGCTGCTCGAGCACAGCGCCGACCCGGTCGAGCGCGCGGGTGAGCTGCGCGGCATGGGCGTCCTGCCGATCGAAGTGTGCCTGGAGCGCATCGGCCAGCGCGCCGACCCGCTGCGAGACCTCCGTTAACCGGGACGCGCGGCGGGAGCGCGGCCACCAGAAGGTACGCCCCGCGCCGTCGCCGTTGGTCGGGCGGAGCGCGACGGGCGCGTCGCCGCCGCGCGGCGATTCTCCGGTGCGGAACACGGCGCTGAGGCGTTGCCAGAACGTTGCGGGACCCATGTCTCGACCTCCGTGCGAGATACGAGTCATCCCTGCTCGACGGAGCGGATTGTAACGCGGAGGGCCCCGGAACGCGACCGGTCCGCCGCGCGCTGCGCGGCGCAAAAGGAAACCGGATCGACCTGCCGTGGGAGCCGGCTGTTCCGCTCAGGTCCCCCCGCGGGCATCTTCGCCCCGCAACGTGCGAACGCCGTAAGCGGCGACGGGTATGTCAGGTCGATCCGGTCCGGATCGGAAACAGTATTCGGGCTCGGCCTCGCGCGCGCTTGTCGGCCCGCACGACGCTCCCGAAAAGGTCTCCAACTGGTCGCCAGCGGCTCGCGCCACCGCGGCGCGAGCAGACATGTCATCTACGACCCGGCCGCGGGGGTTGACGCGACCGGCGGCGAGGCGCACGCGCCTTCCCTGATCAAGTATCCATCGTCCCGGCGGTCGAGTCAACAGAAATTGTCGGTTTTCTCCGGCGAAACGCGTGACGACGGCACCGCGCCGCGAAGCCGGGGGGCCTTTCAGGGGTCGGCGGGCGGATCGGCCTGCGACTCGTCGAGCGTCGCCTCGCCGCGCGGGGCCCGCGCGCGGCGCCGGGGCGGCGGCCGGCGGCCGGCGGCCACATCCTCATCGAACGTCTGCTTGCGACGCAGGATGTGGTGGTAGTGCTGCCCGAACCGGTGGGCCTCGTCCCGGACGCTCTGGAGCAGCCGGAGCGCTTCGTCGTTGCGCGGCAGGCGCAGCGGCTCGCTGCGCGCCTGGACGTACACCAGCTCTTCGCGCTTGGCGAGCGAGACGACCATGGCGGGCCGGACGGCCGCGCCCCGCTCGAGCTCCACTGTGCGGCGCAGCTCGTCAAAGGCGCCCAGGGCCGCGTGGAGCTGGCCGAGGCCGCCGTCGATGAGAATCACGTCGGGGTAGAGCTCCTCGGCCGCGGCGGCATAGCGGTAGCGCCGCACGATGACCTCGCGGATCATGGCGTAGTCGTCGACGCCGCCGACGGTTTTGATGCGGTAGCGGCGGTAGCCGGCCTTGTACGGCCGGCCGTCGATGAAGCAGACCAGCGCGCCGACGGACGCCTCGCCGTGCAGCGTGGCGATGTCCAGACCCTCGATGATCCGCGGCCGCTCGGGCAGGCGGAGGAGCTGCTGCAGCCGTTCGAGGCCGGCGGTGGGGTCGCCGAAAAACACCTCGGGCTGCACGTCGGCGTGCACGTCGCCCGAGAGCGACAGCGATTCGATGGCTTGCAGGCGATCGCGGAGCACGGCGGCGTCCTCGTAGCGTTGGGCCGCGGCGGCGGCCTGCATTTCCGCGCGGAGCTGGCGGAGCAGGGTGGTGCGCTTCGAGTCGAGGAGCTTGCGGAGGCGGCGGATGTCGGCGGCGTAGGCCTCGCGGCTGATGCGGTCGGCGCAGGGCGCGCTGCACTGGTTGATGGCGTGGAGCAGGCAAGGGCGGAAGAAGCGGCGCTGCGGGTCGGCGGCGCGGATGTCGAGCTCGCAGGTGCGGAACTTGAAGACCTTCTGGAGCGCGTTGACGGCGTCGCGGGCCCCGGCGGCGCTCAGCAGCGGGCCGTAAAGCTTCGAGCCGCGGGCCCGCGGCCGGCGGGTGACGTACACCCCGGGAAAGTCGTCGCCGAGCGTGATCTCGATGTACGGAAAGCTCTTGCCGTCCTTGAGGCGCTCGTTGTACGGGGGCTGGATGTCCTTGATCAGCCGGGCTTCTTTCAGCAGCGCGTCCACCTCGGACGGGCACTCGAGATAGTCCACCTCGTCCACCAGGGTGATCATGTGATCAATCAGCGGCCCGCGCGTGGCCAGCAGATCGGCGCTGTCCTGAAAATAGCTGCTGACGCGGGCCCGCAGGTCGCGGGCCTTGCCCACGTACAACACGCGCCCCTCCCGGTCCTTCATCAGGTACACACCGGGCGCTTTGGGAAAATGCGCGATCTGCTGACGCAGGCGCTCCAGGACGGCGGGATCGGGTCCGGGCATGGCGGGCGAATTATAGGTTTCCGCCGCGAGCGCGGCCGCGCCCTGCGCGTCGCGGCGGCCGGCTACCACGGCCGGTCCGAGACTTCCCGGCGACACGGCGGCAGGCTGTCCAGGAAGCGCCGACCGTACGGCTTGCGGATGACGCGCGGGTCCAGAAGCACGACGATGCCGCGGTCGGTCCGGCTGCGGATCAGCCGCCCGAACCCCTGCCGGAGCCGAAGCACCGCCTCCGGCAACTGGTAGTCGTGGAACGGGTTGCCGCCGCGGCGCCGCACGAGATCGATGCGGGCCTCGACGGTCGGCCGGTCGGGCACCGCGAAGGGCAGCTTGACAATGATGACGTTCGAGAGGGCCTCACCGACCACGTCCACACCCTGCCAGAAACTGTCGGTGCCGAAGAGCGCCGCGCGCGCCGTGACGCGGAACTGCGCGAGCAGTTGCGCCGGCGTGAGCTCCTCCCCCTGCGCCAGCAGCGTGTAGCCCTCGGCGGCCAGATCGGCCCGCACGACGCGGACGCACGCGCTGAGCATCCGGTAGCTGGTGAACAGCACGAACGCTCGCCCCTCCGTTTGCCGCAAGTAGTGCGTAATCGCGCGACACGCCGCCGGCGTGAACTCCGGGGCCGACGGGTCCGGCAGGCCGGTCTCAATGTACAGCGTGACCTGCCGCTCGAAGTCGAACGGCGAGCCGAGCCGCAGCGTGGCGACGCGGGCCGCCGGGCCGCGCGGCGCCGACGCCGGGTCCGTCGGCCGGGCGGGCGCACCGCCCGTCTCCGACGCCGCCGGCCGTCCGGGCGGCGGCAGGACCCCCAGCCGCCCGAGGACGTATTCGAAGCGGTCGTCGTTGTCCGCCGCCAGCGTGGCGCTGGTCAGGACCACGCTGGGCAGCCGCGCGAAAAGCAGCTCATGCAGCACGCCGGCCACATCCAGCGGCGCGGCGCATAGCGCGATCCGCCGGGCTGCGTCCGCGCCCGGGCGCCCGCCCGCCTCGCCGCTGGCTGCGCCGCCGGGGCGCGGCGCCGCCCCGTCTTCGATCCAGTACACCTGCTCGGCCGCGGTCTGCGCGAGCAGGGCGTGCACCTGGACGGCCAGCGCGGCGGCCCGCTCGGCCGCGGCGCCGAGCTCATACCGGTCCTGTTCGCGCGGCAGCTCCCGCTGGAGCGGCCCCAGCGCGGCGGCGACGCGCTCCAACGCCGGTGAGAGCTCGTTCGTCACCGGCGGCGGCGCGACCAGACGGCCGTTGGCCCGGCCGTGTCGCCGGTGCCAGTCTGCCAGGGCGTCGAAGAACTGCGCGGCGGCGCGTTGCGCGGCGACGACCGCGTGGCGGTGCGCGTCCGTGCCGAGCGTCGCGAGCAGCCCCTTGCCGGTGCGCTCGTTGAACAGGCCGGCCAGGACGTGCTGCACCTGGCCGGCCGAGACGCTGACGCCGAGCTGGTCGACGGCGACGCCCTCGAGCGTGTGGGCCTCGTCGATGACCAGCAGGTCGTAGTCGGGCAGGACGCTCACGCCGCTGCGCCGCAGCAGCAGGTCGGACATGAGCAGCGCGTGGTTGACCACCAGCAGTTGGGCCTCCGCGGCGCGCCGCCGGGCCCGCTGGTAGAAGCACACGTCGTACGTCGGGCAGCGCCGCCCGAGGCAGTTGTTGTGCTCGCTGCGGACCTTCTCCCAGACCTCCAGCGGGGGCTGCTGCGGCAGGCTGGCCAGCGAGCCGTCCTCGGTCGTGTAGGCCCAGTCCTCAACGACGTGCAGCGCTTCACGCAGGAACAGGCCGGGCAGCAGGGTGTTCTGCTTCTCGCTGAGCCCCTGGAGCCGACGCAGGCTCACGTAGTTCTGGCGCCCCTTGACGAGCTCGGCCCGGAACGGCTCGCCCAGCGCGTCCTGGAGAAACGGCACGTCTTTGCGGATGAGCTGTTCTTGTAGCGCGATGGTGTGCGTGCTGACCACCACCCGCCGGCCGTGCGTGAGGATCTGCTCGATCGCCGGCAGCAGATAGGCGAACGTCTTGCCCACGCCGGTGCCGGCCTCGACCGCCAGGTGCCGCCCGGCGTGGAAGGCCGCCGCGACGGCCTCGGCCATCGCGACCTGCTGCGGGCGCGGCTCGAACTCCGGCAGGCGTCGCGCGATGCGCCCGCCGGGCGCCAGCCACTCCCGCACCAGCATCGCCGCGCCTCCCGCGCTCACGCGGCCCCGGTCAGCTCCGTGATGAAGTGCACGGTCAGCAGGAGCGCAGCGCCGCCCGTGAGCAGGATCACCACGGCGGTGAACAGCCGGATGAAGGCCCGCCCGCTCAGCCGCCCGCCGCGCATGGTCGCGAGGATGTGCGGCCGGGCCAGAACCAGCATGCTGATGATCATCGCGCCGGAGGTCAGCGGCACCGAGATCGAGTGCACGTAGCTGTACATCCAGGCGGCGCGGTCGACGATTCGCTCGCGACCGCTGAGCGAGTGCAGGAAGTGGCCGCGGACGACGTAGACGTCCTCGGCGCCGCCGTCCGGGCGGACGATCGTGGCCCGGTGGCCGTTGTGCGCGTCGCCCCCCAGCACCGCGTACGTGACGGTGTACAGAACCAGATTCAGCAGGCCCAGCGTGATGACCGCGATGCAGATCTGATTGCGGCGGCGCGACGGCAGCCGGTCCACCGGGCAAGGCACGTCGGCCGGGACCGGGCGCGGCGACGCCGCCGCGAGCGACGGCCCGCCCAGACGCAGCGGCGAGCTCTCAGGACCGGACCGGGGCAATTCGATCCTCCAGAGGCGACGAGGCGCTGGCGTAGAGCTTGCGCGGGATCCGCCCCGCGCGGAACGCGTGGTAACCGGCCTCGAGCGCGGCCGCCATGGCCCGCGCCATGCGCACCGGATCCCGGGCACCGGCGATGCCGGTGTTGAGCAGCACGCCGTCGGCCCCGAGCTCCATCGCGATCGTCACGTCGGACGCGGTGCCCACGCCGGCGTCCACGATCACGGGATAGTCCGGGTCGTCGGCCTTGAGCTGCTCAAGAATGATGCGAATGTTGTTGGGGTTGAGGATGCCCTGTCCGCTGCCGATCGGCGAGCCCAGCGGCATCACGCTGGCGCAGCCGAGCGCCTGAAGCCGTTGGCAGAGGATCGGGTCGTCGTTCGCGTAGGCGAGGACGATGAAGCCCTCCCGGAGCAGTGTTTCGGCCGCCCGCAGCGTCTCGACCGGATCCGGCAGGAGCGTCTGCCGATCCCCCAGCACCTCGAGCTTCACCCAGCGGGCGCCCGGGTTGTCCAGCCCCGCGAGCAGCTCGCGCCCCAGGCGTGCGGACCGCACGGCGTCGTCGGCACTGAAGCAGCCCGCGGTGTTCGGCAGGATGGTGTAGCGCCGCAGGTCGAGGAAATCCAGCAAGCTGCGCCCGTGCCGGTCGTAGAGCCGCTCCCGGCGCACGGCCACGGTCACGACCTGGCAGCCCGAGGCGTCCAGCGCCGCCCGCATCAGCTCGTAATCCGGCTGCCCGTCGCGCAGGTACTTGCCCGTGCCGACGAACAGCCGCGAACGGATCGCGAAATCGGCGATGCGCAGCGGAGGAATCTCGCCCGGGGGCGCACTCATTCAGCCACCTCCGACCAGCGTGACGATCTCGATGCGGTCACCCGCGTGCAGCGGCGTCTGCGCGTAATCGCCGCGACGCACCAGCCGCAGGTTCACCTCCACGGCCACGCGCTGCGGGACGAGTTCCAGCCGCTGGACCAGCTCGGCTACGGTCGTGCCCTCGGGCACGTCGTGCGGTTCACCGTTCAGAAAGACCTGCATCGCACGCTCCGGCCGACCCTAATTATACGAGCCCGCCGCTGCGGCCGGAACCGCCTCGACCGAACGCCGGCCGGCCGCCGTGCGGGCCGCGGGCCCGCCCGTCGCCCCCGGCCGGCCGCCCCAACCGCCGCTTCCGACCGGCGCCGCAAGCGGGCGACCGGCAAGCCGGCCGCCCCAACCACCGCTCCCGGCGGGCGCCGCCCGCCAGTGACTGGCACGCCGACCGCCTCACCCGCATACTGAACACGCGGCGGCTGACGAACGGCGCTGTTTTTCCCTCGCCGCCACGCGCGGAGCACCGATGCCTCCGATCCCAGCCTGCGACCCGGCGGCGCGACACAACACGCTCCGCCGCCTCCTCCCGCTGCTGACGCTGGGCGTCGGGCTCGGCGGCTGCGCGGCCGCGCCCTTCGGCCGACCGGGCACCTTCGCGGACCGCCGCGGCGACGAAATCGTGGTATGCGGACAACTGGTGCACACCGGGGCGCCGGTGGTGCTGTGGTTCGACCCCAGCGGCTACGACGCGTACCGGGCCGAGTGCCGCTTCATCGCCGGTCAGGAGCGGCCGACGAAACCGGTCAGCGACGCGCTGTTGCGTTACGACACGTTCCGGCGGAACTTGCCAGAGTCGCTCCAGGCGCAGATCCGCGAGCGCGGCTGGACGCTGCCCGAGCTTCAGGAGCACGTGCAGCAGTTCGTGATTCATTACGACGCGTGCGGCTCGGCGCGCAAGTGCTTCCAAGTGCTGCACGATGTGCGCGGGCTGAGCGTGCACTTCCTGCTCGACCTCGACGGTACCATCTATCAGACGCTCGACCTCAAGGAGCGGGCTTGGCACGCCGGCGAGGCGAACGACCGCAGCGTCGGCGTCGAGATCGCCCACATCGGCGCGTACCCCGATACCGCTACGCTCAACCAGTGGTACCGCCCGGACGCGCACGGCCGCCTGCTGGTCACCTTTCCCCCGGATTTCGGGCCGACGGGCATCCGCACGCCGCACTTCGTCGCCCGCCCGGCCCGCAATGAGCTGATCGCCGGCGAAATCCACGGCCGGCGGCTCTACCAGTACGACTTCACCAACGAGCAGTACGAATCCCTGATCCGCCTGACGGCGACGTTGTGCCGGGTGCTGCCGAGGATCCGGCCGGACTGCCCGCGCACGCCCGATGGCCGCGTCCGCTGGGACGTGCTGACCTCCGAGGAGCGGGCGCAGTTCAGTGGCGTGCTGGGTCATTGTCACATCACGACCTCCAAGGTGGATCCCGGGCCGGCGTTCGACTGGGAGCGCGTGTTGCACGGCGCGCGGCGGCGTCCGCGGGGGTATTGGTAGGCCCGCGCCGCATCGCGCGAGTTGCTGCCGTTCGCGGCGGCCCCGGGCGTGGCGGTCGCTTGTCATGACCCGCTCGTGGCAAACAACAGCCCCGGCTCGGCAGCCGGGGCTCGGACGGCGACGGGCGCGCAAATAACCCCGCCTCCTCCAGATCCGACCCCCACATCCAAGGCCCGACATCCGAGCCCGCAGCGCATGCTCGGGGTCGCTGGTGCGGACGGCGGCCCGATCGGTCGCCGGGGCGGGTACACTGGCGCGACGCGTGCCGCGTGGTTCCCCCCAGCGGGCGAAACGCGCCGCGGCACACCGCCCTGATCGTGAGGACATCATGCTTTGTGCCCGTAGATCCATCGCGATGCCCCGCCCCAGCGCCAGCGACCTCGCCGGCGCCGCAGCGTGCCGGCGCGCGGAACGCCGCCGCCCAGCGGCGCAACGCGTACGCCGCCGAGCGGCCTGGTGCACACTGCGCCGATCCGCACAACGCGCACCCTGCCCATCAGCGCAGCGCGCAAGCCGCCCGTCAGCCCGGCGCGCCCGCCGCCCGCTGCTGGTAATCGCCTTGGTGGCCGCCCTCATCCCGCCCGCGGCGGCAGAGGAGGCCCGCCGGTTCTCCGTTCTCCACTTCACCGACATCCACGTCGGGCCGTACCTCGCGAAGGACGGCCCGCCGGGCCCCGTGCGCGGGCATGAGACGCTCACCTGGCTTTGTGCGGAGGCCGGCCGCCCGCAAGCCGTCGCCGCGGACTGCACGGCGCCGCCGCCCGCGGCGGCCATCGCGACCGGCGACCTGACGGAGTTCGGCGTGATCGACGACACGTGGGGCGCCTTCGAGCGGGCGCTGGCGGCGCTGCCGTGTCCGCTCCATGTGCTGCCGGGCAATCACGACAACACCTGGACGGCGATGTACGCGATCCTGCGGGCCCGGCACGGCGGCACGAACCATTCGTTCGCCGTCGGCGGGTGTCATTTCGTGTGTCTCAGCTCCGCCTCGCCGCAGGAGCCCGTGCCGACGCTCGACGCGGCCACGCGCGCCTGGCTGCGGGCCGATCTGGAGCGCCTGCCCCCGCACACGCCGGTCTTCGTCGCGCTGCACCACCCGCTGTACAGCGCGGAGTTCGCCAACCCGGCCGAGCAGGCGACCCTGATCGATCTGCTGCGGGACTACAGCGTCGTATTGCTTTTGTACGGCCACGGACATCGCGTCGAAGCGCGCGACAACGGCGGCTTGCCCGGCGTGATGGGCGGCGCGACCTTCGGCCAAAACGCGGGCTACGGCCTCCTCGTGGTCGAGGGTGATCGCGTGCGCTATGCCTACCGCTATCACCGCGCGCTGGCCACCCAGCCCGCCGAGCGCGAGCAGCCGGAGTGGGAGCCGGTCTGGGAAGGGCGCATCCCGGCCGTCACGCCGCCGCGCGTGCTCGACATCACGGCCCCCGCGGCGGACGCCTCCGCAGCCGACGAGACCCTCGTGGTGACACTGAAGCTGCGCGACCCGGCCCGCGCGCGGGACGGGCTGATCGCCAGCGTCGCCGTCGACGAACACGCACCGTGCGATGTCCCCTTGACGGCCGACACCGTGACGGCCCGCGTGCCGCTGACCGGACTGGACCCCGGCGCGCACCTGCTGCATGTGCGCGTGCGACCGGCGGACGCCGACCCTCAGAAGACGGCGCCGCTCGACGTGCGGACCCGCGTGTTTCAGGTCGCGCGGCCGGAGGTGCGCGTGCGCTGGCGGCAGACGCTGCCCGCGGCGGTGAAGGCGGGGCCGGTGGTCGTCGGGGAGCGGCTGATCGTGGCCCGCAATGACGGCGTCGTGGCGGCGCACGACCGGCGGAGCGGCGCCATGCAGTGGTCCGTGTCGACCGGCGGCGAGGTGCTGGCCACGCCGGCGTGGGCCGACGGCCTGGTGGTCTTCGGCTCCGGCGACGGGCGGGTGTACGCGGTCGACGAGCACGGCACCGAGCGGTGGCGCTTCGACGCGGGCGCGCCGGTGTACGGCGAGCCGCGGATCGCCGACGAGACGGTCTACATCGCGGACAACGCCGGGCGGCTGCACGCCCTGCGCCTGCCCGACGGCACGCGGCGGTGGGTTTTTGAGCGGGCCGATTTCGGCAGCGAAGGGCGGCCGGAGGCCTGGGGCGATCTGGTCGTGTTCGGCGCGTGGGACGGCTACCTGTACGCGCTGGGGCGCGGCGACGGCCGGCTGCGGTGGCGAAGCGCCGGGCCGAAGTCGAGTGAGGGCGGCGGGGCCGCGCGCTACTACGCCCCGGCGGACTGCGGGCCGGTCGCCTTGGGGGACGCGCTATTGGTCTGCGACCGCGGCTACATGCTGGGGGTCTACGACCGCGCGGGCCGGCTGGCCGAGAAACACCCCCTGAAGGTCGCGGCGCTGGCGTCGACAGCCGACGGGCGCGGCGCGTGGGCGCGGACGGTCGAGTCCCGTGTACTGCGGCTGGACGAGCGGGGCACGGTCGACCGCGTGATCGAGGCGCCGGCCGGGCGCTTTCCCGTGCCGCCGACCGCGGCCGGCGGGCGGCTGTACGTGTGCTCGAACCGTGGACAGCTCAACGTCTTCGATGCGGCCGACGGTCGCAAGCTGTGGACCTATCAGGCGACGCCGGGCTTCTTCGTGATGGCGCCCGTGGCGGTGGATGACGTCGGCGTCTGCTACGTCGCGGGCATGGATGGAACGCTAGTGGCCGTCGGCGGGCCGCAATGACGGCGGCGCCGCGCGGGCCGACGGGCGGCGCGGCCGCCCGCGTGCGGCCCGCGTGCCGCGCCCGTGGGCGGCGGTGCACGGCCGGCCGGGGGTGCTCCCGCACGGCGGCCGGCCGGCGTTTGCCTCCGCCGCTCAGCCCCGGTTACACTGGGCGGCGCGGACCGGAAACGACCACGGATGGTAACCCGGTGCACCGCGACCGGTCGGCGGGCGGCGCCGGAGCCGGAATCAGGAAGGAGACCGCACGTGAACCGACGGAAAGCGACGGCGCTGGTGCTGCTGAGCGGTGTGGTGGTCCAAATCGGGGGTTGCGCGATCGACCTGGCGTACTACGCGTTGGACGCGCTCGTCTCGCTGCTGCCGACGCTGATCGTCAACGCGGCCCGCTCGTCGGGCGCCTGACGCGCGCCGGCCGGCGCCCCGCCCGGTCGGGCGCCACGCCGCGTGGTCACAGCAGCGTCTCGCGCAGAACGAGAATCGCGGCGCTGAAGTAGATCAGCACCCCGGTGACGTCCACCAGCGTGGCCACGAACGGAGCCGACGCGCTGGCCGGGTCGAAGCGCAGCCGCTTCAGGACGAAGGGCAGCATCGCGCCGGCCAGGGTGCCCCACAACACGACGCCCAACACGCTGAGTGCGACGGTCAGCGCGACCAGGATGTAATGCTCGCCGTACAGTGCGCTGCCCGACATAGCCCGGTGCAGCCATTCCCACAGCAACACGCGCGCGAGCCCGATCAAACCCAAGGTCGTTCCCAACGTTAGTCCGCACGCCAACTCGCGGCGGATGACGCGGTACCAATCGCGCAGCCGCACCTCGCCCAGGGCCATCGCGCGGATCACCAGCGTCGCGGCCTGCGAGCCCGAATTGCCGCCGCTGCTGATGATCAGCGGAATGAACAGCGCCAGCACCACGGCCTGCGCGATCTGATGCTCGAAGAAAGCCAGCGCCGTCGCGGTCATCGACTCGCCGATGAACAGCGCGGCCAGCCACCCGGCCCGCTTTCGCACGAGCTGCCAGAGGCTCACTTCAAGGTACGGGGCGCCGAGCGCGGCCGTGCCGCCCACCTTCTGCATGTCCTCGGTGGCCTCTTCCTTGACGACGTCCACGATGTCGTCGGCCGTCACGATGCCCTTCATCCGCCCCGCGGCGTCGACCACGGGAATGCAGATCAGGTCGTGGCGGGCGAAGATGTGGCTGACGGCCTCCTGGTCCATCGTGTCCGGCACGGTCACCAGCTCGGTCGTCATCAGCGCGCGCAGCGGCGTATCGGGCCGGGCCGTCACCAGCTCGCGGAACGACACGACGCCCCGCAGCCGCTGGGCCGCGTCCACCACGTAGCCGTAATAGATCGTCTCGGCCGTGTGCTGCTTCTGCGCCCGCAGGTAGGCGATCGCCTCGCCCGCGGTCATGTCCTCGCGGAGGCGCGCGTAGCGCGGGTTCATCAGGCCGCCGGCCACGTCCTCGGCATAGGCCAGCAGGGCCCGCACCTCGTTGCGGGTCGCCTCGTCCAGCAGCGCCAGGGCGGCCTCGCGCTGCTCGTCGTCCAGCGCCTGCACGATATCCGCGATGTCGTCCGGCGGCAGCAGCCGCAGCCAGCGCTGACGGGCGGCCTCCGGCAGGACGACCATCAGCTTGGCCGCGTCGCGCGTCGGCAGCCGCGCGACGAAGTCCTCCGCCTCATCGAGCGTGAGCAGCGCGAAGCCCTGGAGGCGCTCCTCGTCCGACAGCGCCGGCCAGGCCTCGTGCAGCTCGTGCGGCGTGAGCCGCTCCGTGTCCGCCGACGGGGCGCTCGGCTTGGGGGACATGCACGTCGCCCTCGCTTGATCGAGACCGGGGGCCAGTCCACGACACGGCCGACCCCGGTTAGAATGCGGCATTGTGAGCGGCCGGCGGGTGGGATGCCAGCCGCGGACGCGGGGCGGCGCGATGAAACCGCACGTCGACTACGAGGCGGCCTTCGAGGACTACCTGCGGGCGCGGCAGATTCCGTACGTGGCCGTCGACGAGGCCCGCCGGGCGGCGTTCCGCGACGCGCGGCTGAAGAGCTTCGACTTCATCGTCTACGCGCCGCTTCAGCGCAACTGGCTCGTGGACGTCAAGGGCCGGCGTTGGGGAGCCCGGGCCGGCTGCCCGCGCCCGACGTGGGAGAACTGGGTCACGCAGGCCGACCTCGACGGGCTGGCGCACTGGCAGGAGGTGTTCGGCCCGGGCTTCGCCGCGCTACTGGTGTTCGCGTACCGCCTCGAGACGCCCGACGGGCCGCCGGCGGAGATCGTGCACGTCTTCCGGCAGACGCGCTACGTGTTCGCCGCGCTGCCGGTGGACGAGTATCGGCCGGCCGCCCGTGTCCGCAGTCCGCGATGGGGCACGGTCAACGTGCCGCGGCGGGAGTTCGCGCGTCGCGTGCGGCCGATCGCCGACTGGCTGTAAGCGCGGGGAAACACCCGGAACCGAGCCGGCGCCACGCCACGCCGGCGCTGCCGCGCCCGAGCGGCAGCGGGGGGCCCTCGTCCGAGCCCCGGCCGCCAGGCCGGGCCCACTGCCCGCTGGGGCGGACCAGACCCGGAGCTTGCGCTTCGGGCGCGGATTGGGGGCCCTGGCATGCCGAAGTGGGATGCCGGCGTCGGATGCCAGAGTCAGATGCCGGCGTCGGATGCCAGAATCGGATGCCGAGCCCGAACGCCTGCGTCGGGCGTCGGAGCCGGATGTCCCGGAAGCGCCCGCCGGCTGCCGCGCTGCCGCTTACCGCGTCGGCCGCGCCGTCAGACCCATGTGGTCACGGAACGCCACCAGCTCCTGCACATACGGCGACAGCTCGCGCTTGTCCACGGCTTTCTGGATCAGGTCCGCCGTCCGGCTCAGGTGCACGGCCGCGTTGGCGGCGTCCAGCCGGGCGGTCAGGTGATAAGCCGCCGCCAGCGCCGCCTGCGAGACCCACGCCGTCGCCGCCGGGTCGGCGCTGAGGTGCTCGTAAATCGTGCGGGCCTTCTCGAGCGCGTCGAGCCCGGCCGGGCGGGCCGTCTCCACGATCGTTTTCAGCGGAGCCGGGTCGAAGGCCTGGGCGAACTCGCTGTTGATCTCCGCCACCAGCCGCATGTCGGCCATGATCTGCCGGCAGGCATCGACGCGCTGGGCCTGGATCCGGGCCGCCAGCATGTGGGCCGCCGCCTCGGCGCTCTGCGCGTGCTGCGCCAGGTACGGCGCTTGCGTAATCGCCCGGAGCCGCGCGTTGCGTCCCTGCGGGTCCCGCTCGCTGCGGGCCGTCCGCGCGGCGCGAATGAACGCCTCCACCGCTGTGTGGGACTGTCGGAACGCGCGGGCGGCGGCCTCGGCGCTTTGCAAGGCCCGGCTCTCGAGCTCCTCGGCCTGCTTGGCCAGCGCGATCACAGCCTCGGCCGCAGTCTTCTGTTCGGCGGCGAGCTCGTTCACGCGTTTCTGATAGCGTTCGGCCTCCGACTCCGCCTGCCGCCCCATCTCCGTCACGGTCTGCATGCGATCTTCGAGGGACAGGTGCGCGCCCTCGAGCCGCCGGGCCCGTTCCGCGGCCGTGGCCAGCTTCCGCTGCAACTCCTCGACGCCCACGACGGTCTCGCCGCCGGCGATTTCGGCGGCGGCCAGGTCGTCGCCGACGAACGTCGCGCCGCGCAGCCCGCCGTAGCGAAGCTCCTGCTCCCGCTGTTGGAGTTCACTGAGCCGCGCGGTCAGCGCCAGGTAGCGCTGGCGGTACGCCTCGAACGACGCATCATCGCCGGCTCGGAAGCCCTGTTCCTCGACCTGGAGGAGTTCGGCCCGGGCGGCGGCCAGCGCCTGCTCCGCCGCCGCGAGCGCCTCCTCCGCCGCGCGGGTGCGCTCGGTAAGCGCCGCCAACTGGTCGCGGGCCTGGGCGCGCAGCGCGCTCAGCTCCTCCAGGTCGGTCGTAAGCCGCGCCAGGATCGGCGCCACGTCGAGCCCCCGGTAATGCGCGAGAAAGCCGCGGGCCTGGGCCCATTCCTCGGCCAGCGCCACCAGCCGGGCCGCCGCCCGGACCTGCTGCGTCCGCAGCGCGACCGCCTCCGCGTAAAGAACCGTCGCCTGGAGGTACTGCCCCAGCCCGTGCACCTGCGCCACGCCCAAGGCAGCGGCATCGAGCCCCACGCCCGCCGCCGCCGCCCGGATCGCCGTATCCAGCAGAGCCGCGTGGTCCTGCATCGTCTTGAACAGGTCGGCGGCGACGGTGCGGACCTCCGCCGGGCCTTCCTTTAGCCGTTCCTCGTCCAGGTGCCGGCGCAGCCGTGGCAGCGTCAGGTCCACCCGGCTCAGCTTCTCCCGAGCGGCCATCGCTTCCGCGATCGCGCGCGTCGCGACCTTGGCGTCGTTGCTCCGCAACTGCGGAGCGAGCACGCCCGCCGCGAGGATGAGCACGGCGAGAACCACGCCGACGACGTACGGAGCCTTCACGGCCGATCTCCGGGATGCGGGGCGACCCACCGCAGACCGACGCGCAACGGCGCGCCGGATGATGACGGACCGCTCCCGGCGGGAGGTTTAATCGCCCTCGGAACCGGTGTCAAATCGTGGCCGCCCGGGCGGTCGGCTGCGGCCCCCGCGGCGGCGCGGAGCCGCGCCGCGCTCGCGAGCGGCGCCGTCGGGCGGACGGCCTCACCGATGCGGTGGGGTCGCGTCGGCGGATGGCGGCGCGGCCTCCGGCTGCGTCGCGGCGGCGGGCGGCCGCTCGTCCGGTGCCGGGTGGGGCCGTCGGAGCACGTCGCGGGCCAGGTCCAGCCAGCGGTCCGCGCCTGCCACACCCGCCAGGCGGCCGTCGGCGTCGATGACGAAAACCGTCGGGATGCGCAGCACGCCCCAGGCGCGCACGAACGCGTGGCCCCAACCCAACCCGTCGAAGTACTGCGGCCAGTCGATGTCCAGCTCGCGGGCGGCCGCGGCCAGGGCGGCCCGACTCTCGTCCAGACTGACGCCCAGGACCCGGAACTGCGGGTTGTCGCGCCGGAACCGTTCGACGGCCTGCACGCAGCGGCGGGCGGCTTCGTCGAACCCCGCCCAGACGACCACGAGGGCCGGTCGCCCGCGGGCCGCGGCGGTGTCGATCTCGCGGCCGTCGGCGTCTGTGAACCGCAGGACGAACGGGCGGCCGAGAGCGTCCTCGCGGCGCAATCGGGCGGCCAATTCCGCGGCGATCATGTGCTGAGGAAAATGTTCCTGTGCGTAGGCCGCCAGCCCGCGAAGCGCATCCACGTCGCCGCGGAGTTGGGCTTCGTGGAACAGCTCGTGCGTCAGGCGCGGGCTGTGGCGGCTGTCCGGATAGAGCCGCAGATACTCGCGCATGGCGGCCAGCAGTTCGGCGTCCGGGCCGCGGACCTCCGCGGGCGTGGGCTGGGAGGCGGGGGCGGGGGACGGCCGGGCGTCGTAGCGGCGGCAGATGAGTTCCCAGTACGCCGCCTCGTGCTGGGCGGCGCGGCTCGGCGGGTTGCGCAGGAGTTCGGCGAGCCGCTGCCGCAGCTCGTGCGGCGGGCGGCTCTGGAGTGTCGCGAGCTCGAAGAGCGTCTCGAGCTCCAGCGCGATCGCCTCGTCGCGATGGCGGCCGCCCGGGTAGATCGTGAGGTAGGAGTGCAGCGCGGCCCGGCGGGCGGCGGCGCGCGACAGGGCCTGATCGAACCAGTCGCTGAACGGTTGCGTGGCCGGACCGGGGTCGCGCAGCGCCACGATGGTCGCCCACAGGCGGGCCTCCGCGTCGCGCGGCGGGGCCGGCGCGTCCTGCGCGTGACTGGGCATGAGCAGCCCGGGCACCAGCAGCCCGAGCGTCAGCAGCCCGAGCGCAACCGGCTGGGGCGCCACCCGCCCGGGCGCCACCGGCCCGCGCGCGACCGCCGCGCCGGCGCGCGACGCCCAGCGCGGCCGGCCGCGGCCGCGGCGTGAGCGGTCGGACGGGGCGGTGGCGCGCGGTGCGAGCATCAGCATCAGATGAAGGTCCAGTCGCCGACGCGCAGCACGATCAGGTACAGCATCAGGTTCGTCGCGCCGTGCAGCAGCGTCAGGCACAGCAGGCTGCGCGTGCGGTAGAAGACGAGGTTGAAGACCATCCAGCACAGGACGCTCACGCCCCAGTTGCCCGGGTGCTGGAGCATCGAGAGCAGCGACGTGCCGAGGAACGACGCCCAGGTGAAAGTGCCCAACGGGACGCGTTCGAAGTGGTGCCAGTCGATCAGCGCCCGCAGCAGGAACCCCCGCCAGAAGAGCTCCTCGACGACCGGCACCGCCGTGCAGGCCACGATCAGCCGGAGCGTCCAGGTCGTCCACAGGAGGTCGTCCGCGCCGAGCGCTGTGCGGAAGTCGGTGGGCTCGCCGCCCCCCGGATACAGCGGCAGCCAGCGGGGCAGGCCGAGCTGGTCGCTGAGATACTGCCCGGCCACCCAGCCCCAGGCCACCAGCGCCCCGCCGAAGATCGCGATCGGCCAATGCGGCGCCCCCCACGGCGGCAGATGGCGGCGGAAGACCCAGACGGCCGCCAGCGAGGCGACGCCGCGCAGCGCGACCACGACCGGCTGCCAGACGGCCGGCACCACGCCCGCCAGACCGAGCAGCAGGAGGTAGATCATGAAAGGGGCCATCAGCACGACATCCGGGCGCGCCGCACCGAGGCGGTCGAAAAGCCCCGGTCGCGCGCGTGCGGAACGGGCTGTCACGCGGTCGGTCATGCGGTCCCTGCC
>Ga0209101_1000620_pt1 | contig 28737 bp, 20 predicted proteins | sample ConPoolayeCmetaG_FD_185481 | JGI IMG/M metagenome (GOLD analysis project Ga0209101, IMG submission 185481) | Hot spring microbial mat communities from California, USA to study Microbial Dark Matter (Phase II) - Cone Pool mat layer C metaG... ...
TTTGCATCCGCTGGCTCGGGCCGGTCTTCAGACCACGCCCGACGCCGCACGACCGGCCACAATGTAGGGCAACTGCTCGCAGTTGCCCTACAACTGACGTCGCCACGGCCAGCCATAGCCTGCTCTCTCTCTTCTCGCGCAAAAAAGTGACGGACACCCCGGCCTGGAGCCTGCTCTACCGTGGATTGGCAAACCTGAGTGAGGGTTAGCTTCGACCGGATCACCCAATCCGGCGGGTGACGACGTCGGGCGGCCCTTTTTTCCCCAGAATGGTCACGACGACCGACTATCGGGGCATGGATGTGGACGTCGCCCCCGACCCACTCATCACCGTGCCGTGGGGGCCGAAAGACCCAACTGCCTTGCCGGGTAACTGCCTGCCCCTGCGACTGAAGTCGCCCACTTTGGGCCGCAGGCCTTCGGTCGGCCTGCGCCGACGCGCCGATCGGCAGAGGCCGACCATTGGCCACAGTAGGGGCGCAGCGCGCTGTGCCCCTACTGCGGCCGATGGTCGGCCTTCGCCGGCCTTTATTTTGGGATGCCCGTGGAAGGGTATCGGCGAAGGCCGACACCCGGCACGAAGTGCCCAGGCAGGACGATTTCAATCGGCTGAGTTACGCGCGAAGTTCAGTTATGTGTATATTAACTCGCGTGCAAACCCGATGCTATGATGTGAATTTCCCGGTCTATTGGCCACAATTCAACGAGATTCGAGCGCAGATTGGGCGACTTTGCTCTCTGGTAAATGAGAGCAACTGCACCCAATTGAAACAGGGGAACCCTGCCACTTTCCTGGCCAGGCATGACCGCCTGCAGGTGCCCTCCGAGCAATCTTGCCACCTGTGCAGTTGGCAGAGGCCCTTTTGAAGAACCGCAGATGGCGCAGAGAGCGCGAGGAAATGAAGACACCCTTGCGTTCTTTGTGGTGAATTCAATCCAGCCGCACGGGTCGCAATTCAGCAGGTAATTGTAACTGCCTGGTAACTACCCAGGCTGTGGCCGGTCTCTGACCGGACCACCCAACCCGGCGGTTATTTGGCCGGATTACGGCATCCACTTCCCATCGTGGCAACGTCGGGCGCGGTCTGGAGACCGGCCCGAGCCGGGGAACTGGGTAGTTACACTGCCTGCCCGTGCCGACTGAAGTCGCCCGTTTTGGGCCTTCGGCCAGCAGTCGGCCAGCACCGCAGGCGCCTATAGTCGATTGCCAATCGGCACACGGGGGCAGGCAGCCGGGCAGGTAATTACAGGTAATTGTACAGGTCGCAATCTTGCGCCCAAAAGAAGAACCCCACCGATGGGTGGGGCTTTGAGCACAAACGTTGCTCAGGGCGGATCAGCTGGGGACCTCAGCACCACCAGTCGGCTGATTCAGCCCCTGGCGGCAGGATGATGATGTCACCAGCGGGAGCGACGGGATTCGAACCCGCGATCTCCGGCTTGACAGGCCGGCATGTTAACCGCTACACTACGCCCCCTGACACGTATAATCATACCACAGTGCCTGGTATTCGTCAAGATGTGTATGACGCCTGACGCCCTCCCGCAGGTTAGAACCCGCAGGACGGTAGCGGGCAGGCAGTTAGCGGAATTGGTACAGTGGTGTATACTTAGTGCCTATCCGAAAAACGTAATCTACGCATCCCTATGCGTCGGTATAAGCGGCATAGGGATGCCGCTTGTACGGTTTTTCGGATAGGCTCTTAGTACCTATCCGAAAAATGTAGCCGATGCATCCCTATGCGTAGGTATAAGCGGCATAGCATCAGGTTTGCACGCGGGTGTGAGATACGCATAACTGGATTCCGCGCGTCGTTCCTGCCTGACGTGCCTGCCTGACGTGCCCGCCTGACGTGCCCGCCTGACGTGCCCGCCTGACGTGCCCGCCTGACGTGCCCGCCGGATCACAATCCGGCGGCGGCGGTCCGGTCGGCGGCCAGCACCCGGCCCGCGTGGATTATGATCCACGCAGCGCATAGCCAAGAGATTGGCCAGAGCCTTGCGCCTCAGAATCAGTTATGCGAATAAGAAAGCCTGCAGAAAGGTGATGGCAGGGATGCTACCTGTACGGTTTTTCGGATAGGCTCTTAATACACCCGTAGAGAGCACCGGGCAAATTAAACGGGTGCAGTTGCTCTCATTTACCAGAGAGCAAAGTCGCCCAATCTGCGCTCGAATCTCGTTGAATTGTGGCCAATAGACCGGGAAATTCGCTCATAGCATCGGGTTTGCACGCGAGTTAATATACACATAACTGAACTTCGCGCGTAACTCAGCCGATTGAAATCGTCCTGCCTGGGCACTTCGTGCCGGGTGTCGGCGGAGGCCGACACCCTTCCACGGGCATCCCAAAATAAAGGTCGGCGAAGGCCGATCATCGGCCGCAGGCCCAGGAAGGTGTACGGGCCAGGTATACCTCGCCCCTACAGTCAGCGCCTGAATAGTATACAAGCTATTCGAGGTTTTTAAGGTTCAGGTCCAGTATACAAGTTACCTTCGCGCGTCGTTTCTGGGGCAGGCGATTGGAAATCGCGCCGGCAGGGGCAGAGCGGCGCTCTGCCCCTGGCCGCTTGAGTCGCTTAACTTGATGCCAACAGGGCGCAGCGCGCAGCGCCCCTACTGTGGCCAATGGTCGGCCTCTGCCGACCGGCGCGTCGGCGCAGGCCGACGCCCGGCGCGCAGCGCCCAAAGAGGCCGATTTCAATCGGGCGGCATCCGGCGCCTGACTCAGAGTGTCAACCAATTATGAACATCCCGGATTCAATCCCAGGTAAATTTAAGGGCGATTACACCCAAATTAAACCATCGTTCTGCTCGCAGGAGGTTTCTATGTCCCGCTTTAACTTCCAGTCCGTCCTTGTGCCATTGCTCCTGATCTTTGGCAACCTCTTTTTTAATATCGTCGCCAGCTCCTGCTTCAAACTATCTGCCATCAGCTCAGAATGGCGCCGCTTCCTGATATGGCAAATCGCAGGTAACCTGGCCGGGTTCATCACCGTGCTGACCCTGACCGGATTGCTGCGCTTCGTGCCGCTCCATGTTGCTCACCCGGTCACTACCGGCCTGGCCGTGATCGGCGTACAGGTAGTGGCAAGCCGCTGGTTTTTCGGCGAGACGATCTCCCCCACTCAATGGCTGGGCGTGCTGTTGATAGCAGGGGGTATTGTGCTGATCGGCAGGCGGTAGCGGTGCGCGCGCTGATCCGCCACTTCGACCAGTTGCTGCGTCGAGCACTGGGTGTGTTTGAATACTGTGACGACCCCGAAGGTCTGTTGCGGATACGCGTGACCACAGCCGCCCACCAGGTGCTCCTCCCACACGATACCATACCAGCCGGGACGCCCGTCCTTGAGTTGCATCTGTGGAATGAGCATATCCCGCCTTTGCCTCCCCACGGCCCCGATCTCGCCTGGGCCGCCCGAAGCACTCGCATGCTGATGGCTTCTTTCCGCAAGCTGGCCCGGCAGATGAAAGTGGATCCACGGCTGGCAGAACTCCAGGCCGTGGGAGGAGTCACCGTACTCGTCAGCCTGGGAGGCGAGGGGCTGTTCAGGCGCCTGGGCTTCACCATTCACCCGTACAGGAACCCGCTTGGGCGCTTTGGCGAGTTCTGGGAGAACCTGTATACCTGGGCGATTATGTGGACGTTTAACCAGGTGAGCCTGCGGCAACGCCACTTGCTGCGTCTGCGCCGCAGCGAAATATGGATGAGCAGGGAGGAGTTTTTGCTGCGCTACGGCTCATAGCACACTCACCGGGTCAATGTCCACGAGCCAGCCAGGTGGGATTCTGACCGCGCGCAAAATATCCGCCGGTCGGGGATGAAACAGCAGTATTTGCTGACGGTGACGCCCGTGCAGTTGCTCCAGGAAAGGTGGCACAGGACCGATCAGATCGGTCGGGGGGAGGCCGCGCCTGACAAGCTCTTTGCGCAGCAAGACGGCCAGCTCCTCGGCCCCGGCTTTGGCACGGGAGGGACTGACATCTTCGTAGACCAGCCTGGCCATGCGGCGATATGGGGGATAGCCTTGCTCCAGGCGGAAAGCCAGTTCCCGTTCGGCGAAGCGGGCGTAATCGTGGGCGGCGGCAGCCAGGATCGCATAATGGTCAGGGCGATAAGTCTGGATGATCACCTCCCCCCCGAGCAATCCCCGCCCGGCCCGTCCGGCCATATAGGTCAGCACCTGGAAGGTGCGCTCGGCGGCGCGGAAGTCGGGTAAATTCAGTGCAGTGTCGGCGGAGATGATGCCCACGACGGTGACCAGCGGCAGGTCGAGGCCCTTCGCAATCATCTGTGTGCCCACCAGGATGTGAGCCAGCCCGCTGCTAAAAAGGTCCAGGATAGTGGCGTGGGCGGCGTAGTTGCGGGCAGTATCCCGATCCCAACGCAGGATGCGCACTTCGGGCCAGCGCTGATGCACTGCCTGCTCCACCTGCTCCGTCCCCAATCCGAGGCGACGAATGCGTTGGCTACCACAGGCAGGACAGCGCCCGGGTGGAGCTTGGCGATGATCACAGTGATGGCATATCAGCAGCGCCTCGCCCTCGTGGTAAGTAAGTGGAGTGTTGCAATTCGGACATCGGGAGAGGTAACCGCAGTCACGACACAGCACACAGGTAGCAGTGCCCCGCCTGTTGAAAAAGAGAATGGCCTGTTCTCCGCGTCTCAGTGCCTCATCCACTGCCTGCTGCAGGGCGCGGCTGAAGATGGAACGGTTGCCGGCCCGCAGTTCGGCGCGCAGGTCCACGATGCGCACCCCAGGCAGCGGCCGGTAGCGCACGTCCTGAGACGCACCCTGAAGAGGTCTGTAGCGATTGGTGGAGAGCTGATAACGGGCCTGCAACTCCCCTAAACGGCGGGCATGCCCCATGATGCGACGTGGCATCTCCAGCAGCACGAACTCGCCGCGTTGAGCTCGATGGTAGGACTCCAGACCCGGCGTGGCCGACCCCAGGATCACAGTGGCGCCGGTGAAGCGCGCCAGTTCGAGCGCTGCCTCTCTGGCGTGGTAAAGCGGCGCCAGCAAAGAGTGTGACGGCAGCTCTCCCTCGAACTCGATCTCCTCCTGCTTGTAACTTGCGTCGTGTTCCTCGTCAACCACGATCAGGCCCAGCCTCGTAAAAGGGACGAAGAGGGCAGAACGAGGTCCGATGACGATATCCACCTGGCCGCTGCGCGCACGGCGCCAGGCATCATAACGCTCCCCTTCACTCAGGCCACTGTGTAGAACGGCCAGCCTGCGCCCGAAACGGGCGCCGAAACGGTGTGCCATCTGGGGCGTCAGCGCGATCTCCGGCACCAAAACGATGGCCTGTCGCCCCTGTGCCAGCACCTTTGCCGCAGCGCGCAGGTAGATCTCAGTCTTTCCCGAGCCGACCACGCCGTGCAGTAGAAAAACCGTCGCTTTCTGATCGTCAATGGCGGACTCGATCGTCTGCCACACACGTTGCTGATCGGATGTGAGGGGAGGGGGGATGTCGGGCACGAACAACTCATCGGCCAGCGGATCGCGCCATACCTCCCCGGTATCGAAGACGACGATGCCTCGCTCAGCAAGCTTATCCAGGTGATAGCGGGTGCAGCCGGTTTCAGCGTAGACCCAGCTTACATCCACCGGGCTGCCTTCCGCCTGGAGAAACCTGATGACAGCCGGGTAACGCTCGCTCTTCAGCCCGTTCAGTGCTGCGCTGTGGTCCACACCGGTGCCACTCAGCGCGACCGTGCGCACCAGCCTGGGACGGGCACGTGGGGGCGCCAAAAAGTGGGACTTCACCACCACGCCCCTGCGGGCCAGTTGAGAAGCGGCCCTGCGCCACTGTTGGCGGGGTAGCAGACGGTCCAGTTGTCGACCACGCAGCGGTCCCCGCGCATCCAGCACGGTCACCAGTGATTCCTGCGCCTGAGTACGCACATCACCTGGCCCGACATCCCGCCCCAACTCCACCTGCACATCGGCGTATCCCGCCACGCCAGGGGGCAACATAAGCATAATACAACGCCACAGCGGAGCCAGGTACTCGTCACTCAGCCAGCGGGCCAATGCGAGCTGGGCAACCGTCAGCACGGGCTGTGGATCAACCAGCGATTCCAGCGGCCGGACCTCCTCAACAGGAGATGTATCGGTCACAGCAGTCACGACGCCGTAAAGCCGCCTTGGACCAAAAGGCACTATCACCAGTGAGCCTGGAACTGTGTTTTCCTCCAGGTGATCCGGGAGCTGGTAGGTGAATGTTTGGGCGGCCCCTCCAATTGGAGACAGCACAACAACTTCGGCAAACATCAGCGGATGCAGGTGACTGTCACCTGACACGGAATTCCAGCGAAGGCACCTCGCCCAGCCTCAACAGTTCTTCCAATGCCGGCGTGCGCGCCTGGAAACCGTAAAGCATCTCCAACAGTCCCGGCTCGGACTTCAGCTCGATCACTTCCGGCTTGCCTGTGATGCCTCCCAGCTCCGCTGCTTTGGCGATCGCATCGTCCAGTGTACCCACCGCATCAACCAGACCTGCTTCAAGTGCCTGTCGGCCTGTGTAGATACGGCCGTCTGCCAGTTCACGCACTTTTTCCAGGGGCAGGTGACGCGCCTGTGCGACAACCTCGACGAAGCCATCATACGTTTCATTGATGATCCCTTTCCACAGTGCGCGCTCCTCATCCGTCATTTCCCGGAATGGGCTGCCGATGTCCTTGCTCGGGCCGGAAGCGATGACCTCCGCCTCTACCCCGACCTTGTCCATAAGCTCCTGTACCTTGAGGAAACGGCTGATGACGCCGATAGAACCGGTCAGAGTGCTGGGATGCGCGAAGATGTAGTCGCCGCCGCAGGCGATATAATAACCGCCCGAGGCCGCCATCTCATCCATCCATATCACCACCGGTTTCTCAAAGTCGAGCAGCATGCGATAAATGCGATCCGAAGCGACCACACTGCCACCGGAGCTGTTGATGTGCACCACGACGGCCTTGATATTGGGATTGACGGCGGCCTGTTTGAGCAGTCTGGCGGTGTGCTCCGGGGTAATGCCCCAGACAAACGCGTACTCTTCCGGGGCACTGTGAATTACACCATCGAGGCGTATTATCCCCACAGCGTCACCGGTCACGGCCGTCCTCTCGCCTGGCCCTGCCATGCGGCCCATCAAAGTCATAGTGAGCAGCCCGGTTCCGACACAGCTACAAACAGGCAGTGTAAAACCCAGCGTGAAAGCCAGAAAGATCCACAAGACAGTTCGGTCCTTCATGTTCACCTCCTTAAAGCCTATCCGAAAAACTGTACAAGCGGCATCCCTATGCCGCTTGAGCCTATCCGAAAAACCGTACAAGCGGCATCCCTATGCCGCTTATACCGACGCATAGGGATGCGTCGGTTACGTTTTTCGGATAGGCACTTACTCCAGGCGCACCTCTTTACCGGCCTGCTGACTTCTGTAGATACCTTCCAGGATCATCATTACCTGGAGTGACTGTTCGGCCGGGACAGGGGACGGCGCGCCATCAACAATGGCCTTAGCGAATTCGACGCATTCCAGAGCATGCGGCTCCATCGTGTCTTGAACCAGCTTTAATTTGCGATCATAGTGCTGTCTGGTGGAATAGTTAGACTCATAGAACTCGCACCTGGGCCAGTGGCAGCCTCCTTTCGTGCCGTAGAGCCACAACTGGGTATCCTCGACCTCGGTGTCGTGATGTAGCATCCAGCTCACCTCGAGGATGAGCGTGGCGCCGTTCTCAAAGCGGACAAAGGCAGCAGCGAAGTCCTCGACATCGAACTCCGGGGGGATCGGCCCGCCCCAGATGCTGAATGCCCCTTCCTGATGCGCAAGTTCTGCCCGGGCGACGCCGCTGATCGCCACCGGGCGTGGGTGACCCATAAACCAGAGCGTCAGGTCCAGAATGTGCACGCCTATGTCAATGCACGGACCGCCGCTGCTGTGCCGTTTCATAATAAAACCCGGCCGGATTGGTGCAGCCGCGCGGCGTAGCATCCAACTGCGGGCGTGGTATATGTCGCCCAGCACACCCGTCTCAATCTCGGCCTTCATGGCCCTGGCCGAACCACGAAAGCGATAATGCTGGGCCGTCATCAACATCCTGCCCGACCTGTCGCGTGCGGCGATCATGGCGCGGATCTCATCTGTGGTGGGGGCCAGTGGCTTTTCGCAAAGCACATGCTTACCGGCCTCCAGCGCTGCTATGGCCAGCGGCGCGTGATAGTTGTTCGGCGTGCAGATGTCTATGATATCTATCTCCGGGTCATGGATCAATTCCGTGGCGTCCGTGACAAGCTTTTTAACGTTGAACTCTTTGCCCCATCTCTGCAGAGCTTCCTCGTCAATATCACACCCCGCGACCACTTCAGTGTATGGGCTTGCTTCCCATCCCGGCATATGGAATCTGGCAATACCCCCGACGCCGATCACTCCCACTTTCATTACATTCATTGTCACCTCCACAAATATATGGTTGCCCGAGGAGTATACCGCAGAACGACAGGAACGCAAAGGTTGCACCAACCCGTGCTCTGGATATAATACTCTACAGAGCTCGCGCGTGACTACCTGCCCACTACTCTCCCTCAGGTCAGCGTCCAAAATCTGCGGGAGGGCAGACAGTTACAGTAAAGGTGTACGTTGAAATGATCGGATACATAAATCTTCCTGACCTCGTGAAAACCCGTTACTTTGGGCGTCATATGACGTTCCTGCCCTGTGTCAGCTCAACTAACGATGTGGCCAGAGACCTGGCCCGGCAGGGCGCCGCAGAGGGGACAGTGGTGCTCGCCGATGAGCAAACTTCAGGGCGTGGCCGCATGGGTAGACGCTGGCTGGCTCCTCCCTCCTCTGCCATCCTCTGTTCTATCATTTTTCGTCCCCCATCCTCGCTTGGCCAGCTCAACTATCTGACCATGCTCTGCTCACTGGCCGCCGCTGATGCCATAGAGCAGGTGACCGGATTGCACGTTGGCCTCAAGTGGCCCAATGACCTGATCGTCCGCTCGTCTGGCGGATGGAGAAAACTGGCCGGCGTGCTCACCGAGGCGGACGTGATAGATGGACAACCGGCTTACGTCATCGTGGGCATCGGCATTAACGTGAACGTGTTCCCCGCAGACTTACCGAAGCTGGCCCCCAACGCTACGAGCATCTACGCGGAGACGAGCCGGTGGACGGACCGGACGCACCTGGCGGCAGCCTTTCTGACAGAGGTAGAGAGACGGTACGAGCTGCTAAAAGCAGGTCAGCCCCCTTTTGCGGACTGGCGGGCCAGGCTGGCAACGTTGGGGAGTCAGGTACAGGCATTCACTGCAGCCGGGGCCATTACGGGCCTCGCTGAAGGGGTAGAAGAAGACGGCGCCCTGCTCGTGCGCACCTCTGAGGGCGTGTTGCACAGGCTGCTGGCAGGAGATGTGACGCTTGCCGCACCTGAAGGGTAACAGTCCATGCGCAAAGCCAGCGTTCTGCTAGCGGACGATCACGCCGTGGTGCGGGCGGGGATCCGTAATGCACTTGAGGGCTGCGATGATATAGAGATCGCAGGGGAAGCAGGCGATGGTCCGGCGCTCTTTGCAGCCCTGGCCCGGGTACAACCGACCCTGTTGCTGATTGACGTGACCATGCCCGATTTCGAGCCGCTGGCAGCCATACGGCAGATTCGGGCGCTCTACCCGGAAATGAAAATATTGGTCGTCAGCGCTTACGATGATGATGTCTACGTCCAGGGCCTGCTGGCAGCCGGCGTGGACGGTTACCATCTCAAGGATCAGCCGCTCAGCGACCTGCGCCTGGCTGTGCACCGGGTACTCTCCGGCGAGAAGTGGATCTCCTCGCCCCTGATAAACAAACTGATCGGGTACGTGGATGGGGCACATGCGGTCCCATTGTTGACGGCACGTCAACTCGAGCTGCTGCGGCTATTGCAGTTGGGGTTGGACAACCAATCCATCGCCCAAAAACTGGGACTGAGCATCAAAACCGTGGAAAATCACCTCACGCGCCTCTATCGGCAGCTCAACGTACAGAGCCGTCTGGAGGCCGTAAACTACGTGCAACAGCACCCGGAGATTATGGCCCTCCCCGGGCAGGTAAGTGTGTCGAGTGCCACAGCGTCTGGTGAGGCGATCAAAGAGTCTGTGGTGATGTTGCTGGTGGACGACAATGCCCGCTATCGCCGCCAGTTAAGGCGCATGATCTGTCAGGTATGCCCTCGCGCCGTTATGTACGAGGCCGGAGATATTGCGGAGGCCACCTCTCTGGTCCGGCAGATCGTTCCCCGGCTGGTGCTTGTGGATGTTGTCCTGGGCGATGAAAGTGGCATCCACTGTGCACGGCGCATCAGAGCTCTCTCACCATCGTCTCGTGTTGTGCTCATCAGTGCCTACCCGGACCGCGAATTTCATCGCCTGGGTCTGGAAGCAGGAGCTGTGGCCTTTCTGGATAAGAAGGACCTGGATACTGAGACGCTGCGCCAGATTATCAATGACGTAATCATCTGATTAACAGGACTTACGCAATGGATGGCATTTTCACCACAAAGAGGCAAAGGCACGTAACTGCCTGCCCCTGCGACTGAAGTCGCCCACTTTGGGCCGCAGGCCTTCGGTCGGCCTGCGCCGACCGCTGTTTCCGCGTCGGCGCAGGCGCCAGTAAAGGTCGTTTTCCAATCGGCACACGGCGGCAGGCAGCCGGGCAGGTAATTACAAGGCACTAAGTGCCTATCCGAAAAACGTAACCGACGCATCCCTATGCGTCGGTATAAGCGGCATAGGGATGCCGCTTGTACGGTTTTTCGGATAGGCTCTAAGACACGAAAATTACCCGGGAAATCTTTGTGGTGAAAATGGGATGGTTCATCTTCACCCCAAAACTGGTTTACACTTCGAGCTGTCTTTAAAAATCGGCTGCCCACACGGGCGCCCACGACAGGCTTGTGGAAAGCCTTTCCAGGCTGTCGGCAGGCTGGAAAGCCTGCGGCTTGTGCAGGCTGGAAAGCCTGCCCCACACGGGCGTGCCGACAAGGCAGAGTGTCAACCAATTATGAACCATCCCGTGAAAATGACATCCATTGCGTAAGTCCCGTTATTTGAAAGGTATCGGGATTTAACCGGGATACTCGTCGTTGACCGCAAGGCATAGAGCGATGCCGATAGACAAATACGAGGCCGATACAAGCAGCAGGCAAATCGCCAGGGCAGCAACGCTGGTCATGGCGCTATTCGTTGTGAGCCGCATGCTCGGATTATTGCGCCAGATGGCGATAGGCGCCATGTTCGGCACCGGCCGGGATCTGGACGCCTGCCTGAACGCTGCCCGCATACCGGAAATGATTTTCATGGTCATCACAGGTGGCGCCCTTGGTTCGGCCTTCATCCCTGCCTTCGCCGACTGCCTTGTAAGGGAGGATAGAGATGGGGCCTGGCGGCTGGCCTCAGCGGTGGTCAATCTGGCGCTGATCGTGTTGATTGTGGCCTCGGGCGTGACGGCCCTGTTTGCACCCATACTGGTGCGTAAGCTGTTGGCACCGGGCTTTGATGCCTCTCAACAGGCCCTTACCGTCGAACTGCTACGGCTTATGCTGGTCTCCCCTGTTGTTTTCGGAGTGAGCGGCATCGTAATGGGCATATTGAACGCCCATCAACACTTTCTCCTGCCGGCGCTGGCCCCCTCGCTCTACAATCTTGCGATCATCGGTGGTGTGCTGCTCCTGGGTCCCCTCACAGGTGTACGCGGAGTGGCGCTTGGCATGGTCGCAGGCTCCATATTTCACCTGCTGGTTCAGTTGCCCGGGCTGATACGCTATAGAGCGCGTTACATTCCCACACTTGGCCTCAATGACCCGGGCGTACGTGAGGTAGGCAGATTGATGCTGCCCCGTATGCTTGGCACGGCCATCACCCAACTGAACTTTGTCGTGAATAACAGCCTGGCGACAATGATGGGGGAGGGAGCGGTCTCAGCCATCAACTACGCCTTCCTGATCATGCTCCTGCCACAGGGAGTTTTCGCCCAGGCGGTGGGTACGGCTGCTTTTCCCACCTTCGCCGCACAGGCAGCGCGTGGCGAAAGGGACCACATGCGCGGCACGCTGGCGGCGATCCTGCGGGTGATCATCTTCCTCTGCCTGCCAGCCACCGTCGGGCTGATAACACTGGGGCGGCCACTCGTGGGATTGCTCTTTGAGCGAGGCGCATTCAAAGAGGCATCAAGCGAGGCGGTGACGTGGGCACTGGCCTTTTATGCCCTGGGACTGGTGGGACACGCCGGGCTTGAGATCGTCGCGCGAGCCTTCTACGCCCTGCATGACACGGCCACCCCGGTGCTGGTTGGCGGGCAGGCAATGGTACTGAACGTACTCCTCAGCCTGACCCTGCCGTCACTCTTCAGACGAGCGGGATGGCCGCCTCATGCGGGACTGGCGCTGGCGAACTCGGTAGCCACGCTACTCGAGCTGGCCATATTGCTGGTCCTGATACGCAAAAGAACAGGTGGAATAGAGGGACAGGACACTCTCCGTGCCGCAGGCAAAGCCCTTCTGGCCTCACTGGCAATGGGAGCGGTGCTGCGCGGGTGGGTCAATGCGTTACCCAATGCGCACACGCTGGTGGTCGGGGGAGGAGGAGTACTGGCAGGTACACTTTTCTACGGTATTGCGGCTTTGTTATTGCAGGCCGACGAACTTAAGCAGATCGCAGGCCTCCTGCGCATGTCCCAGGGGAGGTAACTACCTGCCCGCTACCCTCCCGCAGGTTGGTGTAAGCCCGCGGAGAAAGGCTTAGAGCCTATCCGAAAAACCGTACAAGCGGCATCCCTATGCCGCTTATACCGACGCATAGGGATGCGTCGGTTACGTTTTTCGGATAGGCACTTAATCAATGCAAAAGCGCCTGTAGCTCCCTCAGCACGTTATAGACACTCTCTCTGTTTGTCGCCACACATGGCACCACGCGGATCTTGCCATCCACTCCCAGACGCCGGCCGATCTCTTCCACTGAAAGCACGTTTTCCTTATCCTGCTTATTGGCCGCTATCAGATAAGGTACCCCACCCTTGTGACTGAAAATCCGGATTAACTGCCTGGCCTCAACCAGCCCGCAGACATCGGAGCTATCTACCAACAGAATGAATGCATGCATTTCCTTAGACAGGATTTCCCACATAAAATCGAAACGGGGCTGGCCGGGCGTGCCGTAAAGGTGGAACAGATCCTCTCCGACCCTGACATGACCGTAATCCATAGCCACAGTGGTCTCCTCTTTGGTGGCTGCCAGGTGATCTGTGATCCGCTTCTCGGTCGTCACAATGGGGATGTCGGAAATAGTGCGGATAAACTCCGTTTTTCCCACATTGAAAGGGCCGGTGACCACGACTTTAAATACCTCTCCCACGATCATTCCTCCTTACTCTGACTGTCACTATCTTGCCGCTTACGAAAATCCACGAACCGGTATCCCACCCCACGCTCGGTCAGGATGTAGATCGGATTGGAGGGATCGGGCTCGATCTTCTGGCGTAGATAGGTGATGTACAGGCGCAGATACTGAATTTCGCCACGGTACTCGTAGCCCCACACCTTGGCCAGCAGTGTTTCATACGGGACCACCCAACCGGCATTCTCAACCAGATGATAGAGGAGGCGGAACTCCGTCGGGCGCAGCTTGATATGCTCACCGTTTACGATGACTTCACGGTTATTAAAGTCTATAGAAAGGCGTTCATCTATTTTAAGGAGGGTTTCTCCCAAGGTCAGCGGGCTTTGAGTGCGGCGCAGCACCGCCTTCACGCGACTGACGAATTCGCGCGCTCCAAACGGTTTGGTGATGTAATCGTCAGCTCCGAGCTCCAGCCCCCGTACTTTGTCCTCCTCGTCAGCCCGCACGGTGAGCATAATCACCGGCACATTAGAGACCTCGCGCAACATCTCCAGCGTCTCAAAGCCATCCAGTTCCGGCATCATCACGTCGAGCACAACCAGGTCGGGCAGACTGGTACGCGCCTTTTCGAGCGCCTCAAGCCCGTTATGAGCCTCTATCACCTGATATCCCTCAAGTTCCAGGTTCATACGGATAAACCTGGTCATCCGTGGTTCGTCGTCTACGACCAGGATCAGTTCACGGCGATGGGACATGTCTGACCAGCCAGCACAATTGATAAACTACTCACGCACGAAGGTGATGACACGCTCCACCTCTTCTTCCCCTGGCATCACCTCCACGCAGTGGATACGCGTCCATGGATAGATCACCGTGGTGGTCTCGGGCAGGATGTAAGAAACCTCACGGCCATCCCGGTAGCGTAAATTTTTGACGATCAAAACCTGATCAACAGGATCGGGGAGTTTGTCAATTTCCCCAACCACCGATTCCTCGTTTAAAACATGTATCAGCACAGTGTAGGGCATAGTTTTTCCTCTTCCTCAAAAGCTGGACTTTCCGGCGCCGGGCTGAAACAGGCGGGGCACCGTCTACTCCTGAATGATTACCTCCAGCGCCAGCCGACCCAACTGCAGCCTATCTCCATTTTTGAGCACATGTGGAAGGTAAGGCGTCAGACGTTGTCCGTTCAAGAAGGTGCCGTTGGCACTGCCCACATCCTCGACAAGGTAAGAAGAGCCACGCTGATGAATTTTGCAGTGATGGCGCGAAACGCCCCCCTCCAATCCTCCATCGGCTGAGAGATCCAGGTCCGGGAAGATGCCATGAGCAGCATCGGTGCGACCGATATGGACCTCGGGTGTAGAGGGGAGTTGAATCTCACGCCCGGTGGAGAGCACGCGAATCACCAGGGGAACGGGGGGAGATTCGACGCTCACCTCGATCGGCTCGCTCAGCCACGGGTTCGCCCGCGAGATTGGCAATTCCTCCTCTGGGAGTGGTTCAGTCCGCAAAGGGCCGCCTGTGGGGAGGTAGACCCCGCACTCACTACAAAATAGTGTGCCAGGACGGTGTTTCCGGCCACAGGATGGACATTCAATCATCAGACTTCCTCCAAAGAGAGGTTATCAGGCCACGTGTACCGTATTTCAACTCTTTGCGCCCTTTTGGGGTAGGTGGTTCGCCCTGCACAATGCGTCCGGCCTCGAGCATCGCTGCCCGTGCCAGTCCTGTCTCCCCCATGTCTAACAGACGCGTAGCCAGCATCTCGAGCTTACTGGTCGCGTCTCTGACGTGTCCACGTTCCAATGCCTCCCACGCCTGCTCCTGCATACGATAGATGGTCACCTTGCTCAGCACTTGCAGCAACTCTCCCGGCGCATGTTCCTCAGGAGGATCAGGGAGAAAGATACATGACACCTCCCCACGCAGTCGTTCTCGCTGCCGCTCCTTACCTATACCTATTACATCCGCAGTCAGTTCAATGCGCATCAGCCTGTGGTCGCCGGGAGGCATGGCGCTGACACCTACCTCTGCCACAATTACAATCGGCTCATCTAAGTTGAGGAAACCGAGTTCAACCACATCAGAGGAGATGGAGAGGCGCTCCATAGAGGGCAGGGCCCGGTAAAGGCTCTCAATCAGCACTCCCTCGACACATTTGAATTCAAGCCTGACCCCCTGCGCGACCACCTTACCAAGCTCAAGCACCCTTTTGCGCAATAGGGATTGCACCTGCTCGGGCGACGAGATGTATGCAACAGTTCCTCCGCTCTGAGCAGCAACTCTGTCCAGCAAAACATCGTTCCAATCCTCACCTATGCCCAGAGAGGTGATCCCCACTTTACGCTCCCCGGCCATGCGAGCGAAGGCCACACATGCCTCATCGTCCCCATAAGTCTGTCCATCTGTGAGAAGGATCAGGTGGCTGACCATATTGCTCCCATGCCGCTTCTCGACTTCCGCAAGGCCGAGCTGAAGTCCCTGCAGTATCTCGGTGCCACCGGAGGGAAGGAGCGCGGTTATCTTCGCCCGAGCCTGCGCCAGGTTCGCCCCCTGAGTGCTGGGAAACACCACTTCGGCCCGATCACTGAACGCCACTATGGCCAGTGCGTCCTCCTGACCCAGCTCCTCTATGATCTGGCAGGCAGCCCTTTTGACATTCTCCAGCCGTGCCCCCTGCATAGAGGTACTGCGATCAATTACCAGGCACAGGTTCAGCGGCAAGCGTTTACCTGCCGCCACGGTCGGGCGTATCTCACACATCAGGTAAAGTAACTGCTCCGGGTGGAGGGAAGAGAGATGGGTACGGCTCTGGTAGAACTTCCATGAGAGTGCGGTAACATGACCCAGTCCCAGTTCAGCCCGCTGCAGATCGTATGCCCGCCGCAGCTCTTTATCGCCCAAAACGGCATAGGCAGCCTGGAGTTCATGGAACAACGTGGTGGGGACGCTCTCAGTGCGGCTATCAGGGTGATAGCGGCGAGCTAATGCCCGGTAGGCCTGCTTGATCTCCTCCTCCGTAGCATCAGGAGAGACCCCCAGCACGTTATAGTAATCCTTATGAACGTCTAAATTCATACGCCTGAACCGGAAGGCGGTTCCACTAAAATAACCGTAATGTTATCGAGGCCACCAGCCTGGTTAGCGGCCGCGACCAGGCTGTCGCATGCGGCCTGGGGCGACGAAGCCGAGAGCACGATCTCAGCTATTTCCCGATCGCTTACCATGCTCCACAATCCATCGCTGCACAAGAGCAGCCGCCCTTTGGGTGGAATGGTACGTATATATGTATCCACCTCTATGACGCCACCCTGGCCAATGGCCCGGTACAGGATGTTTTTCTGAGGATGTACGGCGGCCTCGTCGCGCGTAAGCTGCCCCATCTCCACCATCCGATCAACCAACGAGTGGTCATGTGTAATCTGCTCCAGCCCCTCTTCTGTAACCAGATAGGCACGGCTGTCTCCGACATGGGCCACGTAGGCCCGTGAGCCGAGCACCACAGCCCCCGTCAGCGTTGTCCCACCTCCGGGCACATGGCGCGACACCGCGACATTAGCTGCACGGGTGGCCTCAACCAGTGCCTCATTCAGCGCCAGTTGACCGGCATCATACTCATGGCTGGCCAAAGCCGGCAGGTAGAGGTAGCGCATGATATGATAAGCCATAGTACGCACAGCCAGCGAACTGGCGACCTCCCCGGCCTGGTGGCCTCCCATCCCATCGGCCAGGATGAACAGCCCAAAGGAGGGCAGAGCATCATCGCCTGCGTAGTCTGCAACGATCACCAGTGCTGTGTCCTCATTATGACGCCGTACACCCCCCACATCGCTCAACCACCCGACATTGAGCCTGGGACGTGCCAGGGGAGCACTCAACAGCGGAGCACTCTCCTGCTCAGCGTATTGCTCGGGCACCTCCAGCGGAACGGTCACGGCAGCCGTTTCCCTGCCGCGCTTAAACAAGTGATGCAAAAAGCGCATTACTCTATGTCTCCAAAACGGTGCCTTCAGGCTGGCAATGCATAAACGTAACGATCATCCGAACCGATATATACCACATCATTGACCACGCGCGGGGATGAAAGCACCGGGCCATCTGTACGGAAGCGCCAGCGTAGCATGCCCGTGCGGAGGTCAAGGCTGTAGACCATTCCGTCCACAGAACCGAAGTAAACCGCGTCTCCTGCGACGGCCGGGCTGGACGAGACCTGCCCTTCAGTAGTGAAGCGCCACACTACCCGGCCAGACTCAGCATCCAGTGCATACAAATCACCGTCAGCCGAGCCTATAAAGACCAGGTCTTCTCTGACAGCGGGAGAGGAGACGACCGGGCCACCGGTACGATAGCGCCAGGCCACCCAGCCGGAGCGCATATCCAGGGCGTAGACATAACCATCTTGCGATCCCACATAGACAAGTCCCTTACCCAACGCGGGCGATGAAGTTATCCCACGTCTGGCGCGGAAACGCCATTTTAACTGCCCACTGATGTCCACTGCGTGAAGTGTGCCCCCCTCGCAGCCAACGTAAATGGTATCGCTGCTTATGGCCGGGGAAGAGCGTACCTTCCCCTCCGCTGCAAACTTCCAGGCGACACGGCCGCTGTACATGTTAACAGCATATAAATGTTGATCGTCCGATCCGAAGAACACGTGATCGAACTCAACTCTGGGCGAGGACCATACACCCCCCTGCGTAGGGCAGGTCCAGACAAGGCGCCCCGTTTCCGCATTGAGAGTGTAGAGCAACCGATCTGCAGAACCGAAGAACACCCGCCCCTCATGCACACAGGGCGAGGAGGCGACACCTCCCTCAGTAGGATACTTCCACAGAAACTTGCCGCTCTCGGCATCGAGGGCGTAAAGATTATGATCGTAAGAGCCTATATAAACGACCCCACTATGCACCGCCGGCGAGGAGCGCACCTCATCCTCGCAGCGAAAACGCCACAGCGGCCTTATATCGCTGCTGAAAAAGGCCGCAGTGCCCAAAGCAGCGGTGCCGACCAGGCCACGCACTGAACTGAGGCTCATCAACGCGCGCTTCATTTCCTCTGCCGATCCGAAGCGCTTCTCAATATCGTATTCCAGAGCCCGGTTGATGATCTCCGCCAGCTCACGCGAGACCGTGGGGTTGGTCTTGTGGATTGGGCGATCCTGGAAGGAGAACGGCGTTTCCAAGCGGGGATCCTGTTTGCTGAGCAGGTGGTGCATTGTGGCACCCAAGGCGTAGATGTCCACCCGAGGCTCCGCGACACCCCGATATTGCTCAGGCGGCGTATACCCCTCGGTACCGATCATCGTGCCCCTCTGGCCACTATGGAAAATGCGTGCGATCCCAAAATCAACCAGCTTGACACGGCCCTGTTTATCAAGCATGATATTGGAAGGCTTAATATCCCTGAATACGATAGGATGAGGCTCGTGGCTGTGGAGATAACTCAAGACATCGCAGACCTGGATGGCCCAATGAACGACCAGAGCCTCCGGCAGAAATCCTTCCGTCTCAGCCAGGATCGTCTCCAGGTCCTTGCCATCCACGTACTCCAGGACCAGATAGCAACGTGGCCCTTCGCTGAAGAAGTCGTACACCTGAACAATGCCGGGATGGCTGAGCGCGGCCAGGATATTCGCTTCGCGCTCAAAGTTGTTCCTTATCATCGCCTGTACCTGGGGATCGGTCGCCACATTGAGCATTTCTTTGACAATGCACAATCGCACTACCCTGGTGAAGCGCATATCCTGCGCCTTGTACACGGTGCTCATACCGCCGACCGCATGTAAGTTAATTATGCGATAGCGGTCCTGAAGAATATATCCATCCGGCAGCCGCCCCTCGAACCCGCTGCTCTGCCCGGCTGCCGCCGGTGCAGCGACGTGATGCGTTTTCAGCCGATCCTCCTCCACATCAGAAGAATGCGGCTCTACGGAGGGCATGCCTGGAGTGCGAATGCGGTAGGTTTCCAGCGATTTCATCTTAACCCATCCATATTATAGGCCAAACTGGCAAACATGCAATTCCAGGATGGTGCGGGTGTTCGAAGCAGAATAAAGCACTCATAACCAGGGATGGTTCATTTTCTCCGTGGAATCGGTTTACACCTTGGGCGGCCTCAAAAAATCGGCTGCCTGACGCAAAGTAGGGGCGCAGCGCGCTGCGCTCCTACCTGCGCCTCTACCTGCGCTCCTACGGCTGTTGCGCTGCGCCCCTACGGCGCCCCCACTATGGCCACTGGTCGGCTGCGCCAACCAGGCGTCGGCGCAGGCCGACGCCTGGCGCGAAGTGTCCGAACAGGCCGACTTAAATCGGGCGGCATCCGGTGCATAGTCAGAGTGTCAACCGATTATGAACCATCCCCATAACCACCAGATGTGAATGCCTACCCCTGCCGACTCAAGTCGCCCACTTTGAGCCTTCGGCCAGCGGTCGGCCTGCGCCGACCCCCTGTTTCCGCGTCGGCGCAGGCGCCCATAAAGGTCGCTTTCCAATCGGCACACGGTGGCAGGCAGCCGGGCAGGTAATTATCACCAGATATAGTGATCCCGTGCAGATATTTCCCTGCATATAGCGGGAGTTAGCATGGGGTTGATTTTGCGGTCCGACCATCAACCGCTGCACAGGGCTGCCTCAAAAAAATCGGCTGCCAGGCTGTGAATTCAGGGGCGCAGTAGCGGTGCAGCGCGCTGAGACACTACCAGCGTGACCGATTTTAATCGAGCAGCGTCCGACGCGTAACTCAAAGTGTCACCCAATGATGAACCATCCCTCCAGCTTTTCGTTTTGCTTCGAATACCCGGTGCTAACATCACCTTTTTCCAACCTGCGGGAGGGTACGCCAGTGGTCGGGCGCGCCGATGCCTGGCAGCAGAGTGTCTGAAGAGAGCGGTTTCAACCGGCCGGGACCTGACCGCAGGCCGGTTTTGACGGCGAGGCGTTCCTGCTACAGCGGCTCTTCGTCGCAGAAGAGATTGACATGCCGGACACCCGGCACCTGTCCTAAGGCACGGATGAACTCCTGGCTCCGATCCCTGTCCTTGAGGTCAATGTAGTAGGAGAGTTCCAGCGCCTCTCCGTCGCCGAAGGATTTCAAGTTGATGAGCATGTGTCTTTTGCAGTACTTCATCAGTATCGGGAGATACGCTGCCTCCTCCTCGGGCGATGAAAAGGCAAACTGCAAGACGAACTCGCGCCGCTGAAGGGCGTAGTTTGTTCGCGACAGGACAAAGATGACAGCACCTACGAGCACTGTGCCCATCATAGCGATCAGGTAAAGTCCCACACCTGCCGCCATTCCCACTGCCAGGGAGAAGAATATGAACACAATGTCCTGAACGTCCTTTACAGCGGTGCGAAAGCGGATAATGGAGAGTGCGCCGACGAGTCCGAAAGCACGGGCCAGGTTGTTCCCGATCACCATTATAACGATCGCGGTGATCATGGCCAGGGAAACCAGAGCGTTAACAAATGTGGCAGAGTACCCTGGTCCCCGATAAGTGTGGCGATACAATAACGAGATTAACAGGCCGCATATCGCGGCGATCCCTATGTTGACGAAGAGCTGACCTGCAGTGTGAATTAACATCTCCTGCGCACCGGCCATCACGAATCCTCTCCACCGCGTGCTATTCCCGTGGTGCCGGGCAAGTGTGGACGAACCATTTCCTCTGCCCCGGCAAGGGCCCCCCAGCCCGGCATCGCAGGTTGAAATATCGGATGAGTTGTCTGTACTGGCAACCACAACGTCCCGCCGATGCGCATCATGCCACCCGGCAGGCCCTGAGACAGCGCCAGCATTTTGTGCTTTGAAACCCTCTGGGGCAGGCCGTGCCTGTCCAGACAAATCACGTATTTAGAGATGGCTGCAGGTTTCAAATCGAATTTGCCGATAGCCGCGCGCAGCCATGCCGGCATTCCGCCACAAGTCTTGATCTCCAGGGTGAAGTAGCCGGCCATCGCGTGCGCAATCTGGCTCTCGAGAAACAGGCCATCCAGCGAGGGGAAGAGCGAGCTGCGCAGATTCTTGTCGAATGTAATACGCAGGGAGCTGTTGATTCTGCCATGATAGGCCTCCCGCTCATAAATTACCAGAATGGTTGGCACCAACGGCATGTTATAGAGGTGGAATAGGAAACGCCTGGCGTCTTCAATCGTGTCCGGGAACTCCTCGCTCGCCGGGGCATACTGCTCCACAGCGCCGGAGTGCAGCAGGTCGCACACGTGTGAGTATGGGACCGGTGCCCTGTGCTTGATTACAGTCGCTCCATGCTTCCGCTTGACCTCGAGGAAAACCGTGTCATCCCTACCGTAATCGTTGTATCCTCTGATACGGAGCTTCTTACGCACCTCCAGGCCATCCACTTTATCCTGGTAAAAGCTGAGGTCGAGGGTATCGAAGTAGATGCTACGCACGGTATATTCGCCCTCTCCTGTCTGGACAGCGTACCGGTCCATCTCGACAAACGGGGAGACCAGCGCACGGAGCCTGGGAAGGAATTCATCGGGCACAAGATATTTGTATTCCAGGCGCATGGCACATCATTAAAGGCACCGTTCGCAAGTGCAGATCAGGGCAGGCAATTACCCACAGACCTCAGAGGTAATTATACTGGGAACGGGTAAGAATTGGACATTTAACGTAACTTGTATACTGGACCTATTCAGCCTGCCCGTGCTGTGCCGGGCGGACCACAGTCCGCCCGGACCAGACTTTGCAGACACTGGCTACACTGAGACGCCCCAGGTGGCTATTCAGCCTGCCCGTGCTGTGCCGGGCGGACCACAGTCCGCCCGGACCAGACTTTGCAGACACTGGCTACACTGAGACGCCCCAGGTGGCTATTCAGCCTGCCCGTGCTGTGCCGGGCGGACCACAGTCCGCCCGGACCAGACTTTGCAGACACTGGCTACACTGAGACGCCCCAGGTGGCTATTCAGCCTGCCCGTGCTGTGCCGGGCGGACCACAGTCCGCCCGGACCAGACTTTGCAGACACTGGCTACACTGAGACGCCCCAGGTGGCTATTCAGCCTGCCCGTGCTGTGCCGGGCGGACCACAGTCCGCCCGGACCAGACTTTGCAGACACTGGCTACACTGAGACGCCCCCAGGTGGCTCAGGTGCCATCTGCTCCGCCGGACTGTGGTCCGGCGGGCGCAGGCTGAATAAATGCCCAGACTTTGCAGACACTGGCTACACTGAGACGCCCCCAGGTGGCTCAGGTGCCATCTGCTCCGCCGGACTGTGGTCCGGCGGGCGCAGGCTGAATAAATACCATTTGACCACGTGCTACCACGCTCAGGAAAAGTCCAAAATTCACCCGTGCGCAGTATACCTGCCTGGCTGCCTGCCGCCGTGTGCCGATTGGAAATCGACCTTTGCGGGCGCCTGCGCCGACGCGGAAACAGGGGTCGGCGCAGGCCGACCGAAGGCCTGCGGCCCAAAGTGGGCAACTTCAGTCGGCAGGGGTAGGCAGTTACCCTCAGAGCTAAAAAGGGGGTGCACAGGCGAAGCATGCCCCACTCATGCAGTCACCTCCTGAAAGGTCGCCTCACGCCTGTCGGCATAATTATACAAGAGCCGGAGGTTAAGAGAGGTTAGGGTTGTGTTACGATTTCATTGCGCCGGAGCAGTGACGAGGGCGGGGCCAAGCGCTGCCCGGGAACAAGAGTGCTGTAGGACATGCGTCCTGGCTATTGGGGCATCAGACCAGGAAGTCGCGCAGCTTGCGCCTGTAGCCCGGGTGGCGCAGCTTACGCAGCGCCTTGGATTCGATCTGGCGCACCCGCTCGCGGGTGACGCCGAAAGCCTGGCCGACCTCTTCCAGGGTATGGCTTTCGCCATCCTTAAGCCCGAAACGCATCTCCAGCACGGCCCGTTCCCTTTCGGTTAGTGAGCTGAGAATGGCATTGAGCTGTTCCTTAAGTAACTGGCTAGAGGTGACATCGTCTGGAGCGGGCATAGTCTCGTCCTCGATAAAATCTCCCAGCTCACCGCTCTCATCTGAACCAACGGGCATGTCCAGCGACATGGGTTCCTCCGAGATACGCATAATGCGACGCGCCTTGGCCGCTGCGCGTCGCAGCCGTCGTTCGAGCGTGGGAGACAGTGGCTCCCCTTTGCTTTGCGCGTTCAGTATGGCGACCTTGTCTGCCGGTTCCAGCAGGTCTGCTTCGAGGGCCAGCTCCTCCATCGTCGGCTCCCGCCCGAGCATCTGCGCCAGCTCCCGCTGTATGCGCAGCAGCCGGTTGATCGTATCTACCATGTGGACGGGGATGCGGATGGTCCGGGCCTGATCGGCGATGGCGCGACTGATCGCCTGCCGGATCCACCACGTGGCATAGGTGGAGAACTTAAAGCCCTTGGTGTGATCGAATTTCTGAGTCGCACGGAGCAGGCCGATATTACCCTCCTGGATCAGGTCCAGGAACGAAATCCCACGTCCCACATAGTGCTTGGCGACGTTGACCACCAGGCGCAGGTTGGCCCGTGCCAGAAGCTGCCTGGCCTCCTCACCATGTGTTTCCAGCTCACTCCACAGCGGTCCGGTTTCCTCGCTTGTTTGAGCCAGGGCAATCACTTCGGACAGGGGGGGCAGTTTTTGATGCTCGCGCCATTCCTCCACAATCAGGTTTAGAATGGAATCGGGCAGCAGATACAAAACGATGAGCATGTCAAACAGCGGATTGGTCAAAGAGGTCCACCAACTGTCCTCCATGTCCTCTGCCTCGCTCCACCCTGTCTGCACCAGGAAGCTATGGAGGCTGGAGGGGATCGATGGGAGGAGTTCACGGCGGAGAGCCATGGCCTCATCGCTCAACGCGAGCGGGTCCGGTGGGGTCAGGCCCAGACGTGCACAGTTTTCTTTTACGGCCTCCCAGGCTTTGCCAAGCGCCTCATAAAGGGCAGCCACAACCTCCGCCTCCGTCGCTTCCCTGCCGTTACTCTTGCTCAGGTGGGAACGCAGGTTTGATAGGTAGACGCTCGCCTCACGCTTGGTGGCCAGCCAGATTTCCTGATGAGGCTCCAGAAGTGGCACCCGTCCGATCTCGCGCAGGTACATGCGCACGGGGTCGTCCGCCATAATGAACGGTGCTTCTTCCAGAAGGTCCGTAAGGTCCTCATCTTCGATCTCTTCCAGCTCTGCAACGGGAGGCTCGTCTACCTGATCGAAGTATGAGAACTCTTCGTCCTCCTCGTCGGAAAGCATGGCGTTCATCTCCAGCAACATATCGTTTTCCTCGTCTAACGAGGATAGGCGCCTGGAACGCCCGGCGGTTCTTCCCGTTCCCGGACCGACAAAGTTTGTCGTCCTGGTTTTTTGTTTGCGTCTGGGTTTCTCTTCCGTCGGCATCTGGCCTCTTTACTGTTATCTGCCCGTCCAGTTCCACCTTTGCGCCAAGGCTCGTTGTGTGCGTCGTAGTGCGTCTGTATGGGCCAGTTGGGCCCGATCGTATTGCTTCGCCCGTATGTCTCCTGCCTGTTGAGCCTCAATCCTGAGCGCCTGTAACTCCTGCCCCAAACGTTCGAGATGTCTTTTACGCAATCGCAATATGGTCAGTACGGCATCGCGGACAAGTTGTTCATCGGCAAGGCCGGATACGTCGAGCCTGAGCAGCTCGTCGAGACAGGTGTGCAGATCGGCGGGCAGTTGGAGGCGCAATGCGCCGGGTAAGTCAGGGGAGGGGGCGCTCAAAACCTCCTCCCAGGCCTCGAAAATGGCCCGGTAATTGACATTCTGGAAATCTCCCTCCTTGATTATCTCTACCTGCTGTTCCGTAAGAATTTCGTCCACCTGAGAGAGGAGGTCGGGCCGCTGAAGCAGTATCGAGAGCAAATGGCCCTCCAGGTCGGCATCGCCTGTCTCATGTTCAGCGGCCATTTCGGCGCTTTCCGGCTGCCTCTGTGCGGTTCTACGGGTAACTTCGGCAAGGCGCGCGTGCACGGCGCGCACGTCCAGACGCAGTGCACGCGCTACCTTCTGCACATAGTCCTCCCTCTCGACCGGGTTAGCTACAGCGCGCAGGATCGGGATGAGGGTATCCACCAGGCGTGCTTTCGCCCTGGTTTCTTCAGGGTTGAGCTCCTCCAGTAGAACCCGCAGGTAGAAATCCACCACCGGCAGCGCTTCTCTGAGCCGCTCGCTCCACTCGCGGGGATTCTCCCGAATCAGCTCGTCCGGGTCCTTGCCTGAAGGCAGGCAGAGGATGCGGATTTCGGCGCCCAGTCTCGATTCATACCCGACCAGGCCACGCGGGTCAAAAATCGGTTCCCACTCCTGCGTCATTACATCCCGCGCCACTTCGATACCCCGCAGTGTCGCCCTTACGCCGGCTGCATCAGGATCGAGCGCCAGTACCAGCCGACGTGTGTAACGCTGGAGCTGGCGTAATTGCGCCTCGGTAAGCGCAGTGCCCATCTGGGCCACCACGTTGGTGAAACCGGCCTGGTGCGCCTGCATCACATCCATATAACCCTCGACGATGACCGCGCAATCCTCACGCCGAATGGCCGGCCCGGCCAAGTCAAGCCCGAAAAGAAGCTGGCTTTTGTCGAAAAGCGGCGTCTGGGGGGAGTTGATGTACTTGGGCGTGCCATGCGGATCAAGCGTCCTGGCCCCGAATCCGATTACATGCCCCTGTCTGTCACGGATAGGGATCATGAGCCGGTCACGGAAGCGGTCGTACGTGCTTCCATCCTCGCGCTTCACCAGCAGACCGGCCTTAAGCAATTCCTCGACCGTGTACCCCTGTTCTGTCAGGTGATTCCGCACGCTGTCCCATCCTGGCAGGCTGTAACCCAGCATAAAGCGCTCTACCGTTTCCGCGGCAAGCCCACGCCCGGCCACGTAGGTCCGTGCCTGAACAGCTTCTGGAGCATGGAGCAGCAGCCGATGGTAATACCGGGCCACTGCAGCCAGCAGCGCGCGCAATCGCTCCGTCTCTTCCTGCAGGCGAGCCTGTGCTGGCGTACGGGGATGCAGTTCAACGCCGGCCCTGCGCGCCAGTTCCTCCAACGCTGTATGGAAGTCCCACCCCTCACGTTTCATTACGAAGGTGAAAATATCACCCCCCTCGCCGCACGCGCCGAAGCAATGCCAGCGTTGACTGTCCGGGAAGACCACAAATGAAGGGGTCTTCTCGGAATGGAAAGGGCAAAGAGCTTTGTAATTCCGTCCTGCCTTCTGCAGTGGAAGGTAGGAGGATATAAGCTCAACGATGTCAAGCCGGTTTTTGATCTCATCAATCGCGCTCACCGGAACGCCTCACCATATGGAGCATCCAGTCAGGGGATTCACTCAGACAGAGCTATTGCCAGACAATACACCTGTGTCCCGCCTATATATTGTACCCGGCTTGTCCATTCACGCAACCCGCCATTTATTGCAGGACAACTGCGAGCAGTTGTCCTGCAATAAATGGGCCAAAGGTTGGAGGGTCTGTCAATGCTCTAACAAACGTCCAGCCATGCCAGGCCCCGGCCGGCTGCCTGCCCCCGTGCGCCGATTGGAAATCGACCTTTACTGGCGCCTGCGATGTCGGGCATCGGCCTGCGCCGACGCGGAAACAGCGGTCGGCGCAGGCCGAACGCTGGCCGAAGGCTCAAAGCGGGCGACTTCAGTCGGCATGGGTAGGCAGTTACCTTTGAACACTCATATCTTCATCAGAGCATGACGGGCTCTAAATTCAGGACTGATAGCATCAGGTTTGCACGCGAGTGTGAGATACGCATAACTGGATTCCGCGCGTCGTTCCTGCCTGACTTGCCTGCCTGACGTGCCTGCCTGATGTGCCCTCCGGACATGCCCGCCTGACATGCCCGCCGGATGTGCCCGCCGGATGTGCCCGCCGGATATGCCCGCCGGATGTGCCCGCCGGATATGCCCGCCGGATGTGCCCGCCGGATGTGCCCGCCGGATGTGCCCGCCGGATCACAATCCGGCGGCCGGCGGTCGGGCGGTCGGCGGCCAGCACCCGGCCCGCTTGGATTGTGATCCACGCGGTGCATAGTCAAGATATTGGCCAGAGCCTTGCGCCTCAGAATCAGTTATGCGAATAAGAAAGCCCATAGAAAGGTGATGATAGCTTGACTAATTACTGGTAGAAGCATATAATGAATCAGCACTTACGCAATGGACGGCGTTTGCACCACAAAGACAACAAGGCATACAGATTAATTCTTCGTGTCTTGTCCAGACAGGCGGCTTCCTTATGAAGAAGAATATGGCTTCAATTGAGGTGAGGTCCGTGTTTAGAGACAAGAAATCTCACACCAGAAACGCCTTTTATAGTTTAAGTCCTCTTGCTAAATCAGGGGGCGGGCATGAGGTATCGAAGTTTCATCAATGTATCAGTTTTGATTTTTATTCTGGTCAACATAGCGAACCCCTTTGTTATGCCGTTGCCGGCCCATGCTGCACCCGCAGCAACGGTCGGTGATTCTGCTTACTCAGGTATCCTGCCGTCCTGGTTTAACCCGGCCCCGGTAGCACGTACAGCACGCAACTCACCCCACCACACGATCCTCCCCACAGCCCTCACTGTAACTGGCCCATCAGCTCCAATAAGCAATTGTGATGTGGTCACTTTCACCATCGTGGCGGCCAACAATAATGTGACGACAACGAACGTTATTATCACCAGCACGATGCCCGCTGGCTTCGAGCCGACGACACCGCTTGTCTTCAATGTCGGCGACATGGGCCCCGGTGAGGTGATCACCCTGACCGCTGTTTTCTCCGCCACCTGCTCTGCCGTCTCCGGGCAAAATGTGGTTGTCCTTACGCAGGATGGATATGCTCCCATCGTCCGCTACACCGACTTTGTCGTCAACCCCGGCGCCATCACCATCCGTAAGGAGCCGGCCGTCATCAAGGCTGCACCGGGCGATGTGGTCACCTGGACCGTCTATGTGGAGAACACCGGCTACGGCACGGTCTCCAACGTCCGGGTGACCGATACGCTGGGGAGCGGGCTGGAGTACGTCTCCGGCCTCACGTCCGCCTATTTCGTCTCCATCCCCGTCGGCGGGGTGGTCACCTTCCCGATTTCTGCCCACATCGTCGGCTGCTCCGACCTGGAGAATGTGGTTACTGCCACCTGGGGCTGCAACGGCCAGATATGCCTGACCCCGCAGACCGCTAAGGGTGCGGTGGACCTGCGGATGCAGAACCCCGACCTGGAGTTCTCCCTGCCCGCTTTCAACGTGCCCTACTGCGCCGGCTCCGGCGTCTTTACCATCCCCATCACCAACAACGGTGACGGCACCGCCTACTCCGGGACACTGAGGGTGGACCTCTCACCTTACGATGTGACCGTCGCGCCGGGGGCGACCTACAGTGGCGGCGCCTTCCATCTGCCGGACATCCCGC